>Ga0114971_10003329_pt1 | contig 10901 bp, 13 predicted proteins | sample M_140625_MF_Meta_FD_87320 | JGI IMG/M metagenome (GOLD analysis project Ga0114971, IMG submission 87320) | Freshwater microbial communities from Lake Montjoie, Canada to study carbon cycling - M_140625_MF_MetaG | ecosystem: Environmental > Aquatic > Freshwater > Lake | place: Lake Montjoie... | reverse complement strand
GAATGTATTTTTATTGGGTTTTTAGCCGGAATTAAAAACAAAGATTTATACTTTAAATATTCTGCTTGTAGCAACGCATTGCGGTATTGCTTGATGAATATTGCAATGAAAGACGAAACTAAATTTAAAGTTTTAAAATCTAAAATTAATCTCGGAATTATTTCTAATTATAAAGAAAGTGACGTCTTTTGGAAACAATATGACACCTTTATAGACAAGGGATTTAATGCATTTTATGATCAATTCTTAAAAATGAATCAGCAAAAAGATGGCATGGAGAGTTACAGCAAATTTGTAAATTTGTTAGTAAACTATTATAGAGGTAAAGAGCTTAAATAATTTACATTTGAATTTTGAAAACTAATTTCATTCAAAATGTTCGCAGTTTTAGCCCCGATAGAGACGGTAGCTCTCGTGGAGGAACGGAACGAGACTAAAGGCGAAAGCGGGTATTTAGTTTACTAAAACACCCCAAAGTTTCGCTTCTTAAAATAAATAACGTAATTTTGCATCCCAATTAAATAAAGGTATGAGAACCAAATCGGTAAAGAAAAATAAAATCAATGTTATTACACTTGGATGTTCTAAAAATACTTACGATAGTGAGGTGTTGATGGGGCAATTGAAAGCAAGCGGTAAGGACGTTGTGCATGAGCAGGAAGGAAATATTGTGGTGATTAATACTTGTGGTTTTATCGATAATGCGAAAGCAGAATCGGTGAATACTATTTTGGAATATGCCGATAAAAAGGCCCGAGGAATTGTAGATAAAGTATTTGTAACTGGTTGTTTGTCTGAAAGATACCGCCCCGATTTGGAAAAAGAAATTCCGAATGTGGATCAGTATTTTGGGACTACGGAATTGCCTCTTTTATTGAAGGCTCTTGGTGCCGACTACAAGCATGAATTGCTTGGAGAACGATTGACTACTACTCCTAAAAATTATGCTTATTTAAAGATTGCCGAAGGTTGTGATAGACCTTGTAGTTTTTGTGCTATTCCTTTGATGCGTGGAAAACACGTTTCGCAAACCATAGAAAAACTAGTTAAAGAAACGGAAGGTTTAGCAAGAAATGGCGTAAAAGAATTGATTCTTATAGCTCAAGATTTGACTTATTATGGTTTGGATATTTATAAAAAACGTAATCTTGCCGAATTACTAGAAAATTTAGTGAAAGTAGAAGGTATTGAGTGGATTCGTTTGCATTATGCTTTCCCTACTGGATTTCCTATGGATGTTTTGGAATTGATGCGTAACGAACCTAAGATTTGTAATTATATTGATATTCCGTTGCAGCATATTTCAGATAAGATTTTGAAATCGATGAAACGTGGGACAACCAAAGAGAAAACCACTAAATTGTTGAAAGATTTCAGGGCAGCAGTTCCTGGAATTACCATAAGAACTACATTAATTGTTGGTTATCCGGGAGAAACGCAAGAAGATTTTGAAATTATGCGCGACTGGGTGCAGGAAATGAAATTTGAGCGTTTGGGTTGTTTTACCTATTCACATGAAGAAAATACAGGTGCTTTTTCCTTAGTGGATGATGTCCCTGAGGATGTTAAAAAAGCTCGTGCAGCTGAAATTATGGATTTACAATCGCAAATTTCTTGGGATTTAAATCAAGAGAAAATTGGTAAAACTTATAAATGTGTTATTGACCGAAAAGAAGGAGAACATTTTATTGGAAGAACCGAATTTGATAGTCCGGATGTGGATAATGAAGTGCTTATTGATGCCTCTAAATTTTATGTGAAAACTGGAGATTTTGTGAATGTGAAAATTATCGATGCAACGGAATATGATTTGTATGGGGAACCAGTTTAATTAATTTACTTTTTTATTATTTATATCTTTTAAAGAAAATGAAAACATTACAATTTTATTTATTTACAGGTTGTTTTATTTTATTCTGTTCAACTTCCGTTGCTCAATATGGTAATGGCGGTATGTATGGTGGAAGAGGCATGAATAGTGGCATGAACCGTATGGGCAACCAACAAAGTATTCAAAACACTAATAATTATGGTAGAGATAAAAGCCCTGAGGACATTGAAAAAGAAAGAACAGAAAACTTAAATAAAAGTATTGATAAAGTAATTAAAGACTTGGATCTTGATGATTTACAAGCAATAGTGATTCGTAAAGAAATGGAAGCATGTGCCAAAAGTATTTATGCAGTTACAAAATCTGAAAGTTCTAATGAGGACAAGTTGAAAGAAATAGATGCTATAAACGAAAAAACCGATAGAACTATTAACACCTACCTTAATCCAAACCAAAAAATTAAGTATAAGAAATATAGTGAAGATAGGATAGAACGAATGGAAAAATACAAAATTTCTACAAAAAATTAAAGAAACTATCCTGTAAGTTTTTTTAGTTATTCTGTCAAAACCCTATTTACTTGGACAAAAGTTCTAGAATAATAGGCTTCATTTAGAGATGAAACAATTACGCCTGAACCTGTTGAGGAATGAATAAATTTTATTTCTCCGTTTACTACTTCGGTAACCATACCAACATGGCTTACTCTTCTCCCTCCAAAGGTGGCAAAAAATATTAAATCTCCTTTTTGGGCTTGCAATCGGTTAATTCTAATTCCATAATTTGCCATTTCTTGTGATGACCTTGGCAAAGTCATATCAACATTTTGGAATGTTGAAAACATCAATCCAGAACAATCGAATCCGGCGCTAGAGGTACCTCCGCTTCGGTAACGAGTTCCTAAATGTTCGGATGCTTTTCTAATTAGATAATCGGCTTTAATCCCATTTACCGCAGGAACATCTTTTACTTCTATATCTTCTTTTGGAAGGTTTGTAATAAAATCTTTTGTTTCTTCCGATGATTTATGAACCCCTTTTTTAATCATCAAAAGATAATCAATTGGAAGTCCATTTTCAATTCCTGGGTTTAATTTTTCTATTTCTGCAATAGTAACTCCGTATTTTTTTGAAATACCATATAATGTCTCTTTAGCAAGTACTTTATGAACTACGTTAGTAATTGAGACAATATCTTCATTAGTGTTACCAACTTTATCAAGATTGGTATTTGCGTCTTCTAATTTTATAGCAACTTTATTTGGGAACTTTAACTTCATTCCTTTTTTTAAATTGCTAGTCTTTAACTCTGGGTTTAACTCACATATTGCTTCCATAGTCATGCCATATTGCTTGGAAAGACTGTATATAGTTTCTTTAGACTGAACCAAATGGGTAATAATAGCTTCTTCAACATCCACAGAAACTTCTTGATTTTCTTTAATAACAGGAATAATTTCTTTCTTCTTAATTTTTTCAGCAAGTAATTCCTTCTTATCCTTTTTGGAGGGCTTTTCTTTTTCTTTAAATTTCTTATTCGGAATACGCAGTTCCTGGTTTAATTGTAATAAAGCACCTTTAGTTTTAGGGTTCATTTCATAAATATCCTTTTCGCTAACATTGTATTTAAGGGCCAATGCTAATATAGTTTCTCCTTTAGATATCTTATGTTTAATTACTTTTTGAGAAAAAGAAGCGATACTAAAAAAAAGGTTTATAACTAAAAATAAATGGATATGTTTCATGATGCTAAATATTACAAGTGTTTAAGAGTTTTCTTAAAGAGCTACAAAATACGAAAAAAACAACCCTCTTGAACGTTTTTTAACTTAATTTTAATTGGAAGATTTTTATTTTTTGTTAATTAAGTAATCCGTTTGTTGTAATAAAATTGTTTGTGTTTTGATGTTATTTATCGGTCTATCAGAAATAAATTTAATAATTAATTTTACCAAATTTAAAGCGATTATTTTTGCTAAAATTCTTGTTTTAAAGCCTAATAACGTTATTGGAATAATTACTTTACAGTAAATAATTTTTTTAAATCAAAACTATTTTGAAATAAAAAAACTTAATCGTTTTCTATTTACTAAAATCAGGGTTTAATTTTTAGTTACAATCTAGTTTAGTAGATTTATTATTTCTTATAATACTTATAGGGAACAACTAACATACCGAAACATTCACCGTGACTTTTTCCTACGTTTTTATGGTGTATTTTATGTGCTCTTCGTACCGCTCGAGAAAATCGGTTATTGGCATTTCTAAAAAGTTTGAATCGTTGGTGAATGAAAATGTCATGCACTATAAAATAAGCCAAACCGTAAGCAAAAATTCCAAGTCCAACAGTTATTCCAAAATTAAAAATTCCTTTTTGCCATAATACGAAACAACCAACACTTACCACCGCATAGAATATAAAAAAAGCATCGTTGCGTTCAAACCAAGAATCGTGGTCTTTTTTATGATGGTCTTCATGCAATACCCAAAGAAATCCGTGCATAATATATTTGTGGCTAAACCACGCTACAAACTCCATTATGCAAAAGGTAAATAGAAAAACTAGGATTTGAAAGCACATAGTAATTAGTATTTTTAAATACTGTTTAATTTATATGTGAAATAACATTTTGCAAATAATTGAAATTTTTGATAATCGGATACCCGAATTCTGGTGTTTTTAATTTCAGCAGAAGGAGTACTTTTTAATTTGGAGAGTAATTTTTTGTAATATATGTAAGCAGTATATACTCCGAACTTGGCTTCTATTGGAAGATTTACAATTCCTTGGTATCCTGCTTCAAAATCGGCTTCTATTTCGGTAATAATCTGATTTTTAGAATCTTCGTCTAGTTTAGTTAAATCTGTATTTGGGAAATACGTTCTGTTTAAATCTTCAAAATCGGCTTTTAAATCTCTTAGGAAATTTACTTTTTGAAATGCCGATCCTAATCGCATTGCAGAATGCTCTAATTCTTTGTATTTTGCTTCATTTCCATTAACAAAAACTTTTAAGCACATTAATCCAACTACATCTGCCGAGCCGTAAATGTATTCTTTGTATTCACTATCAGTTGCATAATTGGACTTTACTAAATCCATTTTCATGCTTTTCATGAAGGCAGCGATTAAAGAATTTGGAATTTTATATTGGTGCACTGTATGTTGGAACGAATTTAAAATAGGATTCAAGCTGATTTTATTTTGCAATGCAGCATCCAAATCTTTTTCAAACATTTCAAACAAATTTTCTTTGTTGTAATCGTGAAATGAATCTACAATTTCATCAGCAAAACGAACAAAACCATAAATGTTATAAATATCCTGTCTTATAGTTGGTGCAAGCATTTTTACAGCAGATGAAAACGACGTACTGTAAGTGCTTGTTACATTCTTACTGCATTCAAAAGATATGGTGTCAAAAAGGGATTTCATACTTTTATTATAATTTAACTATGTTTTTTTATTAAATCGGCAACTAATTTTCCAGATATTAATGCTGGAGGTACTCCAGGACCAGGAACGGTTAATTGACCGGTGAAATATAAACTTTTTACTTTACTACTTTTTAGTTTAGGCCTTAAAAATGCAGTTTGTAAAAGCGTGTTTGCCATTCCGTAAGCATTCCCTTTATAGGAGTTATAAACTTCTTCAAAATCAAGTTTGCAAAAAGATTCTCTAAAAATAATATTTTCTTTTATATTTTGCCTTGTTAATGTCTCAAATCTTGAAATTATTTTTTCAAAATAGGTTTCTCTTAACTCTGGTGTATCTTCAATTCCCGGTGCAAGTGGTATCAGGAAAAAACCAGATTCCATTCCTTCGGGCGCTGCAGTCTTATCAGTAAGCGAAGGAAAATTCGCATAGAATAAAGGATTTTCAGGCCATTTTGGATCATCGTAAATGTCTATCGCATGTTGGTTGAAATCCACATCAAAAAACAAAGCATGGTGGGAAATATTCTCTATTTTTTTATTGAAACCTACATAGAAAAGTAGGGAAGAAGGTGCAAAAGTCTTGCTTTCCCAATATTTTTCAGAATACGCTCTATATTCTGGATCTAATAAAGTCTCGGTGTGATGGTAATCAGCCCCGCTCAGAATAATGTCTGCATCGATTCTTTTTCCTTCTATTTGTAAGGCAACGGCCTTTTTATTTTCTACAATTATTTTCTCAATGTTGGAATTTGTTTCAAACTTTACACCCAATTCCAGAGCCAAAAGTTCCATTCCGCGAACCACATCGTACATACCAGTTTTAGGATGCCAGGTTCCCATTCCAAAATCGGCATAATTCATAAAACTATAAAACGAAGGTGTATCAGAAGGTTTGGCACCTAGAAATAAAACTGGAAATTCTAATATTTGAATTAGTCTTTGGTTTTTAAATTTTTTACGTACGTCTTTACTAATGTTGCTAAAAAACTGACCTACTTTCAATGCGGTTTCGGTAGTTATTAATTCCAAAGCCGAAACTCCAGGACGGTAAACCAAATCTTTAATAGCAATATCATAATTGCTTTTGGCTTCCGCCATAAACTTTGCTAAAACTGTACCACTTCCTTCTTCAATTGTTTCAAATGTTTTTATTATTTCTTCTAAATTATCGGCGATACTAATAAAATCATTTATCCCATAATAAACTCTGTAGGCTGGTGATAATTTTATTAGCTTATAATAATCGGAAGGTTTTTTATTAAAGTCGCCAAAAAAACGTTCAAATACATCAGGCATCCAGTACCAACTCGGACCCATGTCAAAAGTGAATCCGTCTCTTTTTAGTTGACGTGCTCTACCGCCAATAGTACTATTTTTTTCATAAATTGTTACTGAATTTCCTTGTTGCGCCAAATAACAGCTGGCTGCTAATGCAGAAAATCCAGAGCCAATTATTTTGATGTCTTTGTTCATTTTTATTTAATTTACTAGGCTTATTTTATAAAGTCTTTAATATGATTTTCTGAGATTTTTTTTTATAAATGAATACGATTTTCTTTGTAAAATTTTTACAATTCGGTTATTAATTCACTTATATTATCAAATTTTCTTACAGATTCACTTAGGATTGTAGTATCAATATTTTGAACATTTCTACCAATGATCCAGAGTTGCGAATCTTCAACTAAAATCTGTTCTTTTAATTCTTGTATGTAAGGATTAATCTTATTTTTTATTGGTTCAACGGTAGAATAACATACGTAAACTATGTTGTTGAAGTATTTTTTTAAATCTTTCAAACTATCTATCGGAACGCTTTGTCCTAAATAAATACTCTTATAACCACTGGATAGAATCTCATAATTAAGGTACATTAATCCCAGTTCGTGTACTTCATCCATTGGTAAATAAAGCACAAATAATTTATCTTCTCTTGTTGGGCTTTGACTTTGAATTTTTTCGGTTATGACCAATAATTTTAACTTAATCAAATAACTAATAAAATGTTCGTGAGAAGGGCTAACAGTTTCGGCTTGCCACAATAAACCAATTTCTTCCATTAACGGAATAAATACCTCAAAAAACACTTCTCTAAAAGACTTTTCAGACAGTAAAGCCTCGTAAGTATCCAAAAACAATTTTTGATCAAAGTTCATCATCGCCATTTTAAAAGAACTTATGGCATGACTTTTAGCGCTTTTATTTGAAATTATTTCTTGAACTAATTCCGGAATTTTCTCGCTTGGATATTTAGAAATTTTAGATATTTTATAACCATAATCGTGTAACAAGGTGATGTTTAACAATTTCTGAAGAGCACGTAAGTCGTAAAACCTAATATTAGTATCGGTTCGCATGGGTTCTAAAACATTATAGCGCTTCTCCCAAATACGAATTGTATGTGCTTTTATTCCCGATAAATTTTCTAAATCTTTAATAGTAAAAGTGTTTTTAACACTACCCATGGCTTTTTGTTTTTGTTTAACAAAAGTAGTTAAAATATAAACAATTAAATTAAAATAAATTTAAATATATGAATTTAGTAATTTTATTTTAGTAGGAGGCTATTGGTATTGTTTTATTCTTTATTTAAAATGGTATCCTTAATGCTATCTTTGAGGGTTTAGATCTGCATAAGTTGAAATGGTGTTGTATGAATTTTCATTTTTTATTATGTGATCTTAAAATAGAAATGCCAATTAAAATCTTCAAAATTAGGTATATGAATATTAATAAATTAGGTAGTTAACAAACGCCAACCAGACCTGATAATGTTTTTGTTTTAACCTCTTTATCTTTTACCATTTAAATATCTATTTCATAAAATTAAACCAGAATTTTAGCTATCTGTAGATTTAGATTAATTGTTATTGACATTTTCAATTTCTTTGAAAATTTCTTGAACATTAATTTCTAAAGCAAAGCAAAATCGCAAGAATAAATCTAATGTCATTCTTTGTTTTGAATTAAATACTCTTCTTACTGTAGTTTCCGAGCATAAAGATGCTTTTGCAAATTTTGTTTTATTTCCTTCAAACTTAATTAGGAAAATTTTATAAATTTTATTTACAAGTTTTATCTCTATTTGTTCAAAACGATTCTGCATTTAACAAAGAAAATAAAGAAAAAATCTAAAAAATTATTTTTACTCGACTTATAAGTCGAATTATTTTTTATATTTGCAACAATTAATAATCACTAATAGGTATAAATATCGCCTTAGTGCGAAAATTATAAATATTTGATGTTAAATAAAAAGAAATAGGGAAGCTGAAAACTATATAGAGTAAGCAAAAATAAAAAAATAAAAAGAAATGAAAAAAATTGTATTATTATTAATCACCTTACTGACTTTTAGTTCAATAAAAGCACAAGATTCAAAAGCTTATTTAGGAGTTTCTGTTGGATATGCTATACCAGGCGGAGACGGATCAGATAATTTAAATTCTGGCATTAATCTAGGATTTATAAATTTCGGATATCGTTTTAGCAAGGCATGGGGTGCAACATTAAATTTAACTTCTTCTGGTTTTGCATACAAAAACGTAGGCGCAATAGGAGTTGCTGTTTTTTCAGTTGGACCAATGTATTCTGCTAGCTTAAGTGAAAAACTATCTCTTGATTTAAAACCACAATATGCTATTAGTATTGTAGGAAAAGAGTCAGGTACGGGTTATGATGACGCAACATTAAGAGGATCAGGAATAGTATTAGGGAGTTCTTTAAATTTTGGTGTAACTAAAGGATTTAAATTATCTTTAAATCTAGATTATACAACTGGAAAATGGAATGAACTTGAAATGGGTGGAACTACCTATAAAGTGACTTCTAAAAATAGTATAAGTTCCCTTGTTTTGGGTGCTGGTTTGAGGTATAATTTTTAAATAAGTCCAACTAATAATATTGTTTATTAAGTTGGATTTTTCTTTTTTTAGCTATAATTGAAGGTCACAGGGAAGCCGAAAACTGTCTAGAGTAAGCACAATTAAAAATTAATTAAATACTTATGAAAAAATTAAATTATTTATTTTTATTAATTCCGTTTTTATTATTATCGTGTTCCAAAGATTCAGGCTCATCAACAACACCAACACCATCATATAGTGTTCAAGGTCTTTGGAAAACAACATCCGCGGTATTAAATGGAGTTGAAAAATTCGGGGGTACAAATACCGTTAAAAGTGAATTGAATTATTTTAACGCTGACGGAAGTTTCAGTACACAATCCTACACTGATTCAAATTTTGCCAATTTATATGCATATTCAACTGGAACTTATTCTCTTCCAACAACTTCAACAATAAATATTTCTTCTAATTTGTATAGTGCAACAGGCACTTTTATATCTTTTACTAGTCTTTCTTGCGAAGTTCAATTACTTAATTCAACTCAACTGCAAGTAAAAGTTCTTAATTATCCTGCAGCAAATGATGTTTATATAAAAAAGTTTATTAGATAAATATTCTAAGAACTAATACAAATAATTTAAAAAAGAGCAACCTTAGTCTATCTCCCAGTTGCTCTTTTTTTTTGATTACATAAGGATTGACTTCTTCCTTCCCAACTAATAATCCAATTTAAAAAAAGAAATCCAAATAAAACAAATGTAAGCAAGCTTGATTGTTTTATTTGGATTTCTTTTTTATTTGAACAAAAAACGCATTGTAATAAATGTTTTGTTAAATAACAGTTGAGTAAGTTATTGTATTTACTTTTCTTACAATTTTCAAAGGTTTAGCTTACAATACGAAAGAATTAAATATCTTCTTTAATGTAAAAAAGCAAATCTTCATAAGTCGTAATAAAACAGTTGAGAGGACAAAGTTTACTTTTCTGTTTCTTCCTCTTTTATGAAAATCTTATCTAAAGCTTTTCCTAATTTGGTTTCTTCTTTGGGTACGTTAGGATAATTTTCTTCTCTTTGTTTTTTACTTGAGTGTACAATATTCCATAGAGTGAAATACATATAAAATGCAAAGATAATTGCTCCGACGATGAAAAATCCTATACTCACGATGTTCTTCTTTGACGGATTACTAAAGCAAATAATAAAATTGTTCCAGGCCAATGTGCTGAATAAAGGGCCTCATCGTGTCTTCCAAGAAGACCTAATGAAATGGAATACATCATGCAAATAAATGCAAGAATAACAGGGTACCACTTAAAAATAAATAATCTCATAGTTTCTTTTTATTACAAATATATTAATTTAAAATATGTAAAAAGTATAAAGTAGGAAGTTTTTATAAAATATTTTATTTTTAATTAAAATCTAATAATTATGATATACTATTGTTAAAATTAGTAAGAATTTTATTTACTCAACTTGAGTATAAATAACTTTGTTAAGTATGTTAATAATGAATCGGAAAGAAATTTAACGGATGATTTTGTTTCTGAATTTCAAAAAAACGTATTCATCCCAACAAAGCTCACCTTTGAAAAAAGAAAATCCCAAACTAAATCAATTCAAGCAAGCTTAGTTATTTAGTTTAGAATTTTCTTTTTATTCGTGACCACGATGGGATTGACTTCGTCCTTCCCAACAAAGCTCCGCTTTGAAAAAAGAAAATCCCAAACTAAATTAATTCAAGCAAGCTTGATTATTTAGTTTGGAATTTTTTTTTATTCGTG
>Ga0114971_10003328_pt1 | contig 10902 bp, 12 predicted proteins | sample M_140625_MF_Meta_FD_87320 | JGI IMG/M metagenome (GOLD analysis project Ga0114971, IMG submission 87320) | Freshwater microbial communities from Lake Montjoie, Canada to study carbon cycling - M_140625_MF_MetaG | ecosystem: Environmental > Aquatic > Freshwater > Lake | place: Lake Montjoie... | reverse complement strand
CATAGTGAAATAGATACATTTTTAGCAAATCAAAAGATTTCTAAAATTTTGGGCGAACTTTTTATTTACATGTTTTCTGTCTATCTTTCGCTACAAAAAGATCAATCTGTAGATATTATAAAGCATATAAAAACATTTGTTGAAAAACATGTATCAGTCTCTTTATCCCATTACAAGCCAATATCCTTACCTTTTATAGATTTTGATAGTCTTCAAAAATCTGGATATGTGACACGACGCAAAGGTATTAATAAAATAATAGTATCGTTGGCATTATTAAAACGTCTTGTATGCTTGCTTAGGCTTTGTATCGCAAATAACTGGGATAAAGTTAAAACGTATTATTTACAGATAGAATTTTTCAATTTTTATGAACACATTTCAGATTACGCGCCATCTTTGTCCTCTTTAAATATTATTATTTATATTAGCGATTTAAAAAAATTAAGTCCTATTTCAAGAATAGTTTATTCAGAATTTCAAACACTTGAAAAATATTATTTAAAATTTCAAAAAAAGTTATTTAGAGTTGAAACGGTCGAAGAGTCTATAAAACCTGGTCATTATAATGTTATATACGATGAAAATTTGGCGGTTTTAAAAGAAACATCTCCTGGAACGATTGAAAAAGTTCGTCTTATTCAATACAAGGAAAAAATAGTCAGCGATTATAAATATAAAATAAATGTTATAAAATACCAAAAAATGACTTTAGTTTAAATTTACTTTAAATTTACTTTAATTTTAGTAAAAATAAAGACTGATTGACCTCTCCAAGCATTTCATCCCTGATATTTTTTAAATCTGTATTTTTCATACCAGAATTTAATGCAAGTTCTAGGTCTGTTATTAAAAACTGTTTGAAACGATTTAATATTGAAACGATATTTATATCACTTGAAACGTTAATTGTAAACGGCTCGGCATTTAATTTATTTTTACCCAAAAAAGTTTCTACAAATTTATCAATTAATTCATCTAATTTTTCGTACAATTTACCAGACACTACATGTTTATTGTATATAGGCGTTGTCCAGTGGTAAATACGTATCTGCTGTTGAATTGATAAAAACTCAACAATTGTATTCATTTTTATTTGACAATTTTTTAAAATTTAATTTAAATAAATCTTTTTCTTTTAAATAAAATGGACGCAAAGAAAATGGACGCAAAAAAAATTGCATTTATCGTATTATTCTATGTCACAGTTGTAGGCGCTTTGAACTGGGGTATGCATGCATGTGGCTACAACCTTGTTGAAAAATTGGCCGGAGCCGTTGGTGGCGATAGTGCCAAATCAGTCGAGAACGCGATTTACTATGTTGTCGCGGGATGCGGTTTGGCTGCCGGTGTCATGTACACCATGCATTTGGTCAATAAGGACGACGACAAGAAACAATAAAAATCGAACTTGAAAATCGAAAATCGAAATCGAAATCGAAAATGAAATCGAAATATTAAAAACAAATATTAAAAATGAATAAAATATGAAGATTTTATTCATTGGCGATCCCCATATAAAAACCGACAATCACGAAGAAATTGATATCCTTATGTCAGAGTTGAAAAAAATATGTGAATCGCATCAATTTGACCAAATTATCATTGGAGGAGACCTAATGCATTACCACGAACGTATCTTTACACAAGCATTAAACAAATCGCTGGAATTTGTTTCTTTTCTAGCCACATTTGCACCTGTACATGTTTTGGTTGGAAACCATGATATGATCAACAATCAACAATTTCTAACCTCACATCACTGGCTTAATGTATTTTCTCAATACAAAAATGTAAAAATTGTTGACAAGCCTATCGTTTTAAAAGAAAAAAAAGACCCGACATTTACGTTTTTAATGTGTCCTTACGTATACCCAGGACGTTTTATCGAAGCAATTGAGACCGTTTCCAAAGACTGGAAAACGTACAACGTCATTTTTGCCCATCAAGAATTTAAAGGATGCAAGATGGGCGCCATTGTGTCAAAGGATGGCGACGAATGGGGCGAAGATTTCCCCCAAGTTATAAGCGGGCATATCCACGACAATCAAACGCCGCAAAAAAATATATACTACCCAGGATCTCCTTTACAACACGCGTTTGGGGATACAGATAAAAGAGTCGTTTGTATTATTGATGAAAAAGGCGTCATTACAAATATAGATTTAGATGTACCCAAAAAAACGATAATCAAAAAAACCGTTTCAGACCTATCAAAGGTTAATATGACAGACTTGCATTCTCATTTAAAAATAAAATTAACAGCCACTCCGGAAGAATTTAAGGCGTTTAAACAAACACAGCAATACAAAGAATGTATTGAAAAAGGGGTAAAAATACAATTGGATGCAAAGCCTGTAAAACGCGACGAGTCGTCAACTATTGCAGAGCAGACAAGTTTTAGACTTTTATTGCAAAATTTGGTGGAAACAGACGGCGATTCGTTATTGAAAAAAATTTATATGGGCATCTTGGCATCTTGAGCATCACTTCTTTTGTGGTTAAATACATATAATTTCTATAGTTATATGTAGATCTTTTATAATCTTGTTTTGTAAAAAAAAGCGGTGTCTAATATTCTATGTAAAATAAAAAAAAATGTTAATATAAATATGAAAAAAAATGTTACATTTATTGATGATTTGGTTGACATGGATTCATTAACAAGAGGTTCTGATTATATTACAAAAGGAAATATGGAACGCGATGAATATACAAATCAAGTTCAAAATAGACACATCAGAAAACATGATAAAGATTTTACATACGCCATGAATGGCGGTATGATGCAACCCAATCTTCCTCAACTTTCATATGCTCATCAGCCTCAGCATCAGCATCAAAATCAACATCAACATCTAAGAGAAGAATTTCAAATGCAACCATTTCAACAGTTGCCCCAAATTATTTACGAGGAACCTATTAAAAATCAACGCCCTGTTTATGACCCAGAAGATTTATCATGTATGACAGTCGCAAACCACATAAAAGATTGCCCAATTTGTTCAAAATTTTATAATTGCGACAACTCGATGTATATCGTATGCATTGTTTTACTTATAATGGTGTGCGTTATTTTGCTAAAAAAAATAATTGAAAAATAAGCTGTAAAAACGTTACATTTAAATTAAGTACACTCATGCCATGAGTTTTTTACAAAACAAGAGAATGCAATCAAACAATTATTTAAATTTAAATAATTGACATAAAGAGAAATGTCAAAATTACAGCCACATCCTTATAATGCAATTGTTATGGCTGGAGGAGGCATGAAAGGGTTTGCATTGCTTGGTGCGATGCAATATATGATTGACAACAAATTGATTGGCAACATTAAATATTATTCAGGGACAAGTATTGGTGCTATTATTTCTTATTTTTTGGCAATAGGATACACTCCAATAGAAATGATTGTGTACATTATTACACACAACGTTTTTGATAAAAAAGATCATAAAAGCATTGACTCTATTTTAAATGGAGAAGGTATATACGATTTTTCAATTTATTCCTCTCATTTTAAAAAAATGTCACTCGACAAAATAGGATATATCCCAACATTTAAAGACCTTTACGAAAAAATGAATGTTACACTATTTACATGTACCTATAATATCACACAAAAAAAGAAGGAGTATTTATCTATTTATACCTACCCAGACATGTCATGTATTGACGCCATTACATTATCATCAAGTTTACCGTTTATTTTTAACGATTGTATATATAAAGACGAGTACTTTATTGATGGCGGTATTGTAGATAACTGCCCTTTTTTTCCTATTATTGAAAATGTAAAGGACGATTTGCTACATGTTGTAATATTTAATCTTCAAACAAATCTCAATAATAAATACGAACGACTTGTCGATAAAATTGTCATGTTGCTGACTATTCCAATCGATGAACTTCAATCTATACAGCTAAAAAATATTACAGAAAATTGTTTATACATTAACGTTAAAATTAGAGATATTAGTTTTTACGATTTTCATATTAATCATTCAGAAAAACTTGAAATTTTTTCACTTGGGTACAACTGTGCAAAAAATATTTTAACATAAAGATCCACACCGCTTTCTCTTATTTTGTGAGAAAGCGGTATATAACGATTTAACCACAAAATCGACAACTAAAATAATATATTAGGAGTGTAAGTGTATAAATAACGATAAAATAATATATTAAACAGATGAATTAATCATTTAAAGCTCTTTCAATAAAGTAAAATGTTGAGGAAACCGACGATAACTGTTACAAAACTTTTTACAGAAAGGCCAAGTTTTCGTCCAAAAAAGTTTCCAAGAATGCCTAATATGTATCTTGAATTGATTGAAAACAAAGGTAAAATTAAAATAGATTTAGTAAATCAGGAATATAAACCAAGTAATGATTATAAACCACGTGAACAACCTGACAACCGCGAAAATGATGATAGAGAACGCGAAAAAAGCGATCATCAAGATGACCGAGATCGTGACCGAGATCGTGACCGAGAACGTGAACGTGAACGTGAAAAAAGTGATCATCAAGATGAACGCGATCGCGATCGCGATCGTGATCGTGATCGTGACCGAGAACGTGATCGTGAACGTGAAAATCAAGACCAAGATCGCGATCGTGATAAACGTGAACATGAAAATGAAGATCGTGATAAACGATCACGGGAACAATCTGAAAAATCCCCGCCCAAAGAAGACGATGGGTTGTCATCCAGACTTAAAGAACTTTTACGAGATGACAAAAGATCGCCTGATCGTGATAAAGACGATGATGAAAAAATATACACGGCGCCTCGATTGTCTGAAATTTCTGGTGGCTCAAATTTACAGAAAAAAGTTATCCAAGATATATCACGAAATACAAACGATGACGAAGATCTTAAACGCGAATTGCTTTTTAAATTTGACTTGCTTCGAAAGTCGTACAAAAATGCAAATATACCAGAATTTACTGTACACAGCGATTATAATACGATGCAACGTACATACGACTCTACTATTCGTCAAGTAAATGTGGACAATAATATTGAAACCTATAAAAGTTATCTTATCACAGGATTTTATATAACAGAATTTGTTCTTGGTTACTGGCTTAAATTTGATATGCAAGATTTTACCAAACAGCAAATTGTAAGCATGAACAAGTATGAACATCTCCTTATTGAGTTGGGTGAGAAAAATTATGTACCAGAAGGTAGTAAATGGCCAGTTGAAATACGATTACTTTTCACTATTTTGATAAATGCTGCTATTTTTATCATTACAAAGATGGTAATGAAAAAAATTGGGGGTAGTTTATTTGGAACACAAGAAGACTTTGCACAACAACCTCCAAAAAGACGTATGCGAGGACCCGATGTAAATTTGTAAAAAAGTTAAATATTATTTATAAAAAAAATAATTTATAAATAAATGACGGAAGATCTAACATTTTCAAATAAAGATAATCTTGAACAAAAAATGTTGGCTATAGATTTGTCTAGTACAAAAGGAAAGATTGAATTTCGATCCATATTACAAACATTTCTAGATAAATACAAAGCGTCAACACCTTTAAAAGACACACTTTGGGAAGAAATTAAACGAGAAAAAGACAAGAAAAAAATTCAAAAACTAAAAGAAGAACTTGTTAGAAAACTTCTTGATTTTATTAAAGACGAGGAAGATGAGGAAGACGAGGAAGAAGACGAGGATGAGGAAGAAGACGAAGAGGAAGAAGAATATGTTTCACCGGTTAAAGCTAAACAACCTACGCCTGTTAAAGCTAAACAACCTACACCGGTTAAAGCTAAAAAGCCTACACCGGTTAAAGCTAAAAAGCCTTCGCCCGTTAAAAAATGTAAATGTATTGTAGCATCTACAGGTAAAAAATGTGATAAGGATGCAAAGGAGGGTTCTAGATACTGCGGAATTCATAAAGAGTGTAAAAAAGATGCCGAAAAGACACCTAGCCCAAAGAAGCCTAGTCCAAAAAAACCTAGTCCAAAAAAACCTAGATTGTTTATCTTTTTTGATAAAGAAGACGATGAAGCATACTTTGGATTTTTTAATGATAAAAAAGTATTAATAAAAACAACTAGCGAATTAACGCAAGAAGAATTTAAACCTTACTATACTGACAAAAGAAAAATAGAGCTTCAAGATGACTGGAGAATGCTATTGGATAAAATGGGCGAGCCATACTATAATAAAAAAGGTACTAAAGAAGCTTCAAGAGATTCTCCTTTTAAAATGTCCAAGGTTTTTCCAAAAGGATTTGAAGTTTTATCAGAAAGTCCCTATTATAAAGGAACACCTGTTGAAGTATCTGTATCTTCTTCAGAATCAGAATCCGAATCTGAATCGGAGTCCGAGTCGGATTCGGATTCCGCCGCAAAGATGGACCAAGAATTTTTACAATTACGGGAGAAATTTCCCGGCAATAAAGGTTCTTTGGACTATTTAAGAGCATTAAATAGAAATATAGCATGTGATTCTGAAAAACCATGTTCTGATGGAGAATGTGATTTAGAATACAAGAGATGTGTGCCAAAAACCGCAACTGAATACTATGACGACATTGAACGATTTGAACATAATGGAGCATCATATGTAGGCAAAAAAGCAACTATTCAAAAAATGAAATTAGCTATTAGTGAAGCAGAGAAAGCCGCCGAAGCTAAAAAGAAAGCAGAGAAAGATGCCGAAGCTGAAGAAGCTAAAAAGAAACCTAAAGCAGAGAAAGACGCCAAAAAGAAAAAACCCGCGGCAGATGCAAGCCCTAAAGGAAAAGCCGATGATCTGGACTTTGATATTGACGAAGAAGGAGATCTTACAGAATTACAACAAGCATTGATTGATTGCTTGATGCCTGCTGTTAAAAAATAAAACATCTTAATATACTTAAATATAATATATCAATGTATCAATATATTATATGTAGACTTTCTGTGAAAGCCATCAAAACTTTTATCATTTGAAAAAAAAATCAAAAAGATCCCCGTATGAAAGAAGCTGGCCCATTCTTAACGACTTTTCTTTAATATGTTTTTTAAAAAGCGACAAACTTTCTACAACACATTCATGTACATTTTCGTCATGCATTTCCATTAAATAACTTTCACACAAGTCGTCTGTATCTTTTAAATTTGTATTTAAATTTTCAAAAGCATTGTAATTTTCATCATTTTCTTCTCTTTTATTTTTATATGTATTTTCAGTTTGATTTTTATCACGCTTACTCATAATATAGGGTCTGTTTTCAAGTAAATCAAATCACAAAATGCGTGAAAAGAATGTTCTTTATATACCAAGTTTCTTTTTTTTAAAACATAGATTAATTTTTTATAAAGCAGTACCAAATCTTCTTTGTATTCATTAAACCACTGCTTCTTTGATAACATTTTATTAGTATATTCTATCTTTTAAATTATCTCATTTTATTTTATGAAACTAATTCACTTAATTCATTAGCAAGCTCCTGGTCTATATCATCTATATTATCTACGTCATCTGCATCATCTACGTCATCTACGTCATCTACGTCATCTTTATGATCTTTTTCCACAATCACGGCAGTCATGTTTACAGGATCATTAACTTTATCATTTACAGAGTTGTCATTTACAGAGTTGTCATTTACAGAGGTGTCGTTTACGGTGTCATCAATTACGGCGTCATCAATTACGGCATCATCAATTACTTCAACTGTTGCCGTTGATTTGGGCAAGACACTCGTTAGATTTATAGCTGTAAACACATTTTTATAATCTTTTGTTTTCTTTAAAAAGTGTTGGTCATATTGTTTCGCAGGGATCGACAAATCTTCTTTAAAAGAAACTTTTACATTTTCCGGAGGCTTTACATACACTTTATCATTTTTTAACATTGCCTTGATTTCTTCGATAACACTATCTGATTTTTTCAATTGCTTTTTTAATTGAACGATATTATCTTGCAGTATTGTAATTTCTTTTGAGAACTGTTCCTCTACGCTTTTCACACGTAATTCAAGTGATTTAGCCCTTGTATGAAAAAAGTATGTCATTGCGCCAAGTATAACAACCTCAAGTGAGACGTGTACAATCAATTTTTTATCTTGAAATAATGACATTCTAATTTCTATTTTTACTATAGAATACTCTTTAAGTCATTAAAAAATGGGTTTAAAATTAAAATTAAGATGTTCAAAAATTTCCTTAACAATATCATCATGAAAACTTTTTCGATCCAATGTTTTTAAAATATTGAAATCTGATAATTTACATGGATATTTATGCTTGCGCAATAACTGAAAAAGTACATATTGCGTATTTATAAAACTTTTACGTTCAATCTTTCCTGTAAATTTAAACTTTTGATCGTAGACATTTGAAATTTTATCAAAATCCTCCATCAACGCATCTTCAATATGAGAAATGTCATCCACCTTTTTACCAGTCAATTTATGATATATCAATACAACATCTTCGTAATGCTTTGAATGGCCTGTCTCTTTTAAAAACATCAAAATATGTTCCTTTGTGACGTTTGAAAAACGTTTTGAGATATTTTCACCAGGCTGTTGTGCCGGAATAATTCCATGAAGTTCTAATTGTATAGCTAAATCTTTATACACTTTATCATCTATCGACGCATTCTGTTTACCCTGATACTGATTTATACAATCTTTGAAATGCACACGTCTCTCGTATGTATATTTATTTGAAATATTTACACGCGAAATATCCTTGTAACAAGACGATTTATACGCCTTCTCTTCCTGTGACCCACACGATTCGCATATTTCAACATTTGCGTATTCGTTGTAAATAAACTCTTGTGTTGACTTGCACTTTTTGCACTCTTTCTTTTTTACAGGAGACTTGTTATTACTAGACACAATGTCTTCAAGTTCAGCGTAATCAATATTATACATTTTCAATATTTCAAGATATTTTTTAACAACCGTTCGTACGTCTTGATTGTCATTTTGTTTTTTTGCCATAAATGATATTTTTTTAGGAGCAATAAGCATCTGTTTATACGATTCCAGCAAAGGCGTCACATCCATCACATAAAAATTTAAGTTTGTCTGAAAATCAATGCAGTCTTGTTTATCTTTTAAAAGCGTTTCTATCTTGTCATTTAAATCTTTTATAATATGTATAGATAAGGAGTTGTCTTTTAAAATATCTCTTATATCCTCAATCTGTTTATCAATATCTGTTATTTTATCTTCATTATTTTTCCATTTGTCGCGTATATTTTTATCAATATTCAATATGTCAATCTCCATTTATTTTTATTTATCTTTTTAATTGTGTATTACCACAATTAAAATTATCACCACTGTTTTTCATTTTCTCATTTTCTCACTTTCTTATTTTCTCACTTTTGCTTTAAATCATCTTTTTTCTCCTTGTTTGCAATCTTTTGTTGATGTTTACAGGCCTTGCAATTTGCACATAAACCATCCTTTGTTTGTCGTGCCTTGTAAAAACACGAATGTTCCTTTACACTCTCGCATAAATTGCACCACTTGTGTGTACTTTTATCGTGATCAGGAATAGGGACAACCTTCATAACTTTACGTTTGTCGCCATATACTCCTGTCAAATAACAATCTTTGCATAAACGATTCACTCCATCCTCGTTTCCCGCATTTTTAAAAAACCGTGAATAAGGTAAAAACCGGCTTTCTTCGGTTTTATGAGTGACACCTCCACAACGCTTTGTAAGGGCTTGGGATTTTTCGTCCTCGTCTTTATCTGCATTTTCTTCTACTTTGGTTTGAGTTTGATGCGTAAGTTTAACATTATGATCATTAAAAAGTTCGAGTTCTTGGTCGGTTTCGATTGTATAATTTAAACTTGTAATTTTTGCAATATCAATCATATTTTTAATCAGGTCTTCCGTTGTTACATCCGTAATAAATTCACGATTATTGGGATTTAATTCTTTTTCATATCTTCGTTTCATGTTTGTTTCAAGTAACACGCAATCTTCTGTATACAACACAAATAAAACTTTACAAAATGGGTTAGATGTTCGATATCCACCAATTCGGTCTGTGATATCACGAGACATTCCAACTTTTGTACGAATATCTTTGTCTTCATCTCTCATAATTGCCAAATAAACACAACCGCCTTTCTTTAATTTGTAAAGCTCTTTCTTTCTCAAAAAAGATTGGTGATTGTAAAAAACACGTTCGTATTTCTTTGACAACATCATGTTCTGTTCGCCTTGTGTCATTATAATCTTTGTTTTTTCGTCCAACTCTTTCTGATATTGCTCTTTTAATTCCGCAAATTTCTTTTCATATTCAGACTTTAATTCGTCTGACGATTTTTCTTTTCCTTGTTCAACCTTTCCTGTAACCAATAACTCCCTCGCCCATCTTGAAACTTGCAATGAAAAAGATGGATTACACCACTGCGCCAAATGAATCCCAAGATCTGGATGAATCCATGTGCCTTGCAAATATTTGTTATTGCCTCCTTTACAAATTTCAATTAAAGCCGACGTCGGAATTCCGATGTCGGCTTTTACTTTGTCAAAAAACTCATTTGTTTCCTTATTTACTTTCCATAAAGCCAATCTCTTTCCAGATGCCTTACACAATGCGGTTGCGTAGATATACCCGTCCTCTCTCATAGGAATAGTAAACATCTCTCCATTTGCCAATTTTAACTCGCAGTTAAAGATATCTCCATTTTTTACGAATGTTGTCAATGACATCTTTGTTTTTATTAGTATTTTATCGCTTTAAATCAATTTTAAAATTTAAAAAAGAACTTGGTTTACTTAAGTCTACTCGGGCTTACTAAGGTAAACCACGTATTTACCCATCAAAACGGCCAAATTTTTGTAGATGCGCGAATTCCGACATCGAAAAAATCAAATTCTTAAGTCAACATAAAATAAATTTAAATATAAT
>Ga0114971_10003326_pt1 | contig 10903 bp, 7 predicted proteins | sample M_140625_MF_Meta_FD_87320 | JGI IMG/M metagenome (GOLD analysis project Ga0114971, IMG submission 87320) | Freshwater microbial communities from Lake Montjoie, Canada to study carbon cycling - M_140625_MF_MetaG | ecosystem: Environmental > Aquatic > Freshwater > Lake | place: Lake Montjoie... | reverse complement strand
CAATTCCTTCCCTAAGCTTTCGGTATATAATGCCCAACCTTCCGCATAAGCAGAGTTTCCGCCAAAACGTCTAAATTTAGGCAAATCCCCGTTTTCTTGTTGCAAACTAATTTGATAATGATGTCCCGGGATGGCTTCATGTAAAAAAAGACTTTCCATGCCACTTGTCAGGTTAAACGTTTTTGCATTCGTGATCGGAACATAAAAGATACCGGGTCTTTTTCCATCTTCAGAGCCTGCAAAATATTCAGCTGAGGCTGATGCAGCGCGAAAAGCTTCTGTTTGACGAATTTCAAAAGGTGATTTAGGAACACGTCCAAACATCGTTTTAAGTCCGGGTTCCATTTTTTTATGAATCGTTTCAAAGGCCGCTAGTACTTCTGCAGGGTTTTTAAATGGAGTGAATTTTGGATCGGTTCGCATGTATTCAAAAAAGGCTTTCAAGTCACCTTTAAATCCTACCGCATCTTTAGTTTTCTCCATTTCGGTTTTAATTCGCTTGACTTCAGAAAGGCCCGTTTGATAAATCTCATCTGCTGATTTATCTGTGGTGGTCATCGTACGAATTAAATATTGATAATATGCTTTGCCATTAGGTATGTCGCTGATTCCCGAACTTAGCCTTCCTTTTGGCAAGTATTCTTCCTTCATGAAAGTAGCCAAACGGCTGTACGCAGGAAGAATAATTTGCTGAATGTTATTTGTGTATAATTCAGTAAATCTTTTCTTATCTGCTTCACTAAAGCTTTTTGGTAAATTTTTTATGGGTCCATAAAAAGTACTTTCCTTTATCTCTTTCACATTAAATGCGTCGAGTTGGGGAATGATTTTCACAATCAATGCCTTTGGCAAAACATGTCCAGCGGCCATACCCTTTCTAAAATAAACAATAGAGCTATCTAAATATGCAGCTCCTTTAAGCATTCTTTTGGACCAGTTGTCATAATCCTTGACGGTCACAAAGGGTTGGATGACAGAGCCGCTACCCAATTGTGCGAATGTCAAATGAAAGCCATAAAATTGATTTAATGGGATAAGGTTTTCAGGAAAGCTTAGTCCTTCAAGGCCTAAATTGACATCTCTTTCAATTAAGTCGTAGGTTAATTGGTCATTGGTAGTTAAACTTTTACGATCAATTTCTTGTATAGATTTTTGGTATTTCTCTAAAATACCTTTGACTAAAGCTCTATGGCTGTCGGTAAAGTCAATGTTTAATAAATCGTTATACCGATTATCCCCATTAAAAGTCGCAGAAAGGGGACTTAATTTTAATTGGTCCTCGTAATATTCCGAAATAATTTTATCGAGTTGCGGGTTTTTCTGTGCTGCATTTTTCTCTTTTTGGCAAGATAAAAATGAAATGATGCTGATGAATAGAATTAGTTTTTTCATTAGATGAGTTGATTTGTAGATCTATTTATTTGACGCGAATTAAATTATTTACATGGATTTTATGGCAATCATTCATGTGGAAATGTATTCCTGTTGGCAATTTATTCCAACTCAGTAAAATTAGCAAAATTTCGGGAATCTGTGTAATTAAAAAGGCCTTCATGTTCATATTTGGACAAATTCAATATATTTGTATCAAGCATTTATAGATCCATTTATTAATCAAATTCATATGTCTGAAATTGGCGCTGAACGCGGGAGACTTTCATTAAGGAACGATAATAAAGGCTGGAAAAAGTGGGGGCCTTACCTGACTGAGCGCCAGTGGGGAACTGTTCGTGAGGATTATAGCGTGCATGGAAATGCCTGGGGAAGTATTACGCATGACATGGCGCGCTCAAAGGCGTATCGCTGGGGTGAAGAAGGAATTGGAGGTATTTCAGATAATAAACAATATGTGTGTTTTGCTTTTTCTTTTTGGAATCATCGAGATCATATTATCAAGGAACGTTTTTTTGGCTTGACTGGAGCGGATTCAAATCATGGAGAGGACGTGAAGGAATTGTATTATTACCAAGATGCAACCCCTACACATTCTTATCAAAAGATGTTGTATAAGTATCCCCAACAAATTTTTCCGTATGATAATTTAATAAACGAGAGTAAAAAACGCAGCCGATTAGAGCCTGAATACGAGTTATTAGACACAGGTATTTTTGATAATAACGAATATTTTGATATTTCTATGGAATATGCAAAGGGGGATGAGCAAGATATTCTGATTAAAGTGACTGTTGAAAATAGGTCAAAAGATGACGCTCCCATTACTGTTTTGCCCACAATTTGGTATCGAAATACTTGGTGTTGGGGATATGAAAATTACAAATACAAACCTCTTTTAACGGGAGTAGGAAATTCATTTATTGAGGTGGATCACCGAGTGGTGGGCCGATTTAAATTATATGCGGAGGAAGCGGACGAGTTTTTGTTTTGTGATAATGAAACGAATTTTGAGCGCCTGAATCAATCGCCTAATTTATCGCATTTTACCAAGGATGGTATCAATGATTATATTGTCAATAAAAGTAAAAAGTCAATTAATCAAAATCATATAGGGACCAAAGCCGCGGCGCGATATACAGCGAAAATTCCTGCGGGGGGTAAGAAAATTTTCAGGTTGAGATTAGTCGATCACACGCTAAAATCTCCTTTTGAGGATTTTGATGCTATTTTTGAGAACAGAATTAAGGAGGCAGACGAATTTTACAATTCGATTCAAAAGGGGGTAGACGACCCTGCCTTGAAGTTGCTCCAACGACAATCCTATGCTGGAATGTTATGGACTAAGCAATGGTATTATTACAATGTTTTAGAGTGGATTAAGGGAGATCCTGCCATGCCAAAACCGGATGATAGCCGGAAGTTTGGTCGAAATAATGCTTGGCGGCATTTATACACGGCTAATATTTTGTCGATGCCCGACAAGTGGGAATATCCGTGGTTTGCGGCTTGGGATTTAGCATTTCATACGATTCCTTTGGCAAGACTAGACCCTGATTTTGCCAAAAGGCAGTTGGCCGTTATTCTGCGCGAATATTATATGCATCCCAACGGTCAAATCCCGGCCTACGAGTGGTCTTTTTCGGATGTGAATCCGCCAGTACACGCTTGGGCTACATGGAAAGTCTATGAAATAGACAAGGAAATGAATGGTGGAAAGGGCGATATTGTTTTTCTGGAGCGTATTTTTCATAAGTTGTTGTTGAATTTTACCTGGTGGGTCAACTTAAAAGATGCGGGGGGAGATAATGTTTTTGGGGGAGGATTTTTGGGAATGGATAATATTGGAGTTTTTGATCGATCAGCTACTTTGCCAACGGGCGGGCATTTAGAGCAAGCGGATGGAACGGGATGGATGGCGATGTACAGTTTAAATATGTTGCGGATTGCTTGTGAAATTGCCATTGAAAATCCTGTATATCAAGATATGGCTTCAAAGTTTTTTGAACATTTTCTTCACATCGCGGGGGCTATGCAATCCATCGGAGGAGAGAAATTGAATTTGTGGGATGAGGATGATCAGTTTTATTATGACATGTTGCACAAAGAGGATGGAAGTGCGATGCTTTTAAAAGTCCGGTCGATGGTGGGTTTAATTCCATTATTTGCGGTCGAAGTGTTGACTTCAGATATGCTAGACAAATTACCTGCATTTAAACGTCGGGTGGAGTGGGTATTAAACAACCGCCCCGATTTAGCCTCCTTGATATCTCGTTGGTATGAACCGGGAAAGGGTGAAAGTCGCTTGCTATCTATCTTGAGAGGTCATCGGATGAAAATGATTTTGAAGCGGATGTTTGACGAGTCAGAGTTTTTATCAGATTTCGGAATTAGGTCTTTGTCAAAATACCATCAAAAGAATCCGTATAAATTTGCGTTTGAAGGAGGTTCTATGCAAGTTGACTATACGCCTGCAGAATCTACCGGAGATATGTTTGGCGGAAATTCAAATTGGCGTGGTCCCATTTGGTTTCCGATGAATTATTTGATTTTGGATTCCTTATCCAAGTTTTCGGATTATTATGGAAGTGATTATGAGGTGGAATATCCAACGAATTCAGGCCAAATGATGAATATAAAAGATGCCGCATCGGGTGTCTCAAAACGTTTATTAGCCATGTTTACGCCAGGTAAGGATGGAAAAATTCCGATGTATGGGGAATATGATAAGATGCAATCTGATCCAAATTTCAAGGATAATCATTTGTTTTTTGAGTATTTTGATGGGGACACAGGGAAGGGTTTAGGGGCGAGTCATCAAACGGGTTGGACCGGTTTAATTTCAGAAATTATAAGACAATTGTATGGAAAATAAAAATGAGTTTATGGGAACACCAGAAGAAAATTTCAAGGCATTAGGGTTGGATTTACCTCCGGCTCCTAAGCCGATGGGCGTGTATAAACCGGGATTAAAAGTGGATCATTTCTATTATGTTTCGGGACATGGGCCAGTAATTAACGATGGTACTTTAATTGTGGGCCGAGTAGGCGATGCGATGGACATGGAGGAAGGGAAGTTGGCAGCCCAGCAAGTTGGCCTAACGATATTGTCCACCTTGAAATCCCAATTAGGTAGTTTGGATAAAATCAAACGGGTCGTTAAAGTGTTGGGCATGGTCAATTGCACGGCTGATTTTGAGCGCCATCCTTATGTAATTAATGGTTGCTCCGAGTTATTTGCTAAAGTATGGGGGGAAGAAAATGGAATTGGAGTGCGCTCGGCGGTTGGCATGGGAACTCTCCCCGGCAACATTCCCGTGGAGATCGAGGTAATTTTTGAATTAGCCTAGAAAATGAGGTAATAGGTATTAAGTAATAGGTTTTAGGTAACAGGTATTAGGTAATAAGTAATAGGTGTTTTTTAGGTAAGAGGTATTAGGTAATAGGTGTTTTTTAGGTAAGACGTAATGTGTATTAAGTAAATTTTAGTTTTGGGTAAGCACCAAACTTCTTTTTTATTCAGCCTTTAAATCTTTTAAAATCCACCTATTACTTGATACCCGTTACCTATTACTTGATACCTGTTACTTTATACCTATTACCTATTACTTAATACCTCTTACCTAAACTTTTTACTTTGACAATTCCAGCATAGCCTTTAACGCTTTATAAGCAGGAACTCTCACTTTTTCTGTTAGGTGAATTTCAGGCAATTCATAATAAAGTGCGTTATACAATTTCTCCAAGGTGTTCATTTTCATGTAGGGACATTCAGCACATGCACAGGTATTTTGCTCGTTGGCCGGCGCGGGAATCAAGTGCTTATTTGGCACGGCTTGTTTCATTTTGTGTAATATTCCCGCTTCGGTTGCCACAATAAACGTGGAATTAGGGGAGGTTTCTACGAACTTCAATAAGGCAGTGGTCGACCCTACGTAGTCAGCTTCCTTTAAGATAACTTCTTTACACTCAGGGTGCGCGATCAATAAAGCATCTGGAAATTCTAACTTTAATTTAGCTAGTTTTTCAAGCGAAATATCGATGTGAACCATGCATGCGCCTTCCCAAAGAATTAAATCGCGACCAGTTTTATGCGCCACATATCGACCCAAATTCGCATCAGGAGCAAAGATAATTTCTTGGTCTGCAGGAATAGATTCTACGATTTGGACTGCATTGGAAGAAGTACAAATGATATCCGTCATCGCTTTGATATCCGCTGAGCAATTGATGTAAGAAACGACTATAGCATTTGGATTAGCTGCTTTTAAGGCGGCAAATTCCTCCACAGGAACGGAGTCTGCTAAGGAGCAACCGGCATTAAAATCGGGCACAATAACTTTTTTGGTTGGGTTCAGAATTTTGGCTGTTTCTCCCATGAAGTGAACGCCACAAAATATAATTAAATCAGCCTCTGTATTTTCTGCGGCTTGGGAAAGACCCAACGAGTCGCCTACGTAATCAGCCAGCTCTTGGATCGCGCCATCTACATAGTAATGCGCTAGAATGACTGCATTTTTTTCCTTTTTTAAGGCTTTAATCGCGTCGATAAGTTCCTGGCCTTTTGGGGTTGAACGTGCGATATAGCCTACTTGATTTGCTTCGTCAATTAAATTCATTTGCTTTTAAGCTTAAGTCTAAACTTTTAATGTGATGTGTTAATGCACCCACTGAAATAAAATCAACCCCTGTTTCGGCATAGGCTCGCAGGGTCGTTTCATTAATTCCTCCTGATGCTTCGGTGATAAACCGACCGTTAATTTTTCGGACGGCATCTCGTAATTGGCTCGGACTGAAATTATCCAACATAATGCGTTGGACCCCGCCGATTTCCAATACTTCATCTAATTCCTTATCATTTCGTACTTCGATTTCAATCGCTAATGTATTTCCACGCAGGAGGTTATAGGCAAAGGCTTTTTCTAAAGCTGCTGATATTCCTCCGGCAAAGTCTACGTGATTGTCTTTGATTAAAATCATATCAAACAGGCCATATCGATGGTTTGTGGCTCCGCCTATTTTACAGGCCCATTTTTCCGCTAATCGGAAATTGGGTGTCGTTTTTCTCGTATCGAGTAATTTGGCTTTCGTCCCATGAATAATTTGTACCAATGACCTGGTATAAGTGGCAATTCCAGACATGCGTTGCATGCAGTTTAAGACTAAACGCTCCGCTTTCAAGATGGATTGTGAGGGGCCGTTAACCTCCAACACCGTCATTCCGGGTTCGATCCAGTCGCCATCTTGTTTGAAAACCGTAAGGTTTAAGTTGGGGTCAACATAAAGAAAAATGGCTTTAGCTAATTCCACACCCGCAAGCACTCCCGTATCTTTGACTAATAGGGAAGCAGAACCCGTGGCGGAGGCAGGTACTGTGGCTAATGAAGTATGATCTCCATCCCCCAAATCCTCTTGTAAGGCTTCTTTTATAAAGTGCTGAATATACTCAGGTGCTTGATATTCGAACATGTTCGCATTTTTGTAGCGTCAAATTTACAAATTATAATCTTATGGACATTAGAAATTGAATTCTAAAAAAAATGTCCTATTTTTGCCTCCTAGTATGCAAAATAAAGTCAAAATATTTCAATTAATTCTCTTCATTCCCGTGCTTTTTTGGCTCGTGGCAAAGCCGATTTCCTTAACTTCGGCTGAGAAGGTTGATTTTAAGACTGAGAAAAAAGCGCATTCAAAGCGATCAACGGACTCAAAGCAAGTCAAAGTATATGCCGTTCAGCATATATACCAAGCTGCTGCGAACCTTCAGTTGGATTTTCCTTCGGATTGGAACTTTGTTTCTCCTTTAGCATTTTTCAGCATACAACCTCTTAATGATTTTAAGCTGCCTACGATCCTACATCGTACGCAATTTATGCGAATTTTATTGACTCAATTTATCGCCACTCTGGCACCCTGATGAACCTTTTTTAAGAGGTTTATTTAATTTTTCATTTACAAATTTTTAATTTTTATATCATGCGTTACAAAAGTGCTATTATTTGGCTGTCTACCATTATTTCAGCTTTATGTATTTTCTTCCTTTCCTTTACATGGAAAGCGGGCCAATTAAGAGATCAAGCAAATACTTATGCTACCTCTAAAGACGGGAAATTTGACCCGGCAAAAAGACTTCATTTCATTGATTCTTTATGGAAGCAACCTGTTTATATCGGATATACCTTCCAAGAAGTTACCCAATATGCCCTTCACAAAGGATTGGACTTAGAAGGTGGTTTACATGCAGTATTAGAGGTTTCTCCAGTAGAAATTCTACGTGCATTATCTGGAAAAAGTAATGATCCAAATTTTGAGAAGGCTTTGTCTGAGGCTAATGCGGCTCAAGCGAATTCATCTAAGTCATTTAATGATTTGTTTTATGATGCCTTTGCAAAAGTGGCACCGAATCAAACCTTAGCATCTGTTTTTGCGAACTCAGTGAATCGTGGAAAAATCAGTTCTTCATCTTCTGATTCAGAGGTCAAAAAGGTCATTGACGCCGAAATTGACGGGGCTGTTGATCGTGTATATAAAATTATTCAAGCACGTATTGATAAGTTTGGTGTTGCGAATCCAAACATTCAAAGACTACCAGGTTCTAACAGAATCCAAGTCGAATTGCCAGGTGTGGATAATCCAGAGCGTGCACGTAAATTATTATCGGGTGCGGCAAAATTGGAATTTATCGAGTGTTATGAAGTAAATGAATATGGTTCTGGTTTAAATGCTTTAGGAGCCTTATTAGATCAGGAGTCTAAGCAACCTGCGGTGGCTTCATCGGCTGCAACTCCAGCTGTGAAAGATACCTCAAGCAATGCATTGGCATCCCAATTATCTAAGCCTGCCGTTAAGGATTCAGGAAAAGCTAAGACAGATACGAGTGCTGGTAGCGCATTGACCAAATTATTCTTGCCTATGGGAAATGGGATTGGGGTTTATCGCAAAGATACCGCTCGTGTCAATTCTTTATTTCGCCGGGCAGATGTGCGTGCATTTTTTCCTGCAAACCTAACATTTGCTTGGGCTGCGAAAGGTATTCCAGCGACCAATGGGGATGAGATTTTAACCTTAGAAGCTTTGAAAAAGGCAGAAGGCCAATCAGCTCCATTAGAAGGTGATGTGATTACAGATGCCGCTCAAGATTTTGATCAAACGGGTCGCGCTGAAGTGACGATGTCCATGAATGGAACGGGTGCTAGAATTTGGAAAAATTTAACGGGGGCTAATGTAGGTCGTCGAATTGCCATTGTATTAGATGGCTACGTATATTCTGCACCGGTGATTAATGGAGAAATTCCAGGTGGACGTTCATCGATCTCAGGTAGTTTTACCGTGGAGGAAGCTAAAGATTTAGCGAATGTATTGAAGGCGGGTAAATTACCAGCGCCAACACGAATTGTTGAGGATGCTTTTATTGGTCCTTCTTTAGGAGTTGAGTCCATTAACCAAGGGTATATGTCGATGCTTTTAGGCTTGCTATTAGTGATTGTATTCATGATTGGATATTATGGAAATCCAGGTTGGATGGCTAATTTGGCTTTATTTTTCAACGTATTTTTCATTGCGGGTGTGTTGGTACAAATCCAAGCAGCGTTGACTTTGCCAGGTATCGCAGGTATCGTGTTAACCTTAGGTATGGCAGTAGATGCAAACGTATTGATTAATGAACGTATTCGTGAAGAATTACACAAAGGAAAAGGTTTACTGGATGCGATTAATGTCGGTTACGAGAAAGCATTAAGTGCGATTTTGGATGGTAACATTACCACGGTATTGATCGGGGTAATCTTGATTATATTCGGTTCTGGATCTGTTAAAGGATTTGGAGTAACGCTTTGTATCGGTTTGATTACTTCGGTATTTACGGCGGTTTATATATCTCATATCTTGATTTTATGGATGGCCAACCGTGCGATTAAAGCCGGTAGAGAGAAGAATATGACGTTTGAAACATTTATATCACGTGATTTATTCAAAGGAATGAATTTCGATTTTATTGGCAAACGTAAATATTCATATTGGTTCTCATGGGGTTTAATTGCCACAGGTGCCATTGTATTATTCATGCAAGGTGGATTTAATTTGGGCGTGGACTTTAAAGGAGGTCGTTCGTATGTGGTTGAATTTGCTCAACCCGTAGAAGCGGGTAAAGTTAAAGAGGCCTTAGCTGATAATTTTGGTGGAAAAGGGGTTGAAGTAAAAACATTTAATGGCGCTAGCAAATTGAAAGTGACTACTTCGTATTTAGTGGAGGATGAATCGATCACGGCCAACAATACCGTAAGAACGGCTTTGGAAACTGGCTTAAAAGATTTTGCAGCTAATTCTCCGGTGATTGTATCGGAGGCGAAAGTAGGTGCGACCGTGGCGGATGATATTTTAACGCAATCTTTCCTTTCCATATTATATGCTTTGGTAGCGATCTTTATTTATATATTGATTCGTTTCCGCAAATGGCAATATTCGCTAGGTGGAATTGTGGCCTTGGTACATGATGCTTTAGTTGTGTTGGGTATGGTCGGTATTGCTCGTTTATTTGGATTTGAATTGGAGATAGACCAAGTATTTATCGCGGCGATTTTGACCGTTATTGGTTATTCAATTAACGATACTGTGGTTGTATTTGACCGTATCCGTGAGGAGATTGGTGTGAATCCAGATTTGGGAAATAAGGCTTTAATGATCAAAACCATTAATGAATCTATTAACCATACCATGTCGCGTACGGTGATGACTGCGACCACTGTATTTTTGGTGGTTACGGTATTGTTAATCTTTGGTGGCGACGTGTTGAGAGGATTCTCATTCGCGATGTTTATAGGCGTTGTTTTTGGAGCATATTCTTCTATTTTTGTAGCGGCTCCTATCGTGATTGACCTTGGAACCTCATCAAAACCAAAAAAATAAATGATGCTGGCAATCTGAGAGGATTGCCAGTATTTACATCAACCTAATTTAATAATATGAACAATAGTATTTGGAGAAAAAAGCCTTTAGAGGCCTATGCTGCGGATGTTAAGAACAGCCAACTCAAGCGTGTACTGGGTAGATGGGCGTTGACATCTTTAGGAATTGGAGCCGTTATTGGCGGTGGAATTTTCACTTTGACTGGTATTGCCGCGCATGATTGGGCGGGTCCTGCCTTAGCTTTAGCCTTTGTGATGGCAGGTACAGCTTGTACATTTGCCGCACTTTGCTATGCTGAATTTGCATCCATTTTACCTGTTGAGGGAAGTGCTTATGCCTATTCTTATGGTACGGTGGGCGAATTTTTTGCCTGGTTCATTGGTTGGAATTTAATCTTAGAATACATGATGGGTGCCACAACGGTAGCCGTTGCTTGGAGTGGATATTTTGAAAAACTTTTACATCTTTTCAATATAAACTTGCCACTTTATTTGACCAATGATCCTGTGACTGCGGCTGAAAAGGTTGAAAAACTACGGGCTGCGGGCCAAGCAGTTCCTGATTTTGCTTTTGCCTTTAATTTACCTGCTTTCATTATCGTATGGTT
>Ga0114971_10003325_pt1 | contig 10903 bp, 10 predicted proteins | sample M_140625_MF_Meta_FD_87320 | JGI IMG/M metagenome (GOLD analysis project Ga0114971, IMG submission 87320) | Freshwater microbial communities from Lake Montjoie, Canada to study carbon cycling - M_140625_MF_MetaG | ecosystem: Environmental > Aquatic > Freshwater > Lake | place: Lake Montjoie... | reverse complement strand
TTTTCTTTTGGCAGGGATGTGAATTCTATTCCTTCGCCTTTTCTTTGACTAGAGAAGATGCAGCCTGTTTCTCACCGACTAGGTCTTCGCTGACTTCGACACCGAGTTTTAAGACGGCACTGGGCGACTTCAGCTCCCAGGCGCTCATGTTGTCTTTGAATGCTTCCATGACCAGCGCCTCATCTTTCCAAAATTTTGTCTTACGGCCTGCGCGCATGGTCCAGCCATCAATGGCTTTGCCTTCAGTGATCTGAGCCTTGGCAGCAGACTGCACTGCATCGGCCCATGCGGCCATCAGGACAGCGTTGTCTAGCATCTCTGGGGTAACAGTCATGTCAGGCTTGAAATCGTTTCTAGCGACCTCTTGGACCTTCTGACGCATACTGGGGCAAATGGTCTTGGCCTTGCAGTACCGGCAGGCGTCAACGCTTGGGTTTGTAGGTGCATCGCCTGAGAGCGCCAGTTCGGCTGCGGCCTTGAGTCTTTCGCCATGCTTGACAAGCTCTTGGCCAGACACTGTCCACTTGCTGTGGCCGACTCGGGGCTGGAATATGTGCATGGTGCAAGTGATGTGGCTGGGCGCTTTGAATTGCCTCATGGCTCCCAGTGCATAGGTCAGCAGCTGCTTGTTGTCTGTGGCATCCACAGCCACTCGGCCAGTCTTTAGGTCAACGACATGAAGATGGTCCCCATCGACCAGGACTGCATCGGCCGTGCCACCAAGCGCTGGGTGCAGAGACTTCAGACCTTCATCTAGGTTGACCTCGATCAGCTTCTTGCGTGGATTTTCGACCAGAGTATTGACAAAGTCGGCATAGCCTTGGGCCATAGCAATGTGGTCAGGATCAGTTCCGGCTGGTACTTCTTTGCCAGACAGAATCATCTCTGACAGCTCATGGATGGCAGTGCCAATGGCAGCCGCCTCGCCTGCTGGCTCATAGGGCATGAGGGATTCGAGCCGATAACTGCCTGGGCATTGCATGAATCTGTCTGTGCGTGATGCTGAGAGTCGGGCGTGTTTTCTGGTTTCGTGTTGCATTGTTTCTCCTGGTTAAATGATTTGATTGACAACATTGAGCTTCTTTAAAACCTTGGCCAGCACATTGTGGTCTAAGCTGGCTTTGATGGTCAGAATGTAGATGACGGGTGGAATGCCTGACTTGTTGATGTTTTCCACACGGCTGCTGGCCTGCTCTAGTGCTGATGTGGACCAAGTGCATTCCACAAAGACAATGGTGTCGGCAGCGGATAGGTCCACACTTTCAGACATGGCTGCAATGTTGCCGATGATGCATTTGGTCTGGCCAGACTGAAAGTCTTTAAGCGCCTGGTCGCGCTTCGGTCTTGACGTTTCACCCGTAATTACTACGGGTTTGTGGACCATGAGCAATTTTTCCAGCTCGGCCACCACATCCTTATGGTGCGCAAAGACCACCACCGGCTCATTGGCCTGGAGCAAGTCATCGATGAATTCACTAGCAGCCTTAACCTTGCGCATACCGGCTTCGCGCATGATTTCTGCCAAGCCCTCAAAGGCCAGCAAGGCATTGGGGTTGGCCATCAAGGCATCGGCATCAAAGGCTTGCTCCCGCTTGTCATTGGGCAGATCAAAGGTGATCAGAGAGACTTGCGGGTCTTTGTAGTCTTTAAAGATGTTTTCTTTTTTGCGTCTCAGGACATGGGGCTTCATCAGCTCTTTCAGCTCAACCAGGTTAGATGCGCCACTCGTGTCCAAGCCCCATGGCGCTGACCACATCTTTGCGTAACGGGCAGCAAAGTCAAACCAGCCGCCCCTGTAAATGCCAAGGCCGTGCAGGATGGGCCACAACTCAATGGGCCGGTTTGGGATGGGCGTGCCACTGAGCGCATAGACACAATCAATCTTCTTCATGGCCAGCATCGCGGCCTTCGTTCTTTGGGCTTTTGGATTCTTAATCCTGTGGCACTCATCCAAGACTAAAGTGTTATATCTGTCCAAATCCGTTTGTGCATATTGCAAAACGTCATAGTTGATGATGGTCACATCGGCACTATTCACCTCTGAAGCCTGCTGTTTGCCATTGACCACATGGACCGAGACATTGGGGGCTAGTCTTGAGAAAGCCGCCTCCCAGACTGTCTTGGCAATGGCTGGGCAAACAATCAGGGCGGGTAGGTTTTCCAGGGCAGCAGCTGCTGTGGGTAGCGTCTTGCCAACACGGGGCTGGTCGGCCAGTATGGCCCTGCGCCTAAATAGCAAGAAGAGCTTGGCCTCTTGCTGATGGGGGAATAGTTGCATTTCGGTTTCCTCGTTTTAAGTTGTTGCGATCATATCTGCATTTGTGCTAAAGTGCAATTTCTGTTTGACGACAGAAACGTAAAAACCTAAACCCTTAAAAGGAAAAAACCATGTCCACCAGAGTCGTAACCGGAAAAGTTCGTTTCTCATACTTCAGTGCTTTGACTGCGCGTAAGAATGAAATGAACGGAAAAGAAGAGTTCTCAACGCAAGTGCTTGTCCCAAAGACAGACACCGAGACAGTGAGCCAATTGAAAGCGGCAGCCAAGGCCGCATTGACCGCCAAGTTTGGGGACAAAATTCCGAAAACAGTGCGCAATCCCTTGCGTGATGGCGATACAGAAGTCAAATCTGATGGATCACCACTGGGGGCTGAGTACGCTGGCCATTATTTCTTCAACACCAAAAGCACAAACAAGCCTGGTGCAGTGGATGCCCATGGCCATGACATTCTTGGATCACAAGATATTGTCTCTGGCGACTATGGCCGAGTCAGTCTAAATGCCTATGCTTATGACCAGGCAGGCAACAAGGGCGTGTCGTATGGTTTGAACAACATCATGCTTTTGTCTAAGGGTGACTCGCTGGGTGGTGCAAAGCCAACGGCTGCCAGTGACTTTGGCGTGGTGGCCAGCAAGGCCGCGCCAGCTGCTGCCGAATCAGTCGATAACGACTGGTGATCGGTCGATCAGTTTTTCAAGTGCCAAGTGCAATTGATTGACTGATGTCCACAGTGGCTCAACAGTCCCAGACAGCCATCGGCTGACCTGGGACTGCTGGATGCCAGCCTCATTGCACACCGCAGCCATGGTTATCTTATGAGCCTTGGCCTTTGCCTTGATATCGTGAATTGATTGCATGACCGCATTCTAATTGCGCTTTATGTATAAAAACAACACATAAAAATAATTGTTGCAACAAAAATCAATTCTGTCAGAATTCGTTACTCCTACTCACTTTAACGAAAGAAAACGATGAAACAGAAAATCATTACCGCCTTAATCGAATGCACCTTGGCCATCATTATTTTTGGTGGCATTGGCGTGATGTTGGCTTGGAGGGGTTGATATGAACTACGGCTCCACACCTAATTGCCCAAAAGACTTGTTCCAGTATGACTGCGCCATTGAAGATGTCGATCTGGTCTGCTTCTTGGAATACAGCCCAGAAGAGAAAGGCTACACCGACTCTTATGGTGCGCCCTATGAGCCTGATATTGAAGAGTGCATGACGCTGAATAACGCATACATCGCTGGCACTGATGTGGACATTGCCCACATGATTCTGCAAAGCCTGGTGGATCATATTGAAGTGTCTGCGCTGGAGAAGTTCCTTGACAAATAAAGAGCTGCCATTGGCCCTTGATGCCTGCCTCGACCTAGTCAATGACTTGGTCCACCCAGAAGTCTATGGCCATGCAATTCCCAATGAAGTCAAAACCCGTGCATTCGTTGTCAAAACAATGCTGGAGCGCTTGAAAGCCAGAATGGAGACCAGCACATGGCCAGAGGCTTAAAACCCCGTGTAAGCCCTGCCATTGAGGCAGCGCTCCAAAAGAAAGGCAACCTCTCAGACCTTGACTTGGCCAAGTTGTGCTTTTGTGCCAGGCGCAGTGCAGCAAGGATTCTGTTTGATCTGCACCGCCATGACTTGGTTTACATCAGCGGATACACCAGAGTGAGCGCCAATGGCCAGTGGCGGCCTCTGTGGTCATGGGGTGATGGCATTGACGCTGAAGCGCCTGGGCCAGTGCCAGGCTCAGAGCGAATCAAAAAATACAGAGAGAAAATGTCAGCCGATGACAAAGACTTTGGCTTGGCCAGACGCAGACAGAAAAGACGGGTTGTGAAACGCGACCCGCTTGTGGCCGCGTTTTTTGGGTCTTAGTTATTGGCCAACATATCCAGGCAGCATTGAGCCAATCTGGCCAGCACCACGGCCACCAAGGCCAGCAGCTCTTGCGCGAGACTCGTTCAATTTTCTGATCACTTCAGCCAAATCTGTCAATTGCTGTTGGTCACGCGATAGCAAGATTTTGCCAATCTCGTTTCTCACGGCCTCTGGAGTTCTTGTCTGGCTTGCAATATTTGATGCAGCTGCCAACATTCCAGTTGGGCTTCCAGCAGCAGCCGCAGCAGCTGCCTGACCCAATGGCGCGACTTCAAGATCAGCAGTTCCAGCCAAACGTGCAGCAGTTTGTGATCCACGGCCAGCAGACTCCAGACCCTTCAATCGTGCTTCTTTAGCCACAGAAGATGCAAATGTTCTGTAATCGTTGCCAAATACTTCCTTGAGCTTGTCTTGCGTTGCAGGCTCTTTCCACATCTTGAGCAATGATGTCTGGCCAGCCTCTGTGCCAGTCTTCTGACGCAAAGCCTGCAAAGCACCAATGCGGAATGCATCAATCTCTGATGGCGTAAAACCTCTCATTGCTTGGCCAAGTTCAAGCACATCGCCTGTCATGGCTTTGCGGCCAACTTCTGCTGCATCCATCATTTGAGATGGTCCGGCCCATGTCTTCATGGCCATGGTATATGCAGACTGGCCACCAATTTTTGGTGACTGGGCCTCAAGTACGCCAACTAATTGCTGACGCACATCATCGTAAGCATTGGCCTGGGCATTGCTTCCAGTCTTGCGCAGACTTTGTGCAGTGTCATAAAGGGATTGCTTCAAAGTGTCCAAGACATTCATTGGCACTGGATCACCAACTTTGAGCTTGGCCAAGTCAATTGTCTGACCAGTCTTTGTTCTAAATAACAGTTCAGCAGACCCTTGGACCGCCTGAGACTTGTTCAGTGCATCGGCCAATGATTCGTCAACTTTTAATGCTGCCTTATCAATTGCGTTATAGAACGGGCGTGACTCAGCAAATCTTTGAGCGCTAAATTTATCAAGTGTCTGCATAAATTGAGCGCCTTGAGTACCAAGGGTTTCATCGGCAGCAGTCATCAATCGACCAGCACGGCCTGCTTGTCGCTCACGAATGGCACGCTCTACGGCCTCAGTTGTTGTGCCAGGCAATGTGGCCTGCACATCGAGCAAGTTGCGTGTGGACTTTCCACCCACATCGGCAATGCGAGCCTCTGGGCCAAGTTTTGCCAGACGCGCTTGGGCCATAGTCAATGCACTTGGTGCAAGACCTTCTGGCACATCACGAATTAAAGCCTCACCGACCTTTTGCTGTGCATATGTGCCAGCAGCAGTGGGAGAAACGCGAGCCATAACTTGTCGGCCACCAGCACCAACAATGCCCATGACCGGCTGAGAGACTGCACCCAATGTGCCACCAATCAATGTACTCTTGGCCGCATCTTTTAATATTTCTTCAGCAGTCTGGCCAGTTGACTCGCCAATTCCACCCAACAATCCATAGCCTGCACCAGAGACACCGGCCTGCACTGCACGTTGGCCCATGCCCATGATCTGCCCAGCAGCTGGAGCGCCAGCAATGTATTGGCCGACTTTGGCAATTGCTGGGGCAATACTTGGTGCAGCCGCTTCAATAGCAGGCATCACTCGTTTTCCAACTTCTTGCACCACTTTGCCAGGAACACCGGCAATCATCATTGGCACACTGGCAGCCAGTTGTCCAGCGGCTGCATAGTATGGTGATTCTTTCTGATAAGACTCAGCAGCGCCTCGGAATATGTCACGGCCCATGGTATAGGCATCAGACAATGGCACACCCTTTTGCATGGCAAGCATTGGAGCGCCAAGAAAACCAGCCAATTCATCTGCAAAGCCCATTGTTGGACCACCAGCTGCACTGGCCAAAGCACGGGTTGTTGTGCCTAGTTTTGCACCGGCCTCAAATGCTTTTGATTTGGACTCACCCAAAAATTTAAGAATTTCGCTTGGCTTGTATTCGTTCTCTAAAGCCGCATTGATTTGAGTTCCAACAGTTGGCATCTGGGCCAAGAATTGAATGATTTCATCATCGCCATAACCAGCCTTTTGAGCTTCTTTGATTTTCTCTTTAATGCCATCCATGATCAGCCTCCTGGTGTTCCAAAGATATTACCAAGAGATGGCCTTGCCCCACCGCCAGCACCTACGCCTGGTCTTGTTCGCATTACTGATGGAATAGTGGCTGGAGCGCCAAGAGCTGCATCAAGATTTTTGAAGTTATAAGCCTCACCAAAACCTTGATATTCTTTGCGCTTCTGGTTATATGCCTGACCAGCGGCAGAATAAAGCTCATTTGATAAAGCCTTAAAGTCATCAACTTGAGTTGGCGTAAGTTTGCGACCACTCATCATGTTGCTGAAATAGTTATTTAATCGGTCCATGCGGCCAGAAGCTGCCATGGCAATGCCAAGTTCAGACTCTCGCACCACAGAGCCAGGGTCTAGCAATTTCATCACTTTGGTAGCACCAGCCACATCACCAATTGGCGTTCCTTGGCTCAAAGATGAAACCACTTGGCCAAATGCAGACTTCACATCTTGATAGTCTTTATAGACTGGCTCATTCTTAAATGCTCCAGCCAACTTCATTTCATTTTCAAAACCTTTTTGTTCTGGATTGACATTGACTTGAGTTGCAATTTGTCTTCTATATTGACCAACTTGCTCAATACCTTGTTGACCAGTTCCAGCCAATGGTCCACCTTTTAAATATTCCACAGCACGAATATCAGGTGATTGGGCTTCGTATGGCAAAGCGCCTGGGGCAATGCGTGATTGACCAAGTTTGTTGTACTGAACCATGACAGTTTGACCATCACGAATTTCTGGTCTTGCCTCACCAAATTCAGCTTCTGCCATTGATGAAACACCCTCAACAATCCTTGACTGGCCAAGTTTGTTGTACTGGACCATGACTGGCTTTCCACCAATCACCAGTGATTCTGGCTTTCCAAATTCAGCCTGAGATGATGCAATTTTCAGCACTTCTGGCATTCCTTCTTTGCGAGTCATGCCGCCAATAATCGCACGCTGCTCTGGTGACAATGATGCAAACACACCTTGACCAGCAGTTGGTGCTGGAGTTTGTGCTGGAGTTTGTGCAGGCATTTGAGCACCAGCAGGGCCGGCAGCAGATACTGGCGCAGCCAAGGCCGCTTGAGCTGGTGTCAATGGGGCTTGTGGCTGTCCAGTTCCAGCCAGCATTTGTCTCCAAGACTCATTGCCAGCAGCTTCTGCTTGCATCTCTTTGAGCTTTGCACCAAGCATTAACTGATTAACCGCACCAGAAGTCCCCTTCTCATAAGCACCTTGGCCGGCCTGCATGGCTGCACCAAGTGCTTGTCCTAGACCAATGCGTTGTGGTCCACGGCCACCGGCTTGGAGCAATTGGGCAGCAGCGGCCAGTGTGGCCTGCATAGACAATTGCTCTCGTTGTTTGGGAGACAGTAATTTTTCAATCTCACTGTCACCACCGCCACCGAAAAACGATGCCAAATCAAATTCAGTTGCCATTTTTTACCCCTTAACCGCCCAAAAGGCCAAGCAAACCGCCACCAATTGCGCCAAATGCAGTGCCAATGCCTGGCACAACACTTCCAAGTTTTGCCCCAGCCAGAGCGCCACCTAAAGCGCCTGCTGCTGGGTTTGAATACTGGGGCGTGACCGACTGCATTCCAAGGTTTGCAGGCTGCGCACCCAAACTTGACTGGACCACACCAAGACGCTGCAAGCCGACATTTCGGATTGCATCCATTTGTTGCTGCTCCAGAGCCTGACGCGCACCGCCAGCGCCCATGACTGCTTGAGCGCCACCAAGACGCAATGCTTGCTGCTGCGCTGCCAAGCCGCCAAGCTGGTTAGCTGCTCCCAATCTAAACTGCGCACCTTGCAAGCCTGCCTGCTGGTTGGCCAAGTCTGCTGCTGATTGGCGTGCAATGTCAGCCTGCTGCATAGCCATGGCCTGATTGAATGCCTGCTCGTTTAAAGTTGTCCCAAGTGTGGCAGCCTGCTTGGCAAACCCTTGGTTAGTCAAAGCCTCGGCCACACCTTGGCGTGATCCACCAAATGCTTTGGCTTGCATGGCCTGCTGGCCAGTCTGCCTGATGGCCGCTTGGCGTGCAGATTCCAAATCAGCCAATGCGTTGGTGCGCACTGCACTGGTGTATGGATTCATGTAAGAGCCAATCGTGCCTGGTCCTTGACCAAGTCCAAGATTAGTCTGCTGCGCTCTAATTTCCGCTGGCTGGTAGAAACCGCCATAGCCGGCCATTTGGGCTGCAATGTCAGTGCCAGTGATGCCTGGGCCAGCAAGGCCGGTATTGACCAGAGCTTCCTCGCCTGCCTGGTACATTGGATTGAGACCAGCAATCTGCTGGATCGGCAATGCACCGGCAACACCTTGGGCCTGCTGAAAATTGGCTAAAAACGCTTCTTTGATCTGTGGATCAATAGACGTTGAGCTTGTTTGTGTGCTTCCACCTTTAGACATATTCTTTCCCTTCAATCCAATAATGATCTGATTTTCTTGGCTGGCATCTTGCCTTCATTGATCATGTCCAAAAGTCCACGGCCATATTTATCGACTGCTGACTTTTTGATCACATACTCGCCTTTTTGCAAATATCCAGCACCATCATCTGGGCCTGCTGGATTTGGTCCAAGTAGGCTCTGAACCATGCCGCCTTTAGCAAATGCAGCGTCACCGGCTGCACCAGTGCCTGGGCCGCCACCAGTATTTCCACCACTATCGCCAGAAGTACCGCTACCTCCAGCAGCATCACCAGCACCACTACCAGCCGCACCAGACATCATCAATGCGTCATTGGCCGCTTTGTTTTCAGCAGCCACTTTGGCCGCTGCTGCTGCCACATTGTTTGTTGCAATGTCGCTGTATAAATTGGGGTTGTAACCACCCAGTGCCGTGCCAGGCACAAAGTTGGCATAAGGGTTTTGGAATGGGGTCATCTGGCCCATGACCATGCTGTAGGGTGACGCGCCACCAGGAGTCACGGCAGGGTTGTATTGAGCGCCAATTGGGATTGACTCATAGCTGCCAAACTTCTGGCCAAGAGTCAATGGTGCTGCACCATAAGCATTCTGCGCAGTTTGCATCAGCTTCTGCTGGGCAGCCCAGTCAGCAGCGTTTTTAGCCTGCTGCGCTGCCCATGCAGTCTCATTGGCTTTTTGTTGTTCTGCCCATTGACCTTGGCGTGCAGCTAGATCAGCTTGGGCTTTTTGTTGCGCTGCCAGTTCTGCTGGCGTTGTTGCCTTGGCGTTGTTATATCGTGCCAAAACACTTTCAAGACTTGAACCAGTTGCAGCCGCCACATCCTGTGGACTGATTTGTAGTCGGTCCATTTCTGAGCGCAGCATGGAATCAGAAAGACCAGAATTCTTGCTATAAAAATCAAAAATGTTTTTGTAATACTGCTGCTGAGTCATCCCATTAGCCAAAGCCCAAGCAAGCGCTGCTGATTGTGTACCAGTGGTGGTGGTAGTGGTCTTTGCAGCCGCAGCCTTAGCAGCTGCATCGGCAGCAGCCTTTGCAGCCGCTGCATTAGATGCGGCCAAGGCATCAGCAGCCGCTTTGGCAGCCGCAGCCTTTTGGGCAGCAGTTGCATTGGATGCAGCAATTGCCGCAGCATCAGCCGCAGCTTTATCAGAAGCAGCCTTTGCAGCCGCAGCAGCAGTTGCAGAAGCTGTATCAGCAGCCAATTTATCAGCAGCCGCTTTATCGGCCGCAGCCTTGGCAGCCGCAGCATCTGATGCCGCTTTGGCATCAGCAGCCGCTTTAGCCGCTGCCGCCTTTTGGGCAGCAGTTGCATTAGATGCAGCAATGGCCGCAGCATCGGCAGCCGCCTTGTCAGCCGCAGCTTTAGCAGCCGCTGCTCTTGCTGCATTGGCCGCAGCCGCTGCATCAGATTCAGCTTTTAATTTGGCAGCAGCCGCAGCAGCAGCAGCTTGTGCTGCCGTATCTGGACCCAATAAACCTTGGGAGACAGTAGCCGCTTGGGCATAGATGTCTTTGGTCGCTTGGCTGGCTGTAGTGTCTTGGGCCACACGGCCTGCCAATTCCCTATCAGCCGCAGCCTTGGCAATCATCTCTGCTTGGGTCTGTGGCAAGGCTTCAGCATATTGGGCCTTGACATCAGCAGCACTCACACCAGTGGCACGCGCCACATCGTCAGGACTGACACCCAGTCGGTCCATCTCAATGCGCAATTCTGCCGGTGTTTTTACAGCAATATTTTGGGCAACATAATCAAAAATTCTTTGATCAAACTGCTCTTGGCTCATGCCATTGTTTAGCGCGTAGTTGAGTGCTATTGATGCCATATTTATCCCCTAAAGTTCCTTTGCAAGTACAGACCATTGTGGACTGTACCCTTCGTCTTTCAAAAATGTCTTTGCCCAGCCTCTTCGGCCTGCCAAAGTCACCCTGGTGCAACCAAGTGATTTGCCCCAGGATTCGATCATTGGTCTCATCCGTGAGAGTTCATCTAGGTCGCCACCAGCCAGAAAATAATGCAAATTCTTTAGCCTGGGATAGACAATGATCTCTGTCAACACCACCGAGTCTTTGGCTGGCCACAGCTGCAATTGATTGCGCTGGACCATCTCGGCAATGTCATCAAAATTGTGTGTGCCTCCAGAGTATTCTAAGGCAGCCTCCACATGGTGGCGTAACCTTTCCAAATGCTCTTGATCACTCATC
>Ga0114971_10003323_pt1 | contig 10909 bp, 6 predicted proteins | sample M_140625_MF_Meta_FD_87320 | JGI IMG/M metagenome (GOLD analysis project Ga0114971, IMG submission 87320) | Freshwater microbial communities from Lake Montjoie, Canada to study carbon cycling - M_140625_MF_MetaG | ecosystem: Environmental > Aquatic > Freshwater > Lake | place: Lake Montjoie... | reverse complement strand
TCCTGCCGGCCTGATGGCCTTGCTGCTGGCTGCTCTCAACGGAGTAGGGGAAGGCCTGCGTTCCGCCTTTGAGCCGCGGGATGGAAACGGGGATCGAAATTAAAACAGGCCGGATCCTTGGGGAATCCGGCCTGTCGAAATACATTGAGATCGGTCGGGGGTGAACGGCGGCTTCGCCGGCCGAGACGGAGACGAGACTCCGGGTTCAGAGCGAGCGTACGAAGCGGTCCATGCGGCCGAGGCCCTTCTCGATGTTGGCCAGGCTCGTGGCGTAGCTAATGCGGATGTAATCGTCGGCACCGAAGGCGATGCCAGGGACAGCCGCCACCTTTTCCTGCTCCAGCAGGCGGGCGCAGAAGTCGGCCGACTTGAGTCCGGTCTTGGAGATGTTGGGGAAGAGGTAGAAGGCTCCCTTGCTGTTCACGCACGAAACGCCGGGCATGGCGTTGAGCATTTCCCAGGCGCGGGTGCGGCGCTGGGCGTATTCCGCCAGCCAGCCGGGCAGGTGGGCTTGCGAGCCGGTCAGGGCCGCGACGCCGCCCTTCTGCGCGAAGGAGCAGGGGTTGCTCGTGCTGTGGCTCTGGATGGCGTCGATGGCCTTGGCGATCGGTTCCGGTGCCGCCAAGAAACCCAGCCGCCACCCGGTCATGCTCCAAGCCTTGGCGAATCCGTGGACGATGATGGTGTGGTCGTAGTGGGCCTGGCTGAAGCTGGCCACGCTCTTCACCTGGGCTCCGTCGTAGGTCAGGTGCTCGTAAATCTCATCGCTCATGATGAGCACACCCTTCTCGACGCAAATGTCACCTAGCGCCTTGATCTCGTCGGGCGTGTACACCGATCCGGTCGGGTTGCTCGGGGAGTTGAGGATGAAGAGACGCGTCTTCGAGGTGATGGCCGCGCGCAATTGTGCCGGGGTCACCTTGAACTCGGTCTGGTCGGTGGTCTCGAGAATGACCGGCGTGGCCCCGGCCAGCTTCACCATCTCCGGATAGCTCAGCCAATACGGCGCCGGGATGATGACTTCATCGCCCTCTTGGCAGGTGGCTAAGATGACATTGTAGCAGGAATGCTTGCCGCCGTTGCTGACGATGATTTGCGAAGGCTTGTAGGTCAGGCCGTTCTCGCGGAGGAACTTGTCGGCGATGGCTTGGCGCAGTTCCGGGATGCCGCTGCTAGGGGTGTACTTGGTGAAGCCCGCAGCCAGAGCGGCGGCCGCGGCATCCTTGATGTGCTGGGGCGTGTCGAAGTCGGGTTCACCGGCTCCGAAACCGACAACATCCTCGCCTTTGGCCTTCATTTCCTTGGCCTTCGAATCGATGACGAGGGTGAGGGATGGAGACAGCGAGGCGGCGCGGCGCGCGATCGAATAGTTCATTTGAAAAATCGGGCGCGAGGTTGGGGTGAGCCAACGCCCGCGCAAGGCAGATTTTTGGGTGGGGTGTTTTTTTGGCGTGGACTACTTCGGCAAGAGGATGCCCTTGAGGCGTGGATCTCGGGCGGCCTGCTTGCGCAAGTCAATGGCCTTAGGGTCTTGAGCGAGGCGGGCGTCGCTCAGAGCCAAGGCTTTCTGCAGAGATTCGACTCCGCTGTCCTTGAGGCCGGAAGCGATCCGGACGGCTGCCAAGTCGTACCACCCTTCAGGGCGGGTGGGTTCGGCCGAGGTGTATCGGGCCAGAGCCCTTTCGACTTTGTCCACCCGGCCCAGTTGACGGTAGCCGTCCACCAGCGACAGGAAGACCTCGGGCCGGGTGCTGCTGTTGGTCAGCAAGACTTCCAGAGCGTCCACGGCTTGGTTGCTTTGTCCTGCTGAGAAATACGCCGAGGCTAGATCAAACACGGACTTGGCGTCCGCATTGGGTCCGGAGGCCTTGGCTTTGGTCTGGGCATTGGCGGTCGGTGCAGCTCCCTTTTGGATGCCTTCGAGTTGCTCGACGAGGTTGCGGATCCCGAGGTTGTCGGCATCGAAGATTTCACAGGTCTTGGCCACCATGAGCGCCTCGTCGTAGCGGCCGATCGTGGCGAGCAATTGGGAGTAGTTGAAGACGGTCTCCGGGCTGTACGGACAGAAGGCGAAGGCTTGTTTCAGAGCGAACTCTGCCTCTTTGATCATCCGCTGCTGGACTTGTGGGCTGGCGACGGGCGTGTTGATCCGCGACGCGTAAATGGATTTGCCGATGGCATTACGCAGTTTGGAGAAAGCCTTCTGCGCGTTGTCGTCGCGGACGAAGGCCGGGTCGCCCTTGAAGCCAGTCAGGTCGCGTTGCAAATAAGTTCTGAGCGCCCAGTCGCACACTTCCCGGGCCGGGGTTTCATAGGTGATCCAGTTGCCGATGAAGCGCTCGGAGTACTGGCTCCAGTACTCGTGGTCGCGGCGGACCATTTCTTCGGTGATCTCGGGCACCGGATTCCGCTCGATCTTCATGATGATGCCGTAGGGCGTCAGGTGCGGGTACATCCAGTCGAGGGGGAAGGATTCTTCAATGTAGAACTCGTGCGTGGGGTTCTTGTCAAAGATGACCTTGGTGAGCAGGCCGTTGATTTGCATGACCGCCACCTGTCCTGAAACCGAGATGCGCCCGTCGGGCAGTGTGAATACCTGTTCACCGGGCTTCAGATTGTTGGGGTACCGTTTGGCCGCATCCATGGTGTACTCGGAGAAGGCCTTGCTCGCGTCTTCGGGGGTGGCCGAGAGGATTTCGCGGTCGGGGTAGAGCCCGCCGGGGCTAGCGGTGAAGAGGCCAGGGTAGGCGCTTTCCAGCAGCAGCCGGTTCAGGCGGATGCGATTGGGCGTCGGCGGGTTCTGGACGGCGAAGGCCTGCACATGGGGGGTGAGCTTCACCGTGGCGAATCGGGCGGAGTCTTCGGCCAGAGACGGCCCGCGCAGGAGTTGGTTGAGTCCGTCAGCCACGGCCTGAGGTGTCGACGCTCCGTTGAGTTGAGTTTTCAGATACGCCGAGAGTGGGTCGGCGGCCGCGTTGAGCTTGGTCGTGAAGGCGGCGAAGTCCTTGAAGTGGTCGGCTTTGAAGAGGGACTCACCGGCCCGTCGGTCTTCTTCAATGGAGGCTCCGAGACCCTGGACCAAGCGATCAAGCGGCGCGAAGAGCGAGGCCATCGTATTGGTCTTACCCCGAGCCTCCGACTTGGTGTCGTTGAGCATGCCCAAGAAAAACGGCTTGTCGTACTGGTACTGATCGGAGCGGTTGTAGTGGGCGCGGATGTAGTCGAGGTAGGTATTATCGGCCAAGGCATTCTGCGTGATGATGTACACGTCACGGCGGTCGAATCCGGGATCCAAGCGGTGCTGAGCCGGGGTGAATGACTCGGCAAAGATCATGTACGTCGGGCAGAAGCGCCCTGGATCGGTGCCGCCGTAGAGGACGGCATGCGGGGCCATGGCGGGGTAGAGGGGAACACCATTGGTGCTCTTCGGCGTCTTACCGTGGCCGGCATCGCGGCCGGGCTCGAACATGTCATGGCCGAACCAGTAGCCGAAGAGGTGGCCGCGTTGCTCGTTGTCACCCCAGTGCGAGAGAATCGAGTCGAAGGGGATGAGCGCGAAGATGACTAAAACCGGTGCGATGCGAAGCTTCTCACGGTTGAGAACGACCCATCCGGTGAACGCTACGGACAGGGTCAAACTCAAGGCTCCCGCCACCCGAAGGATGGTGAAGTTCGTGTTTACATAAATATCGACAAATTCGTACAGGTTGAAGGCGCAAGCCACGGCTCCGCCCACCCACATGAAGAAACGGGTGTTCCCCTTGTTGTATTGCGTTACCAGCAATGCGGCCACGAGCGCCAGGCCGTAGCCGACGGCGAGCGCAATGACGGTGTGGGAAGTCGTGAAGAAGACCTTCACCAACTCTTTGGCCGACTTGTCGATGCCGGGGTTGAGGAGGATCAGCAACAGGACCGCCAGACACAGGTAGATGGCCGAGAGGCCGATGAGCCAAGCCCGTTCGCGGAGGCGCATCTTCTTGAGGAAGGCAAAGGGTACGAGACCCACGAGGAGATTGGCCCAGTTGAATTCTTCTCGGGCCCCTTGGGCGTACATCCACAACTGGCGGAAGATCACCACCGGATCGGTACTCGGGTTGGTCTTTTCATACTGGCCCCGGGTAAAGGCATGCACGAAGCCCTCCCAGGTGCGGGGGTAACCCCAGTTCATGGGCGGGTTTGAGGCCGAGGCGATGGGCATGTACAAGTAGAAGGCCGCACCCACGGCGAAGGCTCCTCCAGCCAACAGAACGACATGGAGTTGGTCGCCGAGTTTACCGGTCTCCGATGCGAGCCAAAGCATGGCGGCCAACGATCCAAGGCCGACCAGGTTGTAGATCATGAAGACCGGCAAATTGCCCTCGAACGTGTGAATCTTACCAGCGAAGTGGGCCAGCAAGCCCAGAAGCCAGATGATGGTGTTGCCGAGGAAAAAGTCCCGACCCAGGCGCTTGTCAGCCGCCGCGATGGCCACCTCGATGCCCATGGCTGCCACGATCAAGGTCTGGTGATTGCAGAGACACAGCCCGAAGAGGAAGAAGACCCAGTGCAGGTACCGGCGGCGGTTCGGTTGGTACATCCACATGAGCAACAGACAGAACATGCCCACGAGGTTGAGCACGGCTAAGGTGTACACTTCGACGATGACGCCCTGGCTCCAGATGAATCCATTGAAGCCCAGCAGCGATCCGCCGACCCAGGCCGCCACGAAGGTAATGGCGTTTTCAGTGCGGCGCGGCAGGTCTTTGAACAAGTCGATGCCCTCGAGGATCAGGCTTGATCCGCGGGAGATGAGCAACGCGGTCAGGCCGGCCGAAAGCGCAGCGGCCACGGCCGAGGAAACCGCCACCCGCCAAGCGATGCTCGAGAACGGAAGGATCTTGGTGAAGAGCCAGGAGTAGATCGTCCACACCGGATAACCGGGAGGGTGGGGGACGCCCGCATACATCGAGCCCACAGCCAATTCACCGGAGTCTTCCAGCGTCAGGTCGGGAGCGACGGTGTACAGGTAACCGGCCATGACAAACAGCGTCACCAAGACAAAGGTCAGCCAGTCCATGGGACGAAATAATCGACCGTTGGATTCGGCCGTCGGCGCGTTGGGGGCGAACTGGGCCGAGGTGGGCGGTCTGGAAGAATGTGGGGTTTCCATTCGAAGGATCGAATCGGTGGCCGTCCCGCTTGAGGAGCGATCCCCCCCTGCAGACTGACCCGATAGGCTGTAATTGGAGCGGTGGGAGCTTGGGTTTGTCGACGCGAAATTGACTCCGATGGACGACTCGGTGTGTGCAATGGATCTCGCGAGACTCAGGCTTTGTGTGCCCAAGTTTGATTTTGTTCAGAAAAATCTTCTCTGGGCACGGGCCTTGGAATCGGCGAATGCTGTGACTCCCAGTTGGGCTGGGAACAGACTTCCTCCATGCTGCAACCATTTGCCACATCCGGTGTTTTTGAGGACATGTCGATGTCCCAGCAGGGAGCCGTTCACAGGCAGCATCCTTGGATATACCGAAGAGCCGCCATGGTGGCTGCTGGATTTTTTGCGGTCATGGCGTGCAATGTCCGGGCTGATAATGTCCGGGCTGAGGATTTGAAGGCTCCCGCTGATTCAACGGCATCGCCGTCGTCAGAGCCGGCAGTGGAAGCGGTTTCCACCCGGCCCGAGGCCTCGGTCGAGCCTGAGGCAGAGGCGGAACCGGCGGCGTTGGCTCATCGGTATGCCCGAATTCCGAAGCGCAACGCCTTCGGTATCAAACCGCCGCCGGCCGCGCCGCCGCCGCCCGAGCCCGAAAAGGAACCACCGAAGGATCGGCCAGAGTTCTTCCTAACGGGATTTACGAGCATTCGTGGCGAAAAGCGGGCTTTCGTGGCCTATCAGCCCAAGGGCAAACCAATCCAGTATCCCAGAGCCCTGATCTTGGAGGATGAAGTAAACGTCGCTGATGGCGTGCTTAAACTAGTCTCCATCGATTCGATCGAAAAGACGGTGCTTATTGCCTTCAATGGCGAAGACATCCCCCTGAATTTTAAAGACAATGCAGTGAAAGTGCCGGGCTCCGGTGGCGCACCCGGTGGGGCCGCTCCAGGGGCTCCGGGTCTTCCCCCGAGCGCATTGCGGGGTAACCAACCTCCTCCGGCGATTATGAATCAGCCGGGCAACAACGCTGGCGCGATGAACGGTGCCTTTTTTCCAGGGGCGGTTCAGGGAGGCCAGATGCCCACGGTCATCGGGCGGGGTGGGGCTGTCCTGAGTGGTGGCGGCGGATTCGGCACGCTGCAAGCCACTCCCATGAACGCCATTCAGGCGGGTGGGACGGCGGTCCATGGCGGCATCGAGGTGCCGTCGATATCACCGTCTCCGGATCAATTGGGCGGAACAGTGCCAGCCAACCCTTCTCGCCCGCGCAACATCCAGCCCCCTCCATTCCCAGGCCAGTGATCCAGCCTTACCTGAAGAGGGTAGGGCTCAGAAGATAGGGCAATTTTTCCGAAAGCGCCGCAGGCACTTGCTGTCGCACAAAGATCCAGCCCTACCTGAAGAGGATGGAACGCCTTTCGCGAAAGTGCCAGGTCACGTGCGGCCGGCTCGGAGATCTAGGCCTACCTCAGGAAGGGCTGATTTCTGCCGCATCATCAGTTCAGGCAGATCGCGCCGCAGCGATGAGCCTTTGCACCTTCTCGGAATCTTTCCGTCCGGGAGAGAGTTCGACTCCGGAGGACACGTCTACAGCAAAAGGGCGTACTTGTCGGACCGCTTCAGCGATGTTTTCTGGTTTCAGACCCCCGGCCAAGATCAACGGGTATCCCAGTTCCCGGGCTTGCACCGCGAGATTCCAATCGAAGTGGGCCCCGGTTCCGCCCGCCGCTCCAGCGACATAGGCATCTAAGAGCCACGCATCGGCGGATTTCCGGTAGTTAGGCAATCGCTGCAGGGTTTCGGGCCCCTGAACGCGGAAGGCTTGGATCACCCGCACCTGTCCCCGAAGTGACAGCCCTACCTCCGGGGGTTCGTCTCCGTGGAGTTGAACCGTGTCGAGCCGCGCCTCGGTGACAGCGGCCCGGATGAGTGCGGGGTCGGCGTTGACGAAGAGCCCGACGCAACTCACGAACGGAGGCAGGTGCCGCGTGATGGCGGCAGCCCGCCCCGGCTCAATGAACCGGGGCGTGCCAGGAACGAAGACAAACCCCAGCGCATCGGCGCCAGCGTCGACCGCAGCCCACGCATCCTCTTCTCGGGTGATACCGCAAATCTTAATGCGCAAGGCCATAGGGTTTGTTGAGGATTGGGGGTTTCTGAAGCAGGGCCTCAGAACTGCCGATCGGTGACCGCGCCCTCGCTGGCCGTGCTGACCGTGGCCGCATACTTGGCCAGCACTCCGCGGGTGTAATTGGGCTTGGGTTGTTTCCAGGCCTTGAGGCGGGAGGTCAATTCCTTGGCCGGGATGCCCAGGTTAATTTCACGCTTCTTGGCGTCGATGGTGATCGGGTCCCCGTTCTTGATCACGGCGATTGGGCCGCCGTCAAAGGCTTCCGGCGTGGTATGGCCGATAACGAAGCCGTGGGAACCGCCGCTGAAGCGACCATCGGTGATTAGGGCGACTTCCTTGCCCAGACCCTTGCCCATGATGGCGCTGGTCGGGGACAGCATCTCGCGCATGCCGGGTCCGCCCTTGGGTCCTTCGCCACGGATAATGATGACATGCCCGCTCTTCACCTTGCCGCCCAGGATTCCCTGAAGGGCTTTTTCTTCGTTTTCGAACACGATGGCCTTGCCGCTGAAGGTGAGGCCTTCCTTGCCCGAGATTTTGCCCAGCGCACCGCCGGGGCACAGGTTGCCACGGAAGACGACCAGGTGGCTGTCCTTCTTAATGGGGTTGTCGAAGCCGCGGATGATGTCTTGTCCGGCCGGGTAGCTCGGCGCATTGCGAAGGTTTTCGGCGAGAGACTTGCCGGTCACAGTCATGACGTCTCCGTGGAGCAACCCCTTGTCCAAGAGCATCTTCATCAGGGGTACAGTGCCTCCGATCTCGACCAAGCGGGCCATGACGTACTTGCCCGAGGGCTTGAGGTCGGCCAGCACCGGCACCCGCTTTCCGACTCGGGTCCAATCGTCGATGGTCAGCTTCACGCCGGCGCAGTGGGCCATGCCGATGAGGTGCATCACCGCATTGGTCGATCCGCCGAGGGCGATCACCACCGTCATGGCGTTTTCGAACGCCTTCTTGGTCATGATGTCGCGGGGACGAATGTTTTTCTTGAGCAAGTTCAGCACGGCCGCACCGGCGTCTTCACAATCGCGCGTCTTTTCTTGTGACACGGCGGCTTGTGCAGATGAATTCGGAAGACTCATGCCCAAAGCCTCGATAGCCGAGGCCATGGTATTGGCCGTGTACATCCCACCGCAGGAACCGGCTCCCGGGACGGCCACCTCGGCGACGGCCTCGACCTCTTCGGCCGAGCAGGCGCCGGCGGCATTCTTGCCGACCGCCTCAAAAATGTTCACCAAGTCTACGTCTTTTCCGTGGAGTTCGCCTGGCAGGATGGTGCCGCCATACACGAAGATGCTGGGGCGGTTCAATCGGGCCATGGCCATGATGCAGCCCGGCATGTTTTTGTCGCAACCGCCCACCGCCACGAAGGCATCGAAACCCTGGCAACCCACGACGGTTTCAATGGAGTCGGCAATCACCTCGCGGGACACCAGCGAGTACTTCATGCCCTCGGTGCCCATGGAAATGCCGTCCGAGATGGTGATGGTATTGAAGACCACGGCCTTTCCACCGTTTTCATTAATGCCCTGGGTGACGCTCACGGCCAGCTGATCGATGTGCATGTTGCACGGCGTAACCATGCTCCAGGTGGAAGCCACGCCGATCTGAGGCTTCTGAAAGTCTTCCTTCGTAAACCCAGTGGCGTAGAGCATGCCGCGGCTGGGTGCGCGCTCGATGCCATCTACCACAATGGATGAGAAGGGTCGTGGGAGGGAGTCGTTCTGAGACTTTTTGGTGGGAGCCTTAGCAGTCGATCGGCGTTTCATTGCAGACCGATGGTCGCGAAGGGATCCTGCCGGCGGAAGACAGAAAATGAACAGCAGGAGGGGGGCTCAACTCCACCGTTGCGACTCCAAGGGTGGCTCTTTAAACTCACCAACAGGGGTTGACGCCCCGACAATGAGACACTTTCTCGATTTCGAAAAACCCATCGCCGAACTTCAGCGCAAGCTCGACGAGTTGCGTTCCCAGCCGGCCACACCCTCACTGGGTATCTCTTGGGAAGAGGAGATTCACCTGCTGGAAGGGAAGATCCAGGAGGCCCAGCGGCAGCTGTATTCAAACCTGACGCCCTGGCAGCGGGTTCAGTTGGCTCGCCACCCTCGGCGTCCGTATACGCTGGATTACCTTAAGACTGCGTTCACTGAGTTTGAGGAACTGCACGGCGATCGGCTCTATTCGGACGACCGGGCGATGGTCGCTGGGTTCGCGCGACTCGGTAGCGAGAAGGTGGTGGTCATCGGCACGCAGAAGGGCCGCGACACCAAGGAAAACATTTTGCGGAACTTCGGTTCGGCGCATCCCGAGGGATACCGCAAAGCCCTGCGCCTAATGAAGATGGCCGATAAGTTTGGTCTGCCTATTGTTACTCTTATCGACACGGCCGGCGCTTACCCGGGCATTGGTGCTGAGGAGCGTCATATTGCTGAGGCCATCGCCGTGAATTTGCGCGAAATGATGACCTTCGAGGTGCCTATCATCGCGTGTGTCATCGGTGAAGGGGGGTCCGGCGGGGCTTTGGGCATTGGTGTGGCCGATCGCGTCTTGATTCTGGAAAACGCTTACTACTCGGTGATTAGTCCAGAGGGTTGTGCGGCCATTTTGTGGAAGGATCGCACGGCAGCCCCGAAGGCGGCGGCGGCGCTAAAGATCACGGCCAACGACCTGAGCTCTCTTGGCTTGGTGGATGAGGTGCTTTCGGAACCGTTGGGCGGAGCTCATCTGGACCTTGAGGCAACAGCCCTCACGCTGCGGCAGGGGCTTTTGCGTCACCTGGCCGAAGTTCAAGCCCAGACGCCCGCGGAGCGGTTGAAGAGTCGCTATGCCAAGTTCCGGGCCTTTGGTCACTTCACCGAACCCAACACCGTGGCGGCCTAATGTTGGAGACTCCCCTGGTTTTCCGCCCTCTGCCCAAGGAGCGTCTTTGGGGCGGGCGCAAGCTGGAAGCGCAGTGGGGAAAGTCCCTGCCGGCCGGCATCCCGGTCGGTGAATCTTGGGAGATTTCCGATCGACCCGAGGGGCAGTCGCTGGTGGCCGAAGGGACTTTGGCCGGAACCTCGCTTCGGGACCTGATGGAGCATCATGGTCAGGAACTGATGGGTCGGCCTGTGGCGGCGGGCGAGCGCTTCCCGTGGCTCGTCAAAATCCTTGATTGCCGCGAAGATCTCTCTCTTCAGGTTCACCCTCCGGCGGAAAAGGCATTGGCCCTAGGCGGTGAGCCTAAGACTGAGATGTGGTATTTCGCGGAGGCGGATCCGGGCGCTCAGATTTATGTGGGACTTCGCAGCGGAGTCACTCGTGCGGAGTTTGTTCGACGGTTGGACGACGGTTCTGTTGCAGAGTGTTTCAGCCGCCACCCGATCCGGGCCGGTGATGCCATGTTCCTGCCCAGCGGCCGGGCCCATGCCTTAGGTGCCGGAAACCTGGTTTTCGAGATTCAGCAGAATTCTGACACGACCTATCGGGTGTTTGATTGGAATCGCATGGGCCTAGACGGAAAACCTCGAGAGCTGCACCGGGAGGCCGCCCTGGAATCCATCGACTTTTCCGACACCCATTCGGAGCTCATTCCTGAGTTCTGGTCGGCCGTGGCACCGGGAGTGTCTGTTCGACCACTGGTGCGCCATCGGTTGTTCTCGGTT
>Ga0114971_10003319_pt1 | contig 10912 bp, 9 predicted proteins | sample M_140625_MF_Meta_FD_87320 | JGI IMG/M metagenome (GOLD analysis project Ga0114971, IMG submission 87320) | Freshwater microbial communities from Lake Montjoie, Canada to study carbon cycling - M_140625_MF_MetaG | ecosystem: Environmental > Aquatic > Freshwater > Lake | place: Lake Montjoie... | reverse complement strand
GTTGCTTGAGAAACTTAAAAGCAATATGCAAGAGGTGAGAGCCAGAGGAGGCGTCCTTTATGTATTGGCCGATGCAGACACCCATATTTCATCAAGTGCGGGTTTGAATGTGATTCGAATGCCAGAGCACTATGGAGAGTTGTCTCCTATATTGCACGTAGTCCCCTTGCAATTGCTCGCCTACCATACCGCTTTGGCAAGGGGTTCGGATGTGGACAAGCCAAGAAACCTCGCAAAGTCAGTCACCGTTGAGTAGGCTAGAGTTTGTGGGTTTTAGATGGCGAACCTGGGCATTCAAGTCCGGCAGAGAAAACATGAGTGGGCTACTTTAAGCGATTGCAACTCCTGGCTTTAGGGAAGTTGACAATCTGAACGCCCATGGCCCTGACGCCCACTTAAAATGAGATGTGCCATGCGGCTGAAATCGGCAAGCGTGCTTATTGCTGTGCGCTGAGCTCGTAGGACAGTTCTGGATGTTTGACGATTAATCGAAGTAGGCAAAGTACTCCGCCTGGGGGTGCAAAACGACCTTGTTCCCAATCGCGTAGTGTTGCTACTGGCGTATCAATTCTTTTTGCGAATTCAATTTGCGTCAGGCCAGAACTTTCTCGAGCCTGACGTACGAGAATTTGTTCGGGAGTCGTCACGCGTCCAATCATGCCCATTTGGGCTTCCTTCAAAGCTTGTTGCAGATCAGAAAGAGCTTCGCCGGCATCTAGTTCGATGGCCTTGGTCACTGCCTCAATATCCATTTTTTTGATACCCATATCAAAGTGCCTTTCTGATGTTGGAAGGAGTCACAGTGCTTGTGTGCGCTTTGGCATAGATGGCTACAAGCATCACAACTTCCCTTTCGGTCAAGTTAAAGTAGATGATGCGTACACCTGCGGACTTGCCCTTTCCAGGACGAGACCATCTGACTTTGCGCGCGCCGTGTGCGCCAGCAATCACATCACCCGCCTGTGGATGGTCCGCAAGCCAACTGATAAAGGACATCCTATCTTCTTACCCCCCCATAGTTTGTCGGCCTGTTTTTGGAACGTTGGGGTTTCGATGACGGTTCGCATAAAGGGAATTATACGGGAATCCCTTATTGCGTCAATGCTGATGATCAGCCAATGCTTGATCATGTGACGGACGTTTGTTCAATTCCAAAGCCGACAGGAGCGAAACGAAGCAGTTCTAGAAAACTTTGAGCATTAAAGCCATGAGAACCATCTCCCAGGGCCGCGTACTGACTGATCGTGCAAATGCTTCTTAAAAAGTGGCGCCTCTTTTTTGGTATGAAGCTTGCCAACCATGTTTGGCTATTTAGAAGCAGCGCTCCTATGAACGATAGAGGCCGTTTGCCAATAGGGTAATATTTTAACCTTTGAGCGCTCTTGAGCAGCAGGTCCCCCGTATATAAGAAACTGGCTTTTGACGCGACTACCTATCATCTCGCTCACAGCTTTAAGATTTTTAAAAAATGGAGCTGCAATGGTTTGAGAAGACTTTATTTCTATCATTTGTAAACCCTCCGCGTGTTCTAGGAATAAATCAACCTCTACACCATTGCTATTGCGAAAGAAATACAACGGATCCCGTAGTCCTTGGTTTCGCAACGACTTGAGAACCTCTAGGATCACTAGATTTTCAAACAATGCACCGCGAAGCGGATGGTGTTTCAACTGCTCGGTCGTTTTGATGCCCAAGAGCCAACAAGCCAGCCCAATGTCGTAGAAATACACTTTAGGGCTTTTGACCAACCGCTTGCCAATATTGACACTCCAGGGTGCCAAACGGAACACGAGAAAAGAGGCTTCCAAGAGATTGAGCCATTGTGAGATCGTGTTGCTGTTGACGCCGACTTCATTGCCCAGACCACTGTGATTCAGTAACTGGCCCGTTCGCCCAGCAAGTAGGCGCACGCATTGACCAAACTCGCGTAGAAGACGAATGTTGATCAACTGTCTGACATCTCGCTCCACATAAGTTGCAAAGTAATCCGATAGCATCACTTCAGGGGGCATATGCTGGGCGTGAATTCGAGGATAGCCACCTCGAAGCATCCACTGGTCAACGTTGTCACTTGTGGGAGCAAATAGACCTGCAGTTTCTAGCTCATATAAACTGAGCGGTAGAAGTTCTACAACGGCGGTTCTTCCTGCCAATGACTGAGTCACCTGCGCATTGAGCTGCAACTGGTGACTTCTTGTCAAGATGAACTGACCATTTTGAGGTCTGGCATCTGTTTGGACTTGTATCCATGACAAAAGAGCAGGGGCGTTTTGGATCTCATCGAGCACGGCACCATTAGAAAATTGAGCCAGAAATGAAAGTGGGTCTTCAATGGCAAACTCTCTTGTATCTGGTTGCTCTAAATTCACATAAGGTTTGTGAGGGAAAGCAAGGCGACAAAGGGTGGTTTTTCCTGATTGTCGAGGCCCTAGAACGGTGACAACCGGGTAAAGCGCGGCACGCTCTAGCAGCAAAGAATGGGCTTGTCGATGGATGTTTTTCATGCAATTATTAAATTGTAAATAGAATTTACATGAATTTTAGATGATTTGGACTGTAAAATCAATATCCATGAAAGCAATTGAATAGATTGAGGTCTGACCAAGGCCCTTTTTTTCAGTGCAAAACAGCTGATGTGCGAGATGGCGGTTTTCGCATGCATAATTTGTAAGCGCTGTCGCAGGCCTGAGGCTCATCGATGAGCAGACAAAGGAGACTGGATGTGTACGAACTTCTCTTCAACCCATCAAAGAGAATGGGTTGAGGCCAAGCTCAATAAAAAACTGCCTAAAGATTACCCATTGGACGTGTATCCTGGTTATGAAGCTCCGGTTCTCAAGGCCCGTCATGGAGAAATTGAGGATCAAATGACCCTTGCTCGTTTTGGTTTGATTCCTTCTTGGGCCAAGGACGCAAAAATAGCGCGCCACACCTACAACGCCCGAAGTGAATCGGTGGAGCAAAAACCAAGCTTCAAGGCGGCGTATCGGGAAAGACGATTCTCAGTGGTGTTGATCGATGATTTTTTCGAGCCTTGCTATGCGTCTGGTCAGGCCATCAGGCATCGCATACACATCGAGAGTGGAGCGCCCTTTGGTGTTGCCGGTCTTTGGGAGAGTTGGACCCCAGGACCGGGCCACGCCGTCATCCATTCATTCACCATGTTGACCTTGAATGCCGATGCGCATCCCGTGATGAACAAGATGCATGCCCCTGGGGATGAAAAGAGAACACCTCTGGCGCTGAGTGTGGATCAGTTTGAAGAATGGCTTGTTGCCAGTCACTTTGAAGCGCAAGCCCTGTTGACGGGGGCGAGAATGCCCACCTTGATCAGTTCCCCCGCTCCAAAGATTCAAGCGTCAAAAGCAGCCCCCTTATCACGCAAAAGCCAGCACATCATTGCGCGGGGGTCCCTTTTCGAATGAGGCCTTTGCGGGCTGCACTGTAGAGTTTTAAAGCTTTCTGAGTCTACTTAAGGCTCGTTTTTGAGACCACTCACCACGTGCCCGGAGGGCACATGTTGAGAGGCCGACTCAATGTGTCCGGTTTGATCGTCAAAAAAGAAGTCAGGTTCAAACTCTCTTAAAAAACCGCCCTTGTCCATGCCGCCCAAGAACATGGCCTCATCCACCTCGATGTTCCAATTCATGAGGGTGCGAATGGCGCGTTCATGCGCGGGCGCACTTCTAGCGGTCACCAAAGCGGTCCTGATCTTCATCTCACTCGTGCCCGCAGACTGCAAGCGGTGAAGCGCTTGCAGCAAGGGCTTGAAGGGTCCCGCGCTCATGGGTTGGCTGGCCCGGTCGCGTTCGTGTTGCTGAAAAGCGTTGAGGCCCTGTGTTTGAAACACACGCTCTGCTTCGTCTGAAAAAAGAACCGCGTCTCCATCAAACGCAATGCGCACTTCATGCGGATGGGCTTCAGAGGCATGGGCAGAGTGGGGATAGACTTGAGCGGCTGGGACTTGGGCCGCAAGTGCCGCACGCACGTCGCTGGTGTGGGTCGATAAAAACAAATTCGCCGACAAGGGTTTAAGGTAACGCCAAGGAGGCTGACCCCGAGTGAAGCTCCCGCGCTCGATCGCTAAGCCGTAGTGTTGAGCCGAACGAAATACGCGCATGCCACTCACCGGATCGTTGCGCGAGAGGATCACGACCTCAGTGCTTTGCTTGGCGTGTTTATTGAAAGCCAAAAGCTTTTTGACCAAAGAAAACGCAACCCCGGGCTTGGCCGGTGTATCCAAGCGCTCAAGCTGAAGTTGCATGTACGCTTTGTCATTGGCTTGCTCAAAGACTTTGTTCTCTTCTTCAAAATCAAAGAGTGCTCTAGAGGAGATGGCCACCACCAAACGGCCTTCCAAAGAAATGCTCATGAATGTGTGCTCTTGTGGCGCATGGTCTATTTGACCAATTGATTGAGCTCGATGATGGGCAGCATGATCGACAAGACGATCAGCATGACCATGCCCCCCATCAAGACGATCAACAAGGGCTCTAAGATCGTGGCCAATTGCAGTGCGCGTCTTTGCACGTCTGAGGAGAGTTGCTCGGCCGCTTTTTCAAGCATGTGTGAGAGCTGTCCGGTTTGCTCACCAAGTCTTGCAAACATTGGCAAGAGGCCGGGTAGGCGGCCCTTTTGAGACAAGGCCAAGCCAAGGGACGCCCCCTCCCTTACAGACACCAAGGCCTGCAGCATATCGTCCTTCATCGCTTGATTGGACAAGGTCTGAGCGGAGGCTTGTAACGCCTTTAAGATGGGCACGCCCGCAGACACGAGGGTTGCCAACGTGTTGGCAAATCGAGCCGCGTTGTAGCCCCTGATCAGGGTGCCCAAAATGGGCAATTTAAGCGTCCATGCATCAAAGCGAGACTGAAGGCTTGCGCGCTTCATGGCTTCTTTGAAGATAAAAACCCCGATCACCAAGAACAGCAGTAGCAGCCACCCGTAGGTCTGTAAGCCCTTGGACAACTCGAGCATCACGACGGTCAAAAGCGGCAAGGCTTTGTGACTGTTGGCAAAGACATGAGCGACTTGGGGCACGACGTAGGACAATAAAAAAATCACAATAAAAAACGCAATCAAGCTCACCAAGGCTGGGTAGAGCAAGGCTTGAAGCACTTTGCTTTGAAGTTGATGACCCGCCTCTAAATCGCGGGCCAGTCGCGAGAGGATCAGACCGAGCTCGCCACTTTGTTCGCCTGAGGCGATGGAGGCCAAATAAATCGCAGAAAATTCTTTCGGGTGGTTTTGCAGCGCTTTAGCAAACGTCGAGCCCGCATTGACTTCGGAGCGAATGCTTGCAATCAAGTCACGGGACTTTTCATCTTCAGCCTCTGTGGTCAGTGCACTCAATGCGCGCTCAAGCGTGAGGCCCGCGTTGATCAATTCCGAGAGTTGCCGCGTCCAAAGCGTCAATGCAGAATTAGAAAACACCTTGGTGTGCCAGATCTCTTTTTGTAGCAGTGAGCCACTCGCTTTGGCGACCAAGCGCACGTCAAGTGGAATCATCCCGCGCTTTCGAAGCGTTTGACGCACCGCTCGCTCAGAGTCGCCTTCAAGCACACCGCTTTGGGTTTGACCCAAAGGGTCCATGACTTGGTAGGTAAAGGCGGGCATCGTCAGAGGGTGTTTATGTAGGGAGAAAAAAAGAAAGGGATGAAAGCCAACTCAAGGCAGGGGTCAGTCTCTGGTCACACGAACGAGTTCCTCCATCGTCGTGAGCCCTTGAACAACCAGTCGTTCGCCATCCTCTCGCATCAGTTGCATTCCGCCCTTGATGGCGCTTTGTCGGATATCGGCCTCAGAGGCTTGGTTGTGAATGAGCTCTCTTAGCCCCAGGTCAGTCGACAAGAGCTCAAAGATGCCAGTGCGTCCTTGGTAGCCCGTGAGGTGGCAACTGTCGCAACCGCGCCCAGCGCAATGGGTGCAAATTTTCCTGACCAAACGTTGCGCCAACACGCCAAGCAAAGAGGAGCTCAATAAAAAGGGCTCCACACCCATGTCCATGAGACGTGTGATGGCGCTAGGTGCATCATTGGTATGCAAGGTGGCCAAAACCAAGTGACCCGTGAGTGAGGCTTGAATGGCAATTTGAGCGGTTTCATAATCTCGGATCTCTCCAATCATGATCACGTCGGGGTCTTGCCGCAAAATCGCTCTGAGTGCTTTGGCAAAGGTGAGATCGATTTTTGCATTGACTTGGGTTTGACCCACCCCTGCGAGTTCGTACTCAATGGGGTCCTCCACGGTCAAAATATTTCGCGTGCTGGCATCGAGTTGTTGAAGGGCTGCGTACAAAGTGGTGGTTTTACCGCTGCCCGTAGGACCTGTCACCAAAATGATGCCGTGGGGTTGTTGAATCAGGCTTGAGAGCCGCGCCAAATTGTCTCCCGTCATGCCCACAGAACTCAAACTCAAACGGCTCTCACTTTTGTCCAAAAGCCTCAATACGGCGCGCTCACCATGGGCGCCGGGCAGGGTCGAGACGCGCACGTCAATGGCCTTTTGGCCTAAACGCAAGGAAATTCGCCCGTCTTGAGGCAGGCGTTTTTCGGCAATGTCCAAGTCAGCCATGATCTTGAGTCTGGAGATCAAGGCAGCATGCAGCGCGCGGTGTGTTTGCACAACTTCACGAAGTCCGCCATCGATGCGAAAGCGCACGCAAGAGTGCCTCTCATAGGGCTCGATGTGAATGTCGCTGGCCCCCTCCTTGGCCGCTTGGGTCAAGAGGGCATTGAGTAAGCGAATAATGGGCGCGTCATCAGCAGATTCCAGCAAATCCTCTACAGCTGGGAGCTCTTGCATCATGCGCGTGAGGTCCACATCGCTTTGAACTTCATTGGCCACTGTGGCCGCTGAAGACTCGCCTTGAGAATAGACGGCGCTGATCTTTTGACGCAAAGCGTCTCGCTCAATGGAGTGCCAGTGGGTGATGTGCCTGGGTGCGATGTGGCGTTGTACTTCGGACCATGCGCTCGCATGGGGCTCGGCACAAAACCACAAGGACAACTCCTGAGCGCGTTCTTCCAAAAGCAAGTCGTGTGCTCTGGCAAATGCGTAGGGGAGGGGATAACTCATCTGCCCTCCATGAGCCAAAGGGACCAGGGCAGGGCAAGGGTCTGAGTCAATGTCTTCATGGGCGCAAAGTCAAGGCCTGCTTGGAGCAAGTGGAGCAAGTGGAGCAAGTGGTACAGGTGGTAAAACAATGGTGTTGCCAATGGGCATGACTGGAGTGGGTTCGACTTGAGAGTTGATTTGTGCGCCCATCATTTGTTGATATCGACCCGTTGAAAACGTTTCGGTTGCATTGGCATCTCTTAAAACCACTGGGCGCAAGAAGACCATCAAATTGGTTTTCTTTCTGGTTCGACGCTCATTTCTAAAGAGAGAGCCGATGTAGGGAATGTCCCCAAAGCCTGGTATTTGCGCTTTACTCCCGTCGTACTCATCGGACAACAAGCCGCCCAAGACAACGACCGAGCCGTCTTCGACCAAGATGTTGGATTCAATGGAGCGCTTGTTGGTGATCAAACCAGAGACCGAGCCCACGGAAGTCGCGTCCACACTGGAGACCTCTTGATAGATGGTCAATTTGACCGTGCCTGTTTCACTGATTTGGGGTTTGACTTTCAAGGTCAGTCCCACGTCCTTTCTCTCGATCGTTTGAAAGGGATTGACGGAGCCGTTGACCGTGTTGTTGGAGGTGTACTGACCGGTCACGAAGGGCACATTTTGCCCCACCACAATTTTGGCCTCTTCATTGTCAAGGGTGAGCAAGGTGGGTGTAGACAAAATGTTGTTGTCCCCATTTTGTTGTAAAAAATTGGCCAAGGCAGAGAGAATATACACCCCATTGACTTGTTTAAAACTTCCAATGTTAAGGCCCGCACCCGGTGTGGTGGCTCCAGCTGTAGGGCCATTGGCTGACAAAGCCAAATTGAGCAAGTTGTTACCGCCCGACCCAAAATTGGTGCCGATCACGCCCACATTTCCACCCTTGGAGCCCAAGATGTTTTGCCACTGAATGCCAAGCTGAGACGTCTTGCTTGCATCCACCTCAGCGATCAAGGACTCCACCATCACTTGGGCGCGCCGACCATCGAGTTGATCGATCACGGCGCGAATTTGGCGAAACTGAGGTTCTGGGGCGGTGATGATGAGTGAGTTGGTTGAGGTGTCGGCTTGAATTTGACCCCCTGTTGCACTGGCGTTGCTTGAGCCAGCGCTTGTTGACGGGGGTGTGGGGTTGGTGATGCCGGGGCTTGGCAAAGAAGCTCCGGCGGCGCCACTCAAGGGGCTCCTGGGCTCACTTGCAATTGCTGCTCGCAAGGTGGCCGCCAACTTAGTGGCGTCCGCATTTTTCAGGTACACCACGTGAATGCTCCCACTGGCCAAGGCGCTGCTGGGGCGGTCTAGTTTCTCGATCAAAGCCTTTGCTTGATTTGATCGAACCGGGTTGGCAGCACGCAAAATGATCGAGTTGCTTCTGGGCTCAGCGATCAAAGTGGTTCTGTAGGTGCTGTCAACCTGTCCTGTAGCGCCAGAGCCCGGTGCGCCTAGGGAGCTGCCCGAGTCAATGAGGCGGCTCACCAAGGGGGCCAAGTCAAGAGCAATGGCATGCTTTAAAGGGATGACTTCCACATCGCTTGCGTTGGGGACGTCTAGGCTGGCGATGATTCGTGCCAAACGTTGCAAATTGTCTACGTAATCGGTGATGATCAGTGCATTGGAGCCGGGGCCCACATTGATGGTGTTGTTGGGGCTGATGAGTGGCCTCAAGACGGGCAACAAGTTGTTGGGGTTTTCATGTTGCAAGCGAAAGACTTGGGTTTGCACTTGTCCGACATTGGCAGGCAGACCCGCTGGCAAGGGGGCCCCAGAGATTTGAGCGCTCAAAGACACCCCCCCGCCTTGAAGTTTCGCGTCGGCTTCGGGCACTATTTTGTACAGGCCATTGACCTCCACCACACTAAAGGACTGCAAGCGCAAGGCCGCCAAAAAGAGGTTCCACGCTTGTGCGCTGCTCAAGGGCTTGTCGGTGTTGAGACTGAGGGTGCCTTTGACTTTGGGGTCGACCACGATGGATTTGTCCATCAAGCTGCCAAGCGTTCGTGCAACGGCCTCAATGTCTGCGTTGACAAAATTCAGACTCAAACCTTGGGCGGATTTTTGGATGCCTGTGCTCAAACCTGGGTCTGTGGGCGCACTGCTTTTGGAGTTGGCTGGCACGGAGCTCAAGGGGTATTGAGCAGGCAAGGGCGATGCAATTGGTGCTTGAGCAAGCAATTGTGCAGGCGAATTTCCAGCGACAGCGCCAGTGATGCCCACGCTTGGAGCGGAAGGGTTGGCAACCGGGCCTGGGTTTTGAGCGGCTGCGTAAAGGGTCAAACTCCCTAGCATGGCGACAGCAAACTTGACAATAATCATAAAAAATCCAAACATGATGCAACGCAGATCGTCACTTATAAAAGCTCAAGCCCGATTGCAGCAGACTTGATTAATCAATTCTTAATTGGGCCTGATGCCCACTTCTTTGTCCTAAAACATTCAATAAATTCGACAGAGTGTCCTCATCCGAGGGCGCTGTCTCGGCCAGGCCTTCAAAATGCAAACGTCCTTGCCCCCATTGCCCTTTGCCTGACAAGCGCAGACGGCTGTTGGCCTGCGAGCTTAACTCAATTTGAGGGCTGCTTTGTGAATTCAGGATCACACTGTAAGAGCCCAGGGGCTTGACCGTTGAGAGCCTAGAGGATAACTGATCTATTTTCAGTTCCAACGTCCCTCTGGGTGAGACAAGGTTTTTTTGCAACAAGACTTGAAAATTGTGGTTTTCTAGAGTCAGAAGTCCTTTGGGTTGCAGGGTGTTCCAAGGCGCCCCCAAGCCTTCTAGCCAATGGGCGGGCAATTTAATTTGACCCCTTTGAGGGGTGACAAGCAGGCCCAGGCCCTCGGGCTTGATGGTGATAAGCAAAGGGTGTTCTAAGCAGCAAGGCGCTTGCAACTCAAGCGCCAGTGTGAAAAACCCATATTCATTGGGCTCAAGCTCGTTAGATGCGGCTGAAAAAGACAGGGCCCAAGGCTTAACTTGCCAATGAAGTCGACTAGGCAGTCCCAAGGCGAGTTGGCTGTTGGGCCCAGCGGACAAGGCCAGTTGTGCAGATCCTCTCCAAAGCGTTCCTTCGGGGTGCTGCAAAAGGACTTGTTGGTGGCTCAAGAAACCAAGGGCTTGAGAGAGCCAAAAAGCCGGAGCCAAAGTTAAAAGTGCCATCAGGGCACCAGCCAAGCCCCCCAGCAATGCCAAGAGCACGGGTCGTTGGAGTGGCAAGGACATAAAGGGTGAGGAAATAGAGAAAAAAAAGGGCGTTGACTTAGTGAGGAAGTCCAACCACCAAACGTCCTTGCCAAAGTACGCTGTCTTTGCCGCTTTGGCTTATGTTGGAGGTGCGTGTCAAATCGGCTTGAACAATGGTGCTTTGAGCGCTTTCACGAACATCCGATAACCAACGGGAAAGCACAGGGGCCGAAACGGACGTAAAAGCAATTTGAACCGTGTTCTCGCTCAAAGTCATTTGAGCTTGGGGCAGAAGGCTTTTGGTGATTTTTTCCATTGCCTTGCCGGCTTCTTGTGTGCTGATGCGTGTTTGAGTGCGAATGACTTGTGCTTGGGTTTGCAAAAGCTTCATCTCTTGCAATTGCAGCTCAAGTTGACTGATTGAATCAGAGGGCGAAAACCAAATGTGTTGGGCGGGTAGCCACAAGAGGTGCCAAAAAATCCAAAAAACCAGCAAAACAGCGATGGATTTGAGGCCCCATTGCTCACGCGGATTTAAAAGCGAATACTTCTTGATCGCTAGACCGATCAAGTCGCTTTGGGTGTTGGGTTGGGGGGAGCTTTTTTTCACGGTTTCATGCT
>Ga0114971_10003312_pt1 | contig 10925 bp, 8 predicted proteins | sample M_140625_MF_Meta_FD_87320 | JGI IMG/M metagenome (GOLD analysis project Ga0114971, IMG submission 87320) | Freshwater microbial communities from Lake Montjoie, Canada to study carbon cycling - M_140625_MF_MetaG | ecosystem: Environmental > Aquatic > Freshwater > Lake | place: Lake Montjoie... | reverse complement strand
TGACAGCCAAGAAATCTGTTTTGTTCCCGGCAACGATTACAAAGCCTTCCTTCGCGGCCATCTCGGCGAGGAGGAATTTCACCGCGGCGGCATCTACGACACTCAAGGCAACTTTATTGCCGATCATGAAGGCATCGAAATGTTCACGATCGGCCAGCGCAAGGGACTCCCCGGCGGATCCCCTCGCCCACGCTATGTGCTCGATATCGATCCGGATACCAACCGCGTGATCGTCGGCGATGAGGAAGATCTCGTGAAGGAGCAGTTCGAGGTTGATCGCGTCAACTGGCTCGACGGCGAACCCACGGAACCCAAACCCATCAGCGTCAAAATCCGCTACGCCCATCCAGGCGCAGATGCCCTCGTCTATCCCCTCCCTGGAGGCAAGGCGAGAATAGAGCTTTCCTCACCTCAACGCGCTATCACTCCCGGGCAGGCCGCTGTTTTTTATGATGGCGATGTCGTGGTCGGAGGCGGCTGGATCGTTCGCCAACCAGCCCCCGTTGCGGCATGATTCAGTTTGTGGTCACGACGCTGCCGGACGAATCCTCCGCCGCCGCGATCGTGCATGAACTCGTTGAAAAGAAACTCGCCGCTTGCGGCACACTGCTCACCGCAGCTCGGTCGATTTACCGTTGGAAGGATGCCATTGAAGACACCTCGGAAGTGGTCGTCATTTTTAAGATCCCTGCCGCCAGCTTTTCCGACTTTTCATCTGCCCTCCAATCTCTCCATCCCTACGAAACTCCTGAGATTGTCGCCTTCAATCCTGCCGAAGCCTCTGCAGCCTATTCCCGCTGGGTCATCGACTCCTGCAACCCATCTTGATTCCTCGACCGGATAAAAATCCACCCGAGACAGAAAAGCGCCCTTAACGCCATCCCTCCCGACCTTTGTCTTCTTTACTCCCAGCTCTGGAGATTCTATAAATTAGCCAACAGAAAGCCCGCTCGGAAGTGAACCCAGATAGCAAGACAGCCCCCAGCGAGACCAACAAAACGGCCTCACCGAGCGAGCCACAAAAAAAGCCGACACACGGATTGAAAGGGTTGCGTTATCAACTCGAGTACTTTGGTCTTCGACTGGCCTGCGCCATCATCCCCCGACTCCCCTATCGCTGGATTCAGCCCATCGCCAATTTTGCCGGTTCCCTGTTTCACCGCTTGGACTCGCGAGGACGTGCCGTGGCCATGGATAATCTGCGCGCGGCCTTCGGAGATACCTACGATGTTGCAGCTAGGAATCGCATTATCCGCGCCTCGTTCCAAAATTTCGCCCGCACGATGCTCTGCCTCTTCTGGTCTCCGAATTTAACTGCGGAAAACTACCAGAACTACATCCGCATCGAAGGCCTCGAATTAGATCCTGTCAGCGGTAGCAAAAACTCACCCGGCATTTATATTCTTTCCCATTTTTCCAATTTCGAATGGCTCAGCCTCGGAAGTTCATTTGCTTTGGGACCAGGATTGGCCGTCGCTCAAACGTTTAAAAATCCCTTACTCGGCCCTATCTTCGATCAACTTCGCGCCCTAGGCGGGCACACCATCATCCCTCCATCGCGCGCCCTCGTTCGCCTGATCAAGCGTGCGCGGACGGGAGGCATAGTGGGGGCCGCCGCCGATCTCAGCATCAATCCCAGCCTAGGTGCCGTTCCCGTTCGCTGCTTTGGCCTCTGGACAGCGATGAGCCCCATGGCCGGCATTCTCTACGAACGAGGCAACTCCCGCCTCGTTCCCTGCCAGATCTTCCCGGAACCGGATGGATTTTTCCGCATCGTTTACCGGTCCCCGCTTGAAATGCCCGAGGGCTCGACCCATCAGCAAATCGCCCAAGCCTGCTGGGACGCCATGGAACCCATCATTAGAAAAAACCCCGAATTCTGGCTCTGGAGCTACAAGCAATGGCGCTACAAACCAGCGACCGCTCCAGCCGGCACCTATCCCTTTTACTCCAACGTCGCAACTCGGTTTGATAGCATCCTTCCTCTAGCGGAATAGGTCGTTTGAAAATATCCCACTCCTTGGACCGTTTTTGACCTATCACTCCTGCCATCATTTCCTCCGATGATCCAAAAAAACATTCAACTTGACCTTGCTGAAACCCATCCGACCATCCTTCTCAATACGCTACGTGCTGGTTTGGCGAAAAAATCGTCCCGTATTGAGCTAGAGATCATCGGACCGGGCTGCATTATGGCAGATACCGCGTTGATGCTTTATGATGAGTTAATGAACCGCCCGCCGGGCATTTTCCTTACGACGAACGCACGCAGTTGCCTCCTGAATGGGGCTGTTCTTGTATGGCTCGCCGGTGAGCATCGCACCATCCGCCATGATGCTTGGATCCAAGTCGACTCGACCACTCAACTTCCCGTTTTAGGAAAACGCAGAAGCAAGTCTTCGAATCTGGCGCAGTGTGATGCCCCTATTCGTTCCAGCGATGAAAGCCCGAGCGAAACCGACTACCGCATCATTGCTCGCTATCTGGACATGTATCTCCCCCTGGAAGATGTGTCAGACCGTCGTGTTTTTGTCCCCGAACTCCACGAACTCGGCCTCATTGACGACACAGAAAGCGAGCAGGAATTAGCTCAAATTTTCAGCCATCCAAAAACAACCACATCCCCTCGATCACCACGTTCCCCAAAATAAAACGAAGGGCCCCTCCACAAGCGCTCTGGCCGATCCTCCAAAACGCCCCGAAAAATATAATCAGGAATAGTCGTTGACAACCTGCCAGATCAGAGATTTAATGCACTCATTCTCCTGACTCGCAGTGCTGAACCCCTCCGCATGCGAAGTTAAGATTTTGAAACACCCGTCGACGGACATCGTCCGTGATTCCTTGAAAGTCCTAGGAAATCCACGATATCCCGACACACCATCCGGACGAGATGACTCCCAATCGCCGACCTGTACAAGGCCAGATGTCGGCAGCACGGACTCGCCCAAGATTTTTTTACCATGACTGAAGACGAGCAGATACCCAAAACCAAGGCTGCAGCCAAAGAGGCTTCCGCACCAAAGGAAGCAACTAAACGCCCACGCACCCGCACTCCACGGATTGGTCCGACCCGACGCAAAGCAGCAAATGCAAAAGCGTCCGAGGCTCCTACTCCGCTCGCCGAGGTTGCCCCATCCGCTCCTGCTCCAGTGACAGGGGAAAATCTGCCTCCAGCGCAAAGCGACGCCACAACGCCTGCTGAAAAGCCTGCTACCTCACTGCAACCCACCGAGGCACGTAATCCGGCACCGGCACCGGCATCGGCAGCCCCTGTGCAGCCTCCAACTCCTCCTGTTCCCGCGACCCCTCCACCACCACCCGTCTTTGCCGAAGGTATCGTGGAAGTTTCGGGCAAGGGATTCGGTTTTTTACGCGAAGCGAAGCGCAATTTCACCCAGTCGAACAACGACATTTTTGTTACGCCAGAAATCGTGCGCAAATATGGACTTCGTGATGGCATGTGGATTCGTGGCGAGACTCGCCGGGGAAATCGCGGGCCTCAAATGTACAAGCTCACCGAGCTTGAGGGCGAAGACCCGGATAAATACCAAAACCTTCCCGTTTTTGAAGAACTCACGACGATTAACCCGAATCAGCGCGTCGTTCTCGAAACTGTTCCTGAACGCTACACGACACGAGTCATCGATCTCGTAGCTCCCGTTGGCAAAGGTCAGCGTGGCCTCATCGTCGCTCCACCCCGCACGGGAAAAACCACCCTTCTTCAGCACATCGCGGATGCCGTGGTGAAAAACCACCCGGAAATGAAGCTTATCATCCTTTTGGTCGATGAACGCCCTGAGGAAGTCACCGAGATTCGCCGCACCGTTCCCACAGCCGAACTCATGGCTAGCTCGAACGATTGCGATATCAAAACCCATACCCGCATTTCGCAACTCGCCATCGACCGCGCCAAACGCCTCGTCGAAATGGGTAAGGATGTCTTTGTGCTCATGGATTCCCTCACCCGCATCGGCCGTGCCTTCAACAACGCCCAAGGCGGTGGCGGTCGCACGATGTCAGGCGGCGTGGATGCCCGCGCTCTAGAAATCCCTCGCAAACTTTTTGCTGCAGCCCGCAACACCGAGGAAGCCGGCTCCCTCACCATCCTTGCCACGGCTCTCATTGAGACCAACAGCAGAATGGATGACCTTATTTTCCAAGAATTCAAAGGCACCGGCAATATGGAACTCGTCCTAGATCGCAAGATCAGCGACCAACGCATCTACCCTGCTGTGGATATTTTCCAATCCGGCACCCGCCGTGAAGAACTGCTCATTCCCGAAGAAGACCTGCACAAAATCAGCGTGATTCGGAGAGGGCTCTCGGGCCACAAACCCCTTGAGGCTATTGAACGCCTTCTTTTCTTCATTCGCAAATACCCCACCAACGCGCAGTTGCTAAAAAATCTCCCAGGCTAAAACCGACGTGACTACCTTTAAAAAAGGTTGTTAACTCCGCGCGGAGTTAAAACAATTCAGGCGTGCCTGTGCTGTTGAGAATCGAGGCTATTCTTTTAGCCGCAGGGTGGGACAACATATCCCTCCAAGTTGATTTCACAGGTTCAAATATCACGTTGGGAAGCATCTCTCTCCAGACGTCCACCGCTTCAACCGGCATATCCGAGGGCAGCACGACGGTCGCAGGGATACCGGAAACGGGAAAACGATATTTTTTCCAAGCACTCTCGTGTCGCATGGCGGTGTCGCTGAACGCACCAATCGGCTCCATTTTTGGGGAATAGGATTTTTTCTTGAGGGCCTTTTTGACTGATTCCAACCAACCCGCCGGTTGCAAAACTACAGGCAGTGCTGCCCCGATCAAGACAAGCTGAGGTAGCGTGCGCCCGGCAGAATCAAGCTGGCGAGCCATCTCAAGAGCCACCATCGCCCCGAAACCGAATCCCGCGAGCTTCCATGTGACGGGATTCTCGTCCTCCAGCAAGGCGGCGATATATTGGGCGGCGGCACTTTCGATCGAAGGGTGACAGGCCTCTGGAGCATGCTCACCGCGGGCAGCCATCCCCAAGATGCGTCGCGATGGTCCCAATGCGGTCAACAAATCACGATAGATCTCTGGGGACCCGCTCGAATCGTGCACTAGCACAAGCAATTCTCCGCCGGAACCCTCCTGCATTTTGACCACAGGGACCCATGGCTCCTTGCCAACGCGGTTTGTCTTCATCTCCTCCTCGCGGGCATTGGGGCGCACGGGTGAGGACAAAATCGGAACCACAGGCGCTGGCACTTGCGATTTTGGCAATGCGCTCTCATCAATCCATCCGGCGCGATTAAGTAGCCACTCATTCACCGGCATGGTGCCTGGGATAAGTTGCGGCGCTAAAACGAAAGGAGCGGCCCCCATAAAAACATCAAAACTCTGCTGAACAAAGGGCTGCATGGCTCGAATCTGTTCGGCCGTGGGGATTCCTGCATGAGCCCGATCGGCGCTCTCCAAATGGAGATTCCCGTCGGCATCCCTCCACCCTACCAATCCGAGGTTCACTCCGCGGCGATCCGTACTATCTGGGAGATTCTTCCAGCCCGGGAATTTAAAGTAAACAACGCCCGCATACCCGACCGGCAACGCCAATCCATCCTCATCGCAGATCAAAACCTCGACTTCCGCCGTAGGCTTGCCCACTGAGAGCAAGAGGCCATCCCTCCGGGCCTCGCCGGCAACACCGAGACCACAGAGACTAGCAGGACTGAAAAACACGACCTGCCGGATTGGTGGATGGTGCTGATCACTCCAAATCTTATGCGCCGTTGCCAGCGGAGCCCCAGCTTCGATAGCGACCACACGGAGCGACTCGGAGGCAGCGGCTTCACCTCTGGCCCAAGCGGCGGCTTGGTTCGCCCATTCGGGTGACGTCAAACGAAGATGCGTGACCGGAGCCGTAGCGGATTCCAGTAAATCCTCACCTGCGACATGAACGATACCACCAGATAGGAGCGGAATAATCCACTCGTCAAAAAATGCGCCTCCCCCTGGAGTCGCGCGCACCAGAAAGCTATCGCCACACTTGAAGTTCAATACCCGAGCGCCCTCAATGGCTGCAGTGACGAGCATGTTGTGAGTGAGGGCACGAATCATCGGCGGCTCGCCATCCACATGACCGGGAACCGATGCTGCAAGTTCGTCGGGCTGGATTTCCCTTTTCTCCATCGGTTCCACCTCGAGAGAATCCCAATCCTGGTCGATAATAATTCGGCGGCGCTGGAAGGCATCGATTTGGGATGCACTCGATCCATCGCAGATCACGACACTCACATCATGGGCAGCGAGAGTCGACTCGACCCAGTCCGGAGGGGACGTCGGATCAATCGCCAAGCAAGAGTTGCCAGCCTTCCAGACACCCAGCAGAGCCACACCGATCCAAGCCGATGGGGACAAAAACAAGCCCGCATGCCAACCGCCAGCGAACCCAAGTTGCTTCAAATGCGAAGCCAGTTTGTCGGAGAGGGAATCGAGTTGCGCATAGGTCATCTCATATTCACCGAATCTCACAGCAACACGATCGCCATGTTCTGCTGCCATTTTTTGGAATGCATCAACGACTGATACCGGCAACTCATGAAGTTCCGGTCCGCGTGACCAATCACGCAAAGCACAAATCTCCTCAGGCATCAGCAGAGGCAATCGGGCGACCGGCTTTTCGTAAAAATCAGCAAGTCCGATGATCAGCCCCGTCAGGCGGGAGAGGAGTTCCTTTGCCGCAAACTCGCTTGAAAATGCCCCCGAGAGAGACAATTCCAATCGCGGCCCAGGTCTCGCCTCGAGCACGAGACCAGGAGACACTTTTGTCTGAAGCTGAGCGTCAAAATTAATCCACCTAGGCAAGGCCGTGTGAATGACGTCATTGATCGAATTCGGCTTCCAGACAAAGGCGGCACTGATGTCCAACATCGTGCATTCGAGACCGGCATTGCGCAGGGCCTCATCAGGATCGATCCAGCTTTGCTCAGCCATGGTATCAGATAGGGCCTGAGCGGCATCCAACCAGTCCTTCACAGAACCATTCCACGACTGGACTACGGGCAGCCAGTTTTGAAAATATCCGACCTCACTGGATTCCTCCCGTCCGTCAAAAAGGCATTGCATCAGATTCCCCGATGCCCCGAATCGGCGCAGCAACAGGGACCACAGACACCGCACCACCAAGCTTTCTTCGAGATCGTGATCGTGGCAAAACTTCGCAAAGGCGGTCGATTTTTCGCGATCAATCAGGAGCGTGGATCGCGTCTGCGAAGGATTTCCCATTCGCGGCGCCAACACAATGGGTGCGGAAGCCCCAGTAAGAAATTCCTCCCAGTTTTTCGCCTTTGACCCAGCAGGAAAATCCGCCACCGGAGCCAAAGGAGACTGGCCCATCGTTTGTAATAAATCCAACAACACCCTCGTGAGTGAAAACTCATCGAGCAGGAAGGTCGGAGTGGTGAGAAGATAATGTCCCCCACCCCCAGGGAGGCGGATTTCATGAAAGCGTACCAACGGAACCGCTATCGCCTCAAACTCGTTGGTGGCATCAGCCTCAAGCAGCACATTCCATCGTTTTGAGATTTCCTCAGGCGGAACACTCTGCCAGTCCATCTGCACCCATGTCGGTTCGGCTTTATCGGCCTCCCGCACCATCACACCTTCGCCGGTTTTGGTGAATGCGGAACGGAGAATCGCGTGACGCTGCATCACGACCTGCCATGAGTGACGCAGGAATTCCGAGTTCACACTTTCCCCAAAACTAATCGAAACCTGCGTATTGGCACCGGGCTCGAAGGGTTGGGCCTGATGGCGCTTGTAAGCGGCCGCCTGCATTGGATTTGCCGGGTATTGCCTCATGGTACAAAGTACTGCTTAAAGATCCGTCACAGCACCTTGGGACGCGGTGGAAACGAGTTTCGCATACTTGGCGAGCACGCCGCGATTGTAACGGATTTTTGGCTTTTTCCACTTCGAAAGTCGGGCGGCAATTTCCTTGGCAGGTACATCCAGCGTGATCTTGTGATTCACACCATCGATGGTGATCCCATCGCCGTTCTTCACGATGGCCAATGCACCGCCGTCAAAGGCTTCGGGAGTAATGTGGCCGACCACAAATCCATGGGTCCCTCCCGAGAATCGTCCATCAGTGATCAGCGCCACATCCTTGCCCAACCCACAACCCATCACGGCGCTTGTGGGCGAAAGCATCTCGCGCATCCCCGGACCGCCTCTTGGCCCCTCGTAGCGGATCACAATCACGTCCCCCTTCTTGATTTTTCCGGCAAGAATGGCCTCGAGCGCCTTTTCTTCAGATTCATAAACGCGAGCCTTGCCTTCAAACTTCTCGCCTTCTTTGCCACTGATCTTCGCGACAGCTCCATCGGGAGCGAGGTTGCCTTTGAGAATAACAAGGTGGCTGTCTTTTTTGATCGGATTGCTGATCGGACGAATGATTTCCTGGTCTTTTGGGTAGGCCTTGAAGGGAGCGAGGTTTTGCTTGAGCGTTTTCCCCGTGACCGTAAGGCAATCGCCGTGCAGCAAGCCTTCGGCCAGTAACATTTTCATCATCGGGACGATTCCGCCGATCGCTACCAACTCGGACATCAAAAAACGGCCACTCGGCTTGAGATCAGCTAAAACAGGCACTCGGCGACCAATGCGAGTGAAGTCTTCTAAAGTCAGTTTGATATTCGCTGTGTGGGCGATGGCCAAGAGGTGCAGAACGGCATTCGTCGAACCACCCAAAGCAATCGTGACCGTAATCGCATTCTCGAGGGCTTCCTTCGAAATGATATCCGAGGGTCGAATACCGCGCTTCAGCATATTAAGAACAGCCGCTCCCGCCTCACGACAGTCGGTGACCTTCTGGGGTGATACCGCGTTTTGTGCCGAGCTATTCGGCAAGCTGAATCCCATCGCTTCAATCGCGGATGCCATGGTATTCGCCGTATACATTCCACCGCAGGATCCGGGCCCAGGAATCGCGCGGGACTCGACATCATGGAGATCCTTCATGGAAATTTTATTCGCGGCACATTGTCCCACAGCTTCAAAAACAGACACCACGTCCAACTGACGCTTGGCGAAGCAACCCGGAAGAATCGTCCCCCCATAAACAAACGTCGCCGCCCGATTCATGCGAACGATGGCCATGATGCAAGCCGGCATATTTTTATCGCACCCGCCGATAGCCACAAACCCATCGAAACCCTGACAACCAACGACCGTCTCGATGGAGTCCGCAATCACCTCGCGGGAAACGAGCGAATATTTCATCCCCTCGGTTCCCATCGAAATGCCATCAGAGATCGTGATGGTATTGAAGATCGTCGCCTTTCCACCCGCCGCATCGATACCCAGAGCGGCCTCGCGGGCGAGTTGGTCGATGTGCATATTGCAAGGCGTCACCATGCTCCACGTCGAAGCCACACCGATCTGCGACTTCGAGAAATCGCTCTCCTTGTAGCCCACGGGATAAAGCATAGCTCGGCTCGGCGCGCGACTCAGCCCATCAAGCAAGGCGGATGAAAATGGACGCATCTGAGAGTTGGATTTGGTTGGCATAATGGAAAGTTGGAGTGAAATGGAAATGGGTAAAACCTGCCACCATTATTCCGACTCCCATCTGGGATGAAAAGGCATTTCCCGAGACAAAAATCCCCTACTCCTCCTGCGAGAAAACCAAACCATTCTCGCCCGTGCCGATCACTTCCAACTCCCGGTAACCCTGTAAAACGCGAAGCCCAGCCCGCCACTTGAGAGGAACTTTGCAGGCTGCCCCGAGAAGAGAACCCACCACGGCGCCCCGATGGCAATTATCTCCGCCCAAATTCGCATTTGCGATGATCCCGCCAGAAAAATCCTGTGCATATTTCCAAACCAGATAAAGCGCCGCTGGGAAAGCATCTTTAATGTAGCATGCCGGGCTCAAGATTTCTCCGATCACAGCCTCATCGGTCTTCTTGCTCCAGGCCTCGACCTTCCGCATCGAAATGTAATCCGACGCCTCCCCAAAAAGTGCCTCCTTCACACTCAACGCACCGATCTCGATTGCCACATGGAGGCGAACCAAGGTGTCCGCCGCACGAAGAACATCGCTATTTTTGTGAGTGAGCGCGACGTGCTCCTGCACCACCGCACGCAAGTCGGGATGCCCCGCCCCAAGTGCCGTGATCAATGCCGGCACGGACGCCAATCCGCCAATGTGAACATCATCCACGCCGCATGACTGCCATTTTTTCCCACGCGCATAATTCGTAAAAAAAGCCCGATGACATTCCTCAACGTACGTGTCCTTATGCCTCCTAGGTGACAGCATAAAATCGCAGTACTTTTCGATCCAGGCGCCCGCATCATAGCACCCCGCCTCGCGCACCTGCTCAAACAAGGCCACCGCCAACTGAAAATTCAGAGTATTTTCCCCAGCATGAAGGAACTGGTGATAGTGCACCCCCTTGCGTCCCCAATACACCGCCTGCTCATGAAGAATATTTCCCTTCTCATTGAGTGGCTGGTATTCCGAGCGCCACAAAATGCTATCGGGATGCGGCGACTTGGGAGCTACGTAATACTTCAAGCGCCCGTAATCACGACCCAGCGCCACTCGGTCATAATACCAATGCACCGGCATGGATAGGGCATCCGCAGCCAAAGCCCCAACCAAAGCCCAATCACATTTGCGATTTATCATCGTACTCAGGATACGGACCGCACTGCGCCCAGCGATGCATCAACTTATACCCATCATCGAAAAATAATCCCAAAGTTTTGCATTTCCTAATTGACCCTAACGCACAACTTCGTCTATGTTCTTTGCTCCTTCAGCAGCCATAGCTCAATTGGATAGAGCATCTGACTACGGATCAGAAGGTTTGAGGTTCGACTCCTCATGGCTGCACCACTCTCCCCCAGAGGCTTACACAAGAAAATTTATTTTCACCTCT
>Ga0114971_10003307_pt1 | contig 10931 bp, 7 predicted proteins | sample M_140625_MF_Meta_FD_87320 | JGI IMG/M metagenome (GOLD analysis project Ga0114971, IMG submission 87320) | Freshwater microbial communities from Lake Montjoie, Canada to study carbon cycling - M_140625_MF_MetaG | ecosystem: Environmental > Aquatic > Freshwater > Lake | place: Lake Montjoie... | reverse complement strand
TGAAATCAATATCGATAGTTTTTTCTTCGCGATTACGTTTTAAAACTGGCTCAATATCAGCAAATGCAAATGAAGCTTCCGACATTTTTTCAACAAATGCATCAACAGTTTTTTCAACTAAATCGGCATTATAAATTTTATTTTTTTTTGGCAGTATTTTTTTTTGTAAAACCCCACTATCAAACTTGTCAATTCGGTTGATAATATTGATTTCGCCGAATTTATATTTTATACCTTCTTCTACCAAAAAACTAATAAAAAATTTATCTTTTCTTGGACTAATTTGCGCTGTTGAAGAAATTACCACAAAATCTGCAAAGCCATTTCTACCATAAAATCTTCTTAAAATTTCTTTGTCAAATTCAATGCGATCTGAATCATAACTATCGCTTGAAGATAAAAATTTCCACCACCGCGATTGCTTGGTTGAAATTTCATCGCCCAATTCTTTATCACTAAATTCAGCATTGCCAATGAAATAAATTTTACCAATTTTCGCCTTGGAACTTTCTTGAATATCAAAAATTATCTCAACGCGATTTTGCTCTTTGACAATAATTTTGGGATCAATTTTCGTTAAGAATCTTCCACTTTTAACATAGAGCTCGTTGATTCGCTTCAAATCATTTTGCAATTTAGCCTTGGTGTAAACTGCACGTTTTTTTAAACTAACTTCATTTTGTAAGGCTTCATCGTCAATCTTATCATTACCAACAAATTTAACTTCAGAAATAATCGGATTTTCTTTGACTTCAATGATTATTTTACCAGTGCGACGATAAATTTTTACATCAATAAAAAGATCTGACTCATAAAGTTTTTTTAAACTTTCGGGAACCGCTTGAGCCACATTTTTTTTAAGATTTTTTATATTAATCAATGATAATATTGTTTGTGCATCAAGTCTTTCCAGTCCAATAATTTCAACATCATCGACGATGATTTTATTTGTTGAAATTTCTTTTTTTTCTTCATTAATTTGAATTGTTTTTTTTTCAAGATTTTTTTCTTCATTAGCAAAAGTTAATTTACAATAAAAAACACCGATAACTATTATAAAAAATATTTTTAAGTAATTTATAATAATTTTGTTAGAAAATATTTTTCTCACGATTATAGTTTATTTTGATTGGCAAAGGATCTTTTGTAAAACACAAAATTACGAATTCAAAAATTTTAGTCAAGCTAGATTTGGCTGTAATGTCATTGCTTTTTTAAATTTTAAAAATAAACTTAAAAAAAGTAAATGTTTGACATTTAATCACTTAATTTTGTAGAAAACCCAAAATAGAAACTTAGCCTATCTGAGCCAAGACTATCTAGGCAAATTAATCGATTTACTATTAAAAAATAACTTCAACAATTATAACTAAAAATATTTTTAAATTATTCATTTAGATTATTAATTATTTATTATAATTAAATCCTACTTTTACCAAACTTTGTTAGCTTTAAAAATGATTTTCAAAAAATCTTTCTCATCAATCAAAAAGTCGATGCAAGCTACATGCTTGAATAAATTTATTGTTTTATCTTTTTTATTGACAATCTCAACTCAAAATTGTTTTGGCCAAGAAAAGCTTGGTCAAGAAAAGCAAGAAACCATAAATTCATCTAATCAAATCTCTAAAAATAATAATTTTTTTTCACGTTATTTTCAACTGCCCAAAAGAAAGCATATACACATCGTTGGCTCTTCAACTCTCTATCCTTTTATGGCAGTTATTGCTGAAAATTTTGGACGCGATGATGAATTCAAAACTCCTGTTGTTGAAGCTACTGGAACGGGTGGAGGTTTTAAACTTTTTTGCGCTGGAATTGGCGCGGAATTTCCTGATTTTGTAAATGCTTCGCGTAAAATTCAAAATAGCGAAGTAGAAAAATGCATGCAAAATGGTGTTAAAAAAATCGTTGAAATTAAAATTGGTTATGACGGAATAGTTCTTGCGAATTCAAAAACACAAAACAAATATCGCCTTTCTCTAAATGAGATTTTTTTGGCAATTGCCAAGGAAATTCCCAATCCAAAAAATCCTGAGCAACTCATCGCCAATACTTACAAAAAATGGCGCGAAATTGACAAAAAATTACCTGATAAAAATATTGCCATTTATGGTCCACCTTCAACTTCGGGAACCAGAGATGCCTTTGTCGAACTCGTTTTACAAAAAGTTTGTCTGCGATTACCTGCCTTTGTTAAAGCTTATAGCGACGAGAAATTACGCGCTAAAAAATGTCAACTAATTCGCAGTGATGGAATATTTATTGAAGCTGGCGAAAATGATAATCTTATCGTTCAAAAATTAAAAAATAATCAAGACGCATTGGGAATTTTTGGCTTTAGTTTTCTCGAAGAAAATTATCAATTACTTCAGGCAAGTACCATTGACAATATTGAGCCAACTTTCGAAACAATTATTAACGAAGATTATAAAATTTCTCGTCCACTTTTTGTTTATTTTAAAAAAGAACATCTTGATTTGATCACTTCAATGCGTCAATTTATTGAAGAAATTATTAGTAAAAATACTCTAGGCAATGAAGGTTATTTGTTGCAAAAAGGACTTATCCCGCTTACTGATTTAGAGCTTCAAAAAGTAAGAGATGAAACTGAATTTAATCTTAAAAATTAGTTTTAAAAAATTATAATTTTTTTACCCTTAAACTTTATCAATTTAAATTTTTTTTCAAATACTATTTGCAATTATAAAAAAATCATGTTTATTAAATATAAATGTTTTTTTTAGATTTATTAAAAATAGTTAGAAATTAAACAAAATTAATCAAATATATAAATGTCAACAAAAAAATTACCAAAAAATACCAACACCTCATCACAATTTCTTGAAGAAAAATTCATTAAGGTTGTAGGAGCAAAAGAACATAATCTAAAAAATGTTAGCATACAAATTCCAAAAAATGAACTTGTAGTTGTAACTGGACTTAGCGGATCAGGAAAGTCCTCTCTTGTTTTCGATACTATTTACGCCGAAGGGCAAAGACGATTTATCGAAAGTCTTTCCGCTTATGCTCGACAATTTCTTGACATGCAAGATAAGCCCGATGTTGAATCAATTACAGGACTTTCTCCGGCAATTGCCATTGATCAAAAAACCACATCGCGAAATCCGCGTTCAACCGTTGGAACTGTCACTGAAATTTATGATCATTTTCGTTTACTTTTTGCACGTATCGGTACCCCATATTCGCCAACTACTGGCAAACCAATTGTTAGCCAATCGGCTTCGGTAATTGTCGATAAGATTTTATCTCTGCCAAAAAAAACTCGCATTTACATTCTTGCACCAATAGTTCGCGGACAAAAAGGCGAGTTTCGTAAAGAAATGATGAATGCTCGCAAACAAGGATTTCAAAGGCTCAAGGTTAATGGCAAAATTCACGATCTTAATGAAATTTTACCAGTTTTAGATAAAAATAAAAAACATGATATCGAAGTCGTAATTGATCGCATCGTTATTTCACAAGACCTTGGCAATCGAGTTTCCGACTCAGTTGAAACTGCTTTAAAAATTGGCGAAGGTTTGCTTTATCTTGAAATAGTTAGCTTATCTGAAGATCATATCAAAGAGCAAAAAAATAAAAAAAAACATGTCAATGACAAAACGAATAGCGATATAGCGGATGCAAGCGAAGGCGAAATTATTCTTTTCAGCGAAAAATTTTCTTGTCCCGATTCTGATTTTAGTATTGGCGAAATTGAGCCAAGATTATTTTCTTTCAACTCGCCATTTGGTGCATGTAAACATTGCGACGGACTTGGAACAGAGCAATATTTTAGCACTGATTTAATAATCGAAGATGAAAATCTATCGCTGCGTCAAGGAGCTATTTCTCTATGGCAAGGAACGCAAGAAAGATTCTTTCAACAAGTTCTTAGTGCCATGTCTCCTACTTACAAATTTAGCCTTGATGCTCCTTTCAAAACTCTAAGTCAAGAAGTTAAAAATAGGATTTTTTACGGCACTGGTGATGAAGAAATCGAACTTAAAATTGAAGATGGATTAAAAGCTATCAAGGTTAAAAAAACTTTTGATGGGGTGATAAATATTTTGCAAAAAAGAATTGCTGAAAATGAAGATGAAAATGCTGGTGATGAATTTGCAAAATTCCAATCTTCTCGAGTTTGTGATAGTTGCGGAGGATATCGCTTAAATCAACAAGCTTTGTGTATTAAAATTGCTGGACTACATATTGGCCAAGTAAGCAGAATTTCTGTAGATAAATCGGTGGAATGGTTTGAAGATCTGCCCAATCACTTGACTAAAATGCAACAACAAATCTCCGAGAGATTACTCAAAGAAATTACTCGGCGATTAGGTTTTTTAAAAAATGTTGGTCTTGAATATTTGACCGTTAGTCGCGAAGCAGGAACTCTTTCGGGAGGTGAAGCGCAACGAATTCGCCTCGCTTCACAAATTGGTTCGGGATTATCAGGGGTTCTTTACGTTCTTGACGAGCCTTCAATTGGCCTTCATCAATCCGATAATGATAAATTAATCTGCACCTTAAAAAATCTTCGCGATTTAGGCAATTCAGTGATCGTCGTTGAACATGATGAGGAGATGATGCGCGAAGCTCAATATCTTATCGATGTTGGACCAGGTGCGGGAATTCACGGTGGCGAAATTATTTCTGCCGGTAAACCAGAATTTGTGATCAACGATAAAAATAGCATTACGGGTCAATATTTAAGCGGAAAAAAAATTATTGAAATACCGAGCAAAAGAAGAAAAATTGACGAGAAAAAAATGATTAACCTTAGAGGTGCAACGCTTAATAATCTAAAAAATATTACTCTCAATTTACCATTAAAAATTTTCACTGCAATATCGGGAATTTCAGGAGGAGGTAAATCAAGTCTAATAATCAAAACTCTTTACCCTGCCCTAAACAAAATTATCAACAAAGCAAGACTGGTTCCTGGGCCTTATACAGGTATTTCTGGATTTCATTTTATTGATAAAATTATTGAGATCGATCAGTCACCAATTGGTCGTACACCACGTTCTAATCCCTGTACTTACGTTGGGGCATTTACTTTTATTCGCGAATTTTATGCTAATCTCAACGAGTCAAAAGCGCGTGGCTATAAAGTTGGAAGATTTTCTTTTAATGTCAAAGGCGGAAGATGCGAAACCTGTCAGGGTGACGGTGTAATCAAAATCGAAATGCATTTTCTTCCCGATGTTTATGTTAAATGCGAAACTTGCCAAGGCAAAAGATATAATCGCGAAACTCTCGAAATAAAATATAAAAACAAATCAATCTCCGATGTCCTAGAAATGACCGCCGAAGATGCTAGTGAGTTTTTTTCTAGCATGTCACATATTAACGATAAATTTAAAGCATTGTGCGATGTTGGACTTGGTTACATTAAAATTGGGCAAAGCGCTACAACGCTATCGGGAGGTGAAGCGCAAAGAATCAAACTCGCCAAGGAATTAAGTCGCAAAGCTACGGGTGACACGCTTTACATCCTCGACGAACCAACCACAGGTTTGCATTTTGAAGACATCAACAAACTTCTCAAAGTTCTTCACAAACTTGTCGATAGTGGAAATTCAATTTTGGTAATTGAACATAATTTGGATGTTTTAAAAACTGCAGATTGGATTATTGATATCGGACCATGTGGAGGAGAGAAAGGTGGATATATAGTTGCTGAAGGAACCCCTGAAGAAATTGCTAAAAATAAAAATTCTGTTACTGGAAAATATTTATCAAAAGTTTTAAAAAAATAATTATGCTTGAACAAAAATCACTTCGCGAATCCTTGCTTGCTTGTTCAATTCTCGTCCACAAACGCATGCATGATTTATTGCCTGAAAATTATTCAACTTCTAGAATCGTTGAGGCGATGCGTTATTCGGCACTTTCTGATGGCAAAAGAATCCGCCCATTTTTAGTAATTGCTTCGGCAAAAATTTTTGGGCTATCTGCTCTCGCTTCTCTAAATACCGCAACCGCAATTGAATTTATTCATTGCTATTCGCTAATTCACGATGATTTACCGGCAATGGATAATGACGATTATCGCCGAGGACAACCAACTAATCACAAAAAATTTGACGAGGCAACGGCGATCCTTGCTGGCGATTCATTACTAACTTTTGCCTTTGAAATTCTTGCACAAATTCAAACTCATAATGACCCAGCGGTGCGTTGCGATCTCATCAAAACTATCGCTAAAGCCATTGGTTTTATGGGGATGACAGGTGGACAAATGATGGATATTGAAAATGCTAATAAAAAAATTTCTAAAGAGGAATTAGCTAATTTGCATCGCCTAAAAACTGGCGAATTATTTATGGCCTCCGCTGAAGCAGGAGCAATTCTTGGACACGCATCGCCAGATGATCGTAAATCATTACGTTTCTTTGCCAATGATCTTGGCTTGGCGTTTCAAATTCGTGATGACATTCTTGATCATCAAGGAATTAATATTGGCAAAATTAATCTTGATGAAACAGTTCATAAAAAACCTAAGGATAATACTAGTATCGTTGACATTGTAGGACTAGATCAATCTAACAAACAATTGCAAATTTTACGCGAACAAGCAATTTCTCACCTCAAAACTTTTGGCAAAAAAGCTGAATTATTAATTGATTTAACTAATTTTGTAATCGCTCGCGAAAGATAAAAAATAAAATTAGCGTTAAATTATTAAAATTAATTAAAAAAATTTAGATTTATTGAAATTAATATTTTTTAATTATATAAGTTAGTTTCAGTTATTTTTGTTAACTTTATATTTTATTGAACCGCAATTCCCCATTTTTTGCCGAGATATTTTTCTATCGCATTTCTTTCTTCTGCATTTAAAGATCGAGAATAAATGATAATTTCACCGATATTTCCGAAAAAAAATGCATCGGTATTTCTGGAACCAAGATATAAAGTTGAATTGCTTTTTGCATAAGATCCTCCTAGTGCGGTATTATATCCGCCACCATTTACGTTGGTAGCTTGCGAGACGCCGTTTTTATAAACTTGAATATTTGTAGCAGATCCACTTGTTAATGGCGATGGAAGCATGACCAAAGTCATTACATATGGCTGATTATTGACAATTATTCCTGCAGGAGAATTTGTTGAATATCCGCAACCTGTATGAATTCCGTAACTTCCACTTTGAACTGCTCCTGCTACTTCACCAATTTCTACATTATTGGCGCAATTAGATTGAAGCTGAAAAATTAAATAACGTTGCGCGGTAACATCTTTAGAATTAAAAACTGCAAATGCCGTTGCCGATCCTCCACCTGCAATTGCTGGAGCTGGTATTAAAGATGTTAAAAAATCATTTCCATCAAAATATAGCGAAGGTAGTCCGTTAATTGAATTTTGAGTATATATTGGTTTTTGTGCCAAAGTGTTTTGACGAACATCAATCTTAGAAGATGAAACTTGCGGATTTAGATCATACCAATTGGTAACATTAGTTCCATCTGAAGCTTCTGCTTCATCAAAACTTGACTCCAAGACAGTCTCATGCCATGAATAAACATCTTTTACCGATGGCACAGGCGAGCTTTGAGTTATTGATCTGGCTGATAAAATACGCATTCTTGAAATTAATCTCGAACTCTGCGTTACTCCTGCAACCAAGATGCCGATGATTAAAATCACAATCGATAATTCGATAAGCGAAAATGCTTTTTTATTAATTTTCATTATTTTTAATTATAATAATTATTTTTTAACCAACTCTAACAATAATTCAACATTTTCAATAGGAGTTGCTGGAAGAATTCCATGACCTAAATTAAAGGTAAAGGGGTGATTTTTAAAACTCTGCAATATTTTATTAACTTCTTGAATAATTTGTTCTTTTGTTCCAAATATATCTACTGAACTTTAATACCCCATTTTTTACCGAGATATTTTTCAACTTCTTGTCTCTCTTCAGTGTTTAACGATTTTGAAAATGCAATTATTTCACCCATCTTTCCTACAAATCCCGAGTTATATCCACCATTATTATTATCATCTCTAATACCAATTAAGGGTGGCGATAAAGTTGAGCCATAAGCTCCACCCATTCCTGAAGTATAACTTCCACTTGAACCAACCAAACTTTGTTCACTGCCGCCATTTTTATATATTTTTATATTTGCTAAAGTTCCTGCACTAAGAGGAGTACTCAAAAATACCATAGAAATAATTACAGGTTCATTTTTTACAATTAAATTACCATTTGTAATTGTTCCAATCCCGCATCCAGAATGAATTCCAAAATTACCAGAAGCAAAATTGGCTACACCTATACCAATTTCTGCATTCTTAGCGCAATTCTGAATAGGATACATAAACACAAATTTCTGTCCAGCAACATCGTCAGGATTAAAAACCATAAATAAAGTTGCCGATCCTCCAGAAAAAAACGGACTAACATTTGTTTGGCTTTTTAAAAAATATGCACCGTTAAAATAAATTGCTGGCAATCCATTTATGCCACTACTTCTGTAGATTGGCTTTCGAGCTGAATCTGTTTGAACTATATTAATACTATCAGAAATTGAAAATGGATTTAAATCATACCAAACGCTTATTTGCGAACCATCACTTACCTCAGATTCGATAAAACTTTTCTCCATAATTGCATCATACCATAAATAAAGATTTTTTATCGAAGGAACTGGAGAGCTTATAGTCATCGATCTAAGAGAGGTTAACTTCATTTGATTAATCAATCGTGAACTCTGCGTAACCCCAGCTACCTAGATTCCAATAATTAAAATCACAATCGATAATTCGATAAGCGAAAATGCTTTTTTATTAATTTTCATTATTTTTTTAATAAAATAACTATTTTCTAACCAACTCTAGCAATAATTCAACATTTTCAATAGGAGTTGTTGGTAAAATTCCATGACCTAAGTTAAAGATAAAGGGATGATTTTTAAACTGCTCTAAAATTTTATTTACCTCTAAAATAATCTGAGATTTTGTTCCAAATGATAATAAAAAATTATCGAGATTTCCTTGAATTATTGCTTGATGTTTTTTTTGCAAAACTTCATTTGCCCAAGTGGGAGTAATATTTTGATCAATTGCTAAACAATTTGGCTTTACATTTTCATAAAAATTTTCATAATTTATTCCAATATTTTTTGGAAAGTAAATTACAGGAATATGCGGAAATTTTTCTTGCAGATTTCTAACAATTTTTTGCGCTGGATCAATAACCCATTTTGCCAATTCAGATGGAGGGAGAACTCCTGCCCATGAATCAAAAATTTTAACAATATCAACTCCTGCTTGAATTTGATTAGATAAAAATTCAATAACACTTTCTGTTAAAATTTCAATTAATTGTGAAAAATTTTGTGAATTTTGCAATGCGCTTTGGCGAACTTTTTCAAAATTTTTTGATCCTCCTTGTTCAATAATGTAAGAAGCTAAAGTCCACGGAGCTCCGGCAAATCCAATTAGGGCTTTATCATTTGCTAATTTTGATTTTGTTAAGTTTATCGCTTCAAAAACTGGCTGAAGATAATTATTAATTTTTTTGATATCGAGTTTTTTTAAATCTTTTTCTAGCGAAAATTCAGCTAATTTTGGTCCGTGATTTTTTTCAAAATTAACTTTAATTCCAAGAGCATCCGGGATAACTAAAATATCAGAAAAAATAATTCCTGCATCAAAATCAAATCTTCTCAATGGTTGCAAAGTAACCTCACAAGCAAGTTTTGGATTATAACATAAATCTAAAAAATTATCGATTTTCGCCCTAGTCTCTCTGTACTCGGGAAGATATCTTCCAGCCTGACGCATTATCCAAATTGGTGGATTTTTTTGGCAAATTTTTTTTTGTAATACATTAATTATTTTTTTCATTATATTTAATTTTATTATTATAGGCCTTAAAATGTTAATTAAATTTTCTTAACAATTTCTTAACAATTTTAGCGTTGTTTTTTGAAGGTTTTAAAATGGTTATTAACAATTAAAATTTTACTTTTAAAAAAATTTTAACAGAGATAAAATTGTGAAAAAAATGTTAATAAAAATAACAAGTTTTTTGAAAAATTTATTTTGTTAATAATTGCACTTTTATTAACATTTTGTTAACAAGTATTTAAAAAAATTTTCTTTAAAAATATCTTATGAAATTAATGAAAAATATTATTGAAGAAAAATTACAAAAACAATTTTTACCAGAATTTTTAATTGTTACTGATAATTCTCATTTACATGCTGGTCATTCTGGTAGTAAGCCTTCTGGGCAAACACATTTTGCTATAAAAATAAAATCCAGTCAGTTTAAAAATTTATCAAAAATTGCAATTCATCGCCAAATTAATAATTTACTAAATGAAGAATTTTTAAATGGTATGCATGCTTTAGAAATAGAGATAATTAGTTAAAAGTAAACTTTTATTATTTATAAATAATAAAAGTTATAACTATTAACTACTTTTCTTTTCTTTGTTAGTAGTTAACAAAGTTATTTGTTTTTTCTCGCGCTCATTTTGCTCTTTTTCTGTCAAATAAGTAAATTTATTTACTTTATTTTTTTCTACCGCTTCCTTATTTACTGTTAAGCTTTTAATATCTTTTTTAGAAGGTATTTCGAACATTGCATCGAGTAAAATATTTTCAGTAATTGCTCTTAATCCACGAGCTCCAGTCTTACGATTAATGGCTTTTTTAGCGATTGTTTTTAAAGATTCTTCATCAAATTCAATTTCAACTTTATCTATTGCGAAAAGTTTTTCATATTGTTTGGTTAGTGAATTTTTTGGCTCGTGTAAAATGCGCGTTAGATCTTCTTCGCTTAGACCATCTAATGGAGCGATAATTGGAAGACGTCCAACAATTTCAGGAATTAAACCAAATTTTATTAAGTCATCTGGCTCAACTTTATTAAAAATATCTTTACGATTTATGTCATCTTTTTCGCG
>Ga0114971_10003305_pt1 | contig 10932 bp, 9 predicted proteins | sample M_140625_MF_Meta_FD_87320 | JGI IMG/M metagenome (GOLD analysis project Ga0114971, IMG submission 87320) | Freshwater microbial communities from Lake Montjoie, Canada to study carbon cycling - M_140625_MF_MetaG | ecosystem: Environmental > Aquatic > Freshwater > Lake | place: Lake Montjoie... | reverse complement strand
TCAGCCATGGAAAAGTTTCCCCGTCATTCACTGACCATCCATAGGTATAAGAGCAGCCAAAGATCCAGATTTCGGGCCTTCCAGGTGGCTGCTCGCCCCCTCCCGTGGCCCGTTCGTAGCTGGGCAAATGCGTAGTCTGCACTGGAAATCCATCGGCCAAAGTGACGGTGAATCGACCTGGCTTGAGACAATAACCCATAATCGGATCGTCCTCGTAAAGTCTTCCGCCAGGCTCAACTTTGAATGGGACAAGATCTGGTTCCCAAGGCGGCTCTTTCGTGAGCCGTAAGACCACCTCCAAAACAACCATCATCAAGAAGAAGGTCCCTACAAAAAGCCCTGCTTTTGCCAAAAGTTGTTTTGTTGAACCGCCTTTTACAAGGCTCGACACAGTTATGCCTTTCTTTTACCGGAGTGACTTCTCCTGCAGCGGAAATTAATAGGCTCTTCCATTTGCACGCTCGGGTCTTGCAAGAATCTTACGACACAGGGGAGGAGGCCAGTATCCCTAATGCTTTCTTTACCAACTCCCAACTTGCAGTAATGGGCGCAGAGGCTTGATCGAAGCCTGAGGACAACTCCCAATCCCTGCCGTTCCCGATCACCGCCCCATGCAATAACCCTGCGGCTAGACATAAGCTCCGGTAGCAAGGATTGACATAATGCGGGGTAAAAAGCTCGATTACGTGTGTGCCCGGGCGACAAAAAGCCAGATTGGCCAATGCCGCACCATGGGCTCCCACGACCACTCGGGCCGATCGAAAGGTGCGAGCCTGCTCAGCTACACTCATCTTCTCCGGCTCAATTTGGACAAACCCGACCCCCTGAAGACCAGTCCAGATTTTTTCAGCTTCCAGGAGCGGACGATGCCCTCCTTTATCCCTGCCAACAAATAGAAACTCCGCTCCTTTTTCTGGATCAGCAGGAAAACTGCTCCTTAAAAAACTCACAGACTCGGCAGATGGTACTCCCATTGGCCCCGGCAAGCTGGGTAAGACCGCCTCTTGACATAGATATGCATTTTTCTTTTTTCCAAAGACACGGCACTTCTCTTGGGGGATTCCAAAAGCCTCTAGGGTTTCTCTCTGGAACGGTTTCGTGATATCGTTAAGGACAAAGTGATCAAAACTTTCCATCTTATACCCGTTTTTTTTCGCCAACCCAATTCGCGGAAGCACATCTATCATCCAGTGATAATAGCTCTCTCCACCCGTCGATGCCAAAATTAAGGTCCTCCCTTTTAAGAATCTGGCCGGAGGCATCCACACGCTCCGCATCGTCCAATTCAGCTCTGGGGGTTGTCCCCATTCGATGGAAACATCCGACAAAAGTCTTCGCTGGTTGTCGACGATTGAAATGGTTGGGCCATACACAGCTACTCTTTCGAGCAAGGCGCACCAAGATTGGCCATCCCCCAAAGTGCCTTCACCCAAATGCGGGTGGCTTTGCGGCAAGACCGGATAAGATGCAGGCCCCTCAAAAAGAACGGATTTTTTGCCTCGAAATAAACCAATCTCTTCGCATCCGACCGCGCGAATCGGGGCGCAAGCCCACAAACCAACCCTTCTACCCAATAATCGCAATTTTTGTGAAATACGGACTCGGATTTGCTTAAGTTCTAGACCTGCTGTCCGTGATGGCACCGCCGCCGGGCCTACCTTTTTTTTCTGAAACTGGAAAGAGCCCCAGATTTCGCCGATCCTGAGGAGGTCGCTGTTGACCGACTTCTTGCCCCTCTCAAATATAATACGACCAACCAGCCGTGCCGATAGCCATCCAATCCTGCTGGTTGTGTAGACTAGATCCCCCTGAGCACGGCCGCCCTTAAGCCTTCCTAGATCTAGCCCAGACAGAAATGCTGTGATTAGGTGATTCTTCGGTTTTTGGTAGTGATATACCGCCAGCTCCCTCGCCAAGATACGAGGCCAAGTTTTTGGATTCTGCTTCTCTATCCGCATCTGCAGATCCGTGCCCTCATGATAACCAAACCTCTTTTCGTTGGGCCCCAGCTCTGGATTCATTCCGCCGAAGTTGAGGTAAAGCTTGCGCGGCATGAACAGGTTTCCCTCCGGGAGGTATCTGCCCTCTGGCATCATTCCCGGAACCGAAGCGGATTCGGGTGGCACCTGCTCGCCCGGCAGGAGGTAATCCCCGCCTAGGACCATCTCTTTCCCCATGTTTATGCGGATCATGTGTGCAGCCCGCTCCAGCCAGAACGGGGGTGCAACGCAGTCATCATCCAAAAAGGCGAGCCACTGTCCTCCTGCTACCTGCGCCCCAAGATTTCTGGCCTCGGAAACATTATTCGAAGTTCTTCTTTCGTAGATGACCCCATGCCTGCTTGCATTCACCTTTCTCACAACGTCTTCTGCCGATCCGTTTGAATCGTTGTCGACAACAATAATTTCATACTCTTTCCTTTGCAGGGATTGTTGTAGCAGTGCCTCAAGACAGTTCTTTAACTTATTCGGCCTAAGATAGGTCGGTATAATAACGGAGAACAGTAAGCTGTCTTTCATGCCAAGGTCTTTGACTGGCTTCGAGTCATACTCGGCTCGTTCCTTCGCCAATCTTCATGCCGAGTGGTGCTTTTCTCTAACCCTTTAATGACCGGATGTAAAAGTCGCCTTAGTATTCGAACCCACCAATCATGCTCAGGATGCATAATGCACCACAGTTCAATGTTTCTCTGCCTCATATTCCATCCGGTCCTTCGGAATAGAGCTTTAGATCGTAGCTCATGGGTGGCATGGCCGAGATGAAATAGCCTCGCCTCTCCCCCTAAAAGATGAAGATTGATGATTTCGCGCTTCTGGGGCCGTTGCCGAGAATTCTGGCTTCCTTTTGCGTACGAGTAATCATGGTCGCAATGAATAACTCGCATGGTTGCGGAGATATCAATCACCTGAATATTTTGGCTCCGCGCATAATAGATCATCCAATTATCCCAGCCCCGAGATCCGATCAGAAAAGGTGGCATCGTGACTTCGATTGTCCACTACCAAGACCTCGTATTTTTCCTTTTCCGCTTGTTGCCGCTTAATTGATTCCAAGCATTCCCAAAGAATAGATCCCCGATTCCTTGTGGCTATGATCACGGAAATGTTTGGTCGAGGCTTGGTATGTCCGCGTGCCACTAACTCGGCCTGCTGGATACTGGGGTAATTCGACATCTTATTCTTTAAGCGGAGGATCTTTTTGCCATGGAGGAGCGAAGGACACCAACACGCCTAACGCGTAACCCACGCAGAAGTTTTCTTTGCAAAATGAAAGTCGCTGAATGCGTCATGATATATCAAAAGCTTTTTGAAGCGGAAAAACAACAGGTCCGTTATTAATTAGTTCCCAGTGCTGCTTTTGATGCAAAAAGTAGGTCGGCTTGGGCCAACTTTCCATCTGAAAGAGTTTCAAGATTGTAGATTGAGTTCAGCTCGTATTTATTTTCAAGCATCAAGGCTATCATTTGGCCTAGATCAGTTTGCTTCTCATAAGTCGGAAGATTGATCCATTCAAGTTGCAGAAGGGAGATCTGGGATTGCGCTAGCAACCCTTGAGCCCCCCTCAGCACCTCGATTTCGTGCCCCTGCACATCCACTTTGCAGATATGAATTACATCGACTCCAATGGATCCGCAGAACCAGTCGAGGGTGACAACCTTTACACTTTCAGTTTTAACAGTTTGGTAGACGGCTCTCCCCCAATTCTTTTCGGCTTCCTCCACAGATTTCTTCAAGGAGCTTGTTGCACTGTCATTGTTTATAAACATTGTTTCTTGCTTATTTTCTGCTCCGACCGCAAATCGGTGAATACTGACTTTTTTATCTTCTTGAAACCGCTGTTGACAGAATCGGTAGAGCTCTGGATTCGGTTCGAAGGCAAAGATTCGAGACCTTGGAAACAATCGCCGATAGTATTGCACCGTCTCTCCCATATGAGCCCCGATGTCGAAGATAGTTTCCGGCATGCCTTTAGCCATCCCACGTAAAAGCTCTTTTTGCATAATAAAATGCTCAGGAATTCCTCTGTACTTTCTCCATGGCAACCGATTGATGTGAAATTGTAATCGCTTCATATCAGCTTCTTGATCATTTCTCTTATATGTCCCGCTAGGTGATTGTGGTAACCGTAAATCTTCCGTTTATTTCTAGGTCCGAAATGTTTGCTCCATAATCTTCTCCAAGGAGATACCCCTACCTCCTTCCACATTTCCCCAGCCAAACGGGCCCTATCTTTCTCATCCCACCGCTCTTGGTGCCGAACATGAAAGGCCAAGGCCTCGTCCAAAATCCGTACCGAGTGCCCAAGATGAAGGGCTCGGAAAGGAATCCAGTAGTCCCACCAAGGCATGCCTAGCGCGAAGTAACGGTTGGTAAATATCCCGCGGAGTTCAGATCCTAACCCCACTCCATCATATCCCCAGGGATCTTTCTCCCCCCCTTCTTGTTGGTTAGCTGAATCTACCAGCCAACGGGGGATCATCGTCACCCCCCTTGCTTCTTGGCTAAGATATGTTCTGATGTTCTCCGCGAGAATAATATCCGCATTCAATATCAAACTAAATCTTCCCTCATTTTTGGCAAAAGAGGCCTCAATCAGATCGGCCACCGCTACCAAAGGCCGTTTATTTAGCCCCCGACACCCTTGGGTTACACCAACCACCTCAACGAACTGCCCATACCTCTGTCGAATTGTCTCCACCTCCTCTGGTAAATTGAAACTGACCCCATGAAAACCGGCGCCCTTCCAGCTTTTTAATCCTGCTGTTTGCCGTTCTTCCGCTGCGAGTTGAGGACTCACGCTCGTCAGAATTGCTAGCGGTCGCCCCCATTTCATAGCTATTTCTTTGGGTTCTATCCTCATTTCTCAATCAACTTTTGCTTAGTTCACTTTGCAGAGAATAACCTACGATTGAGCTTTCTTAGCTTTTGAGGCAGAAGGATAAGAGGCTTACTTTTTTGCACTTAGCAGAAGATCCTTGATCAATTATTCTGTTTCGAGCAGGTCTCTCTTGCGCCATTCTTGTAATATTTGTTCCGAAACAGGAGTATTCGTCCACTCCTCCGGCAACTGAACTTTGGAGTTAGTCCTATTCAGCTTTAGTCGTGGCATGGGTGGCTCTTGGTCGATTTTTTTGAATCTCAAACCCGCTTCCTTGAGCCACGTTTCATTGCTGGGGAAAGACGGGATGTAAACATTCAACGGTTGTGGCATATTCTTCAGGAATGCGAGTTGTCTGGTAAGTACCGCTTGGTTTTGGAGGCACCCAGACGTGTAGAATGCAAGAATGAGGATTGAATTAAGCAAGGCGACTGCAATCGAAGCCCTCGCCAATCCGCCCGCCAGACCCATCGGTCGCAGGGTCAGCACTGGAACTGCAAAGGCCATGGGCACAAGCCATCCTTGGGGAACCCATCTGGCCCACCAAGCTTGGGATAAAAGGCAGCTTGCCAAAATTCCCAGGGCAGGAACCCAAGCAACCCAGGGAAACGTCATTCTGAATAGCGCGAGAAGAAATGCCAGAAATGCGAGGATGAACACGCCGCCATAAAGCGCCCCAAAACCTCCAGATCGGGGATCCGAATTTAAATCCTCAAAGAGGGCAAGCTCCCTTCGGTTCAACCAAAAAGGAAATTTCCAATGCCACTCACCCGTCATGGTCGCCGTCGGGGCAAAATGGCTTCGAAGAAAGGCTTCGCCTTTGTTCATGTCCGCCATTGAATCCGGCGCATAGGAATAAGGGCCGATGCCGTATGAGGGAGTTGTAAGGCTGGTTCTCGTGGTAATGCTGTTCAAAGTATAACCACCACCTCTTTCTAGGAAAGAAGTTGCACCAGCTACAACTACCAGGAGAAATAATACGGCAACTGCCAATCCTCGCTGACGGAGGCTAATTTCCCGCCTGCCAAAAAGCACGCCACCGCCGAGTGTAATGGCGAGAATGACTCCGTAGGCCAACCCCGAGACTTTGGCGGTGCTCAGTAGAAACAAAACGATTGCGCCAAGCATCCATAGCCACGGCCGTTTTAAGTTGAAATACTGTAAGATGAATATGGCGCAAAGACAGGTCAGTAAAGATCCCGCGTTTCCATCAATATAATAAGATGACACTTGGTAGACAGAGACAGGATTAAGAGAGATCGTCAGGGCGGTCACCCATAACCAAATTCCGCTAAGTCCGATCTCACGACCTGTCCGGACGCAAAAACCAAAGGCACATAGGATCAAAAGTGCGTGGATCGATTTTCCCGAATCGATTCCGCCGCCAATCAACCCCAGCCATCCGGAAAGCAGGTGAGGCAGAGCCACTGTATGCGGACAGTTTTTCTGAAGCAGATTCTCAACATACCCTTGCCGCACCGACATTCCATCGCAGCTGAAATCATGGAAAGGCGATGCCACGAGCACAGTCACTCCAACGGCAATCAGAACCCCTCCCCAGATTGCCCCTCCCCCCCAGCAAGGTTCTTTCCCTTTGGCCATAATTAATGCCGTCGCCATAGAAGCCCCTAGGAATAAAAACGAGTGCCAGAGTGTGAGTGGAATTCCCAAACGAAACAGAGCCATCGTTGGGAAATATAGCGCCGCAAATCCGACCAACATGGCCACACATCCGATCCACACGGCATCTGTTATTGCATTGGCTCTTTTGCAGTTCAATTTCCCGTCCTTCCGTCTACTAACCATCATCCACTAACTTTCGTATTTTGCCTTAAACCATTCGCCCTTACGCTTCCGCAATTTCACCTCTGGTTTTAAGCCTCACCTATTTGAAGTCTTATTGATATCCAAATTCCGACAAATGCAACAATGAATAAAACGATCCCATGCCAATTTTAGTTTTCCACCCCATGGATCAGAATCTGGCCCAAAAACAGATAAAAGCTAACCCACCCAGTCAACATCTCCAATCCTAATGCCCAGAAATATTCGGAGGTTTTGAAATTAGATTTATCGGTCATTAGACATCAAGACAGGAGGTAAGGATTAGAAGGCAAGCTCCAAACCAATGGTTTTTTAGCCCTAATGAACCTCCCAGTGCTTAAACCACATTCATGAAAAAAGTCCACGTCCACAATCCACCCAACTTCTGCCCACCAGCGACGCCCTACCCCAGCCACGGTTGATATTCCGGCACCAGCTCCATAATTTTCTGCTTCGCTTGCGAGATATTTCCCTTCGCCGCTTCCTCAACGATCGAGTCAAGCGACCGCTTGAAATCAGTCTCCTCATGCTGCGTACTGGAATGAGGCTTCAGCTTCCAGATTTTTGGATGCTCCGTCTTTTCTGTCACTTCCTCATTATGGCTCAGCTCCTCATACAGTTTTTCCCCAGGTCGCAAGCCCGTGTAACGAATCTCAATTTCCCGACCCGGCTCAAACCCACTGAGCTCAATCAACTGACGCGCCATCTCTTCGATCTTCACAGGTTCTCCCATATCCAGAACGAAAATATCTCCTCCCTTGCCTAATCGCCCTGCCGTCAAAACAAGCCCCACCGCCTCCGCCACACTCATGAAGTACCGCGTCACCTCGGGATGAGTCACTGTCACCGGTCCCCCAGCTGCGATCTGACGTCGAAATGTGGGAATGACACTGCCTGATGAGCCCAAAACATTACCGAAACGAACAGAGGTGATCGTCATCTGGGAGCTCTTTTTATACAGCGCCTGCAGTCCAATTTCCGCGAGGCGCTTGCTGGCTCCCATCACATTCGTTGGGTTGATCGCCTTATCTGTCGAAATCATAATAAAATCCTTCACTCCATGGGCAGCCGCGAGCTTCGCCAAAGCGATTGTTTTCAAGGAGTTGTTGGTCAATGCCTCCGCCACCTGCTGTTCCATCAACGGCACATGCTTGTGGGCCGCCGCGTGAAAAATTAAATCGGGTTTTTGCTGGGCAAAAATAGTGTCGAGCCTGTGCGTGTCTCCCACATCGGCCACGATCGCTTGCATCTCACTCCCCGCCCCGTCCTCTCTTAGCTCCTGCTCAATTTCGAACAGTGCCGGCTCACTTCGCTCAACTAGAATGATGCTTTTTGGATGACAAGCCCACACCTGCCGAGCCAGTTCACCTCCAATGGTCCCACCCGCCCCCGTCACCAACACTCGCCTTCCCGCAATCCAACCCGAACTCAAAGGAGTCTCCATTTCCACCGATTCGCGGCAGAGCAGATCCTCAAACTCCACCGGCTTAATTCGATCCAGATGCAGATGCCCATTGACCACGTGATGCAGGGTAGGAATCGTGCGGACAGGAATATTTAATCGCCGGCACTGGGCCACCACCGCCCGCGTCCTAGTTGGGTCTGCCGTGGGCATGGCAAGAATCACCTCATCGAGATTTAATTCAGCTGCCCCTTTGCGTAGGTTGGCCAAGTCACCCAAAATCGGCACTCCGTGGATTCTGGTTTGCGCCTTGCGCTTGTCGTCATCAAAAATTGCGCAAACCTGCATCCGCAAATTAGGCCTCGCCATCAACTCCTCCACCAAGGCAGCCCCTGCCGAACCCGCGCCATAGACCGCCAGCCGTTTTTTAGGTCTGCCAGAGGGGACTTTCTCTTGGAACCGTTCCCGCAAAATGCGAATGCTTAGACGCGCCCCAATCAATCCAATCGTGACAAAAACAAAGTTGATCACCACCACCCCACGAGGCGGGGTGAGAAGCCCTGGATTGAGATAGTTGGTGGCGAGCAACCCCGCATTGGCCAACGAAGTGGCGACAACAATTTTTTGGGCATCGGGCAGCCCGAAGTACGAGAGGAGAGATCGGAACTGTCCAAAGATCCAGAGGAGGGGGAGGGACAAGCCCAAGCTAATCTCTAAACCCAACTTATACCGATCTATGTAGGGGGCAGGGTAGAAGTCGAACCTCAGCTGAAACGCCACATAAAGCGACACCGCCAGCACTGCTCCATAAAGCAGGAACAGCAGGAAGACTCGAGTTACCTTATTCCACACAAACATAGCCCTTCTATAATCGTTCTTTTTGATTTATTAAGCAATCAAAAGGCAAAGGGCCTTGTTCTAGCTTGCAATGCTATAAGTAGCTCGGCATAAGGTTGTAACAACTTTTTTTATCCCTTCTCCATTCACTAATCCGCGCATCTCGGAACCGCGTGCGTCTCTACCCCGACCTGCGTCGGGGCCGCAACCGCGGGGCCCATTCACCAACCACCAATCTCTAATGCACCACCCCTTCTTTCCGTATCACTTTAAAAACTGTCATCCCTAGTATTTTGAGATCCAGCCAGAAGCTCCGATTCTTTAGATACCACTCATCAAGCTTCACTTTTTCTGGAATCGGCAGCTCGTCCCGTCCGTTGACCTGTGCCCAACCGGTAATCCCTGGAATCAGCGCGTCAACCCCCCGAGCGGTGCGTAAGGCAATCAAGTCCTCCTGATTGAATAGCGCGGGTCTAGGCCCTACCAGCGACATTTCGCCGTGGAGAACATTGATCAACTGAGGCAGTTCATCGAGGCTAGCCCGCCGCAGGAATGCTCCTACTGGGGTGAGAAACTGATCAGGTTTCCTCAATAGATGCGTTGCCACCTGCGGTGTATCGGTCCGCATCGTGCGAAACTTATACATCGTGAAAAGCCTACTATTCTTACCTACCCGACGCGTCCGAAAGAGAACAGGCCCTGCTGAAGTCAGCCTGACCCCCAACACCACGAAAAGAAATAGGGGCGCAAGGATCAGCATCAACCCCAGCGCTACCAGCATATCAAAAAAACGCCTCATAAAGTTTAGCGGTTTACCACCCAACAAGCATAATCTCTTCCCCCCCCCAAGCTGATCGTCCGCTAATTACTGCTCACTCACTTTCTCCTTCTGCCCATTGAGCAATTTTTCATCTTTCAATAGCCCAATAGTACGCAAGTCCGATCATCTCCCTTATCGCTGTCTCACTCTTCGCCAATGCTTGGGCAGATGGCAGAAAGCTAAGAGGTGTAATTTCGCTGTTCTCCGAGGTCTGTAAATCAACTGGAAACGGCGTCACCTCAAATCCACTTTTCCGAAATAGCATTTCGGCTCTTCTCATATGAAATGCACTTGTCACAAGAATAATCCTCGGATTACTTCCCGTCACCCACCAGTTTCTGCCAACTTGCCTCACAGCAGTCGCCTCTTCTCGCGTATTCTGCGCTTTCCCCGTTACCAGAATCTTATCTTTTGGAACTCCCAGCCTAACGGCTCTTTGCGCCAGAATTTCCCCTTCGGGCTTCGCATTCGGTATCCACGGCACCCATCCACCCGTAAAGATTAGCAAAGGCGCTTTCCCCGCTTGTATAAGATCAACTCCACCTTCAAATCTGTCCACCGCACCCGACCACTCGCCGAGAAGGGCGTTCTTTCGTTCCTCAATCATTCCGCTTAAGACAACAATTGCATCGGCGGTTTGCACGTCCTGAATGGCACTTCTGTCTTCCACTCCCTCTATCCACCTCATCAGTTTCCCGCTGACGAATTCCGTGCTCAGCAAAAGAAGAAGCCCAAAACCAGTCCAGCATAAGACTTTTCTTCTTAGAATCAGTCCCGCTCCAACCAGAACTATCGTAAGTCCGATTGGAAGAAATATTATTGGAAGAATTTTGCTTAAGTAAATCATTCTGTCACCAAGGCCACTCGCTAGCCGCTACTTACCGCTAATCTAACTTCCTAATTACCTCGCCAATCCGCGCGTGAGCGCGTCCCGCAAGCGCGGGAATCACTCCCCAATAACCAATCTCTAGTTCCCCAATCACCAGTCCGCGCGTGAGCGCGTCCCGCAACTGCGGGGACCTCCCACCGCCCTCCTCAATCCTTCGTCTACGGAGATGGGCGGATTCCATCCAAGGAGTGTGCGCGACTTAGAAATATCAACCTGCAAATTACCGCACAAGCGCTGCACCTCATCGCCCTTGCCCAGCAACAAAGCTCCCGCCTGCAAAGC
>Ga0114971_10003299_pt1 | contig 10943 bp, 10 predicted proteins | sample M_140625_MF_Meta_FD_87320 | JGI IMG/M metagenome (GOLD analysis project Ga0114971, IMG submission 87320) | Freshwater microbial communities from Lake Montjoie, Canada to study carbon cycling - M_140625_MF_MetaG | ecosystem: Environmental > Aquatic > Freshwater > Lake | place: Lake Montjoie... | reverse complement strand
CCAGGCTATCAAATATTTCATCAAAGACCCGAATTATGTTTCTGAATTTAAGAGTAACGTCAAATAATTTTTCATATACAGCAATCTCTTTTTCATTTAAAAAGTAGTTTTTACCGTGAATCATTGTTTTATATACAAAATCGTTCCACATTTCGGTTTTCACCGGATTTTCAACGTCTTTTTCCAAGGCCCAATCCATCAAATGTATCAAATTCGCGAACGATTCTTCGATTTGGTCCGTCTTGGACAAATGATCAAAAAACCGAATCTCTATCCCATGATTGAAATGTTTATTAAAGTTAATATCCATTCCAATTTCGTCCAATTTTGTATATGACGTGTTTTCATAGAATCGATCAAACCACCAATCTTGGTCGGGTTTCTTTATTTGGTCGACAGATTTGGTCAGAATCTTACCAGGTTCCATCTCGTCCGTATCGTATGTTCCGACGCCAATATACCTAGAAACCGCGCATCTTTGCGAAGCGCCCGAGGAATATTCTTGAACTTCTGGATGCAAACAGGCAATCTTGGAAAAAGGATCTTCGGACCCATATTTCGCCAAGAAAAACGGTTCCATCCATTGTATCCATTTACACGCGGTCGAATGCTCTTTGACAAATTTCGGATAATCTTTGATTTTACCGTCTTCGTCCAATTCGGTGGGCAAAGTAATATTATAATGCAGCGTTCCGTTATTAAACATGGCAATATTGGACAAATTTGTCATGTATGTCGCAAAAGGGTGATTTTGATCCATGATTTTTACCGAACCATAATATTCGAAAATATTGTCTTTTTCCAAAGTCTGGTTCAATTCTTGGACAAATTCTTTTTTGATGTCTTTTAATTCTGTGATCGCCGACCTTAGAGTCGCATTGTAAAAATTGCGCGTCGGAAATTCGATCGTATCTCCGTCGAATACCCATTTTACGTCACATGCGTCTTTGAAATAGGGATTACGTTCCGTGAGTATTTCCAAGAGTGTTTTCCCTGAATATTTTGGATTTGGTGGCGCGTCGTTTTCACATAGGGTCTCGGGTTGATTGTATATATCGGTCTTGGAAAAACTGTGCGATTTCAATAAAATGGGTAATTCTATTGATTCTACGTCTTTTGAAACAATGTTGATAGCTTGGTCCAAATATTCCTTCTTATAATTCGAAAAATAATCCACGCTATATCTTTCTCTCGCATGATTCTTTATGAATTCCTCTTTAGTAAACCGTTTTTTCTTATCAAACTCCAAATATATTTCGTTCTCTATTCCGAGACCCCAATATAAACCATTTTTTTGGTATTGTTCTTCGTATATTTTATGTTTTTCTAAATGGGTATATGGTGGTTTGTTCTTTTTTTCCTTGTTATCAATCATATTATATATATTACATCTAGGAATATATAAAATTGAACGTCTGTAAATATTTTACACGGCACGTAAAAATGTCCAAACCCTCAGGCCCCGAACCCAGAGACGCTGCTGTTGTTCTTTGCGAAATATTACAAAATGTCCCGGAAGACCAAACTGAATTTCGCGACGAATTGAAAGATTTATTACTCAAGGAGTTTCCGTATAAATCCCCCGAAATGTTGAAGCATCCTAGAACATGGAATTTATTTGAGGTTGTCATGAAAAAATATATCAGTGGTGACGAACCCGATGAATGGAAGCAAAAATGTATTGCGATTTACGTCGGCAAAGATTAACGATGTTTACGAGTGCGAATAGATTTCTTAACTTTTCTTCTACGCGATACACCACCTTTTGATGTTTTTACACTTTTTGACCGAGATTTCTTGGTTCTAAATAAAGGAAACCACATATAATATGTGCGCAGACTTTATTTCCTGCTCTTTCTGCTCTTTTTTTGTTTCCGATTCTTACGCTTTGATTTTTTCGCCTTGGACTTGCGCTTTCCGCCTCTGGAAAACCATCCGCCTTTTCTTTCAGCAGGCTGCCCTGAAGATGCGGGCTCGTCAGATTCATTTGAAGCGGGAACATTATTAGAAGCCTCCACTGGAGGGAGATTCGGCGTGTCAACCGGCGTTGTTGGAGTTACACTTGTAGCAACACCGATTCCTCCTTTTTCTTTACATGCCTTACTCTTTCCAAAAAGATTCCAAATATTTGAAACTGCGGGTGTACAGGGATCAACCTCTGTTTTTGGTTGTTCAGTTTCTGATGTACTCATTATACTATATGTATATAAATAAAACTAAATTCTACAACATCACTAAATTCACGTTAAAAGGTTTAAATACGAATCCATAGATAGTATAATGAACCAAGATTTGAATATACATGAAAATATCACAAAAAAACTCGATCATTTCTACAAAACACAAAAAATACCGCATCTCATTTTTCACGGTTCGCCTGGAACCGGAAAACGAACGCTCGTTTACTATTTTTTGAATAAAATCTACGGCGCCGATAAACAAAAGTTGAAGAACAACGTCATGTTCGTAAACTGCGCCCATGGAAAAGGAATCAAATTCATTCGCGACGAACTCAAATTTTTTGCTAAAACTAATATCCAAGGCGTACAAAGTAAAACCGGTGTCATGTTCAAAACCATCGTTCTTTTCAGCGCAGATAGTCTTACTATTGACGCGCAGTCAGCTTTGCGCAGGTGCATTGAGCTATTCAGTTCGAATACACGGTTTTTTATCGTCGTCGAAAATAAACATAAATTACTCAATCCTATATTGTCGCGTTTTTGCGAAATCTATGTTCCCGAGTATCTGGACCAAGAAGGTAAAACGACGAGTCTGCATCAATACCATTTGGAAAAAGTATATGGCCCGGCGGTTTCTAAAGCTTCCTGGTTCGACGCCTTTCCTGAATTACACCGCAATGTAGATCACGCGCGGTTATTAGATATTGTATCCCGTGCATATGAAGCCGGTATTTCTTGCCTAGATTTAGTGGAATGGGTGAAAGATTCTTGTCCATGGACTGAATTGGAAAAAACCGATTTTATCATGGAGTTTCAGCGAATCAAATCGGAATATCGATGCGAGAAATTATTAATGTTTTATCTCTTTGATTTTCTTAGTGGTCCCCGCAATTCGTAGAAAAATATTATAAAGAATATATTTCTATACTAAATGGACGATTTCGTGATTTCGAATTTATACGAATCGCGCAACGAATGGTGCGGACGTCTCATAAGCACATTCACGCCCTTGGTCGTCGAAGGAATCCGATCCCTTTTCAACGAGGCTTGGAAAATGTGCGTGGATACGGACGAAGTGGGAAAATATTTAATGACATTCCAAAATTTATTATCGCGTGTTCCTACGTGGAATTCAGTAATTGTGGAACAAGAACGAAAACGGATTATTGAACGCAGTGGATGCAATTATTTAGAAGATTTGATCACTTGTGTACATATCATTCAATTAAAAGTCTTGACCTGCATTCGCGTGGGAAATAAACAAAAGAAGATTGATATTTCTATTCCCAAGCTGGACCATTTCATTCATAAGGTATACATTCACGTTGCCCGGAAGATTTATACCAACGTCTATTTATTCGAAAAATCGGTGTCGCCGCTACAAATCCAAAAGAATAATCGCGAACTCGAAATGATTATCCAAGAATGCATTTTGACTTCCGTTCGTGAGAGTATTCCGACGGAAGAGATTATTCGCGCGTATATGGATGAAAGCGTGGAAGACGAAGAAGAGGTCATTATTGAGGCTTTAAAAGAACCCGTCTTACCTGAGAAGGCCCAAGACGCAGCCGTTTCGGAAGAATCCAAGACTGAAGATAAAAAGGAAGAATCTGTGTCCGTGGTTCCTTCCGTGCGAAACATTGATGAAGAGAAGGTGACAACCAAACTCAGCTTTAATGATTTCGATGCCGTTCTCAACGAGAATAATCAGGTCGAATCGGTGAATGCACCCAAGACGATTGAACGCTTGGAAGAGATTAGTACATCTCGCGCCATGCAGCGTAGATTAGAAGAGGAGGCGGATGACGACGACAAAATCAGAATTCACACCGATAATTTAGATATTAGTAGTTTAGGAATTATGGATTTGGATCCGGTTTCGGCGATTTCTTACGAAGAACCACCGATCTTGGATTTCGACGTCCTTTAGGGGGAACCTACGGTTCCCCCTTACCCCCTCCCTTTGTGGAGGTTATAAACTTGGGGATTTCTTTATTAGAAGGGAGGGGTTCGGGGAACCGTAGGTTCCCTGAGAAGGTTCCCTGAGATGCGTACAAGAAAAAGGAAAAATCTTCATCGTTTTAGTATACGATAAAGATGAACGCGTCGTTTTTACTCGCTTTTATTATCACCGCTCTTTTCGGACTCAGTAAATACGTCGAACTACGTTTTTTAACCGACGAAGAAGACGAACCCAAGCCGCTAAAGGACATCGTGCGTGATCTTCTCGTCGTCTTGGTTTGTTCTATCACCGGATCCTTTATTTTCTTTCATTTCCAGCAAAATCTGACGGATTTTTTCAATGTTGTTACGGAAACCAAGGTTCTAAATGCGGCAACTACACAAATATTTACCGACGTACCCGCGTTCTAACACGTTTTCTCTTGGTATTTTTTGATTTTTTGCGAAGACGTCTTGATTTTCGTTTTCCACCCTTGATAAATTGGCCAAGATTAGAAATACGAATAGGTTGGCCTTTATTTGTAGTTTTATCTGTAGGTTTTGCAAATATTGTGTCAGAAGGCGGGAGAAGGGCATCGTCTGAATGCAAGACTTCCGTTGAATAAGTATACGCATTGATTATATCATACGCGTCTTTATCTCCGTTAAATGTATCCAAACGTTGTATCATTTTATTTAATTCCAATAAATACATTTTTGTTCTATTGTTTACAAGGCTAGGATCAACAGCGTAATCGCGTACAATTTTATCCGCTGTATATTCCGGATAATTTAATTCAGATTTTCCAGAAAAAAGGAATTCGGGTTTGAATTCGGGTTTTTTATATCCAAACCTCTCAGGAAACGTCTTTTGTTCTTTATATTCTTTTTCTGAAGCAGCCATCCTCTCCTCGCGATTATAAGACGTATTAGTATCAGTTAATATCTTCTGTTCTCGACTAGATAATGCCCACGGTAATTTCAATAATAGTTCATAAGAATATTTATAGTCACCGGCTCGTTCATCCGCGTTTATTAAATTGATTACATCTAAATATTTAGATAATAACTCTTCCAATGTATCAAAAGTCTCCTGGAGAGGTACTGCCAGTGAATACTTAAACTTAATTATTCTCTTTGTGTAATCCGGTTGATCTTCAGGATTCAATGTTTTTAATTTTTCTGATAATTTTGAAACCACGTTTTCACCATATCTTTCACCAAGGTCTGGCATATATATATATGATTACAAAAAATTGAAACAAAAATGAGATGATTTTTAAATTCATCTCATCTGACGTAATGTTCGACTATTCGGTTTACGAAAAGCCCAGATCTTCGCAGGTTTCTCTCCAAAATCCAATTGTTCGGTTTCGAATTCTTCTTACCGATCGCAGAATGAACATCACAATAAATACAGATAGTTCGCTAGAAGATTTATACCTAAAAATCTACAACGCAGTATATCCCGAGTTTTCTTGCGAAAAACCGCGCGATTTCATACCCGCACCGTCGTCGAAAGCGTATCAAATTATTCCTAGACTTTATCACGTCGCCGTGTGTAACAAAAGCGATCTGTCAATTGAAGTTCCTCTTCATCGATTCATTACAATTTCCGCGTTTATGAAATCAAAACCCGATTATTTTGAAAACATTGCGAAGTTTGGAGCGCCCCTTTTCTTTATTTACGTTGTAGACGAAAAATGTCTATTCAAAATACAAAATCCCGTTGGTGAAAAACCCGCCTCGTTCATGAAAAAAATGACCCAGTGTGTTAAGAAGATTTAATGATGGTAGACATTGCCTTGGTTTTCAAATATCGTTCTGGATTCATACATCGGCGTTTCAAATTACATTGCAGGCACGATAAAACTACATTATCACAATTATGTCCCATCGTATTATCCAAGCGTTCTAACGTCCACTGTCTTGGATCACGTACAAATTCGTAAACCACCCTCGTGGGGTTTTTACAATAGTAACAAACCAATTTTGACTCTTCGAATAGTTCGAATACTTTTTCTTTCGTCACGAATTTGTCTATGTCCAAGATCTTCTTTTCAATATCTTGGCCTTTGTAGCCTGAGATTTTATTCTTGATTTGCGTTAAAATAACGGCCGATTGTACTGTTTTTTCTTGTGTTTCGTCCAATATGGGACTTAGAAAGTCGATCTGGGATTCTGATAGAATATCAGCTTGGGAAAATGTCCATTTTTCTTCAGAGGTGATTACGCGTTTTTTTTTAGGTTTCTCGATAATGGTCTTTTTTGGTGGCGGAAGATCGACGGTTTTTGAGGTCATAGTATATATTCAACGGTTTTAAAAATAATAGAATAAAAACAAATAGAAAAGATAAAAGGAGGGGTTCGTGGGAATAATGCAAAAAACGGAAGGGAGGGGTTCGTGGGAATAATGCAAAAAACGGAAGGGAGGGGTTCGGGGAACCGTAGGTTCCCTGAGAATATATATTTACAAAACAAGATAAACATTAAACTTTATACTAAGTATATAAAGAAGTATCCTCTAAATAATGGCAGACGCAAAGGATATTGATCAGAATTATCAAACGGGAACCCAGGTGCCCCCTAATATTAATGAACTTTTGACTCCATTCGTACAAATTGAAACGCCCGTCACACAAAAGAAGGGATATAATAATGTGCCTTTTATACCAGGAATGGCGCAATTTACACAAGAAACAACATCGTATACCAACATGGATATGATTTTAGAAAAGGAAAAAATACACAATAAGAGCGAACCATGGAATAAGCTGGATAAGACTGTCAAGATACAAAAACTACATGCTTTTGCCGAAAAGTACGGCAAGGATCACAGTCTTCCTGTCAAAGAGGTCAAGGCGCTTAAGACATTTTTCATCGAATGTTTGGAAAAGAATAAACTGCAAAAGGCGAAGGACGTAACGTACAATCAAGATTCGAAGGAACTTTCCGCCATCCCTTCTCTCCATTTTAATTCGGAGAAGAAGAATTTCACGTTGAAGATTTTGGATCCAAAGCGAGTTTCGACACTGAAATCGTTGACACCCAAACGTCAATCAGAGAACATTTTGCTTAGCTAAGGTTTGTATAAACAAACCAACATGAATAACCTCCTTTTTTCTATATTTACATCAAGTATGTAAAATCATCATTGATAATATATTATATATTATATATAATATATATTTATGAAAACAAAAACAAAAACAAAAAAAAGACAATACATTACATCCTTGAAGATTTATAATGGGACGCCCTCAAGCGAAGCAGAAGGGCGTCTCCATAGAGATTTAAGGGAAACGTTGCCGATAAATGAATTAAAGCATAACGGAACAGTAAGAAGGCGCAAATTAAAAGGAGCAGGCAACTGTACTTCTTTATCGTGCGCTCAAGATATAACTACTACAAAGAAAGTTAAAAAAATAAAAACCGTAGAAGAAAAAGCGGGAACGCAAATTGCTCTTAGAGTAAAAAAACATTATTTAAAGAGAAAAAAAGATTTTTTTAATTCCATATGTACAGCTTCGGGGGTTTGTATAATATTTGGCGATCATACTGAAATGATAAATAAATATTTTAGTAATTTTACAAATACCGATTATATAGTTCAACCAATAAAATTAATAACCACAGGAGATAATGGTTTTATAAGTGAGATTCAATATAGACGCGGTTCTTATACGGCACACGCCATATTAAAATCGTCCTATGGAATTGAACACGTTCCTGATAACTTAGGATATGAATATATTGTAGGTAAATACATAAATAAAATAATGAAAAAATATACATGTTTTTTAGAGACATATGGGATATTTAAATATAAAAATATTAAACATGATAATGGTAGATATAAAGAAAAGTCTATTTATAAACAGCTATTATCGAATTCAAGGACGCATTTAAATTTATCAAAAGACTTAGAATTGTTAGACGAAACGGATACAGATAGTTTTTATAAAACAAGTTGCACACATAATAGTGATATATGCGTTTTAATTCAACATATAAGTAGGAGTACGACACTAGGAAGTGTTCTTAGATACAAACCAAACGGAACAGATAATACAAGACCTCTTAATAGATTTATAAATATAGATATTATCGGTATTCTTTATCAGATTTATATGCCGCTTTCTCGTCTTATTGACAACTTTACACATTACGATTTGCATTTAAATAATATATTATTAACAGAGCCAATAAAAGAAGGATATGTAGATTTCTATTATCATCTGGAAGATGGTTCTACTGTTAATTTTAAATCTAGATACATAGCTAAAATTATAGATTACGGTAGATGCTATTTTAAAGAAAACGATGAAAATAATTCTCTTGTAGTTTATAATAAAATATGCGCATTAAGCAAAGAATGTGGAGGAGCCAAACATTGGAAGGATTGTGGCATTAATAAGGGATACGGGTTTTTAAATAGTGAGAGACACGACGGTGATTCTTCTTATATAATTTCACAAAAGGCAAATAAGAGCCATGACCTAAGAGCGTTACAATCATTAAATGAACAATTAAATGAAATAACTACAAAAAAAAATAAAGTTAGAGAGGAACTTCCGGTAATTCCATACTATCTGACTAATTTATTGTCCAGAGTACATTATGAAACTTATTATGGCACCCCAGTTAAAGAAAGCGAGCCGTTAAAATTGCCCCTACCTATAAATAACGTTTTTGACGCATTTAAAGAAATAACTACGATTATAACGAGCGAAGGTGTTAGTGCCAATAATAAAGAATGGTATGAAAAGAATTTTAATAAAATAGGAGAGCTTCATACGTATTGTGACGGAAGAAACGTTGAATTTATAAAAGCAAATACAGATGAACCGGAAGAACCAGAAGAACCAGAAGAAGAAGAAGCTCAACCGGAAGAGGATGCACTCGGTTCAGGTGACGCGTCTAATCCCTGAAATAAAATTGAATATTAAAACAATAAAAAGACATCGATAGAATATAGTATAATAATCAATGTCAGATTCAGAATTTATAGCGGAATCCACTGAATCCGATGTAGAAGAGATTTGTTTGGACACCGAGCCAGAGATTTCATTCATCGATTCTCTTGATGAATATGATTATATAGAGCTTATGATCACCATATATGAGCTGACATCTGAGTATATAGATGCCAATATTTTACATACGATGAGCCCAAAATTCAACCCCGATATGATTGAATCTATTTCCGAGTTGTTGATATCCGAGTGGATTCAAGGTGGCATTTTCGAAGATAATGAATCCAACGTAGAAGAAATCTACGATTTCGTCGAATCCTGCATCGAGGATTATTACGAATTTGGAATATCCAAGCCCAGATCCTATAAAAGCGCCGCTATATTGGATATTCCCTGCGTTTCATCTATTGAAAGAAAGATTACAGTATTACAACAAGTAGAACAACCCGAACAACGATCTCGCGAATGGTACGAATTTCGATATAATTTAATCTCGGCTAGCAGCTTATTCAAATGTCTCGGCACCGAATCTCAGCAAAATAGCTTGATTTACGAAAAATGTAAACCGCTCGAATATTTCAGCGGCAGTTCGACGAATACCTCGTCAGCAATGCACTTGGGGCAAAAATTCGAACCCGTATCCGTTATGATTTATAGCCAAATGTACTGTACCACAATATCCGAATTTGGATGCATCCAACATGCGGATTACCCGTTTATCGGTGCGTCGCCCGACGGAATCAATACCGACCCTTCCTCGGAAAGATATGGGCGCATGTTGGAAATAAAAAATCCAGTGAATCGCGAGCTTAATGGTATTCCCAAAGAGGAATATTGGGTGCAAATGCAAATACAGATGGAGGTGTGTGATTTAGACGAATGCGATTTCTTTGAAACCGTGTTCAAAGATTATTCAGAAGAAGAATTTTATGCCGATGCAGACCACGAATATCGCGGTGTCATTTTATATTTTGTTCAGCGAGTCAGTGTGGGTGATATAAACGCCTATGCATCGGCGACCAATTCGCCAAAATATGAATATATGCCACTCGATATTCCTTTGACAAAAGATTGCGTTGATGCATGGATCTTTGAAAAACGAACGGAACTTCGCCGGGATTGGTCGATCTACGAAATTCAGTATTGGTATTTAGCCGATTATTCTTGTGTCATGGTTCCTAGGTGTAAGGCATGGTTTTCTGCAGCTTTACCTAAGATTCGCGATGTTTGGAATATCATTGAGAAAGAACGCGAGACGGGCTATGAACATCGTGCGTCTAAAAAACGGGTCTTAAAGACCGAAGTCGTTCAGGGCGATTCGTCTTCCGATAGTCAATTTATTCGAAATATGCCGGTCGTTTCGAGTATATGTTTAGTGAAACTGGACCATGTTTAGATATTTTTTTATATGTTATATATATATATATAATGAGCACTACGCAACAGAAACCTCTGCTAGTGGATAATTCGCCGGGATTTACTTATCATCAGGTCTACCCAGACGAAGATGGAAAAAATATAGAAGGTTCTAATCCGAGAGGTCAAAGCTGGTGGAGTAGAAATGCACCCTGGTTGCATAGAAGAAACACTGGACAGACAGCTGGTAGACGTTTACGTAAAGTTCGGTCTAATAAAAGGAGACGTGGGGGACAGGTTCAAGGATATATGTATGATCGACCAAGCAAAATAAAGGCAGCCAATGCGGCTAATAAGGCTGCCAATGCGGCCGCCAATGCGGCCGCAACACAAGAACGCTTTGACATGGAAGTTAACGAAAAACTTTTACCTGGAAATAATGGTTCATTTTCAGGAACTAATCCAATGCATAGCGGTAAAGGAGGAAAAT
>Ga0114971_10003298_pt1 | contig 10943 bp, 10 predicted proteins | sample M_140625_MF_Meta_FD_87320 | JGI IMG/M metagenome (GOLD analysis project Ga0114971, IMG submission 87320) | Freshwater microbial communities from Lake Montjoie, Canada to study carbon cycling - M_140625_MF_MetaG | ecosystem: Environmental > Aquatic > Freshwater > Lake | place: Lake Montjoie... | reverse complement strand
GCTGGATAACTTGAAGTACATTTTAATAGAGCGATATCATTATTACCCATTCGCCTGCATGCATCTAAAGCCAACTCTATATCTTCAATTTCTGCAATTCCAGTAGAAATTATAACTGGCTTACCCTTAGAAGCAACATATTCAATTAATGGAATATCAGTTATTTCAAAAGAAGCAATTTTATAAGCAGGCGTATTTAATGATTCTAATAAATCAACAGAACTTTTGTCAAATGGTGATGAAAAGCATTCAAGTCCTATCTCTCTTGCAGTCTCAAAAAGTTTAAAATGCCACTCCCACGGAGTATAAGCTTCTTTATATAAATCATAAAGTTTACGGCCATTCCAAATCGTATCTTTTATTATAAAATCATCTTTATCACAATCTATTGTAATTGTGTCTGCAGTATAAGTTTGTAATTTAATACAATCAGCACCTGCACGTTTTGCTGCATGTATTGTTTCGATTGCAGTTTCTAAGCTTCCATTATGGTTTGCAGACAATTCTGCAATAATAAAAACTTTTGATTCCTTGTCAATTTTATAATTTCCTATCTCCATATAAAACGTAATGATCAGTATTAAAATTATTATATAAAATATTTTCTAAAAAACTAAAGCCTGCTTTTTCAAAAATAATTTTTGATGAAATATTATTTTTTTTTATATATGCGTTTATTGTGAAACTATTATTAAGTTTAAAAAAATCTTTACAAGATTCTATTAGAATTATCGAACCATATCCCATACCCCTTTGTTCACTGCATACTGAAACTCCAATGACAGAATTCATATCATTTACTTTTTGAATTCTAACTTGACCTATATAGTCTAAACTAATGTTTTGAAATATATAAAAATAATAGTCCGGATTATTTATTTTTTCATTAAACCAATTTACATGATCTTCCCATTTAATAATACCGGAGTCAAATGATTTTTCTCTTACTTCTGGATCATTTAACCAATTATAATATAGATTAACATCATATAAATTAGCTTTTCTAAATTTAACATTACTCATTTATTCTTGAATGTATTAATACATCGACAAAATTATTATCTATATTCTTGTGTTTTCTTAATCTTGCTTCAAGTTTATAGTAACTATCTTCTAAAGCATTGTATAATTTTGGTCTTAAATCATAAGCATAAGTGTATGTTTTAATTAAACACAAATCATTAGTTGCAATTTCATTAACCATTTTTAGAAAATTTTTCCAATGAAGCTCAAACTCAATTTCTTCCAATTCAGTTTTCATTATAAAAGATAATTCTGCATTTTTATCAATCCAATTAATATGAACTAACCCTCCATACCCTATACACTCTGAATCTTTTAAATATGAAAAAAGAATTTGTTCAGGGTGTTCTTGTTCAAATATTTCACTTATTACCTTGTAGAAATATTCGTCTTGCATTTCCTTAGTAAGCAGCTTATCTTGTCTTAGATGATACATTTGCTGGTTTCTCCATTCCATAATTAAATGGCGATCTTCAAGTCTAATGGGAACTATAGAATAACTTCCCAAAACTACAACTTGCTTTTTTAATGCTATATATCTTAACATTAAATTCTAACAGGTTTACCAATACTTTTCAATCGAATCTTTATATCTAAAGGTGTATGTTGTGTGAAATGGAAAATACTTGCAGACCCTACTGCATTACATGTAGTTTTAGTAAATAGCTCTTCATAATGTTCTAAGTTGCCGCCACCTCCTACATAAACAACTGGTACTTTTGCAATTAAACTTACCATATTATATAAATTTGTATCAAATCCGTTCATCATGCCATCACAATCTACATTATTTAATATAATTTCACCAACACCAAGTTCTTGTATAATATTTATATAATCTACCATTGTATAATTTACTCCAATTTGATTATATATAAAATATTCATCATTTTTTTTATAAACATCAATGGAAATACAAATACATTGAGAACCGAAAAAATTAGCCGCGCTTGTAATGAAACTAGGATTTAATAATGCAATATGTTTTATAATAACTTTATCTGCACCAACTTTAAGTAAGTCATTAATATCTTCCAAAGTATTAATACCGCCTCCTATACCTACTGGCATGAAACACTCTTTAATCACATCTTTTACTACTTTAAGATTAATTTTTCTTTTTTGTTTAGTAGCAAAAATATCTATAAATATTAATTCATCAACACCCCTTGAGTTATAAACTCTAGCTGCTTGAACTGGATTACCAACCATCCTAGGGTTATCAAATTTTTTTGTTTTAACTAAAGCAAATCCGTTGAATGTTAAAATTGGAATTATTCTAGTTTTTAGCATAATAACTGAAGAAGGATTTCATAAGTTCTAGCCCTGAAGTTTGACTTTTTTCTGGATGAAATTGAGTTGCAAAAATATTATCTTTTTGTATTGCGGCAACATAGTCGTTGCCATAATTAACAGTGGCAGCAATATCTTCCTTGTTTAGAACGTCGAAATGAAAACTATGGATAAAGTAAAAATCTTTATTATTAAAGTCTTTAATTATTGAATTTTTTGTTTCAGTTATTTCGTTCCATCCTAAATGTGGAATAGATTTTTTTGGATCTATGATTTTTATTACGTCGCCTTTGATCCAATCTAACCCAGAAGTCAAATTAGGCTCAAAGCCCCTTGAAGCAATTAGTTGCATTCCCAAACATATTCCTAAAAAAGGTTTTTTATTATGCATGACCTCATTACTTAAAATTTCAACTAAGCCTAATTTATGTAAATTTTCCATTCCTTGAGCAAAAGCTCCAACACCAGGTAATATTATATACTTAGCTTGTTGTATTTCTAATGGATCATTAGTAATTATAGATTCAAATCCTAAAAATTTAATGGCTTTATCAACTGAGGCCACATTACCCATTCCATAATTTATAATTGCAACGTTCATTAAATTATTTTACTTCAAAATTTTTTACTAAATTTCCTTCATTGTCTTTGATGAATTTATCATTACTGTCTTGTTTAAAAATTAATGGATTCGTATATGAATCTAATATTTCATCAATTTCAAATTTTGACATACCAGAATAATCAATAAAGGCATTAATCGATTCAAAAGGGTACTTTCCTTCAAATTCTTTAACTAATTTAACACCATCTTCTCTAGATAATCTTTTATTTCTAATATCGATACATGCATGGTCTGTTGCTCTTCCAAAACCATATTTCACAAATTTCAGATAATCATGTAACCCATGCATTTTTTCATCTAGGTTTTCATAGTTGGTATAGGTACCTTCTACTGGGCCATCCTCTTTTACTGAAAACCCATGGTTCTTTACAATTTCTAACTGTTTTCTTGCATCCCAAAAAAAATAAGAGCCCAGAAATAATCCAGTAACTCCAACCTTTTCTATTTCTTCATCTGAAGGATAAAAGTATGGAGTTAAATCCTTTTCTTCTATTCCATCAACTCCAATCATATCTTGAATTCTATTCCCTAACAAACCTCCAAACTCTTCCAACCATTTTCTATTTAGAATATTATTCTTTACTGACTCCAAGTTGGGTCCGCCATATTCCTGTTGTGGATTTTCACCCCAAATAATCAATGGAATATTAAATTTGACTGCAAAGATTACCGGGACTGTAAATATTCCAATGTGATTTGGCCACATTTCATCTCCAACTCTCTTAAAGCTTTCAACAACCATTTTTCTATATACATTATAATTCTTCTTAAAATAGATTAAATCGATTCCCATCTTAGAAATATTATCAAGATTTTTTTGTCCAATCTCTGTTAAATTAGTTGTTTCAAAGCATACACACAATGGGTTTAGTCCACATACTTCTTTCATAAAATATGCTTGATAAGTACTATCCTTTCCTCCACTTACAGGAATTAAGCAATCATAGCCAATTTTACCTTTAGGTAATCTATAGTGATTTATTATATTATGAAAATCTTCTTCTCTTTTCCCCCAATCAATTCCTACATTTTTACTTTCTGCTGCTGTACATGCAGAACATATTCCAGATTCATTAAATGCTAAATCTGGTTTTGTTTCAGGGAATAAACACTTATTGCAATATTTAATTTCCATGCTTATTTACTATTTTATATTTTAACTCGGCTAATTGCCAATCAATTTCGTTATCAATATCTTGAGCATTTAATTCATCAATTATAATACTTCCAGAGTGGTCAGTATATATATTTTTTTGCTCGAAGGTTTTTTTTGTATTTATCCAATAGAATTGACCTGCATCATAATATTTGTTTTCCAAATCTTGGCTTCTAGTATTTTTAAACTCCGGATAAGACATTGAAATTTTATTATTATCCAAATTAAAAGCCCTTTGTATTGGTGATGAATATTGGACAACAGGAAAAACTGTATTGAATTTATTTTCGATAAATAAATTATAGGAATTTAATAAGTTCATTGTTGTACAAAATGGTGCACAAGGATATATACAACATATGTTATCAAAATTTTTGTCAATTTCTTTATACATATTTACTACTTCTTCAATTACTTCTAAAGTGGTAGAGTTGTCATTTGAATTTGACTTACTCCTAAAAAATGGCACACTTGCTCCAAATTGTTTTGCAATGTTTGCTATTTCTTGATCATCAGTTGAAACCATTACTTCGTTAAAAAGTCCTGATTTAAATGCTATCTCTATCGAATATGCTACGATTGGCTTACCTAAAAAATTTCTAATATTTTTTCTTGGAATACGCTTACTACCTCCGCGTGCAGGAATTATAGCAATATTATTCATTAAAAAATTGTTTGATAATTTAATGGGGTTTGTATAATTTTTACAATCATACGAACTTCATCATCAGTCAATCCAAAATAAATTGGCAAAGTAATTGCTTCTGAATAGTACTTTTCAGCTTCAGTTAAAGTAGAAAAATCATAAGAAAATTGTTGATAATATGGATGATGATAAACCGGAATGTAATGTAAATTTACAAGAATCCCATTTGAACGCAATCTTTCAAATATTTCTTTTCTATTATTTGATTTTGAATTGTTTATCCTAATTACATATAAGTGAAAACTAGAAAACGTATTTATATTCTGAAATGGTAAAATTATATTAGAATTTGCAAGTAATTCATTATACAATTTTGCAATATTTTGTCTTCTTTGAACAAACTCATCTAATCTTTTTAACTGACTCAAGCCTAAAGCAGCATGTATATCAGTCATTCTATAATTAAAACCAAGTTCTAATTGTTGATAATACCATGGCCCATCAGGTGGATGTGTCATCTCTGCTGCATCTCTCGTTATTCCGTGGCTTCTTAATCTTTGCATTTTTGCATAATATTCTTCATTATTTGTTACTGCAATGCCCCCTTCTCCTGAAGTAATAATTTTCACAGGATGAAAACTAAAGATTGTAATATCACTATATTTACAACTTCCAACTGGCAAATCCATATATTTTGACCCAATAGCATGTGAAGCATCTTCAATAATCTTAAAACCATACTCTATTGAAAGTTTATGGATTGCCTCCATATCACATGATTGGCCACAAAGGTGTACAGGTATAACTACCTTTGGTAATGAATTATTTTTTTTTGCTTTCACTAATTTTTCAGATAGTTTAGTAGCACTCATATTATATGTAAGTGGGTCTATATCTACAAAATCAATTTGTGCGCCACAATACTTTGCACAATTAGCAGACGCAACAAAAGTAATTGGGCTAGTCCAAACTAAATCATTACTACCAATATTTAATGCCAGACAGGCAATGTGTAATGCACTAGTTGCACTATTAGCTGCAACCCCAAACTGCACATCACAATATTCACAAATTGCTTTTTCAAATCTTCCAACGACAGGACCTTGAGTCAAAAAGTCTGAATTAAGTACTTCTATAACAGATTTAATATCTTCTTCATTAACCCATTGTCGGCCATATGGTATATTAGTTTTCAATTTCATTAGTATAAATTTTATTTTATGATTTTATTATTAATTACTCATAATGTAATTATATAATAGGAGGCTGATAAATAATATTTTATTCGAAATAATTATTTAGCCCATTAACTTCATAAATACCCCTACATCCATAAGCTTTTTTTCAGTAAACTCATCTGGCTGATACAAGCCTACACGTATTTTTTTATCAATTAGAAGTTCGGACTTTTCAATTAGCTGATATAAATAGTTTTTATCAATATCTCCCACAACTACTAAATCTACAAAAGGACTATTTATCCCTTGGGCTAATTCCCCAGTTAAATAGACTTCATCAATATTGCCTAACTTCTCCAAAACATTTTCAATAATCTGGTCCAATCCTACATACTGCATAATTAACCCTCTCAATGATTTAAACATTGGGTGTTTAGTATTTACAGTATAATTTTTGGTTTTAGTGCTGTTTTTGGTACTTAGAATATCAGTATGCTCCTGAATTAGTTGTAATTCCGACAACTTATTTAATTCTAAACGAACGGTATTACTACTTACTCCCAAATCTCGCTCCAATCCTCGCAAATACACTGTGTTAGTAGGATTGAGTAGCAATTTTGTAAGAAGTTGCACTCTTATTTTTCCTGTAAAAAGCTTATCTAATAGCACTGGGGGTATAAAATTGAGAATTATTTAATCAAAACCTGTTAATTAATAAATACAGCTTCGCCTTTCTGAGTCACACTTTAAGCTTATATACTAAATATATTTAATAAAAATACAATATTATCGAGTAGTAAAAATATTTAATTTTTGAGTAGTAAATAAAATAAATGTATATAATCTTAAGAGCTAAAAAATAGTGTAATTATTACAGTCTATTGATAAATAATTATTTAGGCAAAGTTCTTATTATATAAACGCCCAAAAACTAAATATAAAACAATCAAAAATCCGGCTAGTATCCCTCCTGTAATTAAAGATTTTAACCTACTTACCCTTTCTTTTAATAAAGGCAAAATAGGTTTGTCTATTAACTGAATTAGGGGTGTTTCTTTACGTAAAGTAATTTTTGCTAATTCTAATTGTACTACTAAATTTGTTAAAATCGCAGTATTAGCCTGAACATCAATTTGTCTTCTCTTACTTGGTGTACCTTTTATATTAAATGCAGGGTTTAAATTATAAACATTATCTGATTCACTCGCTACACTAGTTATTGCGCCGCTTAAAGCATTCCTTACGCTATCTACTTGCCTTTGTAAAACATCTACATTAATTTTAGATTTTTTACTTTTTGTTTCAATATAAAAATCAGAAGTTTCTTTAGCTAAACTTTCACAAAATATTTTTGCAAAAAGTTCATTTTCACTATTAACTTCAATAGATAAAATAGTTACTTTTTTATCCTTTTGTAAAATACTTAATTTTTTTTCATCTATTAAGCTTTTATATATTTGTTGTAGTATAGAATCTTGTTGTAATGTGAATTTAGACCTATCTGCATTGGGTAAAAATTGAATATTTTTTAAGATTTCATTTTGTTCCCAATTTTTTCTTAAATCATTTATTTGAATATAATACTCGGCAAGTGACATTGTTTTCCCGTTTAAAACTATTGGCTCTAACAAGACCTTTTCTACCATTAAACGGCTTTTCATTAATTCAGCTAAATTACTAGCTGCAAAAGCTCCTCCTCCAGCTGCTCCTAAATCTATTCCAAGGCTACTTGCTAATCCCATTGCACCGCCTAGGCCCCCTCCTCCTCCTTTATCCTCCTCCATAGCAAAAGTTAAAATAGCTTTATATGTTGGCTTCTCAAATGTCGCCATTATTAAACCAATTAAACCTCCAATAACTCCTGCAATTAAAATAATTTTCCATTTGTCTTTTAAAAAAACAACCCAATCTTTTATTTGTAAAAAAAGTTCTTTCAATGAAATTTCATCATTGTTTATATTTGTATTTTCTATTTGATTGTTTTCTAAAGCCATTTTTAAAAATTAAATTTATATAAAGTAGTGGCTATTTTTGTAACAAACTTATAGTAGCCAATGCCGCCACTACTTGTGCAATAACAGTTGTAAATTGTACAATGGTAGTTATCGCTTTTTCCTTCTTAGCATCTGTTTCAGGAATAACCACTTCAGCGCCCGGTCTTATGGTAGGGTTCACTCTAAAAATCCCAAACATTTTTGTTCTATTAGATTTTCCGTTAGCATATATGACATAAGCCCTTCCTCTTTTCGCATATTCAGAAATTCCACCAGCAGCGCTAATACATTCTCCAACAGTTAAGCCATCCCTATAAACAATATTGGTTGGTCTTAATACACCACCACTTATTTTAACTCTATTGTCCATTTTAGGAATAACGATTTCGTCTTTAGCTCTTAATACTAAATCCAATTCAGAACCAGGATGTTGCATAATATAATTTATATCAATGGCAATTTGATAATAATCTTCTTCTATGTCTTTAAATAAAGCGTTTAAAGTGTCTTTTAATTTATTGCCTTTGGCTTGAGGGTTTAAATCAATATCTGTTGTGCCCATTGCAGAAGTTGCTGCAGGAGTATTTAGTATTGAATTTCTACTCGCTTCTTGTTGTGCTTTAAACTTTCTTGTATAAGCTAGTTCGATAGATGTTTTTGTTTCATCTGATTTTAAAGAATCTATATCATATCTTTTTCTTTTTATGTAAGCGCCTTCTCCATAGGCTTCTCCAATTAATCCACCAGCTCTTTTTACAATATCACTAACTCTTTCTACACGTGAGCTTAAAGTATATTTACCTGTACTTTGTACTTGACCACTAATGGTAATTACCTCAGGTAATGTATAACCTACTTTTTTTGTAATGGTAATTACATCTAAAGGTTGTAATACAATATTTTCTTGTCCAGGATTAAAACTTAAATCACCATTAATTTCTGTTTTAAAAATTTTAGTTACTTGGTTATTTTCTACTTTATCACCATATTGAACAAGTCTAGCAACTTCAATATTTTTATTGGCAGCATAAGTAAAACCACCAGCCATTAAAATTAAATCCTTAACAGTCATGCTATCAATATAGTTAAATGAACCTACTGTTTTTACTTCCCCAAATAAATCTACTTTTAAAGAGTCTCTAATTTCTAAAATGGAATTAATGTATAATTCATCTTCTCTTTGTAATAAAATATTTTCAGATGTATTTTTTTCAAGCGCTTTTGATAAGTTAATACTTATCATTTCTTTTAATAAATTAGGTTTAGTTCGTATTAACTGTGCTCTACCCGTAAATGCATCTTCCTTTAAGCCATCTGCTTTATTTATTAAATCTGCAATGCGCATACCTGGCTGTAATTCATAAACATCTGGTCTATATACTGCACCACTTAATACCACTCTATTTTGATACCTATTAATAATTTTTGAAATACTTACTACATCTCCGCTTCGAGGTTGGTACTTTCCAAATTCTAATTTAGATAAATCCTTAACCGATTTTTCTTTATCATTCTTCTGAATAATTTTAACCATGGCAGAATAAGCGTTATCGCTAAAGCCACCTGCATATTCTAAAATTTGACTAAAGCTTTCATTACCTATAACTTCAAAAATTCCTGGTCTTTTTACCTCTCCTGTTAACTCTACTCTGTTTTTATAAGCAGGCACACGAATAATATCATTATCCTTTAAGCCAATATTTTGTGATTGATCTCCGTATTGTAAAAAGCGGTATAAGTCAACCTTAGTGAAAATTTTATTATTTCTTATTACCTCAATTTCTCTATAAGAACCAATGGTATTCGGCCCTCCTGCTTCAGACAAGGCACTAATTACATTTGATAAAGAAGAAACATTATAAGTGCCGCTTTTATAAGAACCAATTACCGTTATATGAATGGTTCTTATATCTCCTAAACTAATATCTAATTTTGACTCCCCTCTTGCTAAACTAGAATAGGCAGTTGCTGCCATTTGTTGCTTAATTCTAGTCTTAGCAGCTTCAATAGTTAAACCTGCTACTTTTATTTGGCCCACATTATCAACTTGAATTTTTCCTTCCTTACTTACTGTTAAATCGCTTGAATATTCTTGTACTCCGTATACTACCAATTTAATTACATCATTTGGACCAATTTCATAATTTAAAGGAGTTGCAATAACTTTATTAGCTGCATTTCCTGTTGAATTTGTAGAAGCTGCAAACAATTCTGAACCATATAACAATGTATTAATACTAGTATTAATATTTACTATGGAGCTGTCTTTATCTTTTGAAGTATTTGTAGCTGCAGTTTGAGTATTTATGTTTCCTCTTTTTACCGACTTCGCCATTACAATACCAGAAATCCCATTAACCCTATCTTTTAATTTTGCGAACTCCTCAGGTGGCATTCCTTTAGCAATTACTTGGGATTGAACCTGATCTATTGTCATACCCGATTGCTTCAATTTTTGCTGTAAAGCGGCAATTTGATTTTCAGACAGAGCGTCTGTTTTAAAGTTGGATAAATCACGACCACTTAAAGGGTCTTGAGCATAAACTGTAAAACAAAATGAAAGTAAAATTACAATTGTAATTAGGGACTTAATAAATCTCATATTGGGCATTTTTATTGTAAATTAATAATTTAAAAAAAGCTTGCGCATTCTTAGTCACATTTTAATGTGTAAGTTAATAATATACAAGGCTTTATAGTTAAAATAAGTTATAATTTGGGGGGGGCTACAAAGATACTATTTTATATTATATAAATCTACTAAAAAAGCTAATTTAAAAACCTTTTTAACACTATTTATTTAAGCTATCTTTGGGCTATATTTATATTGAAAAATTCACTAAATGAAGAAACAGCAACAGTTTCTAAGAAATATTAGCTATACATTAGATATTATTATAATATTAATAGCCTATCTAATTGCAAAAAAATTCTCCTATAGTATTGATTTACAGCACTTTAGTTACCCTTTTTTCTTTTTATCCATAATTTTGTGGTTTATAATGTCTGTTTTTTCTAAGATTTATTT
>Ga0114971_10003294_pt1 | contig 10951 bp, 16 predicted proteins | sample M_140625_MF_Meta_FD_87320 | JGI IMG/M metagenome (GOLD analysis project Ga0114971, IMG submission 87320) | Freshwater microbial communities from Lake Montjoie, Canada to study carbon cycling - M_140625_MF_MetaG | ecosystem: Environmental > Aquatic > Freshwater > Lake | place: Lake Montjoie... | reverse complement strand
TTTTCAACTCTGCTGACTCTTTAATGCTTACGCGTCTTACGCTGCTGCTTCCGCTGCTTACGTGTTCGTTGTCTTGCTGCTGCGGCTGAGCCCACTGATGTAGACGCAGCAGATGCGGCTGCCTTTGCTGCGGTATTTGCCGCTGTTGCTGAAAGAGTAGGCGCATTGTATGCCTTCTTTGCGGCTGTAGCATTTACCTCCGCCTTCTGTGCAGCTGTCACAGCAGCAGCAGCTGCGGTCGCTGCGGTCTGTGCGTTAGCAGTCTTCTTTGTGGCAGCCGCTGCCTTTGTAGCAGCATTAGCCGCTGCGGCTTGGATTGACGCAGCCCGGGCGGCCGCATTCTGTGCTGCGGCATTCTTAACAGCAGCATTTTGTTGCCTGGCAACGTTATTCCGTTGAGCCTGAACAGCAGACGATGACGCACCTTTTCCTAAAAGAGCAGCCTGATTTGCCGCCATTCTCTCCGACAGCGTAAGTTTTGTTCCAGTAACAGGCGCAGGTGCTTTCTTCATAAATCCAAACATTTCTTATATTAAACGCAGAATTTAAATTTGTAAACACTGATAAATTCCATCATAAATGTATTGATTAATTTCATCCGTAGAAAGTGTAGAATACTTATAAATAATTGTTCGGAAGAAGAAGTATTCATATGCGCCCAGTAAAAGAACAAATGAAAAATGCTCCCCCAATAATTTAGGCCAACGAACATTAATATGGAGGATTCTAGCAATAAGTGCCATGAGAAGAAATATAAATAAACAAAATACAGAATAAAATCCAGACATATTTAAAAGTTCAGTATTTTGCCGGTTTCTAGCAGAAGTTGCTGCGAAACCTCGGTCATCAATAACGGATTTATTAGGACCATATGAGATATATTCCTGTAATAATCCATGCGTAGCATTTGTCCAATTTCCGCAAGTTTGTATGAGAGGAGTATAATACACATTAAATGCGGATTTAATTCCGTTATCTTCACTCTTACTAACAAAGAAAAAGTAAAATATGGTTTCAAATGTAGAAATGAAAAAGATATGTAGACTACCCTTAATAATAAAAAGAATGATTCCATGATAACATGGTCCTTGCTGTAAGTCTTGTGACTGTTGCGGCTCTTTTACCTGCTCTTGTTCCTGCTCTTTTGCCTCAATAGTATCATTAATAGGATTCAGAATAAATGGCTCTAACAATGGTCTCCCAGGTTTTGATAGTATATGATATGAATCACTGTATGATGGTGGCCTCAGCGAAGGCATCCTAATCAAAGTATTGTGTGTATTTCTTAAATTGCTACATTAAAGCAAATATTTATCAAATATCCGAAATTTATGTGCTTGAATTTCAATTAATTCAGTATCTATCTTTGAGAAGTCCACCGAATCCAGCACAATTGTATCAGTATATTCTTGGACAGATTTATATTTATAATTCACATTCATTTCAGCCGGCATTAAAATCCTACAAAGACAACTGAATCCCAGCATTATAGCCGCAGACATACTCCTTTTCATATGAGTTTTCTTTTCATCCGAAATAAACATCCAATGTGATTTTTTACATAAATCCAACATTTCAGTTGTATCCATTTGTTTAACACAGTGAATATTTGGATATTCTCTAAATTTTTCAGGTTCAGCCTTTCTATCAACAAACCAAAATTCAGTAGTTTCAAAGTTTGAAAACAATTTTTTAAATTTTATGATGGATAATTCTGTATTCCCCCCAAGACAGATTACTGCTGGTCTTGAAAATTTCTGTTTATCTTCTAAAGTAATTAATCGGAAGGCAGGAAGAATATAATCTGTAGTAGGGCGTGACTCAAACCATCGCGTAGATATATGATATTTAATCTGTGGCCGACGTAAATCCTCATTGTGGTCAATCGTAATTATTTTCTCCGTTATCCATTCATCTTTTATTACGGGATCATCGTCCGTTGTTAAAATAATTCGTCTATAGGAGTTGTTTGGATTATATTCACTAATAGGATAAAATGTAATAAGAGAACATACATTATTTTCATAAAATGTAAGCCATCCATAATTATTCTTTGTCTCGGTATAAATATCAAGAGGTATGTTTCGGTGCACGCAATATTCAATTATATAACCAAACATTTCATAATGAAAAGGAAATCCATTTACAATACAAATCTCTGCGTCATTTTTATGAGTACGTTTTAGAATCGCACTAAAAGCAAAAAACAAAATTAAAATAACCATGAAGAATAAATTTTTACTCATTCCCTATTAAATGCGCAGATATAAACTGTCATTAATAGCAATATCCCGCAAGAGCGCATCACCACATCCCTTCAATTTCTCAATCATATCTGTATGCTGGCAATAAGTCGCAATCGCAATCACTTCATTAAGCATATTATTGAGAGACATCAGAGCCTTATATAGATTACCTTCATAGATACCAAACTCGGAGCAGATTGTAGCGGCTGTTTCACCGGCTAACCAGCGACTAACGGGTTCTAGCCAATACATACTCAAGTCCCAAAAGCCGGTCGCAGTAGCAGCTCCAACGTCATGTTCCTTATCTGTAAATATACGTGCTAGACCGTCAATTTCCCACAAACAGTGCTTAACACGAGGACTAATCGCCAATTTATTTAGCGACGCTCCTTCCCTTTCCTGTTTTTCCTTCATAAATGCGGCAAGGACAACAATTATATCTGCGGCTTCCATTGTCGTGAAATGCCCCGCATCATAGGCTTCCACTAGCAGAATCGGATTTCCCTCATTTACTTCCGTTGCTAGAATACCTTTCAGAGTTAGATTCGCTGAAGTAATGGTCGTAGGATCGGTCACGTCCTTCAAGAAACCGGTCTCAACCAAGAAGCGAATTGTTGCCTGTGGTCCCTCTGTTGTTGCCTCCATTTCTTTAAGAAGAGCTTCCTCCCGTACAAGAATGGTCTTAGTGCTAACATAATCATCGGACTTCTTCTTTGTTAGAAGCCATGAAGGACCAGCATGTTTATTCTTCCATGATTCAAGAGCGGCCTGTGCTGTACGCTTAGCAGCATTCACTGATGACTTAAACCGTGCCTCAAGTTCGCGTCCTTCTTCTACTGCGGTAACCTCAGCCTCTGTAATACCAATATTTGCCAATGTTGCTTTGATACTATCAATTTGACGGCGCTGTCCCTCCGCTTCCGCCATTATCTGCTGCTGCCAGAATGAATTGCGTAGAATTTTGAGCCACTCTAGAGAACCTGACTGTAGGGTCTTAAGAATAAAATCGTAGTGGAAATCCATTCGCGACCGCAGCGTGGTCTTCCGCCCCGTCATCATGAGTTTCACTGCTCCGGTACCAACAGGATCGCGACTAGGCAGATAGAGAACAAGCCCCTCTTTATCCTTACCACGCCGTCCAGCACGCCCTGCCATCTGAATATATTCATCCGTTGCTAGAACTCGTAAGCCCCTCTCCGCATCATCATATTTCTTAATGTCCAAGAAGACAACTGTACGAGTAGGCATATTGATGCCCACTGCGAAAGTCTCGGTACAGAACATCACTTTGACAAGGCCTTTTCCGAACAAGACCTCCACAATCTCCTTCAGAATAGGTAGCAAACCGGAATGATGATACGCAATTCCCCTTTCAAGTAGAGCAACTAGGTCGTGATACTGCTGGAGCGTTTTCAAAACATCCGCATAACGATGGAGATGAAACTGAATAATATGCCGGATGCTGGCTGCCTCAGTGGATGTAGTGTATGACCCCTCAATCTTCTTTGCGTGTGTTTCGCAGGCCGCGCGGCTAAAGACAAAGAAGAGCGCAGGTAAAAGCGACCGTTCACTCAGATAATTTGCCATCATATTCAATTCAGCAGTATATGACTTAGGCCTCTCCCCCGCTGCCTGTTTGATGACCGGATCCTCGTAGCCACCAGAACGACGACCAGCAACCTTCTTCTTGTGAGCCTCATATTCATCGCAAATCTTCTTTCTGTAAAACAACCATTGGTCATATGAAGCATCGCGAAAATTCTCCTTTTCATCCATTACCACAACAGGATCACTCTTGAAATCCATGAGCACAGCATGCTTCAAGGGAACTACACGATGGGTCGTAGGAATGAGCCACATGCGACGCTGCTTCAAAGACCCCAGCCATCCAGCAAAAGTTTCCGCTCCATCAATTGTTGCTGAAAGCAGAATGAGCTTTACTTCTGCTGGAAGCAAAATCATCGTCTCTTCCCACACCTTGCCGCGCTCCCGATTGTTGATATAATGGACCTCATCAAAGATAACTGCATCCAAACCCGTTAGTGACATCCCAGCCGTGAGACCCAGCGACTCCGTTGAGGTGCCCTTCTTATACAGCATATTCCGGAGGCACTCAGTTGTCATGACTACGACAGCAGCATCCGGCTGGAACTTAATGTCGCCTGTGACAATTCCAACAGAGGGAAACATTTCCTTGAGATCATGAAATTTCTGATTTGAAAGCGACTTAATCGGTGTTGTGTAAAATACACGCCCGCCCTTTCGCAGAGTATAAGCAATCTGATATTCTCCAACAAGTGTCTTTCCCGACCCAGTTTTCGCAGTTACGAGCACATTCTCCTCTTTGTGAATTGCGGCCACCGCATGCTGCTGGAAGTTATCCAACTCATAGGAATAGGTGTGGGCCATTTCATCCGCAGTAGGATAGCCCTCTACCGTTTCACCTGTCTTAATTACTTTCAAGAATTCGTTCACCATTCTACCTTCTCTACAAAAAATATGTTTATGCCACATTTTCAATTTTTAAAAGTCAGCAAGGGTAAGAGTCGTCTTGACGAGAAGACCAATCTTCTTTTTATCTTTGAACGTATTTTCAGAATGAACCATGTGAAGAATTGTTTTCTTGGAGTTCAATTGAATCATTGGCTCTGAGAAGTCACGAGTAAAGGCGCGTTCTACAGCACAGACTTCTGTGTTATCATAGCGATGATTCTTCAGATAGGAAGACCGAAACGCAATTGTACAATTCAGTGCGTGTCCCTCCCCATAAGGTCCCGCACAGTGAACTTCGTTCTCCTGCTGAAAATACATGTAGACCTTTGAGCATCCAGCAATCTGTTTCTCGGGTTCTGCTACGAAAGCGGCTACTACCACAGAAACTCGTGTAGGCGGATAAAAGTCATCATCATCCATTACAATAATGATGTCACCTCTAGCCAAGGAACAAAGATGATTGAGCTTATGACCCATGACTTGTTTCTGCGGGGAATGAATATAGAAGATGTTCGGTATCTTATCCGAGAATGTGTCAAAGAGTGCCTGTGTTTTCTTCTGCTCTACCTCATCAGAATCATCTAGAATTAACCATTCCATCTGATCATGATTGTAGTCTTGCCGCCGATAGCATTCTAGCAGTGCGGGAATAAACCGGCTGCGATTATATGTTGATGTAATTACAGATATAAGCATTTCTTTGCTGGAAAACTACATGACTGGCAAGTAAGTTCAAATTTATTGTACAAAACCTGCGCAGCAGAAAGGGATGAAGCCGTATATGACAACGGCTGAAACTAGCGCATTTACCCGCTATCGTGATAGAAGCCGCAACTATTTTGAATTTGGCTGTGGTGGTTCTACAGTTTTTTGTGATTCTCCCCAACGTAGAACTAAGAGTGTAGATAATAATCAAGAGTGGCTAAATAAAGTCCAACCTCTTGTTGGCTCAACTACTAAACTTATTTATGTGAATACGGGCCCTGTGCTAGAATATGGTAATCCCGCAGATCCTACACAGGTAGCGGGTTTTGCGGATTATTCGCTGGCTTTCCGTTTTCGTGACTCAGACACAGATTTAGTGCTGGTAGATGGTCGTTTCCGAGTTGCTTGTGCACTTCAGATTGTCGTAAGCGATTATACTGGAGTAGTTCTGCTTCATGATGCGCAGCGACCTGAGTATCAGCCTCTTTTTAAATTTTTTACAGTGCTAGAACGTGTAGACAATCTAATTGCTTTACGCGCAAATCCCTCTGCTGACAAAAAAGAAGCAGCCATTTTATGGGAAATTTATAAAAATATTTATAAGTAGGAATGGAAGCCATCGCTTCACTTTATAAATCAAGTCTTGGCTCCAATAAATGGGTCCAAATCTGGATCATTACAATGACTGAGCTCATTGGTGATTTAAATCTTAAAACCTTCGCAACAACAAATGTTTTCTTTCATTTCTATGCGGGTATCTTCCTGTATATAATTTTGGCCTTGGAACTTGCTGTTGGGTTTCAAACAATGGGTATAGGCTGGTTGAACGGAGCATGGGATGGAACATCAACAGTCGTATCTGTTCTTGCTGGAAGGGCTATGGGTGAACAATTAACGAACCAGCAATATCTGGGTCTGGCATTAATTATTTCAGGACTTTACCTTCTGTAAGTTTTACGGTTTTTCCTTGTTGACCGTTTTCTGCTTCTCAATGAGCCAGGATTGCTTCCATTATTTTTATTGTTGTTATTATTGTTATTATTGTTGTTATTATTGTTATTGTTCTCCAGTCCACAAGGATTAACCTCCTTTTTTACAGCTATCAGAGCCTGTTTAATTTTATCCAAATTAACAATCTCTGTCGGAAGACCGAGAATTAACTTTGATAAACCGTCAATAGCATCATTTAAATCATCCACATCAATATCACAGTTAGGCATTCTACTTTACCAATATAAATCATCTTCGTGAATTGTAGGAGGTGCTGGCATATCTTTTAGATAGATTCCTCCGAGTTTCAAATGGAACTGGAAGGCTTCCGGTAGTGGCTTATCACCGGGAAAATTATGATTATAATGGTATGTATGCATATTTGTCCATACAAGAAATACACAATAAGAAACCCAGTCGTTTGCTATAATTGTTGCGCGACCATGAGTCATACCTTTCATCTTGATAAGGCCTCCATTTAGAGCCTCATCTTGGATGAACTTAATTTCATTATTCCAGACCACTGCGGATTCGCATAGATTAGTTGTAAGACAATTTGATACAGTTCGCCAATTAATATCTCCCGCGATTTTGGCTTCAAAGATAGAATTATTCCATATAGTCTGCATAGTACTTACAGCATAGTCCGCAATCAATTTCTTAAGTGAATGAGCAAGTAAAGGCACCATTCGTCGTCGGGCTTTATCTCTAAGAAGTTCTTTCTGAGGATAATCTGCTGGAAGACTATGATCTAGCAAGTCCAGCAGAAAAACATCGCATTTATTACAATTATGAGGTGGTGGCATTCCCTACTATATATTCAATCCGATAGATTTTCAATTTTTAATACAGCGTGTCTTGCTTCGGCGGCCTAAATTCGGGAAGTATTTTTTGGCATTTTTGTTTGATAGTTTTCCAAGTATGGCTTCCTCATTATTGTCTGCGAAACCAATATTTGGTCCATTATTCTCATTATTCGTATCATTATTATTATTATTGTTATTGTTATTATTATTATAATTACTATTGCCACGTTTTCTTTCATTTGTCCAATTTCTACGAGTACCTTTGCCTCGGTTAGCAGTGTTTGCTGGAGCATTCAGTTGTTTTCTTGCTTGCCTTCTAGCAAAATTCATCATAGTTTTCTCGTCATCAACTAATAAGAAATCCAAAAGTTTGGCTAAGTCTTCTTTTGTTCCGCGTTTAGGAATTAAACGAATAGACCCATTTCTAAAAAAAAAGAGTGGATTATATCCTAATTCGGGGAAAAAGAGGTCTACAAACATAGGCCATTCATCGCCAAAGAATTCGGGAGTTATCTTAACTTCATTAGTTTTAGACCAATTTTCAGCAATTGTTCTAAAAACTTCAGAGTGGGAGAGTACTTTATACTCGGGGGAGCCTTTTACAACAATAATTTCATCTGGATAACTCATCTCTACTTTAGGTTGATAAAAATTGTTTTGTTTTATTAGGATACTACAGAATGAAGATAGAGTGGGTTTGGTATTTTGTACTTTTTCTTTTAGTAGTTGGAGGAATCAGACCGCTTATTGCTGCGTATATGATCAGCCGAGATTATAAATGTGCTGAATGGACGAAACCAGTCTTTGGATTTAGGCAAAGATGTCTGCGATGGACTAAATAAATTTGTCTTATTTTTATGCTAATAAAAATTGTCTTATTTTATGACAATAAAATTGAAGCACAACCACCACTAGACAAAATCAGTGCTAAAATGACAGACAAAGAATGGTACTGGTGTAAGGTGAACGGAATGAAATATCTGCTGAATCCAAATACAGGAGCGCTCTATGATAATATTAACCTCTTTCCATCTGGATATTATTACCCGGATGGAACGTGGACTTTTAGTAAGCAGCCTCCCCCGCTTGTTAGCACGATGAATGACCCGGACATTAAAGAATATAGTAAGAATCCATCTAAGCAGACGAATAAGTCAGGAATGGATTGGGCTGCGTATTGGCAGAAGCGAAAAGCAAAGGAGGCTGCGGAAGGAAAGCCACAGGGATGGGTTAAGCCAAAGGAGAAGAAACCTGCGAAGGATAAGGGTGTTGCAGCGATTACTGCCAAGATGACAACAATTCACCTATAAGAGTAGGGATGTATACACCGAAAAAATATTTTGCTGGATTGTCAAAAACCCAAAAGAAACAAAAACTAAAAGAAATGCGTCATTTCGGTTCTTTTTCATGGAAGGATCCGAGAGCCTACACGGGTTTCAAGACGGACCAAGCAGTTAAATCTAAACCTTCTTCCTACACACAACGCTTCAAGAGGCGTTTTCTTAAAGCCTTGTCCCTGAAGCAGAAAGCCGAAGCCACAGGCGTCCCCCTTAAATTCATCCAAAAATCCTATGATAGAGGCATGGCCGCCTGGCGAACAGGTCATAGGCCCGGAGCTACAGAGCAGCAATGGGGCTATGCTAGAGTCCATTCTTTTTTATTAAAAGGCAAAACATATAGAACTACAAATTCAGATTTGGCAAGGGAGGCAAAAGAAGAGTCAGCATCTGCTAGAAAATGGTGGAAAAAAAACGTAGTATAATATAAATGGCCGGCACTGAAAATAATGCTGCTATTGCTGCTGCATTACAAGCAGAAGAATCCCGCAAGTGGAATCCCTTTGTAAAGGGAACAAAGGGTTTCAACACACAAAATGATAGAATCATAACAGCCAATATTTTATTAAAAGACGCAAGATATCCACTCTTAAAGTCTTTTGTAAAAAATCCATACGAGGCAGGTAAATTTTGTAAAAAGTTTAACTATTATCAAGAGTGTCGTGTATTAAAAGAAAAACTTTCGGGATTCTCATTTAAAAATGATTCTAGATACGGTTCTAAAGATAAAAGATCCCTATATGACATACAAACCGATGCTTGGAAAGCAGACTATGAACGAGGTTTCACGGGAACAGAGGAGACAACTGTAAGGAATGGCAAGAATTTTAAATCCAAGTACGGCCGGACGCGTTCAAACCGTAAACGCGGATCAACACGCAAGCGCGTTTAAAAACGTGATGGACAGTGTGAATTATGTCCGCCTGGACAGTAGTCTTCCTGCTTGAATCCAGGCTCTTTCTTACAACATTCCGCATCATGGCTTTCCGGCCCTCCAGCTTTTGTACCTGTGGTAGGGTCAATATACTGACCACAGAACTTTTTCCCACACTGAAAGCACCAAGGTCGGCCACATCCCGCACCAATAACAAATTTTCCCTTTGTGGCCAAGCCGCAAGCGAAAATGTAATTACAAGCGTCATCTTTCAGTGCCCAGCGCCCACACCATGGACATTGCTTCGCATCCAAAGCAGAACCCATCCTCTAAAAACCCTCCGACAAATTAGAGGCGATGGATGAACTCAAGAAGACTGGCTTGTCTCTAGCACTTGTATATGGTGTACATTATATCTCAACACAACTTTATGGCAATGTCTGCGTTCCAGCCGGCTTCCACGGAATTCTCAGTGGTATTTTCACGACCGCATCGCCCTGGTGCCATCTCATCTTGAATACAATGCAAATGACGGAGACATCCTATGGCACGATGGTTGTTACAGGTGTGACGCGTTTGATTGTGGGGACGGTCATGGACCCGAAAGGGACTGGAGGACAAAAACCTAAGCAGGAAAAAGATGAGGAGAAGGTAGAGTGATGGGCGATAATCCATTTAAATTACTTCCTATAAAACCTGCCCCGTCGTATGAATCTCCTCCAAGAGTACAGCAGCCTAGGCCTGAAATAACCTCTCCTCCTTATTCTGAAGCAAGAGTGATACCAGAAGAACTTTTAGAACCAAACCGTGAAGCAAATGGTCTAGCCATGCCAGCCCGTGGAGGTTCTAGAGCTTATGGAGCTCCCGAAACACTCTTTCCAGAACCATTAACACGTGAAGAAAAAGAAAGAGAAAATGCACTGACTGAACGAATGATGTTGATATCTAAGCCTGAATGGATTAATCGGTATGAAAGACGAGATCCGTGGGCACTACAGCAGTTAGCTAATATTACTCGGAAAGCTCGGGCAAATTTACCGCTGGATCCTCTACCAACTCCCCCAAATGCTCCCCGCATTCGGCGTTATAAACCGATTTTATTTGAAAATGAACCTCCTGTTCCCAAGAAAGCAGCCAAGAGACCACGCAATAATAATACAAATAAGATGAAAACAGAGCGGAAAAGAAAGACCCGCCGTCTAAAGAACCGCCGTCATAAGTAATAATGACCCTCTTCACTGCACTGGCCGCCACTGTCGCTATCCTAAATGCTACTGCTAATTCAGTGACAGACTGTTCAAAGGGAACATCCGCTTTCAAGTTCACCGGTGGCTCCCTGCTGCCTGACCCCGTTGTCCCGGGCCAAGATTCCTCAATCACGCTAAATGCGGAAATTCCTGCTGGAACCAATATCAACGCGGGTACAGCAAAGTATTCCTTCTCATTTAACGGCATCCCATTCTCCCCCACAACAGAGGACCTCTGCTCGGATGTTGCCTG
>Ga0114971_10003293_pt1 | contig 10953 bp, 24 predicted proteins | sample M_140625_MF_Meta_FD_87320 | JGI IMG/M metagenome (GOLD analysis project Ga0114971, IMG submission 87320) | Freshwater microbial communities from Lake Montjoie, Canada to study carbon cycling - M_140625_MF_MetaG | ecosystem: Environmental > Aquatic > Freshwater > Lake | place: Lake Montjoie... | reverse complement strand
GAGGCAAAGTCTTAAATGGATTGACACTTCGAAGAAACGCTGAATCAGAACTTTACTTTTCATGAAAAAACTAATCCTTAGTTTGCTAATTGCAAACTTTTTTATTTCATGTCGGCCACAAAAATCGGTCATAATCGAAAAAGAAAAGATTCGTGTAGACACAATCCGTGACTACAAAGTAATTACAAAATTTAATGCAGTATATGATACGCTAATCATTGAGAATCCTTGCGATTCTACGGGCATCTTGAACACTTTTTACTCTAAGATAACCGTTCCTCAGGGGAAAATAATTATCAGGTCTTACAAGGGCAACATTCAAGCAACCATTAACATCGATTCGATTGAAAACGTGTATAAAAATATGTACGTTTCAAGTTTGCATACGGATAGTTTATCAATTAATAAAGAAAAAATAACCAATATCATTCCAACTTGGTGTATCTTAACCATTATTTTTCAAGGATTAATAATCTTTGGATACATATACCTTAAATTTTTCTATGTATAAAATCGATATCGAACCATTGGAGAAGCCAAAATCAAGAGCAAAGGATTTACTGGATACCATGATGGATGTAATGGAGAATATCGAACACATCGATGATGCTGCCTATGTTTTACGAATGAAAGTTTTAAACAATATCGAATTTTTGGTCGATACATTAATGGAAGAATATGAAAATGGAAGATAAGATAGTTAAGATTAGAGAACATTTTTATTCTACAAACCTAAGTAAACTGATTTCCATAAACAATTCTTTGAGATGTATGGCTATCAAAATGCTGATTCATTAAGAAAGTTTATGATTAAAAAGAATATAACTTCAAAGGATAGGTCGGCTCAAGAAATAAATAAAATCATTCCGCCAGTAGTCGCAAACTACAATCTTGAAACTCTTGACAATTTTGGCATCGAAGAAAGCATTGGCAAGGAATATGTATCTGCTAAACTGCCTCCGCATTTAAAAAAGATTGGAATTTTATCGGACATTCACTTCCCTTATCATGATCTTCAGGCTTTGACTTGTGCTATAAAGCATTTAAAGGAGCAAGATATTGATTGCTTGTATCTTAATGGCGATATCCAAGATTTCTATTCTATTTCAAGGCACGAGAAGGAAAAGGATATGCGAGATTTTAAAAGAGAGGTTGACATGAATCGGGATTTCTTGCAAAGGTTAAGGGATATATTTAGAACGATTCCAATTTACTATAAACTTGGCAACCACGAGAATCGATTCGCCAGGTCATTACAATTACAAGCTGAGGAGTTTGCTCAAATACATGACTTACAATTCAATATATTCTTTAGGTTAGATAAATTAGGCATTACAATGGTCGAAGATTGGCAAGGAATGGAGATGGGAGATTTGTTAGTGCTTCATGGTCACGAGTTGTACGGTGGAGGCGGAGTCAATCCAAGTCAGAATCTATTTAATAAGACTATTTGCAATACGTTAATCGGTCACGTTCATAGAACTTCAGCAACTCAAAAGAAAACTGGCTTTAAAGAGTTTATAAATACTTATAGTACTGGGTGCTTAACTTTATTAAGTCCAAAATATATGCCTTTTTCAATGCACAATCACGGCTTTGCCATTGTAGAAATTGAGAATGGTAAATCAAAAGTTAAAAATATTCAGATAAGAGAAGGAAAAATTTTGTAGGTTTGTGTTTTCATAGTTAAATAGGTTTAAGTAATAGAATCCCTATCGGTCATATCGGTAGGGATTTTTGTTTTTTTACGACCGTTAAATAAATAATTGGGATATTATTAAAATAAAATTATATAAAGTTTTTTTATTTAATAATTATATCTATATTTGTAAACACTTAAACATAAAAACAATGAAAAATTATCAATTAACATCAGGAATTTTACAAGCTAAAATTTCAAGATACACTGAAGATTATGTTATTTTAAAATTAAATTTTGAATTTCAGGGAGAGAGATTCATAACCTTGACAAAAGATAATTTTAATGGATTAAATAATTGGGTAAAAGAAAATTATCAAGTATTAAAATTAATAAAACCCGAGCCGAAGCGGATTCTTCGGCAATCTTAAACCAATAATCAAATGAAAAAAATTATCGATTACATCAAAGACTTTTACCAAACTGACCGTGAAGGTTTACTTGGTAGCATTGCAATCGCAATATTTGGATATCTTTTATTTTGGCATATCGTACCTATAATCTCAGGACTATGAAAAAGTATAAAGCAAAATTTCAAGACGAAGCTGGGTATTATCATTGTACCTGGTATTGCGAGGGGTTCGAAGACTTTTGGTCAAAAGTATATCAAGAAGAACGAGTTTACAAATCAAAATTTATAGAGTTAAACCAAGACTAAAATGGAAAACAAATTAGCAGAAATTCAAGCAAAGGTAAAAGCACCTAAAGGTCAATTCAATTCATTTGGTAAATACAATTACCGAAGTGCTGAAGATATCCTTGAAGCAGTCAAGCAAGTAGTTAATCCGATGGGTTATTCTATTACGATTTCCGACACGATAATTAACGTAGGAGATAGATATTACATTAAAGCTACTGCGACTCTCACAAACGGCAAGGAAACGTATACAACGGATGGATATGCAAGAGAAGAAGAAAGTAAGAAAGGAATGGATGGAAGCCAGGTCACTGGGGCGTGTAGCTCATACTCACGAAAATATGCGCTCAACGGATTATTTGCACTAGATGATACAAAAGATTCCGATGCTACAAATACTCACGGGAAAGAGGAGGCAAAACAAGTACCTGGCGGAAGATTACCATTAGCTGGGTGGCAAATTATGATTAATGGATGCAATACAATCGAGCAGTTAAATAATTTATATGCCGAGAAGTCAGAGTTTATAAATAACGACAAAGATATTATCAGTCTATTTTCAACTAAAAAATTAAGTTTCACAATTAATCAACCAACAAAATGAGCAAATTAATTTCAATTTCAATCAATGTCGACTTATTAGACAAGTCTAAATTGTACAAGGGTAAGAAAGGTACTTACCTTAACATCAGCGGATTCTTAAAAGAGGATGCCGACCAATACGGAAACTTTGGTTTCATCACGCAAGATGGAGTTAAGACTCCCGAAAGTAATGCTCCAATCTTGGGCAACTTTAAGATTAAGGGAACGGAAGGATTCGGCGCTCAAGCTTCAAAGTCAGCGCCCGTTTTTAATATTCCGAGTGCTACATTAGTCGAGAACGATTTACCTTTTTAATTATGGAAGAGATACAATTTAATCCCCAGCAATTTGAGATTGGTTTATTCGGTCATAATCCTATCCAAGACATGAGCAAGGCTCAGATTAATCACTTGGTTCATTTGATTAACGAAGGAGTCAAAGAAGGTGGCAAGGACATAAAGTCTTTGCTTGCAATCGCATCAAAGTACCAGCTTCTATTCTCAGAACTAGAGAAGATATTAAAGGAGAGTGCAGTCGATGAATTACTTAAATACGACAAAGGTAGATTCGAAGTTCACAATGTCGAGATGCAAGTTGCTGAAGTTGGAACGAAATACGACTTTAGTGCAACAAAGCAATGGGTAGATTTACAAGACCAAATCGATGAGTTAAAAGAGAAGCAAAAGGAAGTCGAAAAGTTTTGTAAAGGAATCAAGAATAAGACAATTACGGTCGATGAAGAAACGGGCGAATCTTTTGAGTTCTTTCCTCCAGCTAAATCAAGTACCACATCAATTAAAAAAACAATATTATAATGATCAAGATTAAAAAAAGTAATATACATCAGGCAGTTGCCGATAGCTTAAATAAGAAAGGTATCTTACCTTTTAGCGCAAGAGAATGGAACGTTTTAAATGTTCAGCAGGTGGTCTACTGGAATACCAGGAATAGAGAACAAGGATATGTAAGGTATCCTGAGGTAATGAAAGAAGTTGAAATAATAGCTAAACAAATGTACGATGAAAAATCAGGGCAAGTCGAACAACTCAACTAAAACGGCAGAGTTTCTTACGATGGTGGGCATCGCTGGAATTATAGCAGTATGGATATTTTATTTAATCGTAGATTTATTAAGATGAAAGAAATAACATTCAACCAATGGCAAGAACATTTGAGCAAGCAATTGCAAAAGGATTATAAAAAATTATATCAAACCTCAAAATTTAAACCAAATGAAAACAAGTTTCAAAAAATATCACGAAGAGAATCCGCAAATCTATGTAGAGTTTAAGCGGTTAGCATTCCAAATGATTAATCGAGGCTACGTCAGATTAGGAGCAAAGCAAATCTTTGAAGTTATTAGATGGCATACAATGGTCGAAGGTAATGATGGCTACAAGGTGAACAATAATTATACTTCAGACTATGCCAGGTTATTTGAAAACGATCATCCAATTTATGCTGGGTATTTTCTTAAAAGGCTTTGCAAATCGGTTTAATTTTTATATATTGCGATATAATTAACCAAGAGGGTCGGAGTTCTTGGGTAATTTAATAGGTTAAATAACCAAAGCCAGTTTTGCACTCCGACGCAGACTGGCTTTTTTTTATTCTATAAAATGAAATATTATCTACATGATTCCAATTCATTTAATGATGAGAAGATCACGGAGCTTTATCTTGAATATGGGTATGAAGGTCTTGGATTATTCTATACTATTTTAGAAAAACTTGCTTTACAAGAGAAGCCAATTAAGACAAAAGTTCTTAAACATCAGTTAAATATTGGTAAGAAATTAGAGAAAGTTTGGGCATTTATTGAAGAAAAAGATTTGATTTCTACAAATAATGGAGAAACTTTTAACAAACAATTGCTAAATTTTAGCAAAAAGTATCAAGTTTCAAAAGAAAAAAATGCAAAACGAATTTTAGAATGGCGTGAAAATCAATCAGTTAGCGAAAATGTAACACGTTCAGAACATGTTAGTAACGCTGGTAAAGTAAAAGAAAGTAAAGTAAAAGAAAGTAAAGTAAAGTTAATAGATATAATAACTCCTCACATTTTTGAATTAGGAGATGAGTATGATAATTTTTATTCTTATTGGACTGAACAAAATAAATCAGGAAAAGAAAGATGGGAATTAGAAAAGTTTTTTAATATTGAAAGAAGAATAAAAACTTGGATGAATAATAAAACCAAATTTAACAACAATGGAAATACAACTGAGAAACTTGGAACAAGTGCCGCAAGAATGGAAGCCTTACGGAAGTGGTAACGCAATTGCAATAAGACAAGCACAAAGCGCCATTACTTTGCGTGTAAGCAACGAAGATACTATAAAGCAATCATTACGCTACTCAATGCTTTTGGTTGGCTTACGCGGAAGTAATCTACCTACCGAAGAAGAAAAGTTTATATTGACTAATTTTGTTAAGTCTAACTTTGGTAATAATACTTGCGAGGAAATAAAATTAGCCTTTGAAATGGCAGTCGCTGGGAAGTTAAATATAGATTCTAAATGCTATGAGAATTTTTCTTGTGAATACTTTGGAAGAATTATGAGTGCTTACCAGGAGTATGCAAGACAAGAAATTAAAAACTTACCTAAACCAATTGAGCAAATGAAAGAAAAACCAAGCGATCAAGAATTAAAAAAGCAAGCAATTGATACGGCTAACGAGTATGCAAATCAGATTAGATACTGCGAAAAGAACGAAAAGAAATTTACGTTTATAGCTGGAGGTCTTTCAATTCTATTTGATTACCTGGAACAATTTAAGATTCCGACCATATCAAAAGAAGAAAGAATAGAACTTTGGAATAAATATTCTAACATTCAGGATATTGAAGAAAGGAAGTTGCATTGCAAAACTCAAGGTTATATTAAATTTATAAATTCTTTAGTTACATTTGATTGTCATATCAATAATAATGGAATTATTAAACCAAATGAGATATGAAAAATTCAAAAAAAAGACTTTATGAATTATATGAACAATTTTACTATCCATTATTAGACGAAAATATTTTAAGAAAAAATGATTATGATATTGTTTATCTTGTTCATAATAAAATAACTAATCTTTATAAAATTGGCATTACTAAAAATTGGAATGAAAGAATTAGAACTATTGAATGTGCAACTGGATGTGAAATAGATTTGGTAATTTTATTAGAATTAGAATGTAATTTTGATGAAAAAGCAATAATAATTGAAAAATTTATTCATAATTATTACAGAGATTTAAGGCAAAGAGGAGAATGGTTTAAATTATCTAATTTTAATATCAGAGAAATTAAATATTTTTTTCACCAAAATGGCGCTGAAGTTTTTGACTCCATGATACAACAATATTTAGATTTAAACTTAAACAAAGTATGAAAAGAAAATTAATTTATGTAACTGCGCTGGCATTAATTTGCTATGCTTATTATTATGCGTTGAAAAATAATCAGACAATACAAAAAAATAATGAGCCGAATTGGGTGTTCGGAATTTCCGAATCTGAGGATATCTACACTGACACAATTGATTTAAGGTTATACACAAGTCACGGAAGATTAAAATATAATAGCAATGAGCAATAAGAAAATTAAACTAATGCACTACCAACTCGATGGCGAGATTTGTGTCGTAGATTACAATGATCTTAAAGTTTCCTATTATGGAAGCAAAGGAAATCACTACAATTTACTTGGAGCGGTAAGTGACAGAATAGAAGCATTCTTAATGCGTAGAAACTGGAATAAGATTTCGGCAGATACATTCTCAAAATTAAAGATTGAGATTGATAAGGTCATGGCATGAGAAACGAACATGAGCATAAACTCCAGGTAGCAATTTGCAAATGGTTAGAGTGGACACAAGACTTTTACTATTATGCGATACCAAACGGAGGCGCAAGGCATAGACTGGTTGCAATTAAATTAAAAATGGAAGGCGCAAAGTCTGGAGTTGCTGATATGTTTTGGATGGTTTCAAATAAGAAATGGAAAGGATTGTTTGTCGAGGTTAAGATTGATAAAGGAACTCAGCAACCAAATCAAAAAGCATTTGAGCAGATAGCCATTAATCATGGGTATTATTATGCGATAGTAAGGTCGATTGAAGACTGCGAGAGTTTGATCAGGAGATTTAGATTGGATGAGATTTGAAGGATAATCATTTAAATGCAATCAAATGGATTACAATGAGATTACAACGACCTACCATTCAAGTAGTTATCGACTGCGCTACCTATCACGATTTAAATTATAGTCTTAAAATAAACCTAAATCGAATCAAAATGGAAAGCGGTGCTTCATATCCAGCTTACCGACAAACAAAAAAAATCAAGGATTATTTGGAATTGCACAAACTTTAATGTAAACTTTGCACATGGAAAAGATTAATTATCAGGGAGTTATCAAAGAAGAGGTCAATCATCCTGAGCATTATCAGGGTAATGGCATTGAGGTCATTGACATAATTGATGCTTTCGACCTTAATTTTAATCTTGGAAATTCGATTAAGTACATATTAAGAGCGGACAAAAAAGGATTTAAAAAGAAAGATTTAGATAAAGCGGTTTGGTATTTAAATCGGGAACTTGAAAAGTGGAAAGGTTAATTTGGGAAGCCATTGCGGTTGGAATAATCGAAGTGGCTTTTATCGTTTATTTTATTTTTGAGATAATCGCAAAATCTAAAGAATGACCAGGTCGCAAATCATTGAGGAACTTTACAATTCAAAGGAGATTAAACAAGCCTTAATGAAAATGCACCCATCAAATTTAAGGGAAGAACTCAAGCAAGAAATGTTTGTAAATCTTTGCTCGATAACCGAAGACAAATTTTGGTCGATTTATAATAACAACGGAAGTAACGGATTAAAATACTGGTTGGTCAGATGTATGCTAAATATGATTTATTCAACGGGCATGAATCAGCCATTCTTTAGGCACTTCAGAGCAAAGTATGAATGTCTTGATGGCATAGAGGAATTGGTTCAAGTAGAGGATTACTCTAAGGACTACAAAGAAGGTCTTTACAATAAGGTTGAGAAGGCAAGGAAAGGATTAAGCTGGTATGAAGATATGTTGCTCGACACTTATGTCGAATTGAATTTTAATCAAACAGAGATTTCGAGAAAGACTGGCATTCCTTATATGTCAATTGTTAAAACGATTTCAAACATTAAAAAGAAAATAAGAGATGAAGCCTGACGAGAAAGCTAAAAGTTTATTAATCAATGCCCTTTATTTTTGTGGCAATAAAGCATTTGCTTTCGAATTAGCTTTGTACTTTTGTTCATTAATTCTTGAGCAGAAATTAAAGGCGGATGACCGTGCCTACTGGAGTGTTGTCCAAGATGAAATTTACCAAACAAACAAATGATAACTATAATCGCAGCCGTTTCTTTTGCAGTCTTTTTTACGATGACTAATTTATATCAGTCATTCGGACTAAACTTTAAGCCGTTTAGTTGTACTCCTTGTTTAAGTACATGGAGCGCTATAGTTTTGATTGTCGTTCCTATGCAGTTTCAAGAATGGATTGCAATCGTATTTAGTTCGGGTATATTAGGAGCGGTAATTTTTAGATTAATAAACAAACTATGAGTCCAAAATCAAAAGCAATAGAACTGGTTGAAAAATTTGCAGATGTATTACCATCAGTTTTTTATAATTCAGATGAATCTAAAAATTATCCACGAGCCAAACAATGTGCAATAATTGCTATTAATGAAATTTTGCAAATTAATTGGTATCATTCTCAGCCTGAATGTTTTGATGATTTAGCTAATGAATATAAGGAAAAATCTTTTTATTGGAATGAAGTTAAAGAACAAATAGAAAAACTATGAACGAGCAAGAGATAGCATTTATAGAAGCCAACATAATAAACTTTGAGGCGGTTGCTTTAGGGTTTACTAAAAATATTGACCGAGAAATACTTGAAGAATATGCGAGTCTTTACCGTAAATATGTAAACAAAGATTTTAACTTCAATTCATGGTGTGGCAGTTGTGTCTTTGATATGCTCAAAAGATTGTCAGCACATTACGAAGGAATAAAGTACATTGCAAAACTCAACCAACCAAAACCAAACGATGTCCAAACTAAGAATCTGCGCAGTCGGAAGTAGACATTCAGGAGTCACTTACCATCGCCTTGCGTTACCATTGTCAGTGATGAAAAAGGAGTATTGTATTATCACGGATACAATGACTGAAGAGATGCTGATTGAGAAGGCGATAAACGTGGTCGTAGTCAATCGATTTTGCGAGTTGATACCATTGCCCGATTTATTAAAATGGAAGGCTAAGTTAGGCTTTAAATTGGTTGTCGATATTGATGATTATTGGGAGTTATTTTCTCAGCATTTATCTGCGCCAACATATAGGTCATTAGGAGTGACTCAAGTAATTAAGAATTATATCAAAGTGGCTGATGTCGTTACGACAACTCACAACCGTTTACGGCTTGAGATAATTAAGATAAATCCTAATTGCTATATTTTGCCTAATGCTTTGCCGTTTGACAAAGACCAATTTACTGCGGTAAGAAATGTAAACGAATTTGTTACCATTGCGCACACGGGAAGCATCACTCATTTCCCTGATATGAGGCAATTAAAGAATCCGATTAGAGAATTAGCCAAGTCTAAATCGTTTAAGGAATCAACACGAATGCTTCTTTGTGGTTGGAATAAAGCAAACGAATTTCATTGGAAGCAGATGGGCGATTGGTTTACTGCTGGAGAAAGATTAAACCACAAGATACTTGAATCAATGCCCGTAGATTTGTATATGAATTTCTACTTGGAGGCTGACATATTACTTGCGCCATTACTTGATAATAAATTTAACCGATTAAAATCTAATTTAAAGGCACTTGAGGCTGGCGCTAAACGTATTCCCTTGATGGCAATTAAACGAGCGCCTTACGATGACATTCCAACGGTGTGCTTTGTTGACAATTGGGAACGAGATATTAAACGAATGGTATTCTCAAAGCAAATGAGAACGGATTTCGGGGAATCGAATGCTGAATATGTCAGAGAAAATTATGATTTATTTAAAATTAATGAGGATCGTTTAGCTATTTATAGTAAACTAATAGAATAATGCCAGTAATAAAATGTTCAAATGATAAATGGCGCATCGGAGAAAGCGCTTGTATTTATGAAACGGAAGAAAAAGCAACTGAAGTTTGGAAGGCTATATTGGCAAGCGGAGAATACCGAGCGGATATTAATAAGGTTTCTTTTGATTTCGATGACACGCTCTCTACGGCAAGAGGTCAAGAGATTGCGAAAAGGAATATCTTGCAAGGCAAACAAGTTTATATTATAACTAGAAGACAAGAATCTGCATCTGCTGAAGTATATCGAATGGCAGATAAGTTAGGTATTTTAAGGTCTAAGGTTTATTTTACTAATGGTGCTTATAAATGGATGACAATTAAACGATTAGGAATTGGAACTCATTATGATAATAATGATTTAGAAATTAATTTAATTAAGATTAATACCGATACTAAAGCAATTAAATTTTAGATATGAATAACTTTTATCATAGTGGCGCAACTGGAGATGTGATTTATTCTTTGCCTACAATTCAAGCATTAGGCGGAGGCACATTGCATTTAGTTCTACCTAATAATTTATATAATACAATTTTGCCATTACTTAAGGCGCAAGATTATATTCTTGAAGTAAGAAAAGGGAGAGAATTTATTCCTCCAATTTATGATTTAGATTTATTCCGTAAAAATAGAGATTTGCATTTAACTCATTTAGTCGATTTGCATTTACAAACATTCCAAATTAAAGGAGATATTTGGAAGCAAGGATGGTTAAAAGTTGAGCCTATAAAATCCAATAATAGTTTTATTAATATTACTCCAAGATATATTTCTCTAACTACGAATTGGATTAAAGAAATTAATTTTTTAAAAGACAATTCAGATAATGTTTATTTCATTGGTTTAGAATCTGAATATGAGCCGTATAAACATTTGATTGAGAGATACGAAATAAAGGATTATTTAG
>Ga0114971_10003290_pt1 | contig 10962 bp, 10 predicted proteins | sample M_140625_MF_Meta_FD_87320 | JGI IMG/M metagenome (GOLD analysis project Ga0114971, IMG submission 87320) | Freshwater microbial communities from Lake Montjoie, Canada to study carbon cycling - M_140625_MF_MetaG | ecosystem: Environmental > Aquatic > Freshwater > Lake | place: Lake Montjoie... | reverse complement strand
TCGGAGTCCAGTCCCCAAAGAAGATTGAACTCAAACAGAATCCCCTGTAACAACGAACCAACTCTTGCCAACCATCGCTTATTTTAACCTGCCACTGGTCTAAAAATCGGGACCACCTCACTCCTTCGACACCAATTAAACTCACCTTGAAGTGGCGCGATTTGGCAGCGAGTCCAGCGATTCCCATCCAACATCCCCAGCCACAGCCGAGCTCGGCCATGACAAAGCGTGATCCACTGGCGAGGTCAACGGCACGGAATACGGCTCCAAATTCGGCGATGTCTGCATGCCAGTTTGCAGGATTAGGAGGCGGTTCAATTTGACCGCGCAAATGCCTGACGCATTCAGGCATGAAGTCGGGATTGATTTTCAAGCCCAGAAAATTTACCAAATGCGAGGGTGAGGTTTGGGGATGTTTGCACTTATTTTTTTCAATGAGTGCAACTGGATCGAAGCAGGTGTTGTAATGGAAAAATGGACTTTGCATGCTAAAATATATTTTGATAAAGGCGGTAGTATTTTTTCAGTTGAAGCACTTCTGATTATACATCATGCGGCGCATGGGACGGGATCGATTTTTTGGGACTCCCTTTTTATTGCTCCTTTGCAGACCTTCTGAAGAAGCATTTTAGCCGATTCCATCCATGTGAGGTAGGGCATGTGATCAGATTTGGGGTGGGTGCCAGCCTGAAAATTCCGGATCCAATTTTGGATGGCTTGTGCCAATTGTTGCGGGGTATCCGCCGTGAAGTAAGCGGCATGTTCGCCCGCCACTTCGCGAAAGACGGGTATGTCTCGCACGAGAATAGGGATTTTTTTCTGGGCGGCTTCGATAAGCGGGAGACCAAAGCCCTCGCCATAGGAAGCGGCAATGAGGCAGGAGCTGGCAGCGTAGACTTTTTCCAAATACTCGTCGCTGATGCCTTCAAGCCAGAAGAGGCGGTTGTTCAGTTCAGGGTGGGAACGGATTTTTTCGCACAACTCATCAACCAACCAGCCTTGTTTGCCAACAATAACCAGATTTGTATCGCTGCCATCTTGCCAAAGAATTTCGAATGCGTCCAGAACTTGGGCGTGCCCTTTGCGAGGCTCCAAAGTTCCAACCATCACGAAGGATTGATTATATTCTATTTTATTTAAAACATCTCGAGCATCGTCAGGCAAGCTGTTACTTGGCAATGAGTTTTCGACATCTGCTCCTAAGTGAAACCAATCTATTGCAAGCGTTTTTGCTTTTTGAGGGTATTGTGCATTAACCCATTCGTTTAATTCCGAAGCAACGGATTGTGAAATGCAAAACACTCGATCAGATTCACATATTGATTTAAGCCATTCATTATGCAATTCATATCCGATATTAATAAAAAAATGAGGCATCAAAACCGGTAGCAGATCGTAAACTAAAAAATTTACTTTGACACCAGCGATCTTCATTTCAGTATATGTATGAGTCTCTTGCTTCACTATATGGTGCTGGAGATCGAGGCCAAGAAAAATATCACCATCAAAAAACTCAATGGGGTCATCTTTAATATCGAATGCAGAAATCCCTAATAGATTGATTGTAAATTTCCTTGCATAGCGGTAACCCGGCTTTCCAGGTTCAGCATAAATAGGTTCAATTCTATAATCAAATGGTGGCATTAGAAGCCAGTGCCAAAGTATACTTCTCACAACGCGTTGAATTCCGCTCTTCGAATCACGCTGCACAAGTTCAGAAATATCAACTAATAACTGTCTTTTTTTATTTTTCTGTGGAAAGCTATTAGCAATGGATTTAGACAAATGCCTTATATCGTAGTCAGCATGCATTGCGGGCAGTTCAGCGATTGAATCGACTAATCCGTTAAGACCGCTGGCAGAGGAGGAATAAAAATTCTCAATAGCATCAAAATACATTTGTGTGCATTTTTTTGGTGAATGATAAAGGTTTATTACTTCTCTTGCCGCAGTTCCAATTTTGGATCGAAGAATCTGATCAGACTTTAATTTTTCTAATGCGGAAGTAAGTTGTTCATCTGAAAATTCATCAGGCATTTTCCAGACGCAATCGTTGGGGAGATCCGCTAGGCTTCCGTTGGAATTAACAATTGTGGCGCAGCCGTAATTCATACAATCATGGACCGCCGCAGAAGATTCACCTCTCGATAGAGTTCGCAGTTGAACAGATAAATCAGCAGAAGAAAGATAAGTTCGATACATTTTCGCATCCACCCACCCTGTGATTTTAATCCTGTCAGCTAAATTATTATTTTTGATTTGACTATCTAATTGGCTCCCATACTCTCCCGGAGGATTTTCACCAACAAAAACGAGATGACAACTTTTGTCTGATGCCAAGCCTGAATTTAGCCATGCTTGTAAAAGGCGATTATTCAGTTTGGTAGGCCCCAACATGCCAAATGAACAAACCAGAAAATCATTTGAAGAATAACCTAACAAAGATCGTGCAGATTCCTTGTCTGCGGCTGCCTCAGAGTCCCGAAGCAGGGGAATAATCGCCCAGTCAGAGATTTGCTTGCCATACCATTCTTTAGCTAATCGGAAACTGGTTTGCGAATGAACAATCACCCCCAAACCAGCTTGTATGACGCTAAGATTGCAGGGATAGATCCAAGTAGTATTATACGATTGCGGATTCTGCGATCTGTCGAGCAAAGCTTTATAACCATGAGAGGCGAAGAGTTCACGACTCCAATATCCTGTCATATTTCCATGGAGTTCCATGTGGGCTATGATGCCCGATAGAAAAAAATCATGTAATACGAGCACTCCAGGGATTTGCTTGATCAATTCAAACATGTGCTGGTGAAATGGAGAATTACCAAAATGATAAAGAACACGATCAAACTGGTTGAAATTGGCCTGAAACCATTCCAACGAGCGAATAGCGCAGTGCTCATTAATCCATTGATTAGAGGTTTCGGTCTGATTTAAGATAACTTCAATTTCATAATATTTTGAAAGTTCTGGAATTAATTCAGCGGAGTAATCGCTGATCCCGCTTTTGAGAGGTGGCAAGGGAGAGATATAAGCTAATCGCTTCCGGCGATCTGGTCTTTTAGATGAAAAGTCCTCATTGCTTTGATTTAAAATAATTCCCTCTATCGCCTTACTGGCTTTTAGCGCAGTGTTTTCCCATGAAAATATTTTAGACCTTTCAATCGCATGAAGCTCTAACTTATTTCTAAATAATTCATCTGTAAGTATTTGACTTATTTTTTTTGTGATTTGCAAGACCGAATTAGGGTCGAACAGAGCATCAGAATATCCAACAACCTCTGGTATGCTTGATGAATTTGAAGCGATGACAGCCTTTCCACATGACATCGCCTCTAAAACAGGCAATCCAAAACCCTCATGCAGCGATGGAAACACAAAACCTTTGCAGGAGTTGTATAAAGAGATCAAGTCTTCTTTTGAAACATAGCCAGTGAATATTACTTCATTCGCATCTAATCCAAAATTAATCGCAACATTAAGAAGTCTTTCTCGTTCATTATCGAGGATTGAGCACACAATCACAAGCTGATGCTTAATTTTTATATCCGCTGATAACGATGCATATGCTTCAATTAATGTTTCAATATTTTTACGGTGGTCAATGCCTCCCGTATACATAAGAAATGGCTTTGAAATTTGATAGGTATTTTCAATCCTTTTTAAATCGCTTTTGTTAAAAACTATATTCTTAAATTCTTTTTCAACTGCGGTTGAAATATTAACAACATGATCTTGCGAAATTCCAAGATGATCTATCGCTTCTTGACGAGAGGAATCCGATATTGAAAGAAGTAAATTCGCTCTGCGAAGGTAATTTAATTGTTTGTTATACCATTTATTTACAATAGGATTATCAAGGTATGTAGATTTTCTGATGAGGGGGATTAGATCGTATAATATTGCCACTGTTGTTGCATTTTTAAAATTTCCAATACTAACAACAGCATTATCAGCTAATCCCTCAAATACGCTTGTTATAAATACTATATCAGGTTTTAGATTGGATATAAAAGCCTCGCGAATCAATTCAGCCGCCGTCCTATTCGCGCAATCGCCGGAATCAAGATAGTTATATTTTAATGGATTATGCCATACCTTAACATTTTCTTCAGGCACGATACCCTTTAGTCCATTCCGTATTTCAAAAATTGATTCTTCAAACGCACTGTTCAAAACAATAAAAATTTCCCATGAAGACTTATCTTTCGCAAGCTGATGCACAATAGATGCTGAGTATTTACCAATTCCTCTGTTTCTATTTTCAGCTTGCGCCCCCTGCATATCGAAGACTATTCTCATGTTCTTACTTCCCCCTTTTTCTTTTCGATGGCTTTTTTCAAATATACGTAAATGCGCCGGGTATGGGGCGACAAACTGGAGAGATCTGCGATATCCGCATCGAATCTCGCCTGAGTAGGCGCACCAATCGATTGATGAAGACTATTTGTAATTCTATACTCTTCAGAATTGATAAAATCTGAAATAATCGAAATCAACATTTCATCCTTAACTAATTTATTCAGAAATAATTGCTTTCCTTCGGGATCAGGTGGTCTGTTGAGTAAAGTTTGGTAAATCAAATCAACCAAAATTTCTCTATGGTGGAGTTTAATTTCGGAAAGTTGCATATTTTAAAATAGCGTTTAACAGAGAGGCCCTCTTAGCGGTTTACAGTAAAAGCATCAAAAACATTAGCTGGTAATTTTAATGAATCTTTTAAAAACATCTTGTTTGGAGTAATATAATACTTCGACAAGCCATCGAAATTAGCATATTCATACCCGAGGGCCAAGACCTCGTTTTCCCAATCCCCGCTCACATCCTGGGTAGAATTCGGCGCGGTGCTTTCGATGACCAGCACCCATGGCTTGATCGCATGGTTTCGCCAGCCTTTGATGACCAACTTCTCAAATCCCTCGACATCGATTTTCAGCCAATGAATGTCTCGGCTTCCGGCTTTTGCGAGCACATCATCGAGAGTGAGGACTGGAACTTGGCGCTGGAGGACCTGAAATCCTTTCGCTCGGTGAAAATCGGCAATGGCGGCGTCACCGGTGCTGAGACCTGTTTCTGGAATTTCGTAGAATGCCATAGTCCCATGACGATCGGAAACTGCGGCCTCGATCACCAGCTCATCCGGGCGATCTTTTCTAAGCATCTCGGCATAAGCACGGTTCGGCTCCACATGGATTCCGCGCCATCCTCTTTCATAAAAAGCCTTGCTCACGGAATCTACCACCGGGTGTTGGGCTCCAATATCGATGTAGACCCCATTTTCAACATGCCCTAAGGCCCGCCAGAGCAGGACATCCTCAAAATTCTGCGCGTAGGAGGTAATGCCTGGCCTAAAAGGGCTGGGTTCGTGTTTGGCTTTTTCGATCGCCTGCTCGAGCGTAAGCGGAACATCGTTTTCAATCTCGGGTAACGAAGTGGGCTCGGGAGGCAAAAGCTGTTCGTGAGTTGTGGGGCTTGCCGGCGTCGGGCCGGCTAATTGCGCCGAAAGAGCTTTGCGTGCTCGAGCAGCCAGGGCGGCATCGCCACCGAATGCGCCTGCACTGGCGCGAAGGAAACGCATTTCCTTGTCCTCACGGCCACAGAGAGCGTGGTAGCGGGCCATAGAGGTCTCGACACCTGCAGCAAGCGCGCAGACCAAAAACTGCGGCGGGCATTTCCAGCGGGTCGCGGCGGCAAGGCAGCGGCGCGCCTCGGTTTTATCGCCAAGCTGGAGGTGCGCGCAGGCAGCAAGGGTGGCTAATTGCGCGCGGGCGGTGTCCTGATCGAGAGTGCTAAGGTCCATTTCGGCAAGACCCTGCCAATCCCCGAGCTGCCACTGGGTGACTGCTCTTCCCCAGAGGCCAGAGGTGGCAGTGAGGCTAATGGCAGTCGCTGCAGAGACACCACGCACCTCGTAGACAGGCAAGGCTGCTTCAGATTGAACAGCTGCAGCCTTCGTGGCGACTACGCGAGCAGAGGACGCTACCTTTTTACGCGCAGAGTTGCGGGACTTAGTAGTGGGTGTTTTTTTATTTGAGCGGGCCACGGATTAGAGAAGTTATTGCGGGATGGTTTTATCCGCCGATTTCGCCGATTTCACTGATTGCAGAGGCAAGCAGGCATTAAAAGTTGATGCAGCGTATAAAATATTGATTTGTGAAGTTAATGCCTACTGGGTGTAAGCTGCAGCACTCGCCTGTTGCCTCCAAAGCTTCGCGGCTTGTTCAAATGCTTCTGAATGCAAGGGCCAATCGTGTAAAACCGCTGGATCAAAATCGGCTCCATTCGGCCAGATCACCGTCTGAACCTCTGGATCAATCGTGACTTTGGAAAAAAAATTCGGGTCTCGCAGCGAACCGTATATTTCCCCCTCAAGAACACGTTCCAGATCGATGACCCTTGTCAATCCATCACCAAATTTCAACTTCAAACCGTATGGCGGTAGAAGCTGGCAATCTATGATTCGGTGAATTTGATGTCTCATAATTATTCCAGAGGCTTGATCGGATTTATGACATGACCATCCAACAGAAGATTCCAGTCCACAAACAATTCCTCTTGGTGCAATTCACACCAAGCCTCGATGAGCCTTTGTTGCCTCCTGGGCAATGAGCCCGCAATGAGGGAACCCGAGGAAATTGCATAAACAGCAGAATCTTCTTGGTAATAGACATGAAAGTGGGGCTCATTGTGAACGCTGCCTGGTTCGGAATACATGCGAACGATGATTCCGAAAAATCGGGAAATTTCAGGCATGGGTGAGCGACTTGGGAACTCGTGAATCAGATTTCACAGATTTTTTAAGATACCTTCGAATTCGCTGAACAGGTTGGTGTTGTAGATACCAATTCATAGAGGCGCTCGGGTGCGATATCGGCCCCATTCGGCCAAGCGAGCGTGCCACCTTGTATAGAAAACTTTCTGAAAAACGTTTCATCTGCAAGCGGCTTGAAAATAGGGCCATACTTCAGGTATTTCGACAAATCCACATCTCCTTGCACGCCGCTTTCAAAACGAAGCCACACGCGAAAGCCCCCCAGTGGCTTCGCATCCTTGATTTCGGGAATTGTCGTCATTTTAAAAGCATTAATCCAAAGGCGGAATTTTTTCAAGCGGCTTGCCTTCGCGTGCAAGCGCCCAATCGCGCTCCAAATCCATTGTGTGAACGTCAATCCAATCACGGACAAGTCTTAAAGCCGATTTTGATTTTAACCCTCCGGCCAAGACATTTCCCGAGAAATCAACTTTCGCTTTGAACCCTTGATATTCCAGATGAATATGCGGCAGCTCATGGTCATCATAAAACATTCTCACAATCAATCCGAAAAATCGGGAAATTTCAGGCTTAGAGGAATATTGAGCTGGAATTCTATGGTTTCAAAAACTATTCTTATCGGAGCGATTCGCGCAGGAAGATGTCTTTGATTAAATCCAGCTGGCCTTCTGCTTTGCCGAATTCCTCGTCGAGGAGCTTGGCGTGGTTGCGTAATTGAGCGACTTCGTGCTCGAGTTCGGAGATGCGGTGATGCGCTGCATCGCGGACAGATAACAGACTTTTGTTCTCCGAAAAGATTTTTTCCATCTGCTCATCTTGGGCGATACGGCCTGCAGTGAGGACATCGAGGAGGGTGGTCTTGGCGGAGAGGTCGGAAGCGAGCGCTTCGCGCTCGGTGGCGAGTAACGAGTGGCTGGTAACGAGTGCCTGGTGGCGAGTGGCGAGTTCGTCGCGCTCGGATTCCAAAGTGCTGACTCGCTCACCTTGCTGGTGGATCTGCGTCGCCTTCTCGACTAACAGCCGAGCTCGGGTCTCGAGCTCTCCATTAGCTAGGGCCACCTCACTGCTCCGAGCCTCGAGTTGTTGGGCGAGCGCTTCGCGCTCGGTGGCGAGTAACGAGTGGCTGGTAACGAGTGCCTGGTGGCGAGTGGCGAGTGTCGAGTGCTCTGAAGAAAGCGTCGAGAGTCGAGAGTCGAGATCGTTTTTTTCGTTAGCGAGGGTGTTGCGTTCTGCGATCAGTGCGGAGAGATCGGATTCCAGAGCGGAAATAGAGATGTTTTGAGCTGCTATTTTGGATAGTAATGGCGCGGTCGCAGCTGCGCTTACGAGACCATAGGCCTTATCTTCTGTAGCTTTTTTATTTGATGCAGGGGTAAAACACGGCCATGTGAAAAATCCCGTTTGATTTTTTTTACAGCTTATTTTTACGGCTTTACGGTATGTTTTTTTTGCTTGTTCTTGAAGTGGTATCTTTTTTTCCTCAAATTGCTTATATTCTTCACAAAAATGCCAGATGAAGTTTGGCATTTCCTTTAAAATCTGCAGAGCAATATCCTGCTCACGCACACTGAGCTTTTGCCATGGGGCACGCTTCTGCTCGAGCGTTGTGGCTTTAGTAAAATCATAAACAAGCTCGGTATTGTAAAAGTCATCCAGCCTTGTAATGCGAAACTTGCTACTCCCTGTCTTAAAATAGTCGCAGGAAAATCGGATATCTCCCAAAAGTTCTTGCCTGTAGTAAGCATTCCGCACTTCAAAATCGATAGTGATCGGGTTGCCGTGCAACTTGACATTAAAGATTTTTACAGAGTCGTAGCGAAATCGCTCTGGTATCTCTAAAATTTCATTTAACAAACGCTTGGCAACGTCGAGCCAATCGAGTTGAGATCCGGGAGGGACCCCGTTAATCGCCAGATCGGAAACTAAAAAAGCAGCGCACTCCTGTGCAAGCATGAGGTCGCTGGCTGGTGCGGCTACAAGCCACTTTTTCGATGCGGAATTGCTTGGAATAATGAGCTGAAATGGGCGCCCCCCCTCTTCCCCGTCTTGCTTCCAAGAATAAAATGGCGCCACCCCGCTTTCTGACTTAAAAACCATCAAGCCGGCATTGCCATGGTGCTCCACTAACCGCAAATCCATGCGATCCCATCGTCTCTTGAACAGATCTACCCCACCCAATGTCAAGTTGCAGTATCGATGGGAACCTTGTTCATGAAACGCCCCCCGCGTTACTGACTCAACATTTAAGGATAAATTTCCTCCCAGTTCCTCGGCTTGTTTCCACTTTACAAAGTAATCCTCCGATTCATGAAATGCTTTTTGAAGCTCCATAAGGAGCATCTCATGGGTCTGCAGTGCTTTTTGGGCCTGCTCCCCTGCCTCTCGGCGAACCTTCTGTAATTCAGCATGAGCGGATCGGAGTTCCTGCTCTAAAGAGCTAATATCTTCAGAACTTGTGTTTTCTAATTCGTCATTCATAAAACTTTAAAGGGCTGATCAGACTTCCAAAACAAGATTGCGACTCATATAGCGGATTCGGGCGTAAGCCAAAAGAAACAAGACCATATTAAATGCAATAACATAGCCGATATCGTAATGCCAACGATAGGTGGTGCCAAAAAAGCCTTCACGTACGATCTCCGCACAATTCACAGTGGGGTTATAAAGGACAATGTCGCGGAAAGCGGGTGGGAGGGATTCAACGGTGAAAAAAGAACCTGATAGTGGGACTAGCAGATACATGATCGGGTGCCAAATTTTCTCAACTATCTCCGTGTGCTCGCTCAACGCTCCAATAAACAAGGAAACTCCGAAAGCATACGACATCAGTAGGAACCAACCCTCTGCAACCTTCAAAAGGTCGTGCGGAGGATCAACTAACCCAACCGATATAAAAAGGATCGACAAAATCACAAACGACATTGTAGCTCCCGTGGCTTCTAGGAGTGTTCTTGAAAGATACACATCGATAGGCTTGACTTGACGATGAAAGAGCAGGGGCGCATTCGGCGCGATGGCCATAACACAGCGGCCCGGCATATTGCGCCACAGGAGAATGGTGGAATATCCAGTCAAAACGAAGGCGGTAATGGAAATCCCACCTTCAGTGTGATGGCCCATGAGATTCCACAAAACAGTAACTCCCAGCGTGAAAATCATCGGTTCCGCAAACAGCCACATGAAGCCGATATTATGGCGACCGTAGCGGGTGAGGATCTCCCGCATGAGCAAAGCCCCCAAAACCCGCTTCTGGACAGCAAGGCAAGACCAGAAAGAGGGCGGCTGAGCTAGAGAAGGAGAGGATGGCATGGGAAAAGATGGCGGATCCGCCTCCGCGCTGCGCGGCTACGGCGTGACAAGGAAGAGACCTGAAGACAGATGAAAAGTGCGAAGGTTAAAGGTAAAAAGTAAAAAGTAACGGGTAAGGGGTGTGGTTGCGGATTCGCCTCCGCGCGGCGCGGCTACGGCGTGATGAAGTGGTTGAGGACGGATGGCTGAGAGCTGATGGAGCCTCCCTATCCGGCCTGCATTTTTATTGGTGTTTATTCGTGCTGATTGGTGGTTAACAAATTGGGGAAAGCAGTTAATTCGTGAGGGCTGCCAAGAAGCCTTTTTTCTCGATGGGGCCCAGTCGATAAGGGCGTGCTGCTGGGAGAGGATGCCTTGGCCTTTTCCACTTGCTGCCAAAATCTCTCGGAGCTGGGAGGCGGCTGTTTTCGGATCAATTCCTCCAATGATTTGGGATCGGCTATCATGGTTAGAGATTTCATGGAACATTTAGCAGAATCAAGCTATTTCTACACGCGACTAAAAATTTGAGTTTGGGAAAGAATTTTATTCAAACTGCCCTTTATTATTGTTTTCGGCTAATTTTCCAATAACCCAAGCCCTTTGGCCCATGCTGACCAGGTTTCTGATAAACCATGGAACTGGATGATATCAGTAGATTTTCCCTTACTAAAATTCTGTAAAGAACAAAGATAAACCAACCTGGCTCGATCTTTCGGGCGTCCAACAGCCATGGCAATCGCCGCCAAATACTCTGGAGACATGACTCGAATGGTATGCTCCTCCCAAGTCAGCACCATGGCATTTTCCACGGCTTCTTTTTCCAGTGGTGTCGAAACTGAAAGAAACTGCACGGGAAACCCATGAATGAGAATTCCCTCCTCTTCAAAGTTTGTAAAACC
>Ga0114971_10003284_pt1 | contig 10974 bp, 9 predicted proteins | sample M_140625_MF_Meta_FD_87320 | JGI IMG/M metagenome (GOLD analysis project Ga0114971, IMG submission 87320) | Freshwater microbial communities from Lake Montjoie, Canada to study carbon cycling - M_140625_MF_MetaG | ecosystem: Environmental > Aquatic > Freshwater > Lake | place: Lake Montjoie... | reverse complement strand
CGCAAGCTCTTCGGCATCCCCCGCTTTTATCCAAACCTTTTTTCTCTACCCCGAACCCCCGGACTGCCGATTATAAAAACTACGGATGAATGTTTTATCGAAATGACAACTGGACAATCAGTTGTCGAGGCAGTTGTGCAGGCAAAGGAGTGCCAAAGGTCATGCGAATTAACACCACCAGATTTGGACGCATCGATGTCGACTCGAACGACGTTCTGACGTTTCCCAGTGGCCTTCCCGGACTAGAGGACTGTCGCGAGTGGGCTCTGCTTGCCGATTCGAGCAACGACGCCCTCGGTTGGCTCCAAAGCACAACGCGAGGCGACATCGCGATTGCCGTCGTGAGCCCACGACGTTTCGTGCCGCATTATCAGGTGCGGATTCCTCGCAGTGAACTCACACCGCTAGCCATCAGCGATATTCGAGAGGCTCAGGTGGTGGTCGTCGTCGGACAAAACGGCAAGACCCTCACGCTCAATTTAAAAGCTCCGATCGTCATTAACCTCGAAGCTCGTACAGGGCGGCAGGTTGTGGCCAGCGGGGAACTTTCAATGCAATATGAACTTTTAACAGAACGCCCCGCACTTAAAAAGAGTGCATAATAAGAGTGACAGCTGACACAGGAATGTCGGCACCACGAAAGAACTCGGAAGGAGCCACCGATGCTCGTACTCTCCAGACAACGCGATGAAAGCATTATGATCGGCGACAACATTGTCGTCACGATCGTGGATATTCGCGGAGATAAAGTTCGACTGGGCATCAATGCTCCTTTTGAGATTCCGGTTCACCGCCAAGAAGTCTACGAGGCTATTCAGCGGGAAAATCTCCGTGCCTCCCGGCTTGAGCCTAGCGATACTCAAGGCATGAATGCGATTGCTGGCCGCAGCCAGGCCAATGCTCCCACGATCGAACCAACGGGGCAGAACGGTGGTCAGAGCAGCGGCCCAACCAGTGGGTGAGCCGAATCCTGTCCACCCTGTGGGCTCGCTCTTTTCAACCCGTTTACCCGCCGAGAATGGCCAGGCGGCCTGTCCTCCCTGTGCCGGATGGATATAGTGTGGCCATGAACTCCACACGCTCCACACCGCCGCTTGCCTCTGCCACGCCTTCTCCAGCTGAATTCCTTGTGCGGGTCGGCCACAGCCCCGATCCCGACGACGCGTTTATGTTTTACGCGCTGGCGGCAGCCAAAATCGACACTGGCCGCTACCGGTTTGTACACGAATTGGTCGACATCGAAACGCTCAATCGCCGAGCTTTTGACGGGGAACTGGAACTCACTGCCCTGAGCATCCACGCCTACGCGCATCTGGCTGATCGCTATCTGCTCTGTCCGTGTGGCGCCAGCATGGGGGATGGCTACGGCCCGATCGTGGTCGCCAAAGAGCCGCTCACGCAAGACCTTTTGGCAGAGGCAACCATCGCTGTTCCCGGCACGCTCACGAGCGCTTTCTTGGCCCTATCGCTTTGGCTGGGCAGGGAGTTCAAGCATGTGGTTGTTCCATTTGACCAGATCCTAGACGTGGTCGCAGCGGGGCACTTCGCTGGACATCCCATTGATGCGGGGCTTGTGATTCACGAAGGGCAACTCACCTACCGGGAGCAGAATCTCGAACTGGTTGTGGACCTCGGCGTGTGGTGGAAGGCCCGCACAGACCTGCCGCTGCCCCTCGGGGCCAATGGCATCCGGCGCGATCTCGGTCCAGAGGCAATCCACGATATCACACGGCTGCTGTACGAGAGCATCCGGTGGGGGCTGGATCACCGCGAGGAATCGCTCCAGTATGCGATGCAGTGGGGACGGAATCTGGACAGCCAACGCACAGACACCTTTGTGGGTATGTACGTCAACGATTGGACGTGCGATTTTGGCATTCCAGGCCGCGCCTCTGTCAAGCTGTTCCTCGATGAGGCGTTCGACGCGGGCCTGATCCCAAACCGCATTGTGGCTGAATTTGTGACGCTTGGCTAAAAGGAATCCGGGCCCACATTCCGGACCCACGATCAAGCGAGCAATCGGCCTCAGGGAACCGTGTGCATTACACGCCGAAATAGTCTGGCTCGTTGCCCGCCTTCCACTTGATGTTGCAGCCAATGCTGGGCTGCTGCTGGGCCGCGGCGGTTTTGCCAGCGAGCACCGCATCCAGGGCCGCGCGGAGATCCTGCCCCGTTACGGGAATGTTGTTGCCGGGCCGACTGGAATCGAGTTGGCCGCGATAGACGAGCTGGCGTAGGCCGTTAAAGAAAAAGAAGTCGGGGGTGCAGGCGGCGCGATATGCCTTTGCCACATCCTGCGACTCATCGTAGAGATATGGAAAAACATAGCCTTGGTTTTCTGCCTCGTGCACCATCTGCTCCGGTGAGTCAGACGGATGGCTTGTGACATCGTTGGAGCTGATCGCCACGAATCCAATACCCTTGGCCAGGTAGTCGCGGGCAATGGTTGCCAACTGATTGCTCACGTGCTGCACAAAAGGGCAATGGTTGCAGATGAACATCACGACTGTTCCCTTCGGGCCAACCACATCGGCTAAGCCCATCATCCGGCCGTCGACACTCGGCAGTGTAAAATCGGGTGCCTGCGTGCCGAGCGGCACCATCGTGCTGGGTGTGCGAACCATGGGCTCGTTTCCTCTGTTGAGACTCTGACAGAAAGCGAAGTGCAAAACCGTTGCCTTATCGTCCGGTACGCAGCACCGGAATGCAAGATGCTAGGCCACCCCATGCCGCTGAAGTGGATGGAGTATGCTCCTACCGACTGTTTGGCTGGAATGTCCAATCGACCCACAATGCGTCATGGAACCTACGGAGTCCTGCACGATGAAGAACGCTTTCCCGCGACTATGGTGTGCCCTTGTTTTGGCTTCTGTCGCGGCCGCTGGAATCTTGGAATCGCCACGCCTCATGGCCAACGACCCGCTCGTACCACCTAAAGGCGAGGTGCTGAAATTCTCGTTTGCAAAAAGTGCCATCTATCCTGGAACCGTGCGAGAGTACTGGATCTACGTGCCTAGGCAGTTTGACGGCACATCACCAGCGTGCGTGCATGTCAATCAGGATGGCATCCAATGGGATGCCCCGGCGGTGTTCGATCGATTGATCCACGAGCGGAAGATGCCGGTCACGATCGGTGTCTTCGTGATGCCAGGCAGGGTGCCGTCGACTACCCCACACGCACTCGATCGATTCAATCGCAGTTACGAATACGATGGCTTGGGCGATGACTACGCGCGGTTTCTGCTGAAAGAACTGCTGCCGGATGCTGAAACCCGCAGGGCCTCTGATGGGAGAACCATCGTACTTTCTCACCAAGGCAACGATCGGTCGATCGGTGGAAGTTCCAGCGGTGCGATCTGCGCATTCACTGCGGCGTGGGAGCGGCCAGCCGAGTTTTCTAGAGTGTTCAGCGCCATCGGTACCTATGTTGGCCTGCGTGGCGGCCACACTTACTCGACGCTGGTTCGCAAGGTGGAGCCAAAACCCCTTCGGATTTTCCTAGAGGATGGTTCCAACGACCTGAACCTCTACGGGGGCGATTGGTGGATGGCCAACCAATCGATACAACGGTCATTGGCGTTTGCTGGCTATGACACCAAACATGCATGGGGCGATGGCGGACACAACGGCAAGCATGCAACCGAGATTTTTCCTGAGGCTATGAAATGGCTCTGGAAAGACTGGCCAAAGCCCATCGCAGCAGGGAGCGGAAGCCCGCAATTACAGGAAATTCTCGTCCCAGGAGAGGAATGGAAACTGGTAGGCGAGGGCTATGCGTTTACTGAAGGGCCGGCGGCCAATGCCAAGGGGGAGTTTTTCTTTAACGACGTGGGCAAGAGCAAAACATATCGAGTCACGCCCGATGGAAAGGCTACCGAGTGGCTGGCCGATTCTCAAAAAGGCGATGGGCAGAACTTTGCACCAGACGGACGACTCATTGCCGCCAGTGGCGACCATGCGATCCTGAGCTGGAGCCAGAGCGGAACGAGTGAGCGAATTGCGGAGGGGTTTCAGGGCAATGACATTGTCGTCAATGCGGAGGGCCGCATCTTTGTCACCGAACCCGACTCGAGTGGAACATCGCCAAGCAAGATTCATTCGATCAGCCCCACGGGCGAAGACCGCATTGTGGATACGGGCCTCAATTTTTCAAACGGCATCTGCCTGTCGCCCGACCAGCAACTGCTCTACGTGGCAGACAGTCGCACCCACTGGGTGTGGAGCTACTCGGTCGAAACCGACGGCACGCTTTCCAACAAGCAGCGTTACTACCATCTCCACGTGCCCGACACGGCTGATGACAGCGGCGCCGATGGCATGCGAGTCGATCGGGATGGACGACTCTACGTGGCGACTCGAATGGGCATTCAGATCTGCGATCAAGCCGGAAGAGTGACCTCTATCCTGCCAACCCCGAACGGTCGTGTTTCGAATATCGCTTTGGGCGGAAAAGACTTCGACACGCTCTTGGCAACCTGCGGAGACAAGGTCTACATGCGAAAGCTCAAAGTGAAAGCCGCATTGAATTTTCTGCCACCCATCCTACCGCCAGCACCGAAGCTCTAGATTGCATCAATTGGATCGCTCGAGCGGCGAACGCTCGACGGGTATTGGGCCGCCTCGGGCTACTTACTCCGAAAGAAGCGTCTGGCCGTAGCCGTGGTTGCCGCGGCCAGTGCTTCCAAAGGCTCGCCTCGTGCAATCGCCAAGCAGTTGGCCGTATGCACCACGTAGCTTGGCTCATTGCGACGGCCCCGGAGAGGTTCGGGCGAGAGGAACGGACTGTCTGTCTCGATCAAGATCCGATCCAACGGCACCCTCGCAGCCACCTCCCGCAGCGTGGCCGATGATCGGAACGTCACCATGCCTGCAAAACCCAAGTGGCATCCCAACGCAACAGCTTCGGAGGCTTGTTCGGCCGTGCCCGTAAAGGAATGCAGCACAACAGCAAGCGGCCCGCGAACCATCGCCTCCTGCAGCATGGCCAACGTGTCGGTGATGCTGTCCCGTGTGTGCACAACCAGCGGCAACGCGTGCGTTTGGGCCAAACGGATATGCCGTTCGAAAAATTCCCGCTGGAGTTCGCGAGGCGCATACTCGCGATACCAGTCGAGGCCAGTTTCACCAACGGCAGCCACCCTGCCGGAAGTCACCAATCGCTCGATGCGATCCCACTCATCGGCATCGATTTCGTGCACGTCGTTGGGATGAATCCCCGCAGCAGCTACCAGCCCACGCTCGCGGCCCGCCAGAATCGCCGCGGCCTCGCTGTCGGCGGCCCGAGTGCCGATGATCGCCATGCCGGTCACGCCCGCTTGGCGGGCTCTGCCCAGCACTTCTGGCAAGTCGTGGCCGTAGCGCATCGGATCCAGATGGCAGTGGCTGTCAAAGTATTCCATTGGCGAAGTGCCTCGGCCGGCCAGCGATCACTCTTGAGTTCAGGATGCAGTTACACGCACGCTTGCGTACAGCCTCTCACGCTGCCTCACGCCTTCATGCACGCTGACGGACCAGCAGTTGTCCGAGCACATCGCTGTGGCCGAGCGTTGTGTCGCGAGCCTCGAGGGCCAGTTCCAGCGACAGCGGATCAGCGTCGGTGGTCTTCGAGAGACTCTCGATGATCTCGTTAATCTCCACCATTTGCTTTCGCAGTTCATTCAGAATGCGAGGCAGAAGAGATCGCAGGTCCGTGTCGTGCGTGGCGGTAAAGTGAATCGGGTAGGCCAGGCGTGGCACGTGAATGTGACGCTGCTCCAGAGCAGTCCCGGCGCGTTCCACAATATTTTTATGGTCGCCCACAAGATCGACCAGCGCCAGTTTGATCGCCTCATCACCGGGATACGACCAAATCCCGGCATCGGCGACATACATCGCCAGCGACGCATGGAGGAGGCCGAGCAAACGAAAGAGTGCAGAAGGATTTTTCATAAGAATGCAATCAGGACGCAAACGAGCCCGCCAACTGGGCGTAGGCGTAGAGACCAGACCAAAACAAGCCGAACACAACCACTGGTACAACCATCGCCGTCACAACACCCCCGGGCAGGGACACCAGCGGAAACGGCCTCGAAACCCGTTCGCCCGAGGGTGGATCGAATGTCATCACCTTCAAAATACGGACGTAATAAAAGAGGCTTACCACCGTATTGAGGCCGCCGACGACCAGCAACACGAGCATCAGCGGCCGCTCGGCCCCCGCTGATATGGCCTGCACGAGCGACGAAAAAATGAGAAACTTCGCGATGAATCCGGCGAATGGCGGCAGTCCGATCAAACTCACGAGAACCACTGCGGCCGCCACAACAATCCCAGGACTCGTGTAGACCAACCCTGCATACGAAGCGATCTCCTCACTACGAAGCGTGTTGCGCAAGAGGGCCACGATGGCGAACGCCCCCAAATTCATAAAGACATACGTGCCGAGATAGAAGGCCACCCCACTGACTGCATCGCGGGAGCCCGCTGCTGTCACGCCGGCCATGGCCACCGCTGCGGCCACGCCCATCATGAGGTAGCCGGCATGGGCGATCGTGGAATAGGCCAGTAGTCGCTTCATGTTGGTCTGGCCATACGCCGCCAGATTCCCCAGCGTGCAGGTAAGCGCTGCCATGAGCCCGATCAGGGCCACGATGAAGTGCCGGGTGTTGGCCAAAGCAGCCAGCGAGTGCTCGTTGACCACCGTGATACCAGCGGTGTCCCCCGCGGCAGTCGCTGCGGTGCCGATGGTTGCTACGGCCGTAGCCGTCGGGACAGGCATTCCGAGGCCAAACGCCACTCGCAACAGGAGAGCCACGGCCGCCGCCTTACTGGCCACCGAAAGAAAGGCACCGACTTCTGCGGCCGCTCCTTCGAATACGTCCGGACACCAGAAGTGAAAAGGAACTGCCGAGAGCTTAAACGCCAGTCCTACGGTCAGCATCAATCCGCCGAGCGCGAGGACCATCACACTACTGTCGGCGGTGCCTTTGTCGGCCACACCGGCCAACTGCATGGCCATGCTGGGAAGATGGCAGGTGCCCAGCGCGCCCGCCAGCAGGCTCACTCCATAGAGCATGACTCCGGCAGCACCAGCGCCGTACACCGCATATTTAATCGCCGCCTCAGAACTCGCCCGCCGCCCCTTGAGCAATCCCGCCAACGCATACGACGGCACACTGGCCATCTCAACGGCCATGAATAGCATGAGAAGGTGATTGGCCGAGGCCATCAGACACATGCCCAGCGTGGCCCCGAGCACCAGCGTGTAAAAATCGGCGCCATCTTCCCGGTCTGGAATGCCCGACACCTTCGTAAAGACGATGTAAAGCACGAGGAATCCCATCAACAAAAACCGTATGTACGCCGTGAGGCCGTCGAACACGAGGAGGCCGGTGAAGAGTTCTTGTCGGGCTACGAGCAACTCGCCCCCGACGCCACCAGCCAGCAGCCACGGCGAGCCGGGCAGGCCACGCAGATCGCACCACGCATACCAAAGCGCAAAGCCAACACCGCCGAGCGCAATGATCCCGGCATCGAGGAGGCGCAACAGGGGCAGCATCCGGCAGAGCAATACAAGCACAACGGTTGCCGACAGGCACAACTCCGGCCGAAACAGCGGCAGCGACACCGAAAGGGTGTCGTGAAGAGAGCCAGTGATGAGCGTTCCGAGATTCACGAACGATGTTCTCCTGATGCTTCCGAAAGATGCCTAGGGCTTGCCAGCCGTGTCAACAGCCGGAATGCCACTGGAATCCCCACCGATTGCTACGCTGCCCGCCGCCGCACTCTTGGGGGCATCGTGCACCCGGCGGGTCCAATCGGCCAGCGTTTCAACCTGACGGTTGACCGTGGGCGTGACATAGTTGAAGAGGATCTGAGGCGCCACGCCAAACACGATGGCTAGAAATACCAGCGGCGCAGCAATCGCCAGTTCGCGGGGAGTGATGGGCGTGAGGTGGTCACCGTGCGGCCCCTTGTATTCTGCCCCCAGGTACACTCGCTGAATCGCCCACAGGATGTAGGCGGCCGTCAGGATCACGGTGAACGCCGATATCACCGCCAACACGCGGCTGTAATTCCAACTCGAGAGCGTCACGAGCACCTCACCGATAAAGCCGCACATCCCCGGCAGTCCGAGGCCTGCAAAAAAGATGGCAACGGCCAACCCGCTGTAGACAGGCATGCGATTGAAGATGCCGCCAAACTCATCCAGATTGCGATGGTGGACCCGGTCGTAAAGCACACCCACCATAAAAAACATGCCGGCTGAACTGATGCCGTGAGCAAGCATCTGAAACATTGCACCGTTGACGCCCTGAGCCCAGGCATCCCATTGGTATTCATGTCCGGCCACTGCGCTCCACACTCCCAAGCCCAGCATCACATAGCCCATGTGGCTCACCGAACTGTAGGCCACCATCCGCTTGAAATCTTTCTGTGCCAACGCGGCAAAAGCTCCATACACCATCGACACCACACCAAGTCCGCACACAAGCCATGCCAGCGAGAGTCCTGCGCCGGGGCAGATCGGATAGCAGATTCGCAAAATGCCGTAGCCGCCCAACTTGAGCAGCACGCCGGCCAGAATCATCGAGATTGGCGTGGGCGCTTCGACGTGCGCATCGGGGAGCCACGTGTGGACGGGCACCACAGGCACCTTGATGACGAAGCCGATCAGCAGCAACAGGAATGCCCACATCTCCAGGCTCATGCCCCACACCTGCGCGGCGGCAAATGGTGAATTTGGCATCTGACCGATCTGAGCCAAAGCCAAGAGATTGAATGTGTGCAACGGCGCCTCTGCCGCATGGATTGCCGCCAGAGGGCCTGTGCGAGCTGCCCCTTCGAGGGCAGGGCTTACGACGTGTGCGGCCAGCAGTTGTTTATCGGAAAGCGATCGAAGATCGCTGGCAAAGTAGAGCATCAAAATCGCCAGCAGCATGAGCACACTGCCCAGCAGCGTATACAGGAAAAACTTAATCGCAGCGTATTCGCGGCGAGGCCCGCCCCAGATACCAATCAGGAAATACATCGGCAGGAGCATCACTTCCCAGAACACATAGAAGAGAAAAAAGTCGAGCGACACAAACACGCCCAGCATGCCTGTTTCTAAAAGCAGAAACAGCACGAAATAAGCCTTCACATGCTTCGTGATCGGCCAACTTGCCGCAGCGGCCAGCATCGACAGAAATGTCGTCAGCACAACCAACGGCATGCTGATGCCATCCACGCCCAGCAGGTATTCGATGCCAAAGGCTTGAATCCAAGGCAGTTTCACCATGGCCTGCATTCCCGGTTCGCCAAGCGTAAATTGGGCCGGGCCGATGGACCCAAAGAGCCCAGGCACAGCCATCCAGAGCGACAGCCCAAACACAACGGCCGTGGTGAGCAGAGCCACCCATCGCACAAACTCTTCTCGTGCCTTGGGAATGATTGGCAGCGAGAGGACAGCCGCCATGAGCGCCGGCAAAAACACAATGGCCGACAGGGGCCAGAGAGCGGGTTGATTCAGCGAGAAGGTCGGGGGCATGGGAGCATCCGTCGGGGTTTCTGCGGCCGGGAAGTTTTGAGTGTGAGGTCTGTACGAGGTGTGTTGTGTCGAGTGAGTTGAGAGATGAAAAGGAATCAGCCAGCCAGCGAGGAGCGAAACAAAATACTGGCCAGCACAAAGAGAGCCACTGTGCCGATAACGATAAACATCACGTATTGCCGGAGGTGGCCTGTTTGGAGTTGCTTGAGCGTGAGGCCGGCATTCCACGTCGCATGGGCCGTTGCGTTCACAAGGCCATCCACCAGCGTGCGATCGATCCATGCATCAAAGCCAGCCAACTGCCTCGCGGTCCACGCGATGCCGTCGATGATGCGATCGATCACACCCCGATCGGCGCCGCTAGCGAGGCTGGCGAGGCCGAGCACAGGCACCACAAAAACCGCATGGTAGAGTTCGTCAAAATACCAACGGCCAGCCAAGAATCTGTACACGGGGCGAAACAGGTACGCCACCACCGTGGGGGAGATCAATCGCCACAGATACATCACCGCAGCCAGCAGCACACCAACCGCAGCGGTGGCAAATGCAGTGAGCGTGGCAGTCACATGAATCGCTCCGACGTGGCTCTCTTGTTCGGACGGAATCGTGATGCCTCCAAACAGAAAGCCGCCCGTGGTTGCCGCCGCCGTGCCCGCAGGCCGGGCTTGCTCCAGTAGGTTCGCAACACCAAAACCGCCTGGGAACGTCCAGCCGGCAACGACTGCCAACGCGGCCAACACCACCAGCGGAGCCACCATCACGGTGGGTGATTCGTGAGCGTGTTCGGCGATGTGATGGTCCCGAGGCAGACCGGCAAATGTCAGAAACCAGAGCCGAAACATGTAAAACGCCGTCAGCAGGGCACCGCCGGCCACTGCGGCATAGAGAATCCAGTGCGTTGGATTGGCCTGCGAAAACGCAAGTGCCTGCGCGAGAATGGAGTCTTTGGAATAGTAGCCGCTCAGGCCGATCACAAATGGCACGCCGGCGCCGATGATCGCTAGGCATCCCACCAGCATGGTGCCGGCTGTCCACGGCATCTTCTTGGCCAGCCCACCCATCTTGCGCATGTCGTTGGTGTGGCAGGCGTGAATCACCGATCCAGAGCAAAGGAAGAGGAGGCTTTTGAAAAAGGCATGCGTGACGAGATGAAAGAGCCCGGCCACCCATCCCCCAACGCCCAACGCCAGCATCATGTAACCCAGTTGGCTGACCGTCGAATAGGCCAGCACCCGCTTGATATCGGTGGCCACTAGCGCGATGGTGGCAGCAATGAAAAGCGTGATCGCACCGACGTAGGCAATCACCAACAGCACATCGGGAGTGAGCACAGGAAAGAAACGGCCCACGAGATACACGCCCGCGGCCACCATGGTGGCCGAGTGCACCAAAGCCGAGACGGGGGTCGGGCCCTCCATCGCATCGGGCAGCCAGACAAAAAGCGGGAACTGCGCGCTTTTTCCAAT
>Ga0114971_10003280_pt1 | contig 10983 bp, 9 predicted proteins | sample M_140625_MF_Meta_FD_87320 | JGI IMG/M metagenome (GOLD analysis project Ga0114971, IMG submission 87320) | Freshwater microbial communities from Lake Montjoie, Canada to study carbon cycling - M_140625_MF_MetaG | ecosystem: Environmental > Aquatic > Freshwater > Lake | place: Lake Montjoie... | reverse complement strand
TATACCACTACAATCGTTTTAATTCTGCTACCATTTCTGCATCTTTAGCAGAGGGAAAAACAATTGGTGATGGCGTGAATGCAATGGATCGCATTGCAAAAGACCTATTAGATGAAAGTTTCCAAACTGCCTTGAGTGGGCCATCTAGAGATTTTAAAGAAAGTGCTTCAAATACATCTTATGCTTTATTACTAGCGTTGATTTTAATTTATTTAGTGCTTGCAGCGCAGTTTGAAAGTTTCACGGATCCTTTCATCATCATGATTACTGTGCCATTGGCTATAGCTGGCGCATTGATTTCCCTATGGATCTTGGATCAAACATTAAATATCTTCTCGCAAATTGGTATCATTATGTTGATAGGCTTGGTGACTAAGAATGGTATCTTAATTGTAGAATTTGCCAATAAGAAAAGAGAAAAAGGTTTAGCCATTAAAGAAGCTGTCTTAGAAGCTGCTGCGCAACGTCTTAGACCTATTTTAATGACAAGCTTAGCAACCGCATTGGGTGCATTGCCAATTGCCATTAGCTTAGGTGCAGCTGCAACGAGCAGAAAACCTTTAGGAACAGTGATAGTTGGAGGTCTAATGTTCTCTTTAATTTTAACTTTATTTGTGATCCCTGCAGTATATACTTATCTGTCTTCGAAGCATAAACGAGTTGTAGACTAATAAGTAAGCATGAAACGAAATACCTTATTGTGTTTTTTAATTTTATTAGCGGCTTGCACAAGTAGTCCTAATAAAAATGAAAATAAAAATGAAAATAAAAATGACAATAATAATATCACCGACTGGGCACCTAGTTTTCATAAGGTAGATATCGTCAATCCTATTTTAGTTCCGGATACGAGCAGTCGTTTTTTCTGCCCTTTGCAAAACGATAGTGTTGCTTGGGAAGCAAAAAATGTTTTAAATCCTACAGCACTTGTAAAGGATGGCAAGGTTTATTTATTATACCGTGCACAAGACAGTGCTATGACTTCCCGCATAGGACTTGCCATAAGTGAAGACGGCATACATTTTAAAAGGCAAGCGCAACCAATTTTTTATCCCGCTCAAGATAGTTTTGCTATTTATGAAGGAAAGGGGGGCATTGAAGATCCAAGAATTGTAGAAAATCCAGCAGGAGGTTATATTTTAACCTATACCGCTTATGATGGAAAAACAGCTCGATTATGTTTTGCCACTACAAAGGACTTGATTCATTTTCAAAAACAAGGTCCCGTATTAGCCCATCCTAAATACATCAATACTTGGTCCAAGTCGGGAGCTATTATTGCCGAAAGAGTAGGTGAAAAAATGATTGCTAAAAAAATTAATAAAAAATACTGGATGTATTTTGGAGACACGGATTTATTTATGGCCCACTCATCCGATTTATTGCATTGGGAAGTTTTGGAAAACGAAGAGAGTAAAAAAATAGTATCGGTCCTTACACCAAGACCTGGTTATTTTGATAGTCGTTTGGTAGAGCCAGGTCCATTTGCTTTATATACTGAAAAAGGAATTGTGCTTATATACAATAGTAGTAATGCTGCTAATAACAACGATCCTTCTAGTCCAAAATTTACTTATGCAGCAGCGCAAGCTTTATTTGATACCGCTGCACCCTATAAGCTTATCGATAGAGCTGCTAAGCCTTTCATTCAACCTGACCAACCTTATGAATTAAAAGGCGAAGTCAATAATGTATGTTTTGTAGAAGGCTTAGTGTATTATAAAACGCAGTGGTATTTATACTATGGTACTGCCGATTCTAAAATTGCAGTCGCACTTGCCTCTGATCATTAATTGACTATTGCTTTATAATTTTTTCCTGCATAAATTTTGCAGTGGCTTGTTCCACACTTACGATATCATTTGAAACAATGGGTGAAGCTAATACGTGTGCTCCTGTATTTGGCATAGCCATTTCCATCTTCAAATTGGATGGGGTAGCAATTTGTTGCATCATTTTTTGAATGGCACTTACTTTCACTACATTGTCCTGATGCGCTTCATCCTTATAATAATACAATGCTAGCGTAGGCTGATGAATCTTTTTAAATGTGGCTTCTGTCATTGTCGCTTCTAATAAATTTTGCAAAGCAACCACTGCTTCTATTCTATAATGTTTATTCCAATATTTTGGATAAGCACTATCCTTGTATTTTATATCTACATAATTACTTTTTAAAACGGTTCTACCTATCTGTAAGCCCCATGGATTATCTAGCAATGGCGCAGATGGATTAAAGACTTCAATATTGGGCGAATATAAAATCAAGCCTGCAATTTCAGGATAAGTAGCTGCTAACTGCAACGCTAAAGTACCACCAGTAGAAGTGCCCATTAAAATCACTTTTTTGCCAAGTTGTTTTCCAATTGCATAGGCTAACTTAGCAGATTCCCAATATTGATCTGCAGTAAGATTCATCAGGTCCTCGGTGGTATCAATACCATGTTCTGCTAATCTTGCTAAATATAAATTACAATGAAATTGTTTTGCAATATTTTGATGTACTGGATCCCCTTCCATTTGGCTGGCACTAAATCCATGTAAGTATACAATGGCATATTCTGTTTGTGTTTTACTACTGTCTGCCCAAATAATTTTAGCTTGATTGTTGGGTTTAATCTGATGGGTTGCTTCCATAGCTGCAATAGAGGCATCAAGGGCATTGATGCTTGCTACAGTTGGTAAGAAATCGTTCAATACTGGCTTTGGAGGTTTTGGTCCTAAAAAATAAATAACAATTAAAGCAAAAAAGGAGAGAATGACTATTTTTAGTATACGCATTTGGTTATTTTTTTTAAAGCTAGTTATTTTGGGGGCCTTAAAAAAATATATTGCTGATCAAAACCACTAAATTGCAGTTATGAATAAAGAAAGGTTTTTATCATTGGATGTTTTTCGTGGTATGACAATTTGTTTGATGATCATTGTCAATACACCAGGGGATGCATTGCATTCTTTTGCACCTTTTAGACATGCAAGCTGGCATGGATTTACACCCACCGATTTGGTTTTTCCATCCTTTTTATTTGCAGTAGGCAACTCACTTAGTTTTGTTTTACCCAATTTAGAAAAAGCAGGCAGAGCAAAACTGCTTCTTAATATTTTCAAACGTAGTTTTATTTTATTTGCACTAGGCTTTTTAATGTACTGGTTTCCATTCACAGGGGACTTGCAGGAGACTAGAATTTTTGGTGTTTTACAACGTATTGCACTCGCGTACTTTTTTGCAGCTTTGATTGCACATTTTATGCATGAAAGAGTGGTCAAGGTTTTGACTGCTGTGCTGTTATTGACCTATTGGTATCTCGCTGTGCGTTTTGGCCAATCTGGAGATCCATTCAGTGTAACAGGCAATGCGGTTTTAAGGTTGGATCTATACTTACTTGGGCCAAGCCATTTGTATCATGGGGAGGGCATTGCTTTTGATCCAGAAGGATTGCTCAGTACTTTGCCTGCGATTGTAAATGTATTAGTGGGATTTATCATTGGTAATTTTGTAAAAGCTAGCGGTAAAACCTATGAAGGCTTAACCCACTTATTCATGTGGGGTGCTGGCTTCCTATTCTTAGCCTTTATGTGGGATTTTGAATTTCCTATCAACAAAAAACTTTGGACTAGTTCTTTTGTGGTGCTTACAATTGGATTAAATATGATCATATTGGCTACCATCATTTATAGGGTAGACATCCACCGTCAACATCAATTTTCTAGGTTTTTTGAAATTTTTGGTAAAAATCCGCTTGTGATCTACCTTTTTTCAGAGATTTTGCTCACCACTTTGAATTTAGTTCAGTGGCCTTCTGGTTATAAGAGTGTATTTGACTGGTTGTATCAACTAGGTTTTACTCGTTTTGACCCCTATTGGGGCTCCTTATTTTTCGCCATTTCCTTCATGTTACTCTGCTGGACATTGGGTTACGTATTAGATAAGTTTAAGATATATGTTCGTATCTAAAGTTGAATCATCCTTTTTTCCCAATAGTTTTTTTTAGGACTGTAAACGGCGTACCTTTGCAGCCTCAAAACAGTACATGGAAATAAGAAACATCGCTATCATAGCCCACGTTGACCACGGTAAAACAACCCTGGTAGACAAAATTTTACACGCAACTAAAGTATTCAGAGACAACCAGGAGACTGGGGACTTAATCATGGATAGCAACGAGTTGGAGCGTGAAAGAGGTATCACTATCTTAAGTAAGAATGCTTCTGTAACCTATAAAGGTGTAAAAATTAACGTGATCGATACTCCAGGTCACTCTGACTTTGGTGGTGAGGTGGAGCGTGTTTTGAAAATGGCAGATGGCGTTTGTTTGCTAGTGGATGCTTTTGAAGGACCCATGCCGCAAACTCGTTTTGTATTACAAAAAGCATTACAGTTGAATTTAAAACCAATTGTAATTATTAATAAAGTTGATAAAGAAAACTGTCGTCCTGACGAAGTGCATGATGCTGTGTTTGAATTATTCTTCAACTTAGATGCCACAGAAGAACAATTGAATTTCCCTACTTTTTATGGTAGCGGAAAAAATGGTTGGTTCAATGAGACATTGACTCAATGTGAAGATATTACGCCTTTAATGGATGGCATCTTAAAGTATGTTCCAGGTCCAGATGTGAAGGAAGGACATACACAAATGCAAATCACTTCATTAGATTATTCTACGTTCCTAGGTCGTATTGCCATTGGTAAAGTAGAAAGAGGCACCATCAAAGAAAATCAAAATATTGTTTTGGTGCAAGCGGATGGTAGCATCAAAAAAAGCAAGGTAAAAGAATTGTATGTATTTGAAGGGATGGGTAAGCGTAAAGTAACAGAAGTTGTTTCTGGTGATTTATGTGCTGTAGTTGGTTTAGAAGAATTCAATATCGGTGATACCATTGCTGATCCAGAAAATCCTGAAGCATTACCTGTTATTAGTGTAGATGAACCTACCATGAGTATGACGTTTAGTATTAACAACTCACCTTTCTTTGGTAAGGAAGGAAAGTTTGTTACTTCTCGACATATCCGTGATCGTTTGATCAAAGAAACTGAAAAGAATTTAGCATTGCGTGTAGAGGAAACAGATAGTGCGGATAGCTTCTTGGTATTTGGTCGTGGAATTTTACACTTAGGTGTACTAGTAGAGACGATGCGTCGTGAAGGATATGAGTTGACGGTAGGTAATCCACAAGTATTGGTGAAAGATATTGATGGCAAAAGAAATGAGCCGTTTGAAATATTGGTAGTAGATGTACCAAGTGAATTTAGTGGTAAAGTCATTGACTTAGTCACCCAAAAGAAAGGTGAAATGTTGATCATGGAATCAAAGGGTACCATGCAACACTTAGAATTTGATATTCCTTCTAGAGGTTTGATTGGATTACGTTCTCAGATGTTGACACAAACTGCAGGTGAAGCTGTAATGGCACACCGTTTCAATGAATACAAGCCTTGGAAAGGGCCAATTCCTGGAAGAAGCAATGGTGTATTGATTGCAAAAACAGGTGGTTTAACAACTGCTTATTCTATTGATAAATTACAAGACAGAGGCCGTTTCTTTATTGAGCCGGGTGAAGAAGTATATGCTGGTCAAGTATTGGCTGAGCACATTAAGCCAGGTGATTTGAATATCAATGCTGTTGAGATGAAAAAATTAACCAACCACCGTGCGAGTGGAAGTGATGATAGCGTTCGTATCACACCAAAAGTACAATACACTTTAGAAGAGTGTATGGAGTACATTCAATTTGATGAGTGTATCGAGGTGACACCAAAGTCGGTTCGTATGCGTAAGTCTTTATTGGATGAGAATGAGCGTAGTAAAGCAACAAAACAATCTGCTCAATAAGCAATGTACTAGAAGTATAAAAAAAGAGTCTCAATGAAAATTGAGACTCTTTTTTTATACTTCATTTTATCTTAAAAGTCAAATTCGATCAATTTACCTGATATCGAATATAAATTTATTGTTTATGCGTTGACTGGTTTATTGAGTGTCTGCCACAATAAGTCTTTTAGTTCTATCAGGTTTTTTGAAATAGCAGAAGAGATAAAAATATGTGGAATATTTTCTGGCAATTCTTTTTCGATGGCATCCATCAATTCTTGGTCTAATAAATCTGTTTTACTGATTGCAATGATGAAGTCTTTTTGTAACAACTCAGGATTGAATGCATGCAATTCATTCTTTAAAATTTCGAATTCTTTTTTGTGGTCATTTGAGTCTGCTGGAATTAAAAAAAGCAATACCGCATTTCTTTCGATATGTCTTAAGAATCGATGGCCTAAACCTTTTCCTTCAGCAGCACCTTCAATGATCCCAGGCAAATCTGCAATACAGAAAGATAGATTGTTTCTATATTCAACCATACCCAACTGAGGTGTCAATGTCGTAAAAGCGTAGTTTGCAATTTTTGGCTTTGCTGCTGTAATTGCTGATAAGAGTGTGGATTTGCCTGCATTTGGAAAACCTACCAATCCAACATCTGCAAGTACTTTTAATTCTATTTGTTTCCATCCTTCTATTCCATCTTCTCCAGGTTGTGCATACTCAGGAACTTGTTGTGTAGGTGTGGCAAAATTACAGTTACCCAATCCACCTCGACCTCCTTTCATCCAAACAATTTCTTGTCCATCATGTAAAATTTCTGCTTCAATTGCACCGGTCTCTTCGTCTCTTGCAATTGTTCCCAATGGGACTTCTATGATGATATCTTCGCCGTCTTTACCGGTACATTTATTTTTAGAGCCATTCTCTCCATCTTTTGCCAATACATTTTTATGATATCGCAAATGCAATAAGGTCCAAAGTTGGGAATTACCTCTAAGAATCACATGTCCACCTCTCCCGCCATCACCACCATCTGGTCCGCCCTTAGCTGTTAATTTATTTCGCAGAAAATGCCTACAACCAGCTCCGCCATGACCACTATGGGCAAAAATGCGGATGTAATCAATAAAATTATTTCTTTCTGACACTTGTTCTTATTATAAGCTACAAAGTTACTACAATCAAGCGGTAAAATAATTTAACTATTGGCCTTTAGGCCATCAATTAAAATAGCTACCATGTTTTGTTCTAGTTCCTCTGCGCTGATTTTTTTGGTTGAACGGTGCCAGCTTTCGATGCCACTTACTGCATGTAAAAATATAAGGACCACGGTTGGGGCATCAATCGGCTTGATTTCCTTATTCCTAATCCCTTCTTCAATAATTGCAGCCAATCTTTTACGATATACCCTTCTTTGATTTTGGTAATTGGATAAGTAGGGATCAGAAAGGTGTTTCCATTCTCTATCGCTTACATAGACTTCCTCATACTGATATATCATCTCTACGATATGGAATCGAAGGATCTTTTCCATTTTTTTTAATGAACTAATATTCTCCGACTCTATCTCATCAATTTTTAATACAAAACGATTGGCAACATTGAATACCAATTCATGCAATAACTCACTTTTAGATTTGATATGATTGTACAAACTTGCAGCTTCCACACCAACAGCCTCTGCTAAATCACGCATACTTGCCGCTTTATAGCCTTTTTCTCTAAAAAGTGTAGCCGCTTTACGCACAATGACGTCTTTTCTGGACCCGTTTTTTTCTGTTTTGATTCTAGCCATGATGTTATTTTGTACGTTGATTCGCACAAAATTATCGAATAAAAACCAAGGTTTTGGTTAATTTTTGATTAATTCATCCAATTTCGTTAGTTTTTTGGTAATCAACTAGTTGCATTCGTAGAAGTACTTCGATTTAGAATGCTTTGGGAGGGAAGGCTTAAAAATCGTAGTTTCGCAACTGAAAATCAAAAAATTACACATGTCTTTAGTAGTCGTTGGATCTATGGCTTTTGATGCCATTGAAACCCCTTTTGGGAAAAGTGATAAAATTATTGGTGGTGCAGCAACTTATATTGCATGGTGCGCTTCTAATTTCACCACAGTGAAACAAATTTCGGTTGTTGGTGGAGATTTTCCCCAAGCACAATTAGATGCATTGACTGCAAGAGGTGTCATCTTGGAAGGTGTGCAAATTAAAAAAGATGAAAAAACTTTTTTCTGGAGCGGCAAATATCATTTAGATATGAATACGCGTGATACTTTGGAAACACAATTAAATGTGTTGGAAAATTTCCAACCAGTTGTGCCAGAAAGTTATCAGGATTGTGAAATTTTAATGTTGGGAAATTTGGTACCTGCTGTACAAAGTAGTGTTATTAAACAAATGCGAAATAGACCAAAATTAATCGTAATGGATACGATGAATTTTTGGATGGAAATTATGTTAGACGATTTAAAACATACGATTAGTTTAGTAGACGTTTTAATGGTAAATGATAGTGAAGCAAGACAATTGAGTGGTGAGTATAGCTTGGTCAAAGCAGCAAAATAAATCATGGCGATGGGTCCAAAATATGTGATCATCAAAAAGGGTGAACACGGTGCTTTATTATTCCATGAAAACGAAGTCTTCTTTGCACCTGCTTTACCATTAGAGGAAGTGTTTGATCCAACTGGTGCTGGTGATACTTTTGCTGGTGGATTTGTAGCACATTTGGCAAAAACAAAAGACATTTCATTTGAGAACATGAAGACTGCAATTATTTTAGGAAGCGCCATGGCAAGTTTCTGTGTAGAGAAGTTTGGCACAGAGCGTTTGACAGAGATTAGTGTAAAGGATATCAAAGAGCGAGTTGCATCTTTTGTTCAGTTGGTGAACTTTGATATTGAGTTGGTTTAAGATTGAACTTTATTGATTAAAAATATGAAAGTTGCAGTAGTGGGTGCCACAGGTTTAGTAGGTACTAAAATATTACAAGTTCTTGCAGAGCGTCATTTCCCTGTTACTGATTTAATTCCAGTTGCCTCGGAGCGTTCTGAAGGCAAGGAAGTAAGCTTCAATGGTAAGCAATATAAAGTGGTGCGCATGGAAGATGCTATAGCTGCAAAACCTGCTATAGCAATTTTTTCCGCAGGGGGAGCAACTTCATTAGAGTGGGCACCTAAATTTGCTGCGGCAGGTATTCGTGTCATTGACAATTCTTCGGCATGGAGAATGGATCCAACAAAAAAATTAGTCGTACCAGAAGTAAATGCTTCTGTAGTAAATGCAGCTGATTTTATCATTGCGAATCCTAATTGTTCGACCATACAAATGGTCGTTGCATTGCAACCTTTACATGAAAAATATAAAATCAAAAGAGTTGTTGTAAGCACCTATCAAAGTGTGACTGGAACAGGTCAACAGGCCGTAGATCAATTATTCAAAGAACGCAAAGGGGAAAAATTAGCTGCCGACCAAATGGCGTATAAATATCCCATCGATTTAAATGTGATTCCCCAAATTGATGCATTCTTAGACAATGGATACACAAAAGAAGAAATGAAAATGATTAAAGAGACTTGCAAAATTATGCAAGACGATACGATTAAAATAACTGCTACTACCGTTCGTATTCCAGTGGTTGGGGGGCATAGTGAAAGTGTGAATGTAGAATTTCATCATGAATATGATTTAAAAGAATTGACTGCTTTATTGGCTCAAGCGCCTGGCCTAGTGGTACAACAAGACGATGCAGCACAATTTTATCCAATGCCATTGTGGGCACATGAAAAAGATGATGTATTTGTGGGTAGATTGCGCAGAGACGAAACCCAAGCGAAGACTTTAAATATGTGGATTGTAAGTGATAACCTACGTAAAGGCGCTGCGACCAATGCAGTTCAGATAGCAGAATACTTGTTGTTAAAAGGGATCATCTAAAAAAAGCGTTATCGTTAAAATTAAATAGGAAGAAGGCAATTCAATTTTGAGCGAAAAATTAGGATGTTGAATTGCTATTGATTAATTCAATGAAATCGGTTTCGCTTATAATTTTAATCGAGGCTATTTTTTTTGCTTTCTCTAATTTGCTTCCAGCATCTTCTCCAACAATCAAATAATTTAATTTACTACTCACCCCGCTAAGGATATGTCCGCCTTTTGCTTCCACCATGGCTTCTGCATCCGAACGCTTAAGTTGTATTAAGCTTCCTGTGAATAAAAAATTCAATCCTGTAAGTGAGCCATCCGTTGGTTGATGATTGGTTTGCTCCACATTCAATCCCAATTGTATTATCGACTCAATCATATGGAGTTGAATTGGATCGTGAAAAAACTGAACAATACTACTTGCCACTTTAACACCTATATCTTCGAACTCCAATAATTGTTCCTCGGTGATGCGCGTCAAATCAAGTATATGGTTGATTCTGCTTGCAATTGTTTTAGCAGTTGTTTCTCCAACAAATCGAATCCCTAATGCATAGATGAATCTATGCAATGGCTGTTGTTTAGAGGCTTCGATTGAAGTTGTTAAATTGTCTACACTCTTTTTTCCAAATCCTTCCAATTGTCCAATCTTTGCAAAGTCGAGTGTATATATGCCAGGAATGTCTTTTAGCAAACCAAGCTCAAAGAATTTTTTAATATTGGCCTCGCCTAAATTTTTAATATCCATTGCGTCCTTGCTCACAAAATGTGCAATGCGTTCTATAATTTGTGCGCTACAGTTGATATTATTACACCTCCATACTGCTTCTGTACTTTCTTTAACCAATGCAGTAGCACAAACAGGACAATGTGTTGGAAATTGAATCTTTTTTTCAATGCCTGTTCTAAGACTTGCAATGGAATGAACAATTTGCGGAATGACATCTCCAGCACGTTCAATAATGACCGTGTCGCCTAAAAGCAAATCCTTTTCAATGATATATTCTTCGTTATGGATAGAAATACTAGAAACAGTGACACCTCCAATGGCTACGGGTTTTAATTTAGCAACCGGTGTGACTGCGCCAGTTCTGCCCACTTGAAATTCTACATGCTCCAAAACAGTGGTGGCTTGTCTTGCTTTAAATTTATACGCAATCGCCCATCTTGGATGGTGCGATGTCATACCTAATTTTTCTTGTAATGCTAAATCGTTGACTTTAACCACTAAGCCGTCAATC
>Ga0114971_10003279_pt1 | contig 10984 bp, 10 predicted proteins | sample M_140625_MF_Meta_FD_87320 | JGI IMG/M metagenome (GOLD analysis project Ga0114971, IMG submission 87320) | Freshwater microbial communities from Lake Montjoie, Canada to study carbon cycling - M_140625_MF_MetaG | ecosystem: Environmental > Aquatic > Freshwater > Lake | place: Lake Montjoie... | reverse complement strand
TTGCGCCAGTTGCTAACTCAACAAAGTTTGCAACAGTCTTTGGTGCATGGTTAGGAAATAACTCGATGATGATGTCACCGAGTGATGTGTGAAGGGTCGCTGTAGTTGTCATAACGTGGAGACTACCGGAATCGCATCTGGGTGTTATTTGAGCGTGAATTCCTCATTTTCATCAACATTCTCCCTAACATTCCACCAAATGGCGTTCTATAACCGGTTTCTCCGTATAAATAACATAATACCTGATAAATCGGTTTGAGATCCTGCTGAAGAAGCGGTTATCGGGCTTAGGCCTTTTTAACCCTAGTCTTTGAGTGAATAACCCAAAGCCTCTCAAGTTCTTTAGTTCCACCGTAGTGTCGGAACATTTTTAGTTCTCCCTGCCAACCGCATTTACAATTAACCACACATTTTTCATCTCCATCAACCTCTATGTAATCTAGGGATAAATCATGATGCTTATTTTTTGTAAGGCCAGTAAGTATTACTCTTCCCATTTTTAACCCCCTGCTCGTCTGATGGTGTCTTTCAACATCAGCAGGTCTTCCTTTAGAACCACCGTGCGCAGTAGGCGCGGTTGGCACCAAGCAAGCTAAAGGGCTTAACACTTGGTTCTTGACCTGGATAAAGCATAGGGCAAGTAACTGACACCCGTTAGGTCAGAACTTAGAAAATTTCTCCCTTCTGCTTTTACACAGAAGGGAGAATTTGGTTGGGTTTCCCCTTCTTTTCATAAACCCCGCAATCTTAGGACTTCGCCTATTGCCTGAGGTGTCCAGTGCTTATCGCGTTCTATTTTCACTTTAAGCATTTTGGTTTCGGAAGCTGAAACTAGAGGGACGTCTAGATCTAAATCTTCCATTTCCTTCATGTAGGTGTATCCAAATTCGCCGAAGCCCGGAATTATTTCCGCCCAGCAAAAACAGATGTCGCTTTCAATATCGTATTCAATTACATACCAATCAATTCCAGTCCCTGGAACGAAATAATGTGATTGAACAACTGCGTTGTCTCCTTGCCCTTCTGTTTCATAGAGTTTTGGAGTTTGATGATCTGGTCTATCCAGTTTGTATGTAGTAGCCATTATCTTCCTTTCAAGAAGTTGCTACTACACACAGTCCGCGCAAGAGTAATTATTTCAACAATCCATCTTCTTTTAATTCCATCACGTAGAGGCTTATGGCAGAGGACGCACAGATTTCAAGTTCGTCGTTTGTTAACCAACCTCGTTTAACTCTGGATTTTTCATCACTTAGAAACCGGTTGAAATACATCTTCAAGGTTCCTTTTTCGCTAAGAGAAGTAGGAATCGCTCCAATTATTTCCCAATGCTTCTGGCTTACCTTTCCACTCGTGAAACCGATTTCGTGCCAATTCCCAAAAATGTCCATCCAAACCATTGCTTGTTCGCGCGATATGACTACATATGAAACAAAACCAATTTTGTAGGCCTCATTAAATAGAACCGCCAATTCTCTACCAGAATATGGATAATTTTCCGGTTCACATCTAAATTTCCACTGTGTGCCATTTGGATTTACAGGACAGCCTCTTAATGTGTTAGCCCTGAAGGTGTCTCCATTAAATGCTAATTGCGGGGCATCCTTTATGTTTGCGCAACCAATCATTTCATTTCCATTCTATTAATCTCACATTAAGGTGAGGAAGCCGTTCGGTCTTCATATATAGAATGTAAAGAAATTCTATTTCCGCATACGAATTTTAAAAACGTTACATGGTGATCTAAAAAACGAATTCGTATTTGATTTATTTTGAGCTGGTAAAAGGGGAGATGATTTCGCTTTGCTGAATTCATCTCCCCTTTTTTTATCTGTCTAATTCAGGTTCGTAAAAAAGTGGCGGGGCATAGACATACCTACACTTACCACCATCAGAGACATTCCAAATGAACTTCGGTAGATTCTTGACTACGTCGGGATCAATTACGAAAGCCTTTTGAGATCTAGCGGTTCTCTTTCCATCCCATTTACCTTGTTCCTCTTGGAATGAAGTTTCAATAGATTGTTTTGTTCCCGCGGAAGTGATCATGAGTTCCTGGTTCACAGAGCGACCAAGCCACCTAATCGTTCCGGTATTGAGAATCTCTTCGTGGTTTTCACCAAGTCCGGTCAAGGTTTGTGAAGCAACCACGACGGAGACTCCAGCGCTTCTTCCTCTAGCAATTAGGTTTTGAACTGTCTCTGAGCCACCTATTCGCTCCAAAGCCCCTGCCTCGTCAATGATCAACAGAATGCCTCTTGGATCATTGTTACGACTTTCCGTCCTTAGATAACTATCTAAGTCATGTAGCACAGCATTTCCTATCCTAATTTCAGATTGCTTCGTGCTATCCAATGTATAAACGCGAAGATCAATGTTGTTATAGAAAGAAACACCACCGCTGGTTGCTCTCCCACCTGAGCCCATTAATGGACTCAGATAATTGGCAACGCTTTGCGCAATCAAGAAACCGACTGAAACACCTTTTTCTTTTTGTGAGAACATTTCTATATCAAGTGGATCATCAGCGAAATTCTCTCCATGGCGCAAACGATCCAATACCTCATCAGCAGATTTTGGTGCCAAAGCTGTCGTGCGACAGACCACGGCGGTCACCGCTCGCGCATTTCTTGATTGGTAATAAGCCCCGTCAGTTCCCGAAGGTGAAGGTAGAAATCCTAAAATTCGTTCCGCTATTTCGTATTTAGTTCCACTAAAGAGATCTATCGGCACACCTGGATAGCAGATAGAACTAAAGGTTTTCTCTGGAATAATGTTTGGGACAGAAAGGTAGAGGTCGCGTTCTTCTATTCCGCCTTTGAAATCAACAACGACAACTCTAAATCCTTGATCTAAAGCGCTTAACGCCATCCGAGAAAGAAGTCTGGATTTTCCACTTCCTGTATTTCCAATTACAAGGTGGTGTTCTACGGACTCTCTTTCTAAAGGAAAGGTAATTAATTCCCTTTCAGAATACTTCGTAAGTAAATGAAAATCAGGAAATTGTTTTCTTTCCCTTCTTGGTCTGTAATCTTTTGGATTAGCATCCAAACAGATAACAGAAGTTTGTTTTTCACTTCTTAATGGAATGCGATAACTCATTTTCTGAAATAAGTCGTGTGCTGTTTTGTAACCATGCTGGTTGATAGACCAGTTAATTGTTGCCATCAAAGACGGAGAGATGAGGCCGTGCCAAAGGTCTTTATGTATCTCGCTTAGTTTCATACTTAACACCAGTTGAGTCGCTGGATAAAAGCAAACCCAGTTGATAACAAGAAAGACTCCGGCTAGAACCCACTCACCTTTTAAGACATTGGAAAGGATCAACTTCAAAAATAGGAGATTTATTGGAAGTAGAAATATCGCCAATAACCAATATTTCTTTAGGTATTTCTTGACGTTCCATGTAGCAGGTTTACAAGCTAAACGGTTGGCTTGAAAATAGTAATAAACAAATAGTGGGCTGAAAAGCATTAAAAGGTTTGCCCAGTTCTCATTATCTTCAACGGGTTGAGGTTGGGGTTGAACTTGCTGTTCATTTTCTTTTCTCATACGGCCACCTCGCTAGGAAGTATGAAGAGACGAATTTTGGATGAGATGTCTTTATCTAATTCCAAAATGATTTTTTGGAAGACTACGTAAAGTTCATTCGTAACCCAATAATCAACGATAGATATTCCTGGCGTTTTTGCGTTTAAAGTCATAATTCGTTGTATGCGCGAGGATGTCTTCAATGTTCGGTCAATCTCAACAAGTATTTTTTGACCATCGTAATCAGCCAAACCATCAGCCAAATGTTTACCTGTAAGTTGTTTTCGTAATTCTCTTTCACAAGTCCAAAAAGCCCCACCTTTTTCATATTCAATTCTTACTCTCGCAACAGCAAGGTTGTGATGGAGAGTTGAAAAACTGGGTTTGTAATTTCGTTCGCCTTTTTTTATTTCAAAATTGGCCAGTTTTAAACCCTCATTAGTCGTCCATAAAATGCTTGGACAATTCGCCAACAGGCGATCCTTTTCAATAAGTCCTAGCTGAACCCATCTTTCAGTTTGTCTTCTTAGAGTCCTATCGGTCGCCTCAAAGTTTTTGTTTCGGCACACCATCGCTAGCGTGTCCAAGCGACAAACACTTTGTTGCGCAATCCAAGTAACAAGAACTACATCACGACTGCTCAGTCTTGGTCTATTATTTTTTTTCATATGTTTCCTTTCAGTAAGTTGTGCCATACGGCATTACTTACTGTTAGGAAACTTTCTTTTTATCTACTATCTACAAACAACTAACAACAACACAACAACTACTCCCCGCCCGCACCTACCCCCTCTACTTCTCCGCGCTCAACCACCCAAATATTTTTCGCAGAATTTGGGTGGTTGAGCGCGGAGATACCCCAAACCACGCACGAATTAGGGGCAAAGATTGTCCGGTGCGGGCGGGGCATCGGACACTCAACGGTCACGAAAAAAACAGATCCGTTCTTGGTGTAAAACGAATGCGATTTCGTTTTTTTACTGGACCCTTCAGACTCAACCCAAATTCGGAGGCGTAAATACGCCTCCTTGTCGGTGGTCTATGGCAGTATCCCTCCAATGAGCATCGCCAAACTTGAGCCAGCATTTAAGCCAAGGACTATCCGTTACTACGGTGGAAAGGCAAAACTCGCTGATTTCATTATCGGTGGACTCCAGCAGTCTGGCCTCAAAGAGGGCATGACTGTTCTTGATGGATTCACTGGAACTTCTGTGGTGGCTCAGGAACTGAAACATCGCGGTTTCCACACTTATGCCAGCGATCACCTTTATTTTTGTTACGCCTTGGCAGATGCTCACTTAGCTTTCAACCATCAGCCAACATTTAAAAAACTGAAACTAAATTCAGGTGTCCTTGACTACCTCAACTCTTTAAAACCAAAGAATGGATTTATTACTAGGAACTATTCACCTTTTGAACAATGTGAGCGGATGTATCTTTCTATTGAAAATGCAAATAAGGTTGATGCTATTAGAGATCAGATTGAGGAGTGGAAGAACGAAGATTTAGTAACTCTCTCCGAATTTAATTATCTTTTAGCAACCCTAATTTACGGTATAAATTTGGTAAGTAACATAACTGGAACTTACGGAGCTTACTTAAAATTTTGGGAAGGTCGCTCTAAAAAAAGTTTATCTTTAACACCTATAGATATCGCGCCTAGTAAGTATTCCAATCAAGCAATGTGTAAAGATGTTGTAGAAGCAGTGAGCAAACAGCATTACGACTTTATTTATCTAGACCCACCATATAACTCTAGAGGCTATTTCTCTAACTACTTTTTTCTGGAAATGGTCGCTAAGGGTTGGTATGAAACCATTCCTATTCCTCAAGGTGTTACAGGAATTCCTAGAAATCTTGAAGTCCGCTCAGACTATTCATCCAAGATGGAAGTTAGTGGGGCTTTCCAGAGGTTAATAAATAAATGTGATGCTGAATATGTCGCAATTTCCTATAACAATGAAGGGTTATTACCACAGGAGAAATTACTTGAGATTCTAAATGATTTTGGAAAAGTAAAGATTTTAACCCAAGAACATAAGAGGTATAGATCGGTTAATCAAGATGGATCTAATTCAATTACCCAAGAACATCTATTTGTAGTTAGGAAAAAGTAATGGCTGAGAGAATGAATAATTTGACCGGTAAAGAGTGGCTTATGAACTCATTTACTATCTGGCGAGATGTAGTGAAAACATCGGAAGAAAGAGCAACAAAGCATCCTGCTCTATTTCCTCAGGAACTGGTAGAGAAGTTAATACGACTTTACTTACGCGACCCGGGTTCAGTTGTCTTGGACCCATTTATGGGAATTGGGTCCACGATGCTCGCATCCATGAATCAAGGTATGAAGGGAATTGGGTTTGACCTAAGCAAAGATTTCTGTGGGATTGCGAATCAACGCATTGGCAAATTCCAGGGCACTTTAACAAATGAAACAGAGATATTAACTCCCGATGTTCACAACAAAGATTCAAGAACAATCTCAAAGGTGCTAGAGGGACAGTCTGTTGATCTAGTAGTTACATCTCCACCCTATTGGGATATCCTCAATCAAAAGAGAACAGCTGATGGAAAAATCATAAGAAACTATTCTTCAGATACGGATGATCTTGGAAATATTCCAGATTATGAGGAGTTTCTGGCGGATCTGAAGAATGTGTATACCGAGGTTTATAAAGTTATGAAACCAGGCGCACGTTGTATCGCCGTAGTAATGGATATTAGGAAGAAGGATAAGTTTTATCCACTTCACGAAGACCAATCACGAATTATGCGTGAAATTGGATTTGAATTAGATGAATATGTGATTTGGGATAGACAGCGTGATTACAACAATATGAAAACGTTGGGTTACCCATACGTATATAGATTCAATCGTGTTCACGAATTTATTTGTATTTATCTGAAGCGAAAAGAAACACCTGTGAAAGTCCCAAAAGTGAAGAAGGAAGCAAAGCCAAAGAAGGCACCAGCAAAGAAGGCACCAGCAAAGAAGGCTGTAGTAAAAAAGGAGCCGAGTAAAAAGTCAGCTTCTAGTTGAAATCCATCAAATGTAAGTTTCTTCCGCCCGCGTATTCCATTAGCCGGGGTCCAATTTTTGGATCTGTAAGTAGGTATGTAAGTTCTTTTGAATAACTCTTCTCACACAAAAGAAGGGCATATTTAGGTTCAACCATTTTCGCGTAGGTGTGGAGAATGCCGACATCCTTTAGGCCGATTGCGCTTGTAGAAATTTCAACAATTCCAAGATTGCGGTTCCCGCGGTCATCTAACGTTACGAAGATTGCTTTTGGTTGAATCTCAAATCTATGGTCAAAAGCGATTCCCATCCCAGATGCGTTTGGGTCGTTCCTTATTGTGCTACTCAAATACTTAACTGCCTCAATTTTATCTTTTGGATCCAAAAAATTACTGGCGTTTGAATTCAACCAATCAAACAATTCCACATCCTTATCAACTGGATAACTAGATGGCATGGATTTCCACATCCTTACCTTTGATTTGCCCAATTTGAATTCTCTGGCCATCACCATAATTTAAGACATCAGGCTTGGCGCTCAATGCGTTGACCAGACGAGGCGATAACAGTTGTGTAGAGAGAAGAAATGCTTCTTTGGGTTGGGCTACAAGGCAGTATCCAATCAATTGCCCAACCATTCGCATATCTAATATATCCACTTTAGATTCCACGAAGATAAGTTTTTTATCTTTTTTATCAAACCCGACTAAGTCCGGTCTAATTTTAAATTCTTCGCATTCCTCAAATAGTTCTATAAATTCATCAGGTTGATCTTTCATGAATGAACTTAATGTGGAGTAATTCGTGATGTGGAATTCACCTTGAGTTTTGTTAGGGAAGTATTTAGCATCAAAGTAGTCTTTAAGAATTGGATAGGTGGCTAATTCTAAATCTTCCTTAGATCGCGCAGATGAATTTTTCGAATTCGTATTCGTTTTCTTAAGGATTGGTGTTGTAACAGGTTTTAATTTAACGACCGGCCTAATCTTCTCAATAGCCTGCTCAACCGAAATTGCTGAGTTTGGATTATCTAATTCTCCTGTTAGGGCAAAAACCTCAGGGTTTAAGGCTGTTTGTGCTAATTCTTCTAGAAACTTACAGCCGAGAGCTAAATTGATTTGCCAGAAAGCGTCAAAATGTTTTCGGACAGGTGGCGACATTCGCGGATTTAACTCATCGGGATGATGAGGTTTGAATGTGCCAATCTTCTTAGGCGGAAACCAATCTTCTTTGTTGGCAAAACCCCCATCAACATTATGTTGGAGCAATTCTTGAAGCATCTTTTGCTTGCTAGAAATCCGAAACTTAAATTGTTTCAAATACTCGGGATAGACCTTTAATTGGTGCTCCCGCGCAAACGCAGATGACTTCCCCGCTTGTGCTTCAACCAGGTTGGCATCGCGAATATTTGGATGTCCCCAGTCAATGGTTTGAATTGGAATATCAAATTCACTTCTGAGAAAATTATCTATCTCTACGGTTAATTTCCAATTCCGAACAACCTGGAAATAGACCCGTTGGCGAATTTCAGAGGTTAGGCCTTTTCTGGGGAGCCACCCACCAGAGTTACAAAATCCCGATGTATCAAGCATCCCGTTAATAAATTCAACCTGTAATTTTTTTTCATAAGAAGATACCTGCTGGGGAATGTGCCCAGAATGGAAATGGAACTGATTCCCTAATAGTTCTGTTAGGGCCATCCATCCTTGATCTGTAACATCAAAATCCAATATCAAAAGAGTGATGGATGGGTTCGCCATTACAGAAACCTTGAAGGTTAATTCTTTTTGGAGAAATGGAATTATGTCATTGTTGATGGATTCTTTGGTTTCTTTAACCTGGTCATAGGTATTCTGTATTGGATCAAACCCTGAATGACCGCATTTTGGATTTTTACAACTGTAAAACTTGTTCTTTTGAGTAGCTACGGAATTACATTTCGGACAGTGCGCTATTCCATTGATTGTTTTGTTTGTATGCGAGAACTCGATCACCGCTCGCCCAGAATCAAATAACCTTCCTCGGCCAACGATCAATCCAGCCAAGTAAGCCAGTTGGGCATTAGATTTCAAGGTTGCTCCGATGGTTAAAATGTTTAATTAAGTGTAATCAAACGCCACGCATTTTGAAATGCTTTTTATAGATAGTTAGTGTTATGACCAGACTGGAACCCATTATGGGGTGTAAATTCAACGTCAATGTTGAAGATACCTGTGAGCGCAAGGCAAAGACCAATAGTTTTGGGTTTGCCACGGATCTTCACGGAAAAAGCGAATTCGTATTCGGATTTTTTTTCAGCTATAACAATTCCAAAGATTTATAGTAAAGACCAAAACTATTTTGCGATAGAGATACTCTCTCCTGAATTTATTGATGCCGAAAAGACTTATGTAATAGCGGGAGATAGCCAGGCACTTATGGCAATACTCATGAGTTCTTTTTATCCAATATGGGTTAATGCTGTAAGCAAAGACGGCCAAACAAAAGTAAATCCATTGATTGATTACAATAATTTTCCATTTCCAAACTTCAATAAGAAGCAAGAAAAACTTCTTGAAGAAGCCGGAGGAAGGATTCACAAAGCAAGAGGTAGTTTGAGTGGTTCCACCTTGTCTGAGGCGTACGGACAGGAACGCCTACCTGATCATCTTGTAATGGCTCATGAGGAGTTGGATCGTGTAGTTAAAAGTATTTTTGGCTTGCCAGAATCCGCAACAGAAGAAGATATCGCGCAGAAACTGTTTGAAAATTACATGGTTTTGTTTCAAAAAACTTAGCGTTTTGTATCAAAAACACTCATTTTCTTTTCATATTTGCCCATAGCTAGACGAACATTCTTTTGATGGACTCTCGTGTAGTAATAAGTCATTGCTGTCGTATCGTGGCCTAATAATTCTTTCAGAATTAACTCGCTAACGTCATAGTTGCTGTCTGCGAGCATACTGGCAGTTGCGTGACGCATTAAATGCCCTCTGAACTTAGGCATCTTTTTTTGCTGAAGAAGATCATTCCAGTCATCATTATCTTTATTTGGAGTAATCAGTTCACCATTGGATTTGAGGAATACGTGATTTTCAAATCCGATTGGTGGCAAAACAATTGGCTCTGGTCCTTTACTTCCAGATGTTTTCCAAATTTCATATTCTTTTAATTGTTTTTTTCGTTCAATATCCCATACCTTTTTGTTTGCTAACCATTCCTTCTTATAAGTTTTTAATGCTGATGTAAACATAGGAGTTAGTGGGATATCTCGGCCCTTTCGGGTTTTAGGAGATTTCAAATACCAACCTTTTTTATTCTTATCTTCTTCTCTCCGCAAGTTAAATTCAGGATCAGGAGTTTCGTATCTTGCGAGTTGATGGTTCAGTTTAATATTTGGTTCGTTCGTATCTAAATTAATATCATCCCAAGATAACCCAAGGCGTTCAGATCTACGTAGCCCTAAACACTGTAAAAGAAAGCGACAATAATCAGGATGTTTTTCAATTCGTAAATCTTCCATCAATTGAGGAATTTGTCGTATTAGACGATCGATATTTTCGTTTGGGGCATCTATTTTGGGAGGCTTTAGTTCATCCATTGGATTAATAGAAATTAATCCGTCTTTCTTAATCCAGCGAAAAAGCTTCTTTAATAGTGAATAAACATTCTTGCGAGTGCTAGGACTTAATCCATTAATTTCGCGGGTTCCACTCTTGTTAATTCTGCTAACCACAACCCGGTTTTGGCGAAGCGTTGAGTTGATCAAGGCGAGGAGACTGCTGTGGTCAATTTGATGGACTGGTTTCTTGCCCAGATAAGGAGAGACGTGATGGCGGTAATTTTCAACTGTCCTGCGTTTCATGGTTTCAGAAATGTCCTCGTAGCGCAGGATGTTCTCGGTCCAGCCCTTGAAATAGGCGTCCAGGGTTACCCCCCTAGATTTGGTCTTCTGCCAATGCCGTTCGGGCTTATCAAGGAATTCGGTTACTTTGACCACTAAATCGGCTTTTGCCACGTCCTGGCGGGTTCCTGAGGCCGTAATACGCTTCCTTTGGGCGCCCTCGGGAAGCCTGTCTTTGGGCACTTCCCATGAGGCCAGCCAAAATGTATAGGTCTCTTCTTTTCCAGATTCTTTAACAATGTAGGACTGTGTTTTTTTGCGAACAACAATTTGATCCCACAACTCTTTTTTTGCGAGAGAAGAATTTCCTTGTTTGGATTTCGCGCGGGGCATAGTTAGAGACTACGCCTACTGGCCAACATTCTCCATAACATTCCACTAAAACATTTTCGTTTAGGCTTGAAAATAAGTGGTTTTTACAATCAAATTACGTCTGAGTGGAGACCAGGGGAATCGAACCCCTAACCCCCGCCTTGCAAAGGCGGTGCTCTACCAATTGAGCTAGGTCCCCGTTTGAGAGCGGGGTGGGCCTAGATGGACTCGAACCA
>Ga0114971_10003278_pt1 | contig 10985 bp, 8 predicted proteins | sample M_140625_MF_Meta_FD_87320 | JGI IMG/M metagenome (GOLD analysis project Ga0114971, IMG submission 87320) | Freshwater microbial communities from Lake Montjoie, Canada to study carbon cycling - M_140625_MF_MetaG | ecosystem: Environmental > Aquatic > Freshwater > Lake | place: Lake Montjoie... | reverse complement strand
TCGGCTTGGCCCACTGGTCCACGGAGGGCCTTGTATGCGAGGTCCCGGTCGTTCCGCTTTTTGAAACCCTCGACGATCTCGAACACGGACCCTCCATCGTTCGGAGTTTTCTTGCCCACCCAGTCACCAAACGCAGTCTCGACTTCCAGCTCTGCGGAGTGGCACGAATCCCTTCCCCCCAGCGCAACATGCCGATCCAGCAGGTCATGATCGGATATAGCGACAGCAACAAAGACTGCGGCATTTTCGCAAGCCAATGGGCCCTTCACCAATCCCAACAAGCCCTCGCCAAGGCGGGCTATGAAGCGGGTGCTAAGATCCGGTTTTTTCACGGACGCGGAGGTACGATCAGCCGAGGTGCAGGCCCCACACATCGCTTTTTGGATGCCCTTCCGCGAGGCTCGGTTCGAGGAGATCTTCGTGTCACCGAACAAGGTGAAACCATTTTCCAAAAATACGGCAACATCGCCTCTGCGGTCCACAACCTCGAATTATTGCAGGCCGGTGTCGCCGCCGTTTCCATTCAACAATCCCAGAGTCCCACTGACGCCGACTTCTTGCCGACCTGCGAATTTCTTTCTTCCGCCAGCCGCAACGCCTACACCTCACTCATCCAGCACCCTCACTTTATGGCCTACTTTTCGGAGGCCACGCCGATTGATGCACTTGAGACGAGCCGTATCGGTTCTCGACCCTCGCGGCGAAGCGGTCAACGAACGCTGGCAGACCTGCGCGCCATTCCTTGGGTCTTCAGCTGGAATCAAAGCCGCCACTATCTTCCTGGTTGGTTCGGCGTGGGCAGCGCGCTTCGCGAGTTATCTGCGAATCGCCCGCCCCTCTTCCAAAGTCTCTCCAAAGGACTCAAAAAATCCCCTTTCCTCTACTATGTTCTCACTAACGTGGAGACGAACCTGGCGAGTGCGGATCGGGATATCATGTCCCTCTATGCGAGCCTTGTAATCGATCCAGAAATCAGGGAGACGATACTCGCTATTATTCTCAACGAGTTTGATGCGACGCGCTCGATGATGGCAGAGGTCTTTGGAGGCAGTCTGGAACTCCGCCGCCCGCGAATGCTCAAGACTCTCGCCCTCCGCGACGCGGGTTTACGTTCCCTTCATATTCACCAAGTAGAACTCCTTTCAAAATGGCGCGCCACGACCACGGCACCGCTCAAGGATAAACTACTTCCTCAAGTTCTCCTGAGCATCAACGCGATCGCAAGCGGGCTGCGAACGACCGGATAATCATCATCCCCTCAATCAGTGTTGCACTACCGAGTTGGCTTGTGTAGTAATCGAATTCTCACGCTTTAACCTATGGGAAAGATTTATAACAACATCGTCGAAACCGTGGGCCACACACCCCTGGTCAAACTCAACCGCGTCACAGCCGGTCTCAACGCCACCATCGCTCTCAAATGCGAATTCTTTAATCCGCTTGGGAGCGTCAAAGACCGCATCGGCATGGCTATGATCGAAGATGCCGAACAACGTGGTATCCTCACCCCAGATACCATCATCATCGAGCCCACAAGCGGAAATACCGGTATCGCTTTGGCGTTCGTTGCCGCCGCAAAAGGTTATAAGATTATCCTCACTATGCCCGAAACCATGAGCCTCGAGCGCCGCACCCTCCTTGCCATGCTCGGCGCGAAGCTTGTTCTCACTCCTGGTTCTGAGGGAATGAAAGGCGCTATTGCTAAGGCCGAGGCGCTCGTTCAAGAAACCCCGAACTCATGGATGCCTCAACAATTTAACAACCCCGCGAATCCCGCGATCCATTCCAAGACGACGGCCGAAGAAATCTGGGCCGATACCGATGGCAAAGTGGACATCTTCGTTTCGGCCGTTGGAACCGGCGGGACGATCACCGGTTGCGTTGAGGCGCTCCGCTCACGCAAACCCTCGTTTCAAGCGATCGCGGTAGAACCAGCCGACTCCCCAGTCATTTCTCAGACCCTTGCCGGTCAACCTGTCAAGCCAGGTCCGCACAAAATTCAAGGCACCGGTGCCGGATTCGTTCCAAATAACCTCCACCTCAAAAATGCCGCTGGTGAAGCCCAGATCATCGAGTGCATCCAAGTCAGCAACGATGACGCTTTTGCCATGGCACGGCGCCTCGCTAAGGAGGAAGGCATCCTTGGCGGGATCAGCACCGGAGCGAACGTCCACGCTGCCATCGAAATTGCGAAACGTCCTGAAAATGCCGGAAAACTGATCGTCACGATCGGTTGCTCGACTGGTGAACGCTATCTGAGCACAGCCCTAGCCGATGCAGCCCGCGCGGAGGTAGGCGGTTAATATGGCCACCTCACAAACACCGATTTTTGAAGGCCCTATCTTAGCTGATTCTGCTTTGGATAACGAACTCTTCTGGGAGAAAAACAAATCCCGCTTTTTTACCGCGGCTGCGATTCTTATCTTCGCTATCGTAGCCACCATCGCTTGGTTCGTTAAAACCAGCCAAGCCAATAACCAAGCTCAAATACTTCTCGCCGAAGCCACCGGAATCGAAGCTTATCAAGCTCTCATCGCTAAATATCCTTCGAGCATCCCGGCGGCCAATGCCCGCTTGCGGATCGCTGCGTTGCTCCGCGATGCAGGCAAATGGGACGACTCCACAGTCGCCTTCCGTGCGTTTCTGAAAGATTTTCCACAACATGAACTCGCTGGAGGCGCTCTGTTGGGTATCGGACAAAACCAAGACGCAGCAGGTGATACCAAATCCGCTATCGCGACCTACCAGCAAGTGGTCACACAATATCCCCAAAGCTATGCGGCTCCCTATGCTGCCTATTCGGAAGCGGAGATTTATCTTCGGTCATTCCAGCGCGAGGAAGCACGCCGATCCTACAACATGATAGGGTCACAATTCCCGCAGTCCCCAGTGGCTCGCATGGCTGCATCCCAACTCTCTCGCCTCGCTGCCACACCAGGTTCTCCATCATCAGCAGGTGCACCAGAAGCCTCGGTCGCTCAACCCGCCATCGAAGCCGTTCCCGCTAAGCCTTGATTGTTGCCCGCCTGCGCTGAGAGCCATCCATGCGCTACCTGATCCTATTGGGGTTCCTGCTTTCAGCGATTTGCCTTAAGGCAGATCCGCTTTCTCCGCAAACCGAGCAAATCGTTATTTCCATCGCTCCCGATTGGAACTCCTCGAGCGGTCGTCTCCAACTCTTCGAAAAACGGGATCGCGAATGGGCGCCCGCCTCGCCGCCTTGGGATGTCCTGTATGGGCGCAACGGCCTTGCATGGGGGATTGGCGTGCATACCACTCCGACAAAGGCTCCTCACCCCCTCAAATGCGAAAGTGACAAGCGCTCGCCAGTCGGCATTTTCAAAATTGGGAAAATCTTCACCTATGACACCACATTGCCGAAGGGGGCCGATTTTCCATTTCACACAATGTCCCATGCGGACGCATGGATTGATGATCCCTCGTTGCCAAACTACAACCGCCATGTGCGTGTCGATCCTCAAAATCCCCCAGCGTGGTTCGAAAAGCAGCGCATGCGTTTGAACGACCCCCCTCACCGATGGCTTATCGAAATCCAGCATAATGCCGCAAAGCCCATCCCAGGCGCGGGGAGCGCCATCTTTTTCCACATCCAGCGAGGTCCGAAAATCCCGACGGCCGGCTGCACCGTGATGTCGGAACCCCGAATTCGAGATTTGATCACTTGGCTTCGTGCGGACGCCGCTCCTCATTACGTCCTTCTCCCGCGCAGTGAATACTTATCGCGCTGGAAAAGCTGGGGCCTTCCCTCTCCACAAGCCGCAAAGCAGATTCTCGACTAGAGCGCCCCCAAAGATCAGGCCAGATCGATCTGAAACACATACGGGCTCTGCTTCGATCCCACAATCAACTCATTGGCCCCAGGCAAGAGTTCATAAATGAGTCTCTCTTTTTTTGCCCCTAAAGGAACCCCGTTCACGATTGTTCCCAACGTGCTTCCCCGATCCCTTACAAAGTATCGATCCCCCTCACGCTCGATCGAACAGTGATTTCGCGAAACCTGAAATGGCAACATGTCCGCGATCATAAAATCATTCGCGGATAAAACTTCGACATGGTGGGAGCCGGACTGCGTTTGCCGCCCAATGCAAAAGGGAAACTTAACCAACTGCATCGCTTCATATCCTTCAGGCATGACGGACGAACACGTCGGAGTCATGGGTTTTAATATGATCGTCGAAGCGGCGGTTTCTTGTTGACTCTCTGCTTGCATTTGAAATGGAGAAAATGGATGCGCCTCAATGGGCGTTGGTTTATTTGGAACCGCATTTTCCAATAGATCCTCTTGGGATTGGGGTGCAACACGGCCTTCATGCTGCAATCGGCTTGTCACGGAGCGCAATTGCTCAAATAGAGCCGAGAGATAAGGGAGCGAGCGAGCGGGTTGATCTAAAATGAGGGACTGAAAATCACCGGGATCCATCACCTCGCATTCGGTAGGCTTTAAACATTGGGCTGAAGCAGTCCTTGGCCGCTCATCTATCATGGCCATTTCACCAAAAATATCCCCCTTGCCTAGCTGAGCTAGTATCACGGGTTTCGAATCCACGTCCGTCGTGAGTTCGACCTTTCCTTTAATAATGCGGTAGGCCTCCTGACTTAAATCCCCCTCTTTGAAAATATAGCTGCCCAGAACATATTTCACTTTTTTCATCACTTCAGCAGGTCTTTCATAGCCGAGTCCTGCAACCACACCAGCGCCTTGGTGTAGCTTTGACGCTCGAGATAATGGCGGAGTGTGGGATCTGTGTTGGAGGGAAGACTCGCAACCAATAAGTCTAGTTGCGCAGCCGCAGATTTCAGCGCCTCCAGGTGCGCCGCGGCATCGCGATCACGGAAGGCGTGATCGGCGACGACGTCAAGGCGCGATTGGACAGCCGCTTTGAGGTTTTGATACAGGTTCATGTTGCGACCGCTTCTTCCTCAAGGGTCTCAGGTTGGAGGTTGTCCGCAACGGAGTCAGCTATCGCGATATCCTCACTCGCAAGGTTCTCGGATTTCCCAAAAACATTCGCCACGCTTTGATCGGACTTCTCGGAGTCCTCGGATTTTCCACTGAACTTCACGCTGACTAGTTTGCTCACGCCGTGTTCTTCCATGGTCACTCCATAGAGCATGTCGGCACGACTGATCGTGCGTTTGTTGTGAGTGATCACGACAAATTGACTCTGTCCAGTGAAACGATCGAGGATTTTAATGAAACGCGTGATATTTGACTCGTCCAACGGCGCATCCATTTCGTCCAGCACACAGAAGGGACTCGGCTTCACCATATAAATGGCGAAGAGGAGAGAGACCGCCGTCATCGTTCGCTCCCCACCTGAGAGGAGGCTGATGCTCTGGAGTTGCTTACCGGGTGGCTTCGCGATGATGTCGATGCCACTCTCGAGTGGGTCGCTCGCATCCACCAAAACAAGATCCGCTCGACCCCCGCCGAAAAGCTCGGTGAACATCTCTTGGAAGTTGACGCGGACTTTCTCGAAGGTGTCGGCAAAGAGTGCCCTAGTCGTTTGGTTGATCTTCGCGATCACTTCCAGAAGCTCCGCTTTCGAGGATACCAAGTCTTCGTTTTGTTTTTCCAAAAATAGATACCGTTGCTCGAGCTCCTCGAATTCCTGAATGGCATCGATATTCACTGGGCCCATCGAGTCGAGGCGTGTTGTCAGTTCATTGACAAGTTGCTCAATGCGGTCCCAAGGAATGGATCCGCTTTGCGTTGGTGGTGGCTCCACCACAGATTCCACCTTGGGCGCAGAGGTAGCCGCATCGCCCTCTTCGGGAGAATCGGATTTCCCCTGATCCCGATCGCGAAGGGCGCAGAGCAGCGCGTAGGTGTCGGGCTCGAAGACCTCCAAATCGGCCTGATAGCGCTGCGTGATATGAGTGCGAATATTTTCCAACCGCATCTCACTCTGGGCTGCTTTCACTTCCCATCGACTGCGTTCGTCTTGGAGTTGCGCGAGTTGCTGCCGTGCAGCTCGAAGCGCGTTGTCCACGGCTTCGGCTTGAGCGTTAACCTCAGAACGCCGTGCCATCAGCGCGTTCAACTTGGCTTCCTCCATGGAAAGTTCTTCACGCCATTCCGTAATCGAAATATCGAGCGAGGCATTTTCTGCGGTGAGCGACTCGATACGCGATTCGTAGTTGGAGATATCGACTCGGCGGGCATCGAGAAGCTCATTGAGCTCAATGATGCGAGCAGCCATGGGTCCGCGCTGGCGATGGAGTCCTTCCTGTTGCTGGCGCTCAGTCGCGACCCTCACGCGAATTTCATTAAGGGCATCGGAGGCGTCGCTTTCATTTTCACGGGCGACTTGGATTCGCGTTTCGCACTCGTTGCGCGTGGTTCGGCATCCGTCGAGAGCACACGTCGTTTCGGCGATGCGGTCCTCGAGTTCGCCCAATCGCACTAGACTGCTACGAATAGCTTCCTCAATCGAAATGGTCTCGCGTTGGAACGATCCGCGTTTCGCTTCGATGTCAGAGAGTTGGCGCTCCATGTGACGACGCTCATTTTCGATGGAGGCAGATTCGACCTGCGCGGCCTGCTGGGTATCGCGGGCATGACGAAGGCGCGTCGTCGCGGCTTCCATAGCGGCAACCGACCTCGAGCGAGTGATGGCCAGATCTTCGATACGAGCGGTGGCGGAAGTGAGTGCGATTTCCAACTTTTCGATTTGCACCTTGCGCAGCAGTGTCGACTGGCCCGCATTGTCGCCCGACTGCCCACCATAAATGAGTCCACTGTGACTGATAAATCCGCCTTCCAGTGCGGTAAAGGCAAACCGGGGGTTTTCAGATCGCAACCGGAATGCGTCGCTCATGTTTTCGACAACGAGTACCCCTTTCAAAAGTTGCCTTGCCAAAACAGCACCCTCGCCATCCCCCTTCACACAATCAGATGCGCGCCCAAGAACCCCGAAGGGAATTTCCCCATCGTACGCTTCCGTGCTACTTGAAATCCAGTTGGCAGGGATCACCGCCGCGCAACCGAGCTTGTTTCCCTGCAATGTCTGAATCGCAGCCTTGGCGGCATCGGGATCGCGGAAGATAACGGCCTGCAAAGCCGGCCCGAGAGCCGCTTCCATCGCGGAAATAAATCGTTCCTCAACGCGTATGTGTCCGGCCAGCGTTCCCGCAATCGCACTTTGAAAAAACTCCGGATTGTCGAGTCCGCGCAAAACAGCCTGCGTTCCTTCATCCAATCCTTCGCCTTGTTCCTGAAGCTGACGCAGGATTTCCAAGCGGGACTCCACACCGGCAGCTTCTTTGCCCGCCTCGTTCATCACAGCATCGGCATTCTGCCTGTCGAATTGCGCTTGATCGTGGTCAGCGATGGATGCCGCAACCTCGGCCTGCGAATGTTCCAATGCCAATTGTGCGGAATCTTTGCGGCGCTGGAGTTCGTCCATGTTGGCAGAAAATTCCGCCGCTTGGCGCGCGGTGGAGTCGATCTCACCTTGGAGGAGATGCATGCGAGTCTCGCCCGATTCGCGTCGACTCGCCGCGGTCGATATCTCGGCGCGAAGCGAATTCAGTCGCGATTCCAAACCGGAAAATTCCGAACTATTTGCAGACAACTCCCGCTCCACACCGATGCGTTCTTCGCGAAGCGCGGATAGCCTTGCGCTATGCTCATCCAATGTCGCTTGGTGCTGACCGAGACTCTCGACCATCTGCGTGAGCAAAGCGTCCGTCTGCTCGATTTGCTCCTCCTGAGTGCGGATTTTCTCTTCCGCTTGGCTGATGTCCAAACGGTGACGATCAATCAGCATCGTCGACTCAGCGCTCCGCTCATGGTTGGTTTGAATCCGGTTCTCGGCCGAAAACACACGGTTACGGAGCGTCTGCATTCCGTCTCGAATCGTTTCCGCTTCGGTTTCCAGTTCCTGCAAGCCCTGCCTTAGCTCGGCAAGCTCGGCCTCCTGGCTAGCAATTTCCTGCTCGTGGCTCTGCCTGTTTTCCTCGCCTCCATTGAGGCGCGAACGCAGCGAATCCAACTCACTAGAAAGATGGCGATAGGTGTTATAAGAAAGATGGGTGTCGAAAACCCTCAAATCCTGAAGAATGGATTGATAGCGTCGCGCCTTAGCAGCCTGACGCTGCAGCGATCCGATCTGCCTCTTCACTTCTTTGATGATGTCTTGAACACGCACCAAGTTCGACTCGCTGAGCTCCAACTTGCGGAGCGCTTCTTTTTTCTGCGACTTGAATTTTGTGATTCCGGCAGCCTCTTCGAAAATAGCGCGCCGATCCTCGGGGCGATTACTCAAAATCTGATCGATCTTGCCCTGCTCCATGATCGAGTAGGCACTCCGACCGACCCCTGTATCCATGAAAAGTTGGTGGATATCCTTAAGGCGGCAGGCCGTTTTATTGAGAAAATATTCGCTCTTTCCATCGCGATACACACGCCGCGTGATGCGAACTTCATTCCATTCCACGCCCAATTCTTTTTCGCATTCCGCAAAGGTCATCGAAACCTCCGCCATGCCGAGAGGCGGACGGCTATCCGTGCCGCTAAAAATCACGTCCGCCATCTCGCCACCGCGAAGCGCCTTGGCCGACTGCTCGCCCAGCACCCATCGGATCGAGTCGAGCACATTGGATTTTCCGCAACCATTTGGACCGACCACGGCGGTGACCTCCCGATGAAAATTCAGGACAGTTTTTGCGGCGAAGGATTTGAATCCGATGATTTCCAGAGATTGCAGATACATGGGAATTCGGTTAAAAGATGATTTTAAGCCTAGATGGCGACCTTGCCAGAACAAGAAAAAAATACAACATCAAGGGAGCTTTTCGACCCTCTACCACAATATATTGACATCTCATATGAACGACCCTCGCATTGACGAACTTATGGAATTTGTTCGGATTCCAAGTGTTTCCGCCCAAAGCGCTCACCAACCCGACATGCAATCGTGTGCCGAGTGGTTGCTAGCGAAGCTGCGCGCGATCGGCCTCGATGCCCGACTCGAACCCACCGCCGGTCACCCTGTGGTTTTAGCGAAGACGCCGCACGATCCCGCCAAGCAAACGGTGCTCATTTACGGTCACTACGATGTCCAGCCGCCAGAGCCACTGGAACTCTGGACCTCACCGCCCTTCGCTCCCGAAATCCGTGAAGGCCGCCTCTACGGTCGCGGGGCGAGTGACAACAAGGGCCAGATTTTAGCCCATATTCTCGGCGTCCGCGAAGCGTTGGCAGAAGGTCCGCTCCCTGTGAATGTGATTTTTCTCATCGAAGGTGAAGAGGAAATCGGCAGCACCAACCTCACATCATTTTTGGAAAAAAACCGCGCCGAACTCGCATGCGACTCCATCGCCATCTCGGACACCGGAATGGCTGCCGAGGGCTACCCGACCCTCAGTTACGCGCTTCGAGGCATCGCCACCATGGAAGTGAAAGTCATCGGCCCCTCGCATGATCTTCACTCCGGCATCTACGGTGGCGCAGTGGCGAATCCCGTCACAGCGGCCGCCCGACTCATTGCGAGTCTTCACGATGACGCTGGCCGCATTGCGATCGATGGGTTTTATGATGACGTGAAGGAAATGGCGGATTGGGAACGTGACGCAGCAGCGGAATCTCCCCTTCAAGATTGCGATATCGCCAAGCAAGCCGGCGTCAGCGAACTCGCCGGCGAGGCCGGCTACTCCGCCATCGAGCGCATCGGAGCTCGCCCGACAGCGGAAATAAACGGCATTGGCGGTGGGTACCAAGGCGAAGGCAGTAAAACCGTCCTGCCTAGTGAAGCCTTTTTTAAAGTGTCTTTCCGCCTCGTTCACAACCAAAAGCCCGATCAGATCCTAGCTTTGGCCGCTCGCCATTTTCAAAAAACCCGCCCGCCCGGCATTCGCATCGAGATCACGAACGGCCACGGCGGTGAACCCTTCGCCTTCGATCCGACAAGCACTCAAGGCCTTGCCGCCCGCCGCGCACTGAACGAAACCTTCGGTCGTCCGCCAGCCCTCACCCGCGAAGGCGGCTCCATCCCGATCCTCACCGATTTTCAAAAAATTCTCGGCCACCCGGCTCTCCTCCTTGCACTAGCGTCACCAGATTGCCGCGCGCATGCCCCCAACGAGAGTTTCCCGATCGCAAATTTCCTCGCTGGCATCCGCCTCAATCGGGCCCTCCTGCGGGAATTGGCGGCCGCTGGATCTTAATCGATTCGTCCTCCCCGCCATCGAAACCCCTAGACCCATTCCAGCCAAACAAATATTTTTTTATGTTCAACGAAGGGGATTTGATCTTTAATTCATCCTCGAAAACTCAAAACCCATTGTTCAAATGACAACAATCACAGCGGACACACCAGTTAACGAAACTAACGCAACCCATGCCCACGACGAGCACCATGATGTAGGGTTTATAAAAAAATATCTTTGGACCTACGATCATAAGATGATCGGGCTCCAATATCTCTGGACGGCACTCGCTTTTCTTTTCATCGGCGGAGCTCTGGCTCTCGGCGTGCGCTGGCAACTGGGTTTCCCAGGCGCTCCAATTCCGATCATCGGCCATCTCCTTCCCACCACGATCGCCGTTGATGGCTCGATCATCCCCGGTGGCTACAACGTGCTGGTAACGATGCATGCGACGGTCATGGTTTTCTTTGTTGTGATGCCCCTGCTCATCGGTGCTTTCGGAAACTACCTTATCCCACTCCAGATTGGTGCCGGAGATATGGCGTTCCCTTTACTTAACGAGCTGAGCTACTGGCTATATGTACTCTCGGGCGTGATCCTCATGGCGGCATTTTTCGTCCCGGGTGGTGCCCCGGGTACCGGTTGGACAGGCTACGCACCGCTTAGTTCCGTGGCCGCCTAAATTGGATCGCCGATGGGCCAAGGTCTCTGGGGCATCGCTCTTTTCATTAACGGTCTTTCCTCGATCGCTGGTGCGACCAACTACGTCACAACGATCGTAAACATGCGCGCTCCGGGCATGCAGATGTTCC
>Ga0114971_10003274_pt1 | contig 10998 bp, 10 predicted proteins | sample M_140625_MF_Meta_FD_87320 | JGI IMG/M metagenome (GOLD analysis project Ga0114971, IMG submission 87320) | Freshwater microbial communities from Lake Montjoie, Canada to study carbon cycling - M_140625_MF_MetaG | ecosystem: Environmental > Aquatic > Freshwater > Lake | place: Lake Montjoie... | reverse complement strand
CTTTGACGAGGGGCAATCTACGGCAAAGCGGACACTCATCCTCAAGCGCCTTAAATAAGGCCTCGCCCCTCAGCATCCATCCAAAGTAGTCGGTAGGATGCTCACCCGCCTGCTTCCGAGTTGGAGTCGAGAAACAGGAGATGCCCTTTCGCATTAACTCCCGCTCAGCAGGTCGCGCATGCCCAGCCCCACGCCAGCGACAAGGCGCATCCACCGCGACCACTCGCGCCCGCACCGTCTCACGACACCAGTCAGAGAGCTTCTGTACATCTTGGGTCACACAATGACTCAAATAAGCTCCATCGGATATAGCAACCGCGTGAAACCCTTTCCGCGCCCCTCCCACGTCGATCCCCACCACATTCATTGCGCTATCCCTAGAAATGAATGAAATCCTCTGAGGTCGTAGTTCATCTGAAGTACTTCAGGTTAGCTGTTTAAATCTTACTTTTGAAAATATGTTTCTAAAGAGAGGCACTTACTCGTAGTGGGTCCACATTCTCAAGACTTTGACAGTCTTCATCGAATCCAGCACTTGGTAAACTAACCGATGCTGAATGTTGATTCTGCGGGAATAGGCACCAGCCAGATCGCCCAACAACTTTTCATAGGATGGAGGATTCTGATACGGATTCTTGGCCAAAATATCCAAAAGCTTTTGAGCTTTGGTCTTTAAATACGTCGAACCGAGCTTCTTGGCGTCTTTCTGCGCTTGCTGGGTGTAGACCAGCGTCCAAGTCATCTTACCAAACCAGCTTCTTGGAACACTTCCGTATTGGTGTCTTCATTCCCTTGAGGATGGATTTTTTCATGCCGGTAACAGAACTAAGATAAAGCGTCTCCTGCAAGGCCCGCCAATCTTCTTCCGCAATCAACACTGCCGATCCCCGCTTTCCCTGGATCTGAATAGCCTCGTGAGACTCGTTGACCTCATCAACTAAAGAGTAGATGTTTTTTCTGGCTTGAGTGGCTGTAAGGGTCGTCATGGCGTACGCAATAACGTACTTTCTGCTGCCATGCCGTCAAGATTGCTTTTTTCTTTTGATCTTCGCTTTTCCGTAGCGTCCTTTGCGACTTTACCCCGACCTGCCGCGACCTGAATCGGGGCCCGCGTCGGGGCCTGCCCCGCACTCTTGTCGGGGCTTGGCCTGAGCAATCCAAACGGGATCTGGCTCTGCCACGATCAGCGTCGGGAGTACTACGGAATTTGTTGGGTACTGCGGAATACGATCGTCGACGACGAATTATGGCTAATCCGCCTAAACCAACGGCGAGAGGCGAGAGAGAGTAAAGTTCGGGGATGCTCTGGGCTATTCCAAGGTCAGGGTTGACCCGAAAAGGAGTCGAACCAGATTTTCTGATCGGCCGCGGCCCGCAGAAATGTCCCGCGGTGGTTACCCCCTAACACAGAATAGGTAGAGATATTACTATTTCCCAAAGCTTGGCTGTAGTTAATCGCAAGCAAAGCAACGGGCACGGTGATAACCTCGTCAGCTAGGCCATAGTACATCTGAAGAGGGCTGAAAAAGAAGCAGCGGTATGCCTGACTCTTATCTAGATCCTTGCCATAAAGTGAGGCAGCCAAATTCAGCGGATCGTGATACTTGTTTTGAACAAGTTTCATCATATCGGAAGGAATAGCTTGGGAACCAAAAAGATTGGCGTATGTCTGATCAAGGCTGTTCACTCCCCTCCTTTCGTAGATCTGTTTGCACTGTTGGTAATAGAGCGGATGAATCACATCCTTGGCCAGCCCCGCTTGGGAATAATATTCTTCATAAGAAAAAACTGTCAGGATGAGAAGCGAGTTGACCCACGGTGCCTGAATAGGACTCGGATTGTAAATGAATCCGTTCATCGCAGCAAAGGGGTCTGGAGGAGCGGATGCGGTGGATGCAGCCATAACGGGAAATCCGAGTTCCTCGAGCTTTTCGAGGAACTGGAGGGTTACTAATCCGCCTTGGGACCATCCGCTAAGATAGAGGCCTGACTCTCTAATGCCTTTTTGTGCCAGGAAGGTGGAGGCTGCCCGATAGAGGTCAAGACATGCCTGCTGGTGGCTTCCCTTAACGGCATAGCCCTCATTTTCTTTGGATACTCCCATACCGAAATAATCCGCCGCAATAACCACATCTCCCTGAGCTGCGAAGACCGCTGTCATAAGCCGATTCTCGTAACCTCCATCCGAGAAATCCCAACCCTTAGGTCGATGATCCTGCGTCTCGTAGTTATTTAGGACGAAGGAATAGGATGGGCACTGATATTTTCCCCAGATCGTCCCGTGCTGGTAAGAGATTAGCTTTGGAGTTTTAGGATACCTATTATTTCCATCGCCAACTTTTGCTATGGCAATCATTCCTGAGGCCACAGTCTTTTTATTCCCTTGCTCGGGAATTAGAGAACTGTAGGTAATTTGATAAATGTCGACGGGATAGGCCGCACCAGAGAAGGTTGGAGCTACGTAACCGGGTGTGGTAGTCGCTGCGAATTTATCTTTATCAGGTCCCAGAATTCTATTCAGCTCACTGGTGTCTACCGTCCTGAGAAAAGTAGCTTTGAGAAGCGTTCCTGCGGTTTGGGCGTGAACCATAGGACTCACAGCAAACATGAGAACAATAAATAATTTCTTCATCTATCCAACTAAGCACCCATCCCCTAATTCTGCAATACCCAATCTGTAATTCGCTTTTTCATAGCGTTTTCCAATCTCTGCGCCCCACCCAATACCACATTTAAAGCCATCCTCTCCAGACCTTTATAATCATTTTGCACCCTTAAGAAATGTCGGGTTAGCGTCCTTTGCGACTTTACCCCGACCTGCCCCGACCAGAGTCGGGGCCTGAGTCGGGGGCCTGCCCCGTACTCCTGTCGGGGCTCTTGCCAGAGCTCCTACCGCTTTTTTTGGTGTGCCGACGAATATGACGCATCATCACCAATCCGACTACCCAACAGCGAGAAGCGAAAGAGCGGAGGGTGGGATATCGAGAATCAAAACAAGTCATCGTAAGATTTTAGAAGTTAGATTTTGCAGTTCCTCCGACATCGACCATAGTTATAAAACTCGGATATCTGTAGGAAGCGGGGAAAACTTATGAAACATACTAGGATGATGATTTTGGCTTTTCTGATTTTAGGATTAGCCACGGCGGTTGAGGCTGAACTTGCCACCGACTATGACATTTATGGTGGGTGGAAGAAGTTACAGGGGAAAAAGACAGGGTTTTTCCATACGGAAAAGATTTCGGGGAAGTGGTGGATTGTTTCTCCTGAAGGGAATGCTTTTTTCAGCAAGGGAGTGTGTTCGGTTCATCCTCCAGGAAAAGAGAGTTTTACCGGCCAAGGCGCGGGTCAAGCAGTGGAATGGCTTAAGAGCTGGGGAATGAATACTGCGGGGTGTTGGTCGGATCCGGTTTTGGCAGGAATGAAGATGGTGGTGACAGTACGGCCCAAGACAACCGTAGCTGGAAACAAGAAGTTTCCGGATGTTTTTGATCCAGAGTGGAAGGTGGCTGTGGAGAAAAACGCACTCAAGGAGTGTTCCCCGTTTCGCAATGATCCATGGATTCTGGGTTATTTCACCGATAACGAGCGTCCTTGGATGCATGACGATGAGGCAGGGGAATTTTTGAAGATGTTTCTCGAGATGCCTTCCTCTTCTTGTGGGCATCAGGAGGCCCTCAAGGCGAGCAAGGCGGGCAAAGCCGCCATCGAGGCATTTCGGGATCAGGCCGCGGAAATCTATTTTAAAACAACAGCTCAAGCATTTCGCAAGGCGGATCCGAATCACATGATTCTGGGTTGTCGGTTTGCAGGAAAGCCCCCTCTCCGTGTTGTTAAAAAAATGAAAGGCTGTGCCGACGTGATCAGCCTGAACAACTATATGGAAAAACCACCCAGCGGGTTGATTCGAGAGATGAGTCAGGCGGCAGATCTGCCGGTCATGATAACGGAATTTTCATTCAAGGGGCCTGCCCCTGGGGTGGAGCAGGACGGGTCTGGGCCAGAAAAAAGCTCCCAAAGGGAAAGAGCGAGGGGATATGAAAACTACGTCCGCGCTTTGCTTCAGTTGGACTGTTGTGTGGGGTATCACTGGTTCAAGTGGGGTGAAACTTGGCAGGGGGTGTTGCAGGCAAGTGGGGAGCCCTTTCCCGAACTAACCCAGGCTTTCCAGGAATTGAACCGAAAGGTTGAAACTACACGGTAATCGGAAGTTTGTAGAATTCTTGTATCCGATATTCTAACTCGCGTTCAGAACTTCGGTCACTACTTGCCGCCGAAATTTAAACCCTTCACCTTTTTCCACCCCTCCTCCGAAAGCAACTTCGCCTCATAAAGCTCCTTAGCGAAGACTTTTGCACGCTCCGTCACCTTGTCGCTCTTGGCTCGTTTCAGCGAGGCAGGGAGGAGTTCTAGGTTCATCACTTGGTTTTGAAGTTCATGACAGACTGCCTCGGGGATTACATCGTCAGCGTCAGCTTTTTGCCCCGAATACTGACCCTTGGTGATTATGGCCGACTTGCCCTGCTTTAATTCGGCCATTCCTTCGGGGCTTAAAAGTCCCAGCTCCTTGGCAATTTTTAGATTCTCCAGCAGTCCCCAGCTAAGAAAACCTGCGTAGGGTGTCCCGGCCGTCTTGTTCAGCTTAGCCGATTCATCCAGAAGAGCTTCGGGCTTCTCCCCCTGCTCTTCAGCATAGGCCAGCCAATAAACGCATTTCTGGAGGCAGGAGCTGGCTTCTCGCTCCCCTTTGAGGGTGGCCAGTTTTGATGGATCGGTGAGGCTGGCGATGGCGACAATGGGATTTGTGTCAGTACCCCAGACATTATTCCAGCTAATACAAAAAGAATTCAGAATCGCAATTATCAAACCGACGAAAAGCGTCTTACTTTTAGAACCTGCGAATGACATCTGTTTGGTCTAAAGTGGGAAATATAGCTGCCTTCAGTCTCGAAGCTTCATTTTCTCACTAAGGGTTCCGGCCTTTTTCACCATTGAGCGCGAATATCGGCATTCTGGACAACCATGAGAGCCCCTATTGAGGTTCTTCATTCTTACTGTGATCTTCCGTAAAAACCTCCTTGCGCAAAGTGAACATATCCAAGCAATATTCTTTTTTGCCTGTTCTCTGGTAAGGCTTTTAAGGTCTAATCCAATATTAAGCTCCGCGTCCCACTCCTTTCGTAGAATTGGATGTATGCGGTGGGAAATCGGAATTAGGACGCTAGCACCAGCCTCCCGCATCTCACGTCCCTTGCATGCTCTGCATACAAAGTACCCACCTCTTCTTCGAGCATCTTGGTTTCCTGTCACAGAATTGATAGACCTAAGATGACTTTTTTGGCAATGGCAGCATATCCAGTAAGCGTGTTGATTGGAGGAGTCTGCATAAGATTCGGGAGGTTTGTTGTTTCTGTTGAAATCCCAGCTTTTTTTCACAAGGTCTGGGAATCTGTTTCTTAAGTTATTTTTTGAGGTGACCTTTCGGCCAGCGCAGTTAAGGCATCCCTTAGACCCTGAGATCCGACTCCTGACCATATTTGCTGGGTTTGATATGAACTTATCTCCACAAATGGGGCATTTAAATTTATAGTTATTATTGTCCCGAGCTGACACATCTCTAGCAGTAAGGGGATAGTTTTCCGCATCATCCCAGAATTGAGCCACACCAGGAAATTTGCTAAGCAGAGAATTCTCAAAAGAAACATTTCGAATATGGATAACGCTTCGCCTGAAATCGACAAGGTTGCGGAGCTTTTGTTCTTTAAGGTATCTTTCAGATTCTCTATTTATGCCAACAAGCGAGACGACTTTTCTGGCAAGCCGCTCAATTGATTTCCACTTGTAGTGCTCATGCTCTTTTGAGCTCAAGACTAGGTCGTCTTTTCTTTCTTTCTTTAAGCCTTTTTCCCGAACTCTCACTACTCTCCATCCTGCCTTCTCAAGTTTAAGTATTTTCTCAATATCTTTTGTGGCCTTGTTTTTATGGTAGAAGTAACTGTCGTATTCTATGCCTATTTTATGCGAAGGAATTGCTACATCGAGCTCACAATCTGCAACCTTTAGCCTGTTTTTAACACCTTCAAAAAGGTGTTTCATTTGCCAATATATCAATGCTTCGTAGACAGACGACCCTCTAAGCTTTGATCTAAATCCTTTTCCTCCTGTGCCAGGCCCAGCGGTTCGATAACTCACGGGCGCAATCCATGAATCATAAGGGGGATCGCGTCTTTTCCAGTAAACCTTTTGATGCGTATACGGCGTAACATCCCTAGGGGTTAGGTCTCCATTTTTTGTTGGATGCCATTCTTCGGCGTGATCAGGAAAGAGCTTCGCCAGATTATTTTCTGATGTGACCTCCCTGCTCGAACAACACGGACAACCGTGCTCTTTCTTGGATGTTCTTGAGTTTAATGTAGCCACCCACTGGTGGCCTCTTACGCATTTCCAATAAAAAAGGTAATTCGAGCTCCAACTAGTTTCCCCGGGCTTAATTCCGTTATTCCACTTTAGATGCCATTCTGAAGCTATCTGAGGGTATCTTTCGGCCAAAGAATTACCTTTTTGAGGTTGAGCATGGTGCCCAATGGGTCTTACCACCATAATCGAGGGTCCAACCAGAATAAGTGTCCTATAGTTCTCGAATGGATCTCCGTTTACGTCCCTGAATATCCTTACCCCATGCTTCCTTAGGGCATTTTCGAAACTAAAGCGTCCCATCTTCCTATCCTTTTGGGGTAAATTATTCTAATCAGCTACTCTTGTGGCGGAGGCAAAAGGTGTTCGTTGGTTTTTTTAAACTCGTAAAGAATATCCCTCATAACCCATTCAGTTTGTTTAGCTGACCCAGATATTTGAAAGACATAGAGGGGCAAAAAGATCAGCAGAATCAATAGAATGACAGCAACCACAACAATGATAATCCCGAAAAAAGCTCCTATCCCTTCCATTCAACAATATTGCTCCCCCACCCGCACCTATAGCAAGCGGTGGAGAGTCCAGCTCTACTGCTTCGCCTTGATCCGAACGAACGCTTTACTGGCAATGGACAAGACTATGCCTCCAATTAACAGCAGGCTGGTGACACTCGGCTCTGGAACAGCAAAAACGTATATTTTCTGAAAGAGTGTTCCGTCTTTCACGACATTGATCCCGATTTCACTTACTTGAGCCGTGCCAGCGTCCATCGTGATTTGTAACGCCCCTCCCATATCATTGGATATTCCATTATTCAAAGACCAGCCAAAGGGGTTCGTAGTCGTGTAGGATTGAGTATTACCAAGGTCTGCAAACAGGTTGGCCTCCGTCGCATTTGAGGTTTGATACATCCTAACCGTCCATGAGTCAGGCGGTGAAACAAGTGCATCCACATCGGTGTAACTGTTAATATAAAACCCGCTTGAGTTGGGCGCTGAAACAGATGAAGTCGAAGTCCAAGCCACACTATCAATATCGCTGAACATAAAATTATACGTGTTGCTAGGGGTTATCAGCAACGGCTCAGATCCAAGACTATTGATCAACAGAGAATCTGCCCTGACATTGGGAAATACCAAAGCACTCAGTATAATAATCAAAAGACCGTGTTTTTTTAATCCTGTCGCCCTCATCGCTACTTCGCTTTAATCCGAACGAAGGCTTTGTCTGCTGGGAGCTTTACGATTTGTCTGTTGGCCGAATAAACAGTCCAATTAGCCAAGTCATCGCTCTGTTCAATGTCATAATTAAGGACAAAGTTTCCGTTCACTTCCCTAGTTAAGACCAGATCCCCCACCGCCATATTCTGAATCTGGCTAGTGGTATAGAGATTATGGGTGTTGGGATTTGAAATTACGTTTTGTTGTCCAGCATTGTAGTTATTGCCGTACTGAGTGGCGGTATAAAGGTTGTACGAAGATGGAAAACTCGTCACCTCACTCCTTCCGGCAGTTTGACCAGCAGTGTAGTTGTCACTGTACTGCACAGATGTATAGAGATTGTGGGTATTGGGATTTGAAATTACGTTTTGCTGACCTAATAAAAACATAGCCTCCATGCCGAGGTTCGATGGATCATAAAGAATTACTTGTGCAGATGTTAGGCCAAAGTTTTGATAGGTTGTCCCGAATCGTGCAGGCAGAAAAACCCTTTGCAGGATGGTGGTAGAAGCGAACGCATTACTTCCAATACTGGTCACGCTGTTGGGGATGATGATGCTGGTTAGGCTGGGGCAACCAGAGAACGCACCACTCCCAATACTGGTCACGCTGTTAGGGATGGTGATACTGGTGACAGGTATTCCCGCAAACCAACCAGACCCAATTGCAGGTAATCCATCAACCAAGGTAATGCTGGTTAGGCTGGTGCAACCAGAGAACGCACCACTCTCAATACTGGTCACGCTGTTGCCGATGGTAACACTCACTAGGCTGGTGCAACCAGAGAACGTACCACTCTCAATACTGGTCACGCTGTTGGGGATGATGATGCTGGTTAGGCTGGTGCAACCAGAGAACGTACCACTCCCAATACTGGTCACGCTGTTGCCGATGGTAACACTCGCTAGGCTGGTGCAATCTTTAAACGCCTCACCTCTAATAATCGTCACGCTGTTGGGGATGACCACGCTTGTCATGCCGAGATTACGAGCCATGCAACCACCACCCAACGTTTTCACGGTATACCCGTATGATTCACCCGTTCTATAATCATATTGGGCTACTTCACTGGGTATCGTCACCGCTGGCACATCGTCTTTGATATATGTAAGAATGGTGGCGGTCGCTGGGTAGTCTTCGAGATCAAAAAACCAGTCATCATAAAGGTACGTGTCCGACCCCAACGCAGTCTGAAAGGCCGAGGCAAGGATGAGGGCGGAGAGGATGAGGCTTCGCATTCGAATAACTAAGCACACCTCGTCGCAAATAGCTATACCCCCCTACCCCCCCCATTCGTGCGCACGAGATTTTGTTGTCCCGCTGGGCGCCTTGCGGGCATTTACGGCAAGCAGTAGGTGGACGATTCCTAGCGGGTTTTAGAGGTTTAAGCCCTTCCCCAACCTAACCATGTTGCCTCCTGTCGTTCATCAATTCCAAAAACTAGGTCAGATTTTTCTGGGGGGGGGTATGTGTATGTGAACACCCGCTGGGGGGCTGGGGAGTAGGGTGTGGTGGTGCTAGTCGATTCCACCAGATGCAGATGTCTTGCGATCCAAAGGTCAGAGAAGTAAGGCGGCAAGTGGTCTCTAACTGTAAGCAGAATTGTTTCTAGAAATCTAAACCCTTGAATCTAATTCTGTTAGTACATACAAACCATATACTTAAACTGGAGCCGGCTATCAGATTTGAACTGATGACCCGCGGTTTACAAAACCGCTGCTCTACCCCTGAGCTAAGCCGGCATTAACCTCTATCTTCGTGCAGAAGGCTTCCTCTGCAAGCCCGCTCTCCTACCCAATAAACTAAACGTTGTAGGTGGAAGAAGCAGTTGTCCCGCCGTGTCCCGTCCAGTTCGTATGAAAGAACTCGCCCCGTGGCTTGTCCACTCTCTCATAGGTGTGAGCCCCAAAATAATCCCGCTGGGCCTGAAGAAGATTGGCAGGCAAGACCGCACTGCGGTAGCTATCGAAAAAGGCTAACGCTGTGCTAAACGCTGGAACCGGAATCCCACGCTTGGCTGCTGCCGCCACCACTGTCCGCCAGCCCTTCTGCGACTTCTTCACCTCGCCCCTGAAATAATCGTCCAAGAGCAAATTACTCAACTTGCCATTCTTATCGTACGCCTCCTTGATCTTGCCCAAGAATCGCGAACGGATAATGCACCCGCCACGCCACATCAAGGCAATCCCCCCGTAATTCAGGTTCCACTTGTACTCCTTCGCCGCCGCCCTCATCAGCATGTAGCCCTGCGCATAGCTCACGATCTTCGAGGCATACAGCGCGTCCCGAATCTCCGCAATGAACGCTTTCTTTTTCTCAGGATCCTTCGCTGCTGGGAGTAAAGGCTTCGGTCCCTTCAACTTCTTCGCCGCCGCCACTCTCTCATCTTTCAAAGCGGAAACGCAACGCGCATAGACCGCTTCCGCCATCAAGGTGATCGGAATTCCCAAATCCTGCGAGTTGATCACCGTCCACTTGCCCGTTCCCTTCTGACCCGCTGTATCCAGAATCTTATCCACCAGCGGCGACCCATCAGCGTCTTTCTTCGCCAGAATATCTCTGGAGATCTCAATCAGATAGCTATCCAGCTCTCCCTTATTCCAATCCGCAAAAACATTGTGCATCTCATCAGGAGTCATCCCCAAACCATTCTTCATCAGATTGTACGCCTCACAGATCAGCTGCATGTCCCCGTACTCAATCCCATTATGCACCATCTTGACGTAGTGACCCGCCCCTTGCTCCCCTACCCAATCACAACAGGGCACTCCTCCATCCACCTTCGCAGAAATATCCTGCATAATCTTTTTCACAAACGGCCAAGCCGCTGGCGAGCCCCCAGGCATGATACTCGGACCGTGCCGGGCACCCTCTTCCCCACCCGATACTCCCGTGCCGATATAAAGCAGTCCTTTGGCTTCCACTTCCTTTTGTCGCCTGTTCGTATCCTCAAAAAGCGAGTTACCGCCGTCGATAATAATGTCCCCTTTTTCCAAGAATGGCATCACCTCTTGAATGAAATCATCCACCGGTTTGCCCGCCTTGACCAAAAGCATCACCCTCCGCGGCCTCTTCAACATCGAGACCATCTCCTGAATCGAGTGGGCTCCCAGCACTTTTGTGCCCTTCGCTTGGTTCGCGAGGAAATCGTCCACCTTGGAGACGGTACGATTAAAGGCCACCACGGTGTAGCCGTGGTCATTCATGTTCAGAATAATGTTTTGGCCCATGACGGCCAGCCCGATAAGGGCGATATCACCTTGGGGTTCGTTTGACATAAATTATCTTTGAATACGGGCCGATCCGCCCTGCGCAAAAGCCTTCACCTGATCTACCGTCGCCATGGTGGTATCTCCAGGGAACG
>Ga0114971_10003273_pt1 | contig 10999 bp, 11 predicted proteins | sample M_140625_MF_Meta_FD_87320 | JGI IMG/M metagenome (GOLD analysis project Ga0114971, IMG submission 87320) | Freshwater microbial communities from Lake Montjoie, Canada to study carbon cycling - M_140625_MF_MetaG | ecosystem: Environmental > Aquatic > Freshwater > Lake | place: Lake Montjoie... | reverse complement strand
GGATGCTAAGGATGCTAAGGAACTTACTCTTTATATATCTGCTCATGGATTAGAACTTGGGTCATCTAAACCGTTGAAATCATCTAACAAAAAATATAATACATTTTTAGAAAAATGTCTAATAGTTTACGAACAAGGATGTAGTGGTCTTGAAAATGAAGGCGATACAAAAATAGATGAATTTATAAAAGCTTTTAGAGACGGTAAAGAAAGAGACACAAAATATATATTGGAGTCTGTATCTTCTGTATTACGATATGAAAAGTGTAAAGAGTATGGACAATCTCATGGTAAAATGATAATGCGACGTCGAGACATAGAAACACAATTTAAAAGAATAAGCACACCACACTTGTTGCGTAAATTTGCATATAAGTTATTAGATAAATTACAAAATTATTCAGACGCAATAGGCCGAGGTAAAATATTGATAGATAGAAAGGATCCCTCCTTTATAGATGATGGAAATTTGAAAAAATTAGTCGATGAAAATAGTTTTAAAGATTTTTGTAAAAAGTTATCAGAACGTTTAGTGACTGACATTGATTACGAGTTATTTATGGGTTTATTTTCAATGGCAATTGAAGAAACTGAACCAGCTCCTAAATTCGCGGAAGACTTGTTTAGATGTTCGCTTTATAGTTCATATAAACTCGCAAATCCCGTTAACGATAAAAAATTCTTTATGAGTGGAAAAGATGAATCACAAGAAGACAAGGACTATATGAACTATGGAATTCACTTGATTGACATAAGAGGAGTTGATGGGGGTAAAGATGATGGGGTGATAAATTTATTAGAGAAAAAACATGGTTATAAATTTAAATTTAATTTAGAACAGGATAATACTATTTGTTTGTCTGATATTTTATTTGAATGTTTTAAATGTGGTTTTGATAAAGTTAATATTATTGATAGTTCATGTCGTTCATATAGTAGTGATGATTATAAAAAAGTAGACGGGCGGGGAGGTGTACTAACTGTGGATGAAATCCGTTTTTGGGAAAAATTCGGAAAAAAAATGCGTAAAATGAATAAGAGTGAAAGTCGTGAAAGTCGTGAAAGTCGTGAAAGTCGTGAAAGTCGTAAAAGTCGTAAAAGAAAGTCATCATCAATTTCTAAATTTTTGTCTAAAAAGTCTAAAAAATCTAAAAAGCCTAAAAAGCGTTCGATAACTCGTCGGCGCGCATGTTCTCCTCTCTGTAAACGTGTATAAACTCGATGGCCTCAAACTGACTTGCCAAGTCTTTGGCCTGCGTGTACACCCCTTTTAAATTTTCCGACTTTACTTTATAAACCCCTCGCATCTGTTGAATAACAAGCAGGCTGTCTCCCTTGACACAAAGTTGTTTAACGCCTCTTTTTAGGCACTCGGTGAGGCCAATGACAAGACCTGTATATTCGGCAAAATTGTTGGTCACGTTTTCACCGACAAAATGCGAGAGTGCAAACATTTCCGACCGGTTTGTGTCAGTCTGTGTGTAAAGCACTGCACCGGCCCCGCCACGTCCTGGGTTGCGTTTAGAAGACCCGTCAAAGTAAAGAACAACGGTCATTTTGTTTTTATTTTGTTTTTTATTCTATTTATTCTATTTTATAGTGATAGAGATAGCAAAAGCAATAAGCATTCCTATTGAAAACTCTCCAAGTTTGAACGCGGTATGTGTTGCCGAATTTCCATCTTTTATTTTTCCTTCAAACACAAAAAATCGTTTATTTAGAAAAAGTTGCACTAACTGATACAATACAAACACGATTCCAACCCAATCATAATGAAAAGCTACAAATCCGACCACAACATGTATCAATGCGTAATAAAAAGGCTTTTCATAAACAAGTCCTGAATGGATCATATTTATATTATAGTTGATAAATTTTATGAGAGGGTAATCCTCATAAAATTGTTTTTTCTTTCTTTTTTTCTTTCTTTCGTCCATCCTCTACCACTTGATTTCATGGGGTTTCACGCACCCCACATACTTGTGCTTTTTGTCCAATGCCACAATGGCCACGTTTGTAATGTCGGTGACGGCTTCCAGTTGTTTGAGCGTATCGACGGCGTTGCCCCCTTGAAGTTGTCGAAACAATTCTTCGCCAACCGACACAAACGTCTCCATGATTTGGCGTTCTTCCTTCTTGCGTTCATCTGCCAAGCTGGCCACGTAGACTTTTTGTTTAAACTTTTCCTCGTCCAACTCACCCGTCAGGTATTTCAAACGATCGGCGTGACGCGCCGTTTGGTCCAGAAAACGCGGCAATGTCACTTGACGATGGTGCACAAAGCGTTGGTAGTAATACTGGATCATTCTGTGTTGGTCGTGAGTAAGAACAGCATTGAAAAGTTTGGCTTGAATGTCGTAATAGTAAGGCATTGGGCCACACGCTCCTTGATGCTGGCGATGACGCGGATCGCGGATGTTTCCGGCGCGAAGCGCTTCAAAGTAATGCGGATTGTGGATCACGCCTGTTTCAATCAATCCCGTCGTCCATGAAAATGCCGTGTGACAACCGGGCGCGATACAAAACATTTGGTCGCATCCGTCAATCTTGGAGATGGCCATACCGCATTTGGGGCACGGTTTGGACGTTCGGCGGATTTCATCCATCGTGGCGACTTTGTCCTTGTCACAGACGTGCGGCTCGGCTTTTGCATCGTCGGCTTTCTCTTCTTTTTTCTCTTCATTGCAATGCTTGCAGATTGTGACGTGACAAAGACCGCACACGTACTTGTCGGAAAGATACCCGCGACAGTCTTGCATTGGGCACTTTACGGTGCACACTTTTTTTTCAGAGGCGTCAAGAGGGCGATTGGCAAGACGATATTGTACCATTGCAAGTTGAAGCAGTTCGTCCAAAGCGCGATGAATGCGACGTAGGTCGCGGACAAGCTGGTCTTCGTTTTTGTGATTGACGTCGATTTTTTGGCGAAGATCGACGACAACTGCTCTGGCTTTGTTGATGCGCACCAACCGGTCAGCTTCGGGTTGAAGCGGTGGAAGGTGCGTTTTTTCTTCTTCAAAAAGCACTTTTTCGCGCGCCTCGCGAAAAATTTTGTCCCAGAAGGATTTGGAAAAGTTGGCTTGAAACTCGGGCGTCCACTCTTTTTTGCAACTCATGCAATGGGGTTTTTGGTAGCTTTTGTCAAGGATGTACCGTTTGTGACAGGTCGCACAGGCTTCGTAGGCGCACTCGGCGTAGGCGCACTTGATGGGCTTGTGCTTCGACTTGCTAAACTTTTCATCACACACTTCACAGGAGGGCATGTTGGCTTACTGTTTTTACATTATTTTTTAATGTAAAAAATCGATTTTATTTAGACACGACGGGCGTGCGATTTCTTTGATGCCTTTTTAGGGGTTTTTTTGACGGGTTTCTTGGGAGTTTTTTGGAGGGCCTTCTTGACGGGTTTTTTGAGGGATTTTCGTCTTGATTTTTTAGACTTGAATTTTATACATGATCCGCACCCAAGACGTTTGGCACAATACTTTCCAGCACATTTTATAGCGTCCCAAGCGTTAGATAAAGAAATTTTTTGTGATTGTTCATTTTCTTGGTAAGGGCCAGACAAATATACACTCCCGTGTCTGGGGGAATTAATACGTCTCTTCCCCGTAAACATTGCACCCGGGAGTGCATGTTCTTCGCATATGTTGCCATAGGTTGCTATTTCCGTACACCCAACTTCATCACACGGTTGATACAATATAGTTGGTCCGATATAACTTGGTTGGAGATGTGTCATTTATTAAATAAATTAAATAAATTTAATCACAATTTTAAATGTCTATACTTTTTGGCCGATGGGAAGGCAGTCGGCAAGCTCTACATGAATTTTTGAGATTTTTTTGTCAATCGATTTTAAGAGGAAAACCCTCGTAAAAAACTTTTTTATTTTTCTTTCCCAATTTCACCAAAATCACTCACCCGTTACAGTCGACCAGGCAGTCGTAAAGAACCGTCTTAAAATCGTCCGTGTGAACGCGTTTGTGCTCGTTGCCGTAAACGTTGACAACAAGTACTGGATCTGACAATGGGTACGGAATAGGCACATCCTCGTCGTATTCCACATTTAAACCATAGTATGCAAGGTTCAGGTCCATATTGACTTTTGCGTCTGGCAAGATGTTGGCAAGGTCTTGTGCTCTTTGGGCCACGCGGTCGTATGCGGTCGTACCTAGCCCGCACGAGTTGACATCAAGCACAAAATGCTCGGTGTCAGTTTCCAAAAAAGCCAACAACAATCCAAACTCGTCTGATGTAAATTTGCTGTCAATCTTGATCGTGATGGCCCCGATTTCATATTTTCCTTCAGAGATGCAGATGTGGAACTCGATTGGACTGGCCATTTTTGTCTCTCTTTCTCCTTGAATGTATACGTTTTTAAGGTCAAAAAATCGATTTTAAGCGGCTTTTAAGCCCCTTTTTAAAAAAAAGCGGCACCAAAAACTCCCCTAAGCGATACCAAAAAGACCGCTAAGCGGCGCCAAAAACTCCCCCAAGCGGTACCAAAAATGCCCTCAAGCTGTGCCAAAAACTGTATATTTTATGAAGGCGTAGCCCTCTTAAAATTTGTTTGTTTTATTTACAACTCCTTTTTACAACTCTCATTTCATAAATAAAAACGCCAGAAAAAGGTGTCGCAACATTACCGATTCCAGAAAAGAATACCGCAAGCGCCCCATTGTATACGAGACGCCAAACAAAATGCACAAAAAAAGAGAAAACGGCGTAAAGACTGGCGCAAAAAACTGGAAAAAAACCCCGTTGACAAGTCCTATCAACAGCGAGTTGACCTCGGTGCGGTCAATAAAGTAAAAAGGAAGCTCGCGAAACAACAGCTCGTCTTTGATGCAAAACAGCATAATCCCACGCGAGTAAGCGGGGTAATTTTCCAAGCCGACAACCTTGATGACAAAAAGCAACAAGATCAGTGGCATGTACGTGAGAATGCCAACAACGAGTTTCTTTAGCATTTTCTGTGCGTGTATTGCGTCTTCCTGTTATTTTTGTTATTTTAATCTAAAAAAATCGATTTTACACGGCTTTTTCACGGCTTTTTCAAAAAAAGCCGTACCAAAAACACCCCTTTTTTAAAAAAAGGGGTACCAAAAACATGTTGAAAAGTGGTACCAAAAACACCCCTTTTTAAAAAAAAGGGTACCAAAAATATGTTGAAAAGTCTTACAAAAACACGTTGAAAATACTTTAATTTTAAAAGGGGTAATACCCTTGTAAAATAGAACACGCTCTTTCTTTCTTTCTCTCAAAGTGTTTTTGGTACCGCTTTTTCAAAAAGGTGCTTTTTTTAAAAAGGGGCTTCAACCAGAAAATCGTAAACAGACGAATGAAACTTGTCTGGCAGATTGACCTCGTATATCTGCTTGCCATCCTCTTCTTTGCACAAATTGATGCAAAGAACGGGCTCTTCCATCGACATCGGGATGCCCCAGTCATCGTGATCCACATCGACACCATAGCGCTCAAAATTTCTATCCACCTCGACAATGGCAGAAGGTAAAATGGCCGCCAATTCTTCCACTTTCAAGGCAACGTTGTTGTACGCGGGGTCCCCGACTTTGCCTCCGTTAATGTCCGAGACAAGTTGCCCGTCGTCGTGATACACACATTGCAACATGTCCCTGAACATTGAGAGTGTCATTTTTTGGTGCATCTTGACAGTGATGCCCGCAATGATTCGCTCCAAATTTGCGTTTGTGATGGCGATGTGAAATTCAATGTAGGGAAAACGCGGAGACATCTTTTTTTCCGTCCTGTTTTCGTCTTTTCTTTTCCTCTTTTTAATTTGAAAAAAAAAAATCGATTTTACACACACCGCTTTTTGATAAAAAGTTGTACCAAAAATCACAAGTTAATTAATTTTATGAGGGGGATAACCCTCGTAAAATTTCGTTCTTTTTTTTTTCTTTTTTGTCTTTCTCCTTTTTGTTTTGTCATTTCTCCTTTTTGTTTCTTTCTCCTTTCTCCTTTTTCTCCTTTTTGTCCTTTTCTCCTTTTTTTGTCTTTCTCCTTTTCTTCTTTTCTTCTTTTTTGTACTTTTTTCACTCACTCTTCACTGTTCGGGAGTCGGTAAAACCGTCAGTGCGCGGGCGGAACCGCGCTTCGAGAGAAGCTGATGTCGTCGTGTTGTCGGCCGCCAAACAAGCGCTTGCTTTGTTGAACAAAGATGTCACTCAATTCGTCGTCGGTCTTTTCAGACAGAACCAGCTCGGCCAACTCTTGCTTTGTAAAACAGTCGTGGACGCCGTCCGATGCCACAAAGACGACTCGTTTCTCTGCGGGAGCAAGCTGATCCAGCCAAATTGTCGTCGTGTCTGGCGTGGGGATGACACCAACTTGCTGTTGCGCAAAATCGCCGAGGGCACGTGCGGTTTGCAAGCGCGTCACCTGTCCATACTCGCTGGCACTGCAGTCGCCAACAAGGTACGAGCTGGGGCAGTCACGATTGGCCATCGTCTCTTTCGTGGCCCACATCAGCTTTTCATAGTCTTTGTGACGTGGATGCGCCTTGAAAGCTTTGTTGGCTTCTCGCCACTGTTGGACGCACTCCTCTTTTTTTGCCGGATCTTCCGTAGCGTGCACGGCAAGAAGCGCATAGTACAAGGCCTTCCCTTCCGTAAAGGCATAGTCGATGGGGTTTCCGTCCGCATCATTGATGGGGAGATAAAAGTCGGATTGCGTGGTTGTAAACATGCACTGGACCGGTGATGTTTTGAGACGCAATTGTTCCGTCCGACTGTCAGGGCCGTGATCGGTGGTGCACTTGAGAGATTCGATTGTACCGTCAGGTTTGCGACTGTACACGTACGCTTCGGCATCACCGACGTTGGCCACGGTCAAGAAGGGCCGTTGCTCGTACGTGCCACACACGATAGCCGTGACAACAGCGCCTCCAGAAATGGTGGCTCCGCCTTTGTAAGCACGAGGCACGCCGTTGTCGTCCATCATGGCACAAAAGGCGGTGCAAAAGTGGCGGCGAAGATCCTCGTTTGCTTCGTGAAACAAACCGACAAGGGATTTCTCCAAGACGGCAGGATCAACGTTTTCCTTTAACGACAAACGTCGCGTCATTTCTTCGCGGATATGACCCGCCAAGAAGTGGGCACAATCTTGACCTCGCATACCGTGGCCATCCGCCAAGACGACGACGCCACCTTCAGAGGAAACGCGGTCTTGGTCGTAGATGCCGCTTTCCGAGTACGGCTTTGAGGCATTTCTGCCGGTAAACGAGGGGGTAAACGAGACTTGGGCTTGGGCTTGAAACGACGACATATCCAGATATGGTATCCTTCTTAATTTTACCCAATTTTAATGTCAAAAAATCGATTTTATAAGAGTTTGGCAGAAAGCCCTGGAAAGCCCTTCGAAAGCCCTTCGAAAGCCCTTTGATAGGTTTTCAACTTCTCTGTTTTGGCCACTATAAAATCGATTTTTTCTCATAAAAACTGGGTAAAATCAGTACGGTCGTCAAAAAGCCAGCTATCCACATGTCCGTCGCAATCAACGAGTTTCTTCAACACTTTGTCGCCCTTGTCGGCAAAAAGGTCGCTGTTACCGAGGAGATGACAACCTTGGCCACCGAGTTTTACAACTCGGCCAAGAAGGATGCCACGAAAGAAATGAAGGTGAAAGAGAAGAAAGAGAAGAAGGAGAAGAAGGAGAAAGACGAGGACGCCCCCAAGAAGCCCCTCAACGGATACTTGCTTTTTTCAAAGGACGTTCGTCACTTGGTCAAAGAAGTCAACGCGAAAATGAGTGCCAAAGAAATTACGGCTGAAATCGCCAAGCAATGGAATGAAGAAAAAGAAAGCGACACCGTAACATACCAAAAATATGCCAAGATGTCAGAAGAAGAATCCTTGAAATACAAGGAAGCAAAAGCCCTCTACGAGGAAGAGAAACAGGAGAAAGACGACGAGAAACAAACGGAGAAAACGGAGAAGAAGAAACGCGCGCCTTCTTCCTACAACATCTTTTATTCCATCAAACACGCGGAACTTTCTTCTTCTGGCAAAAAAAACAGTGAAATCATGAAGGAAATCAGCGCACTGTGGAAGGCGATGTCGCCTGAAGAAAAAGAAGCATACAAGGGCCGAGCTTTGCCTGAAAAGGAGAAGGCGAAGGTGGAGAAAAAGACAAAGAAAGAAGAGAAAAAGACAGACGTCGATATGTCTGACGTGGTTGAACGCAAGGATGACGATGTGGACATGGTTGCCACTCCGGAGAAAGTGAAGGAGAAGAAGCAGAAGAAAGAAAAGAAAGAGAAGAAGGAGAAGAAGGTAGAGAAAGATGAAGCAACTCTCAGAATTGGTAGCGATGACGATTTTATGCCTTCCCCTCCCGCCGACAAGAAGAAAAAGAAGGATGCCAAGATGTCTGATGTGTCTGACGAAGATGTTGCCCCTCCCGCCGACAAGAAGAAGGTGAAGAAGGAGAAGAAGGAGAAGAAGGAGAAGAAGGAAAAGGACGCGAAGATGTCTGATGTGTCTGACGAAGACGTTGCCCCTCCCGCCGACAAGAAGGTGAAGAAGGAAAAGAAGGAGAAGAAGTAGACAGCTTGACACAAACCCGTTTAAGAAAAGAGAGAAAAAATTTTAAGAGGTACGTCCTCTTAAAATCGATTTTTCATATTAAAACCCCATAAAAATTAGTACGTCCCAAACATGCTTCCTCTTTACCGCACTTTTCTTTTTGCCAACGTGATCAGCTTGCCTCCTGACACTCCCGAGCGCCGCAAAGCATTTGAGATGCTGATGTCGCCACCCATGCCCATTCTTGGCGCAACCTACCCTTACAACGCGCAACGACACGCCTTTGTCAGAGAGCAAGCCAAGCAGTTGTCAAAGAACATGTCGTCGCTTACCATCAAAACGCGCTTCTGCTCCCGTGCTGGCAAGTGCGATACGTCCGTGTGTGGGTTTGCACACACCATTGAAGAATGGAACCCTCCGTTCTGCCTTCAACAAGAATTTTGTCTTGTTCCCGATTGTGACAAAAACCATGGACTCACGAAAGAGGAATACATTGAGCTTCGCAACATCAAAGTTCCCGAAAAGAAAGAAAAGAAAAGCCTTGTGTGTACCCAGTTTTGTCGCAACATGAAAGAAAAAATGCCGTGCGGACACAAGGGATGCCCGTTTGCGCATTCGCTGTGGGAGTACAAAGCTATCGCGTGTCCCCTTGACGCCCATTGCACGGATGTGTATTGCATCAAAAAGCATTCAAAGGATTCCATCTTTTACTACATGGAACGCCAAGGCGTGCGTTTGGAGTTATGGATGTTGCGCGCCTCCACGTACAACAATTCAGAGCAGATCAAACGTCTTGAAGAAGAATCGGTCGCTGAATACACTCAATGGATTCAAGAATGGTCCGACGATTTTCGTCGATACGAAGGCGAACAAGAACTTGTGAACCAGTTCAAGAGTTTGACCGTCTCCCGTGATACGGTTGAAAAAGATGTCATGGATGAAGTGGAAGACGACGACATGGAAGTTGTCACCTTTCGCATCGGTACGGATGGCAAAAACACGATGAGTCTTCGTCAAGCAGTTGCAGACAAACACTTTGAACAATTTGAAGCTGATGTTGACGTTGACAGCGAAAGCATCGAAGACCACCAGTTGTCTGAAGAAGAATCCGCCAATATCATGTTGGCCGCGGTGGATCTTGGTCTTGATTTTGAAACCGTGCTTGACATGATCAGCAACGGAAAATCCCACATTGTGTTTGAATGGCACAAAAGACGTTTTGACGTGGGTGTGGGTGTGTGAGAAATGAGAAAGAAGAAAAAAGGAGAAAAAAGGAGAAAAAAGGAGAAAAAAGGAGAAAAAAGGAGAAAAAAGGAGAGAAAACAAGAAAAGAGCCAGTTGATTTTAAGAGGGTTAACCCCTCATAAAATCGTTTTTTTTAAATTAAAATAGCTTACCAATTGATACACCCCAAAGATGCTCCCAGTTTACGCCCAAGTGTTTTCGACAAGTTTTATTGGCCCCGTGCCAGCTCTTCCGTGGTCCGGCAAGACCGTGCGGAATTCTTTTGTGCCCTCCCGTGGCAACCGCTTGCTCACAAAATCCTACCTTTGCATCGATGACTATGCAACCCTTTCAAAGACCTACACCTTCAAGGGTCTTCTCGACCGCTTGAAAGGGATCACGTTCGACAAAAAAGACCCAGTCGCGCCTCTTGAAAATTTTAAATCGATTATGGCCAACTATTTGTCTGTCGCATTTCAGGCCAACGGTTCGGTCATTCGCACCGACATTGTCGATCGTTTTTGGCTGTTCAAAACGTCGGCAGTATCGGACGCCGAGTACACCGAGAAACTGAAGGAGACAATCGCCTTTGTTCGTGAATTGCAAACATTGCCCGACGAAGAGTTGGCCTTGTTTTGTACATTTGGAAAAGTAGACTCCGTCTCGTACCCACTTGACGAGTTGAAAGGTCTTGTTTCCTACAAGTACACTGGCATGATGTGCAAAACAATCATGTGTGGCGAAGAAGATCGCTACACGGTCAAAGTCGACATTTACACCAGCGATGATCCGGAGGTTGAAAATCGGATGTCGTTCACGCTTGTCAATATACACGAATCCCTCGAGATGTTTGACTGCTACGTTGAAGTGTTTGTTCACGCGATCCTTCTTTTCACGGGACTTGTGCCGTTGTGTTCGCGTGAAACGTTTGAGGCGCTATTGTGGTCCGTTTTCAGAAACGAACCATATATCGAGAAGGAGGAGAAAGACGAGAAAGAGGAGAAACAGGAGGCCATTCGTGACGCGTGTCTTCGTTATATCGCAAAGCATCCCGTCAAACCACGTTTGATTAGCAACTTTAAACCTTCCATTTTTTTCAGGTCAATCTAGAAGGTGTGTGTGTGTGTGTGTGTGTGTGTGTGTCATTAATTTTAAAAGGGTTATCCCTCATAAAATCGATTTTTTGACATTAAAAATAACCAAAATTGATAGTGTGAAAAAGATGT
>Ga0114971_10003272_pt1 | contig 11000 bp, 7 predicted proteins | sample M_140625_MF_Meta_FD_87320 | JGI IMG/M metagenome (GOLD analysis project Ga0114971, IMG submission 87320) | Freshwater microbial communities from Lake Montjoie, Canada to study carbon cycling - M_140625_MF_MetaG | ecosystem: Environmental > Aquatic > Freshwater > Lake | place: Lake Montjoie... | reverse complement strand
TTGTCACCAACCAAGACCACCGCCAAGCCGGGGTGCACACCTTGAGAGATAAGGGACTGGGTACGAGCTGCGAAATCAGCTCGCATTTGTTGCGAGAGGGCGTTGCCGTCAATAAGAAGTGCTGACATCAGTTTTTAGCGTGTTGACCTAGCGCTATTTTAAGCAAATCTGCAACGGTGTTGGCATTAAGTTTTTCCATGATGTTGGCACGGTGCGCTTCAACAGTTTTGATGCTGATGCCCAAGTCATCGGCAATTTGTTTGTTCAATCTGCCGGCCACGATGCGTTCAAGTACTTGGGCTTCACGGGTGGTGAGCTTAGACATGAGGGCGTCCCGGTTGGCCGCAATTTGTGAATCGTTAAAAGAGTCACGTGCTTGGTCAAGCATACGTTCAACCAAGCTGACCAATTCTTCTTCTTTAAAAGGCTTTTGGATGAAATCCATAGCGCCTTTTTTCATGGTGTTCACAGCCATGGGCACATCGCCATGACCCGTGATGAAGACAATGGGCAAAGGTGATTTGCGTTCGACCAAGCGGTCTTGCAACTCAAGGCCTGAAATACCAGGCATACGAATATCAACAATCAAGCAAGCCACTTCGCGTGGGTCGTAGCGGCTTAAGAAATTTTCAGCGGAATCAAAACAGCGAACGCGGTAATCCTTGCCTTCGAGCAGCCATTGCAAGGAGTCACGCACGGCCTCATCATCATCGACCACGTAGACATTGCCTTTTTTGGGGATCAAACTCATCTCAAGCTCCAAGGGGCCAGTAAAGGCATTAAAGGGGTATCAAGGTTTTGCTGGCTGGAAGCCAAAATGAAAAACGACCACCAACTATCAGTTTTCCATTGTAGATGTTCTCGGCTGTCATGCGGCCTTGGTGTGACTCGATGATGGTTCGGCACAAATTCAGACCTATGCCCATGCCCTCGCTCTTGGTGGTGTAGAAGGCCTCAAATACGCGTTCCATCACCTCGGCTGCCATGCCCGAGCCGGAATCGCTGACTGAAAACTCAACAACGTCTTGACCCTCTACTTCTTTAGGAAGCACTTGCAATTCGACATGGCGTTGGTTGATGGGACGCTGTGCGTGTTCAATGGCTTCGGCAGCATTTTTCAGCAAATTGATCAAAACCTGCTCAATCAAAATCGGATCGATATGCAGCTTCGATAAGCGATCAGAAACAAACAAACTGAGTTTGATTTGCCTGCGACGCAACTCGATATCTGCAAGGTCAACCGCCTCTGCCACGATGGGGGCAACCGCAGAGTTCACACGGTTGGTTTCACTGCGTTTCACAAAACTTCGAATGCGCTGAATAATTTGTCCCGCACGTTGGGCTTGGCGTGAGGTTTTTTCGAGCGCGACTTTTAACTCTTCTTCGGTGATTTGCTTGCCCTGTAAGCGACTCAACATGCCGTTGCAATAATTGGCAATAGCCGTTAAAGGTTGGTTCAATTCGTGGGCGACGCTGGAGGCCATCTCGCCCATGGTGATCAATCGACTGGCAGACTGAGCCCGTTCAGCTTGCAAAGCGGCCTGCTCTTGGGCCAATCGTCTGGCAGTGATGTCGGTGGAGATGACCATTTGGGCGAGTCGCCCATCGACCCAGTTGAAATAGCGGGTTCTCACCTCCAGCCATTTGTTCAACTCAGGCACATAGACCTCGGCATTTTCAGTACGGGCTTGCGTGAGGTTGTAGGTGGGCATGCCAACCATATCGTCCACATTGTCTAAATTTGGGCTTTCATTCAGTGGCAGTGTGCCGGCTTGGGAAACCAGCTCCAGATGCCCCTTGCCTTGATTGCCAAACCACTGGCGATAGAGCTTATTGGCAAAAAGAAGCTCTGCGCTTCCCAACGGAGAGACCGATACAGACGCATCCAGCGCTTCAAGCACCGTGGTGAAGCGCTCATGCGAAGCCGTCAGCTGCTCACGAATTTTGTTGGGCTCTGTGATGTCGGTCATCGAGGTCATCCAACCTGTTTGTTCGCCAACTGCATCAATCAAAGGCGAGACATAAAGCCTTGCATCAAAAATACTGCCGTTTTTGCGCCTAACTCGAATTTGAAAACCACTGACGGTGGTACGACCGTTGAGTTGATCGTATAGCTTGTTTTTGAGCATCTCACGGTCTTCATCAGGCCAATACGGAAAGGGTGAACCCGAGCCTACCAACTCGGCCTCGCTCCAACCCGTCATTTGACAAAAAGCAGCGTTCACATAGGTGATGCGTCCATTCATGTCCATGGCTCGCATACCGGTGAGTACTGAGTTTTCCATGGCTCTGCGGAAATTAGTTTCGGTGATTAAGGCTTGTTGCGCTTGCAAGCGTCTGCGCGTGTGTCGCCAAGTACCAATCAACATCCAAGTGGTCATGGCGCTGAGCAACATAACCAACCAGAAAAGACCGCTGCCGATCAGAACTTGAGAGGTGCGATAGGCCTGTGCGCGAAGTTGCAAACTGTTGCCAATGGTTGAGATAGGCACGATGTATTCATAGGCCTTGGATTCCCAAGGGGAATAATCCCATAAACCTGTGCGCGGTTTGATACTTTGCCCCGCCAGCATGGCATTGTTGCCATCCACCAAAGCAACCGCATGACGGGCTGTTATTTCAGCTGGCACGGTGTATCGCAACAAGCCTTCGACGGAGTACTCCACCATCACCACACCTCGGAAGTGGGTGTTGTTGCTCATGGGTATATGAAATTGAATTTGGGTTTCGGTTTGACCCATTTTTTCTCGTGGTTTGATAGTGATTGGGGGAGAAAAAATGCCTTGTCTAAGCTCTTTAGCCAAAGAGTAGGTGTCTTCGGTTTCTGTGTGTTCAAGCCAAGTGTCTTGGCGGTGCAGATGCACCATGTCCAAACTGCTGCTGCTGGCTTGTGCCTTGACGCGACGGAACTCGTCGACCCAAAGAATGGCATTGATTTCGGGGTATTGCTTGAGAAGGTCTGATGACTGCTCATCAAACTCGGTAATGCTTAGTTTTTCACCGCCGATATCTCTGGCAAGCTTCATCATGTGCTCTTGCTGTTCAAGCAAATGCAGTCGCATTTTTTGGTTGGCGTATTCCAAATCACGCTGAACGCTTTCCTGTTCGCGTTCCATTTCCTCGTAGCGCAAGTAACCCACGCTGCTGATAATCGTCAGAAGAAAAATGGCAACCGCGGCTATCGGTGCCAATAAGGCCACCCTGTCTTGTCGGTTGGGTGTTTGTTTTTTCCACCAAGCGACCCAGCGTCTGGTAAGTGGCTTGATCAGGTGGGAGATTTTTTGAAATTTCATGATGCTTAAGTTTAGGGCACAAGGTATTTAAATAATCCCCCAGACGTTTCAATATTTCACATTAAGAAAAGAATAAGCACTATTTGAAATTTTCATTGAAACGTGCGACACTTTAAAAATGTAAAGCCCCATAAGGAGACAAACCATGGCTGCTCAACCAGATCCCCTGCGTACCTTCGCCTTGAATGACAGTGACAGCCAAGAAACGCGGGAGTGGATGGATGCACTTTCCGCGGTCATCGCCTCTGAAGGGCCAGAGCGAGCCCACTACCTATTAGAGCAACTGCTTGAACACGCCCGAGAAAACAGCATCGACATGCCTTTTTCGGCCAATACGGGGTATGTCAACACCTTAGAGCCCGACCAGGAAGAGCGCTGCCCAGGCAATATTGAAATTGAAGAACGTCTTCGCGCTTATATGCGTTGGAACGCCATGGCCATGGTGGTCAAGGCCAATCGCCACAACCCCGCTGATGGCGGCGACTTGGGCGGCCACATTGGTTCGTTTGCTTCCTTGGCCCACATGTTTGGTGCGGGCTTCAACCATTTTTGGCATGCTGAAAACGAAAACCACGGCGGTGACTTGCTCTACATCCAAGGCCATGTGTCGCCTGGTGTTTATGCGCGTGCTTATTTAGAGGGCCGACTGAGCGAAGAGCAGTTGCTCAACTTCCGCCAAGAGGTGGATGGCAAAGGTTTGTCCAGCTATCCCCACCCCAAACTCATGCCCGAGTTTTGGCAGTTCCCTACCGTCTCCATGGGTTTGGGGCCTTTGATGGCGATATACCAAGCGCGGTTTTTGAAGTACCTGCACGCCCGTGGCATTGCCAATACCGAAAACCGCAAGGTCTGGGTGTTTTGCGGTGACGGCGAGATGGACGAGGTGGAGTCTTTGGGCGCCATTGGTTTGGCCGCTCGCGAAAAGCTCGATAACCTGATTTTTGTCATCAACTGCAATTTGCAGCGTTTGGACGGCCCGGTGCGCGGCAACGGCAAGATCATCCAAGAGTTGGAGAGTGAATTTCGAGGTGCTGGCTGGAATGTGCTCAAGCTCATATGGGGCAGCAACTGGGACCCCTTGATTGCCCGTGACAAAGACGGTGCCCTGCGCCGCATCATGATGGAAACGGTGGATGGCGACTACCAAGCTTTCAAAGCCAATGATGGCGCTTATGTGCGCAAGCATTTCTTTGGCCGCGACCCGCGCACCTTGGAGATGGTTGCCAAGTTAAGCGACGACGACATATGGAATTTGCGCCGTGGCGGCCACGACCCGCAAAAGGTCTATGCCGCCTATGCCGCTGCGGTGAAGCACAAGGGTCAACCATCGGTGTTACTGATCAAAACCGTCAAAGGCTTTGGCATGGGCTCCTCGGGCGAGGGCAAGAACACCGTGCACCAAACCAAGAAGCTGACCGACGAAGACATCAAAATCTTTCGTGACCGCTTCAACATCCCTATTCCCGACAGCGAGTTGTCCAAACTGCCTTTTTACAAGCCCGCTGACGACACGCCCGAAATGCGCTACTTGCACGAGCGCCGCAAAGCCTTGGGTGGCTATTTGCCCCACCGGCGCACCAAAGCCGATGAGCACTTCACCGTGCCATCGATGGAGATTTTCAAGGCCATCACCGAGCCCACGGTGGAGGGTAGAGAAATTTCCACCACCCAAGCCTATGTGCGTTTTCTCACCCAGTTATTGCGTGACCCAGCGCTGGGGCCACGCGTGGTGCCTATTCTTGTGGACGAGGCCCGCACCTTCGGCATGGAAGGCTTGTTTCGACAAATCGGTATTTATAACCCTGATGGTCAGCTGTACACACCGGTCGACAAAGACCAAGTCATGTACTACAAAGAAGACAAGGCTGGCCAAATTTTGCAAGAGGGCATCAACGAAGCGGGTGGCATGAGCAGTTGGATCGCAGCTGCGACGTCTTACTCGACCAATAACCGCATCATGATTCCGTTCTACGTGTATTACTCGATGTTTGGTTTTCAGCGTGTTGGCGATTTGGCATGGGCGGCGGGTGACATGCAAGCACGTGGTTTTTTGCTCGGCGGCACTTCTGGTCGTACCACCTTGAATGGCGAGGGTTTGCAGCACGAGGACGGCCACAGCCATATCTTGGCGGGCACCATCCCCAACTGCGTCAGCTACGACCCGACCTTTGCGCATGAGGTGGCGGTCATCATGCAACATGGTTTGAAGCGAATGGTGGAAAAGCAAGAGAACGTGTTTTACTACCTCACGCTGCTCAACGAAAACTACCCCATGCCCGGCCTGACAGCGGGCACTGAAGAACAGATCATCAAAGGCATGTACTTATTGCAAGCTGCAGAAGGCGCGAAAAAAATGCCACGGGTGAACCTGCTGGGCTCGGGCACGATTCTTCGCGAGTCCATTGCTGCGCGAGATTTGCTTGCCACCGATTGGGGCGTGGCCGCAAATGTGTGGAGTTGCCCCAGCTTCAACGAGTTGGCCCGTGATGGTGCTGAAGCCGAGCGCTGGAACTTGATGCATCCCACGGATAAACCGCGTGTGTCGTTTGTGGCGCAGCAGCTGGGCACTAGCGAGGGGCCTGTGGTGGCGTCCACCGATTACATGAAGGCCTATGCCGATCAAATTCGAGCCTATATTCCCGCTGCGCGTGCCTACAAGGTACTGGGCACCGATGGTTTTGGTCGCAGTGACTTCCGCAGAAAGCTGCGTGAGCACTTTGAGATTAACCGCCATTTCATCGTGGTGGCCGCGCTGAAGGCCTTGAGTGAAGAGGGTACGGTTCCAGCTGAAACCGTTGCCAAAGCTATTCAAAAGTACCAATTGCAGGCGGATAAGATCAATCCGCTGCACGCTTGATCAAGGGAGAAACACATGACAACCGTAGAAGTGACGATTCCCGACATTGGCGACTTTGATGAAGTGGCTGTGATTGAATTGTTGGTTCAAGTGGGCGATAAAGTTCGCCCAGAGCAGTCTTTGATCACGGTGGAGTCTGACAAGGCTTCGATGGAAATACCGTGTTCTCATGCGGGGGTGGTTAAGGAAATGCGTGTCAAGCTTGGCGACAAGGTCAAGCAGGGCTCGGTGATTGTGTTGGTGGAGACTGCTTCGGCCTCAGGCCTCGCACTGACAACGCCGCCCGTCATTGCGGTACAACCCGTCGTTGCGAGCGCAGCGAAGCAAACTCCCGTCATTGCGACTGCCGCGGCATCCACCGAAGCTGCCTTGCCCCACGCCTCTCCCTCGGTACGTAAATTTGCGCGTGAGCTTGGTGTGCCGCTCAGCGAAGTGAAAGGCAGCGGACCCAAGGGACGCATTTCGCAAGAAGATGTGCAAGCCTTCAGCCGTGGGGTGATGGCGGGAGAGACTCGTACCCAAGCGCAAAGCACCAAAGTACCGACCAGCGAGAGCGGCGCAGGCCTGGGTCTCATCCCTTGGCCCAAGGTGGACTTCGCCAAGTTTGGTCCCATTGAGCGCAAAGAGCTGGGTCGTATTCAAAAAATCAGCGGTGCGAATTTGTTACGCAATGCCGTGATGATTCCTGCCGTCACCAACCACGACGATGCAGACATTACCGAGCTCGAAGCCTTTCGTGTTTTGACCAACAAGGAAAACGAAAAGAACGGCGTTAAGGTGACCATGCTGGCTTTCCTCATCAAGGCTTGCGTCTCAGCGCTGCAAAAGTTTCCGCAGTTCAACAGCTCACTTGACGGCGATGCACTGGTTTATAAGCAATATTGGCACATCGGTTTTGCGGCTGACACACCCAATGGTTTGATGGTGCCGGTGCTCAAAGACGCAGACAAAAAAGGCATTTTGCAAATCAGCGCAGAGATGGGCGAGTTGGCCAAAAAAGCCCGTGAAGGCAAGCTGAGTCCTGCTGAAATGTCGGGAGCCACCTTCACCATTTCCAGTTTGGGCGGTATTGGTGGGCGCTATTTCACGCCCATCATCAATGCACCTGAAGTGGCCATCTTGGGTGTGTGTCGCAGCACCATGGAGCCGGTGTGGAACGGCAAAGAGTTTGTGCCTCGCCTGATGTTGCCCTTGTCACTCACTTGGGACCACCGAGTGATTGATGGTGCGGCTGCTGCGCGCTTCAATGCCTATTTGGGTCAGGTTCTGGGCGATTTCCGCCGCGTCTTGCTTTAAGGCCAAGGACAGTCATGGCAAATATTGATATTCAAGTGCCCGACATTGGTGACTTCGATGAAGTGGCCGTCATTGAATTGCTGGTCAAAGTGGGTGACACCGTGGCGGTGGACCAAAGCCTGATCACGGTTGAGAGCGACAAAGCTTCCATGGAAATTCCTTCCTCCCATGCGGGAGTCGTGATCGCCATTAAAGTGAAGTTGGGTGACAAGGTGAAACAGGGATCTGTGGTGTTGACCATGGAGGCTGCTTCGGCCTCCGGCCTCGCAGTGACACCGCCTGTCATTGCGAGCGAAGCGAAGCAATCCCGTGACTTCGACCTTCTGATCTTGGGCGGTGGCCCAGGCGGCTACAGCGCAGCGTTTCGTGCAGCTGACCTTGGCCTCAAAGTCGCGCTCGTCGAGCGTTACGCCGAGTTGGGTGGCGTGTGCCTGAACGTGGGTTGTATTCCCTCCAAAGCCTTGCTGCATGTGGCGGCCGTCATGGACGAGGTGAGCCACTTGTCGGCAGTGGGCATAGACTTTGGCAAGCCCAAGGTGAACATTGAAACCTTGCGTGGCCACAAAGAAAAAGTCATCAGCAAGCTGACCGGTGGCTTGGCGGCGATGGCCAAGATGCGCAAAGTAACCGTGCTGCGTGGCTATGGCGTGTTTGTCGACGCAAACCATGTGTCGGTTGAAGAAACCTCGGGCAAAGCGCAAGATAAAACCGGCAAAACCCAGAGGGTGAGCTTCAAAACCTGCATCATCGCGGCCGGCAGCCAAGCCGTGCATTTGCCTTTCATGCCCGACGACCCCAGAGTGGTCGACAGCACTGGCGCGTTGCAATTAGCCAAGACCGCCAAGCGCATGTTGATCGTGGGTGGTGGCATCATCGGTTTGGAGATGGGCACCGTCTACAGCACGCTGGGCGCAAGGCTGGACGTGGTGGAAATGATGGACGGCCTTATGCAAGGCGCGGACCGCGACTTGGTCAAGGTATGGCAAAAAATGAATGCCCCACGCTTTGACAACATCATGCTGAAAACCAAAACCGTGTCCGCCAGAGCCATGGCCAAGGGGATCGAGGTGACGTTTGAAGGCGAGGGCGCTCCCGCGCCCCAGTTGTATGACTTGGTGTTACAAGCCGTGGGTCGTACACCGAACGGCAAGAAGATTGCCGCTGACAAGGCGGGTGTTGCGGTGACAGAGCGCGGCTTCATCGATGTGGACAAGCAAATGCGTACCAATGTGCCGCATATCTTTGCCATTGGCGATGTCGTGGGACAGCCCATGTTGGCGCACAAAGCGGTGCATGAGGGTCATGTGGCCGCCGAGGTCATTGCCGGTGAATTGCTGGACAAGCATGAGCTCGCCTGTGCCAGTTTTGATGCACGTGTCATCCCTTCTGTCGCTTACACCGACCCCGAGGTGGCGTGGGTGGGCCTCACAGAGGACCAAGCTAAATCGCAAGGCATTAAGGTGAAGAAAGGCTTATTCCCTTGGGCGGCTTCAGGTCGCGCCATCGCCAACGGGCGTGACGAAGGCTTTACCAAGCTTTTGTTCGACGACTCTGAAGAAGGTTCAGGCAGCGGCCATGCTGGCCGGGGCCACGGCAAGATTTTGGGCGGTGGCATCGTCGGTACCCACGCGGGCGACATGATTGGTGAGATCGCTCTGGCCATCGAGATGGGCGCAGATGCGGTGGACATCGGCAAAACCATCCATCCGCATCCGACGCTTGGCGAAAGTATCGGCATGGCGGCTGAAGTGGCACATGGCAGTTGTACGGATTTGCCGCCAGTCCGCAAGTAAAGCATTGAAATTTTCGGGTATGTTGGCGTCATGATCCAACCCCTTCTCTACACCTACCGCCGCTGCCCCTACGCCATGCGCGCTCGAATGGCCTTGCTGCAAGCAGGTGTGGCTTTCCAAGCGCATGAAGTGTCATTGCGCGATAAGCCGCCCGCCATGTTGGAACTGTCGCCTAAGGGGACGGTGCCGGTGTTGCTGCTGCCCACAGGCGAGGTTCTAGAGCAAAGCTTGGACATCATGAGGTGGGCCTTTGCACAGACCGGCGACAAAGACACCTGGTGGGCGAGGGCGCAAACGTCTGTGAACCAACAACTGTGGTCAGTTTGTGACGCTGATTTCAAACGCCACTTGGACCGCTACAAATACCCACAGCGTTACAGCGACGCATTGGGTGCCGAGCACCATGCCAGCCAAGCTGTAGCTGTCCTGTTAGAGCCCTTGGAAGTGCAATTGAAAGACCAGCCCCAACTGGGAGGCGCCACCCCTTGCGCAGCAGACATCGGCATTTTTCCGTTTGTGCGCCAGTTTGCGGCGGTTAAACCAGAATGGTTTGAAGCCTTGCCCTTGCCAGCTGTCAAGGCTTGGTTGGCGCAGTGGTTGGCGCACCCCTTGTTTGAAAAGGCGATGGTCAAAACAGCATGAAGGCGGCGATAACCAGCGCTATTACGGCAAATATCGCCAAAGCCCCTAAACGCCGACGCCATGTATCAACAGAGGCGATGGCGGCAACAGGCCACTGCCTAAAACCGTGCCACATGGCTTGAATCAAGGCTTGTCGCTTGACCAAGGTATAAAAAAGCACTGCCGCAATGTGAACCAGGATCAACACCATTAACACCGTTTTGCCGATATCGGCGTGGTAACTGGTGAACCAAGACACCCAAGCAGAGGGCAGCAGCGGTGTAAGGGGGCCGCTAAAACCCGCATCGTCATCGCTTCCCAAGCCGCTGGCCACTTGTAACAACAACAAAAGCAAAAACGCATACACCGACCACGCACCCAAGGGGCTGTGACCAGGCTGCGCAACCAAGGACTCAGAGGATGAGAGGTAGTCTCGCGTACGCTGCCACGAAGGCACAAATGACGCAAAGCGCGACCAATGTCCGCCGATGACGCCCCACACCAACCTGAACAGGCACAGCGCCAAAACCGCATAACCAAAGCGGCTGTGCAAAACCATGTCTTCGGCGACCCACACGCTGTAAAACGACCCGCAGACAGCCAAGAGCAAACCCCAATGGAAAACCCGTGTGGGTAAGTCCCATACCTTCACGCTAAACTGATCAGACATTTTCTAAAGAGGCCTTTCATGAAATTTCTTTCTCTTGCTTCGATTTTACTCATCGGCAGTTTCACCTTCTCGCCTGCACAAGCCCAGTTCGCCAAAGCCGAGGACGCCATCAAATACCGCCAAAGTGCTTTGGCTGTGATGGGTGCGCATTTCGGTCGATTGGCTGGCATGGCACAGGGCAAAATTCCTTATGACGCCAAAGCTGCTGCCGACAACGCCGCTGTTGTGGAGTTCATGTCGAAATTACCATGGACCGCGTTTGGCGAAGGCACCGACCAAGGCGGCAATACCAAGGCCAAGCCAGAGGTGTGGTCGGACAACGCCAAATTCAAAGATGCGGCTGACAAAATGCAAGCTGAAGTGGTCAAGCTCGGTACTGCTGCCAAAACCGGCAAGTTAGACGACTTGAAAGCGGCTGTGAGTGCAACCGGTGGCAGTTGCAAAAACTGTCACGATAATTTCCGCAATAA
>Ga0114971_10003271_pt1 | contig 11005 bp, 12 predicted proteins | sample M_140625_MF_Meta_FD_87320 | JGI IMG/M metagenome (GOLD analysis project Ga0114971, IMG submission 87320) | Freshwater microbial communities from Lake Montjoie, Canada to study carbon cycling - M_140625_MF_MetaG | ecosystem: Environmental > Aquatic > Freshwater > Lake | place: Lake Montjoie... | reverse complement strand
GAACTAGAGGAAATTGTTGGGTCAGGGGCTGAGGAAGCCACTGTACCCGACCTAGAGGGAAATGGCGCAGGGGCTGAACTGGAGGAAGATATTGACGCAGGAGGGGAACTAGAGGAAATTGTTGGGTCAGGGGCTGAGGAAGCCACTGTACCCGACCTAGAGGGAAATGGCGCAGGGGCTGAACTGGAGGAAGATGTTGACCCTGAACGGGGTGGAAAGCGCCTATTAAGTTCCTCCACGGCTGCCGCTATTGCTGCGTTTTCAAGTTCTTTGTTGGACTTCGGGGGGGGCTGATTTGGCTTAGCAGGACGGGATTGTGTAGCAAGGGTGTTTATCGCAGTGACCGGAGGGGGGGGCTCTTCATCGCTTTCTTCATCCGCTAAAGAGCCCTGTTTATTCAACATGGCAACAGCCGCCGCTAAAGCAGCATCATTAAGACCAGATTTAGTATCCGTTCCAGACGTTGTACTTTTCGTAATCGCCCATCGAACCCCTTCATATACATGGGCCATAAACTCCCCATAGGCTTTCTTAGCCCCTTGTTCAATAGCTTTGTTTTCGTCAAGGGGTGTCTCGTCCTCCTCCTCGTCATCATTCTCCTTGTCTTCTGGTGTTTCTGGCTCTAGCGTAAAATCAGGGAAGGATTGTTCTGGATTATACTCCATGCGCTCACACCCGTCCAGAGCAGAGCTTGTCTGCTCTAGCAAGGGCTGAAACTTTGCCATGAACTCTCTCATAGGGATTTGTAGGACTTTCGCTGTTTGCGCCTTTATAGAATTAAAAGTCCCTGGTTGTAGCGCACGTTTCAAAATGGGAATCATGTAATGCGAGGGATAGGTGTAGGGGCTCAATTTACACAGGGCTTTAATGACAGGAGCCTTCAGAAGCATTGTGGCGAGGAGGAGAGGATTTAAGAATTTTGTTGGTACAACAGGGGTTTCTAATGTTCCTAGCTTCGCTAAGTCATCGTATATTAGTGTGTTATTGTTGTTCATTGTAATAGCAACATGTATAGGTCTATATCCTATACCATTCTCTTCATAATCTATATCCCGACGAGCATGAATGGTTTGTAGTAGTCCCCTTTGTATGATAGGGTCAAACTTATTGGAATATAGAATATGATGTAAGATATTATTAGCATAGGAATCATAATATTTTAGTTTGGGGATAGGGAGGATGTCTAGTAAATGTATAATAACTTTCTCTTTGCCATATGCCGCGGCAATTAAGAGACCATTCATCTTTGCTATATCCATATGATGCTTTACCATTGCTTCATTGTACTCAAAGTTTGCCTCCAAAAAGGCCCTGTAGAGGGATGGTTTGTGTCCTCGAAACACAGCCTCTTGGTGTTTGAATAACTTACGAATGGTGTTTCTTGCTTTTGAAAAGAGTGCTTCCATGTTCATATAAGACTCATTCGTCTTTGTGGCATCATCTGCCACGCGATTGTCTTTCGTATATAGTGCTTTCACAATCTCTAGATGTCCCCGCTGGCATGCGTACAAAAATCCAGAGCGACCGAGCTTGTTCTGGATAGATAGAAAGTTTGGGTCAGTGCTATCTGTGAGTTTCATCAGGCTGGCTGTATCATAGGGACCTGTCTCTTCCAGAGTCTCATCCGATGGCAACGCCTTCTTTTTGATAAGCGCAGCCACGGTATCCTTATACGCTTCCAAGGGGGTTTCCTTCTTGACTCCCCCTTTTATGGCGAGGAGGAACGCATTATCGCCGAGGCCACTGAGAAGGTCCCGCTTGGCTCCCTTGTCAACCAGGATATTCGCAACTTCATGATTTCCGTAGGCTGCCGCAATCATGAGGGCCGAATAGCCGTTCTTGTCCAGTTTATTTAGATCCGCATCAAGGACATTAGCAACCGCCGAAAGTCCCTTAGAGGCCGCAAACTGGAGGGGGGTGATGTTATTTAGTTCTCGATTGACATCTGCGCCCTTGGCTAATAGGACCCCTACACAGTCTGCCGCCTCTGTGCCTGGCACCTCCATGGCCGTCAAAAGGGGACTCTTATTGAGCGCTGACACATGATTTACGTTAGCCCCCTTGTCGCACATGGCCTTCAAGATGCCCGTGCGGTTCGCTTGATTTGTGTTACGAAACACATTGAATAGGGCTGTCTCCTTCTTGTTGTTTTGTTCCTCCATACCGATTCCTCGTCCTAATAGGGTTGTTACCGCAGCCGGATTCGAGAACTTACAGGCATAGTGGAGCAGGTTGTTCCCCTCGGTATCCTTGGATTTCAAATCGCCCTTCAGCAACAGCTTCTTCAGTGCCTCATCGTCTAGGATGCCCTTTTCCAAGGCCATCATGAGCGCCGTGACCCCCTTGGCATTGGGAAGGTTCGGATTCAGGTTCGGATTTTCAAGAATCGTTTTCAGCAGCTTCGGATCGCCGCTTAGTAATGCGGCGTGGAGGGGTGTATCGCCGCCCTTGTCGGGTCGGTTGACCAAATGGGGCTTGTCGAGAAGCATGTCGATTTTCTTTGCGAGGGCGGCCTTGTCGGTTGTGTTCCGCATGGTTTCGATGCGGTCATCGTTCGATGCCCAGGTTTTCACATTCGTTGTAAACTCGATACAGAAGTTCTTACCCTCGATGTACATTCTGTATCCGTCGATATCGGGCGGGGGCCGCAATTTTAACATTTCTAACAGCTTCGGAAAGTCGGCCTCTGTAAAGTCCGTCGCCATCGCTCTATTTGACGGGGGTATAATTTGTTACATGTCCTTTCCACGACGCTGAAGGATATAGCCCCCTTTTTTCGGTTGTGCGGCATAAAATTGTGTTAGCTTTTTGCTGCTTAAAGTGACTGTCTTCTCTGAGTTCTTTATGTCATATCCTTCCAATTTCAATCCTCCGATAAAGGCTGTAAAAAAATCAGCTGCCTCACTCCCTCCCCCTTTCATGGGTTGGATGCTCGCTTCGGCCGCCGGAAGTAACGTCTGTGTATAATCATAACCTGAGGGTGCCGTCATACTACTTACGCGTGATAGTTATTTCAATTGTAGCATCCCCCTTCGTTACGAGCGCCTGAACATCGGTTAGTTTTTCCTTCATTCGACTCAGAACGGCACGTTTACATGTATCGTTGACCAAGGGGTCCTGTAGTTTATCATAGGTCAGCTTCGTTTGACCCGTGAGCTTCTCCAAGAACAACTTTTGCGCATCGAAGGCATCGCGGGCTAGGCCAAAGGGCTTAGCCCCTCCCGTTTGACCTCCACCTCCACCACCACTCATTGCCGTTATAGTTCCCGATCCAGCCGGTAGCAATGATAGTTGCGCATTCTGTTCCATCCTGCTTAGCCAGCCTAAACTTTTTTGAAGCATCCCACACAGACATGGAACCCTACTCCGCAGACCCCCAAACCCGCCGCCAGAAAATCAACTGTAAGCCCGAGCTCATCATCGCCTCCCTCCAGCGCTTCTATGCGACCAATCCCGATATTGCCAAGGTTATGCCGTACCTAACGGGGGAGGCTGAGATTTCTCTGCGTATCATCGACTGGTTTGTGACCAAGTTTAGTCGCAAGAACTTCACATCCTATGAACTCAATGGGCAGCGATTCGTGGTCTACAAGTCGTATAAGGGTCAGCTTGACGCTTATAACAAGCAGTATTTCGACACGAACTGTCGTCGGGAACGCATTCAGTTCAGCATAGGGGACTATCCGCCCTTTATTACGACGATTGGAAAGCTCAACTTCTTCCGTTGGGCTCTCGAGTCCAACCTGTTAGACTATATGGAGGCGAATCAGGAGACCTTGAAGACGGGGTACAATCAGTTCTTGAAGGAGACGACGCAGAATCAGAAGAAGTTGCGAGAGTCGGAAAGCACTCCGACCTCTACGGCATCAAGTGAGAGTCTTCCGTTGGCGGAGACCAAGGGGACGAGACGCAGACGTACGAAGCAGATGGCGTCTTCTTTGAAGCATTTACAGATTAACACGACGAATTACGTGGAATTGAGTTTTGACTAGGCGAATGAGACTACATGATTATCTCATAAATATATAGATGTCAATAGTTGAACAAACGATTAAAAACTATATAAAGTTAACAGAGGCAGAAAAAAATGGGGTTATTCAACGATTTTTTGAGGATACACGCATTATCAACATATATGGCAAGAATCTAGAACAGCTGCGCTCACTATTAGCTAATAATAATGCATATCAACCAGGGATGGAAGGTGTTAGAGATATATTAATTACAGCCCAAATAGGTAATCTAATAACATATGTACCAAAAAATATACTTACAAGAGAGACTACAGAAGATATTTATTCAATACTACAAGAAACTATTAACAATGTATCCTTGAAGCCCATGCCCCCCTCCCAGAATTTCATGGCAGAAGAAAATCCAACATACCACCCCCCTTCATATGGAGGCCGCCGCCGAAAGACCCGCAAGACTCGTCGCGGCAAGACCCGAAAACACAGGGGCCGCACGTCTTCTCGCTAGACATAATCCTTCTGAATCTTGCGTATAATCGGCTCCACTTCGGCCGCCGTCCATCCTAGCTTCTTGAACTCCTCGAATAGCTCCAGCGGGGTCCCATACAGTTTCACAATCGAATTGTAAAATGCCTTGTCCATAAACGGTTTGAAGGCGGTCATCGCGGTGTTCATGACAGGCCCCCCATTCATCACATAGATGAATCGTTTATTCTTGGAATATTTCTTGGTAAGTAACTTGAGAATCGATATGAAGAGGGAGATTTGAACCATGTGCTTCCCAGTAAGATACTTACAGTCCATCACCCAGCCCCATGGCTCATCACCGATTCCCGCAAGTGTCTCCTCAAAGTGCCGTATTACATGTTCCCTGTTAGAATAATCCTTGATATTCTTACAGGTAGTATATAAAACATTAACACGTGTATCCATCATTCGATGTGTTATTACATCGAATGAATGAGTTTCAGGGTCCTCCCTACACAATGCACAAGGCATCACTTCTTACGATAGTCCCTTAAAATATCATCCCGCAACGGACGCATGGTCGCGGCCACCTCCGCCATCTTCCCCAGCTCCTCCCCCGTGATGAATCGATGGTCCATGGACCGCGTCAAAAAGGACCGGACCTGCTTTACTCCCTCCACATCCTTGTCCTCATAGACGGCGCTCTGGACCTCTCGTACAAGATTTCTGGAATCATAGTTGGCCGCATATTTATCAAAGTATGTATTCATGCCTCCGCGGTCGCCCCCCTCGTCATACCGGGGCATCGTCCGATAGCTCGTGCCGAGATATCGGCTGTTAATCGGCATGAAATCGTGCATGACGGCCTGGCCATTGGGGTCCGGCCGATTCTGGATTCCATATTTACCATCCGTCTGCCACAGCTCAAAATGCCTCGCATTCGTCGCATCGCGCGTCGACACCTCACGACGCGACCGAATGCTCATCGATTGTGGCGGCAGAATATTGACAGTATATAAGGGAAATACGGGCTGTGTCATTCCTATACCTACAGATTCCTGGCATTAAATTGTCAGTCTAAGCACACGCTTAGACAGACGAGTAAGGCGCGATGATTCTTGTCCCCTACACCTATAAGTGTTTCACGAACTTGAATCGCAAGTTCCATATTATCCGCGTCATGACGGAGAGGGGCATGGCCCTCTGGTCCGAGTCTGACGACGCTCTGGACCCTCGCATCGCTCTCGAAACTAATGACCTCTTTTCCAAGGACACGTTCCAGCAGGGCGACCACCATTACTTTGCGATTGACGAAGCCCGAACACCCATTTTATCCATGTATGAATGGAAGGAACTCCCCCTTCTATTCGACGCACTCTGTTGGCGCACCTTCTACGTCATAACTGATACCACAGGACGACCATGGATTCCCATTCCATCGGGACCTTTCAAACCGGCGCTAGAAGCGATTCTAAATGCCTCCTAGCAGTCTAAGACCTCAACGCACTATCTATATAGAATGGATGCTCGAAATAAAACCCTCAAACGACCCAGCTCCGCTTCTCAAGAGGAGAAACAGGGAGAGGTGGCAGCAGAGGACCCTTTTCGTAATCTCTTAGATGAATCGGCGCGCGATGCGTTTCGCCGCCCTTGGCATCGCTTAGAGCGTGGCCTACGCCTAAATCGCCTCCGCATGTACGTAGAGGAGATGTCGGCCCAATGTAGTTTCAATACCGAGGAAAAGACCCGATTCTTTGTATTTCTTCAGAATGCGCTCGACCGAAAACTCCTGAATACCCATAAAATCGTGGAGTATTTGCCCGAGCTCCAGAAAATCAAGAGCATCAAGGGATTAGAGGTGCGGCGAGCCCCGACTGGCGAGGCCAAGTGGGGGTTCACGCGGGCAAAGAAGCCCGATGGGACACGCCGAAAAAGGCCAACAGGGGGCGGTGGCGATAAAGTTGACGGGCCTGAACCTGAGGGACAGGGAGTATAATATGGATACCATTGATAATCTGATAGGATGGTTGACCCTGATTGAATCGACCCTCGAGAAACCGAAGGACCGCACCCAGGTCGAAGACTGGGGCCAGGCGGCTCTGGATCTGAGTGAGGGATTCGACCTGGAGGATGACCTTGTAGACCTGATTCTGGAGGGCTATGAGCTCGGCTTTGAGGACAAGGCCCATACAGTTCCGCCTAGAGAAATACTCGATGCTCTATGTGCTAGACAGCAGATAGAACAACGAACGCCGGCCTGGTACAAGCAGATGGGGACGATTCTGAGCGCATCCGAGCTCGGGAACCTGTTCAGCGGTCCGAAGCTCCGCGCCCAGCTCATCATGTCGAAGGTGAATCCCGTCACACGACCGCCAAAAGCCCTGGCCCTTCCCTCCTCGCTCATGAATGCGATGGACTGGGGCGTTCGCTTTGAGCCCGTCGTGAAGCAAATCTACAATTACAAGTATGCCACGACTATCAAGGAGCTCGGGCGGCTCCTGTATGAGGAGGACCCGCGATGCTCCGCGAGTCCTGATGGCCTCATCTACGATTGCCCCCTGAATCAGCGCACCGGCCGACTCATCGAAATCAAGTGCCCCGTGACGCGCCAGCCGGATGGCAAAGTGCCGAAGGACTATTACATGCAGATGCAGATGCAGCTCCGTGTGACCGGCCTGACCCTCTGCGATTTCGTGGAGGCCGTCTTCCACAGTCCCTATTCGGCCCCCCTCAAGAAGGACGGACCCGGCCTATTCCATGGCACCATACTCCTGATTCAGAAGGGCGACTCCGAGGTGCGCTACGAGTATGGCCCCGTGCGGACCATGGACGACCTGACGCCCTTTGAGATTCCCTTGACCCCAGACGAGGTCGTTCTGGAGCACATTCCCTGGAAGCTCCTCGAATGGCACGAACAACAGGTCGTGCTGTCCGATGCCTGGTGGGCCACGGCAAAGCCGGTTATGGATGCGTTCTGGGCTGATGTCGAGCGGGCGCGCATTAATCCCTCCTTTCTCGAGGAGCACTTAAAGAAAAAAGAGAAGGAGGAGGTGTGCTTGATACGGCTTGATGCGAAGGCAACTAATGAAACCCTATTATTAGTTGCCTTAGCAACTAATGAAACGCCCGATTCCGCGGCACCTTCAACAGAAACTCCTTTATAATCTGTATACAGTCCTCGGGATAATTCCCCTGTCTGCCAATGATATTCAATATCTTTTTGGCACGCATGGTTTCATATCCGCCTTGAATGGAGGCAAGAAGCGCCTTTCTCGGACCCAACTCTATGGTAGAATATCGCTTGTATTCTACATAGTCCTCGTAATACTCGGGATAGCCGGCGTTTTCCACAGGAAGCAGCCGGCCTTGGGCCCTAAGATGGGCTGTAACGTTATTAGAATGATTCGTATTCCATACATGGCTTGTACAACACCATGCGCCGCCTTCATATTGTGCGACCGTGAGTCGAATCTCGGGTATGAACCGTCCTTCGAACAAGGGCATCACATCGTGTGCATGGTTCGTCGGTGGTTCAAACTCGCGCCAGTAATCGTAGTACATCTTGGTATCCAAGTGGGGCACGCCCCGCTTCAATTTTTACGCCGCCTGCGTTTTCGAAGGGTCTTTCTGCGGCGGCCTCCTTTTAAACTATCACTCAGCTTATCTTCTTCGTCCTCCTCCTCATCTTCATCTTCCTCCACTTCCTCTTGTAGCGTGGGGGCAGGAATACCCGATGTGTTAGCAGCCCTCTTTATAGCTTGTCCCTCCATATTAGCAGCTTGCTCAAATGCTTCACTAACTGACTCGGCAGCATCATGCATATCCTGTGCAATACCTTCTACAGTAGTTTGATGCTTCTGAAGGTCTGATTCAAGCTCAGGAAGCCTTTCTTCAATACTCGATATTATCTCATTTACTTTTTTATCTATCCCATCCACTGTTAATGTCATATTACTATCAGTCCCTCCCCTCTCCAAGATACGCTGATACTGTTCGGTATCTTGGAGTATCCCCCTTAATCCTTTCTTATTAATCATGTCACTGTATAGCGTAGTAAATATACTAAACTCAGCAGATAAGAGATTAAATGCGGTTGAGAGATTTTGAAATCGAAAGGTTACTTCTGTGATAATCGCCTGCGGAGTCAGTACACGCTTTATAAACTTAAACCAGCGATTAGGGGAGACCAGTGCCTTTGCCCCCGATGCTACTTTTTTCCCGATACGATGAAAACGCTCTTTCCATGTTTTCGGCTTGCCCTTATAGCTGGTTTTTAATTTTCCTGTCTTAATCGCCTGTTCAATTAATTTTTGCTGTTCTGGTGAGCAAATACTGTAAACAAAATTAGTGTATTGGCTTCTGGCTTCTTCAAAGGGCCGAATATCGATTTTATTTGCTACTTCGGGAGCATCCTTATGAAGACTTGTAACTATCGTAGACATAATTTTTAATAGGTCAACCATGGGTAAAAAGTAGTTCACATGTAGAATTATAAGACTATATAACTTTTTATAGAGCCCATATTGTGCCATCGCAAAGGCCAATACAATAATGGTAATTCCAACGCCAGCAATGTAGGGAAGGGCCGCAGGTGAGGCCAGAAGACCAAAGTGCCCCGCGATAAGTGTACTTGTCCCTGCTGTAATCGCAATACGCCCAGCAATACTGGCGATAGTCGCCTTACCAATTCGCTTTGTCTGTGTTTCAATACTTTTCACAGCTTTATCCGCAATAGATGTATCAGGTGTAGTCGATTTTGTCTGTGCCTTTGTCATAGACAATGGTGCCGCGGCTGTCATTAATGTTGGCAGCTGTTTCATAGCCTCCTCAAAGATGGATGCCATCCCCTATTCTTCCCTATATTTTATAAACAGTTCTTGGGCACATCCACTTCTAGACCCTTACTCTCATAAAAGGAGAGCATCAACTCCTGAAAGGGGGAGGAGCAGCTATCAGGGTAGCCATGCTTATAGTTGTTCGTAAATTGGCGAAAGTTCCCCGTTTTTTGCTGGAGACGCTCGAAATCCGTGGCATAGCAGCTGCGGCTGTTCACGCAGCTGATGCCGGATTCCATAGGTGTCAGTTCATCCGCCAACAAATGATAGTCCATTGACACAGGTGACCCCTGGCCCGGCTTATAGTTGACCAAGTCATCCTTTACATCGGCTGCCTTATTATCACCTGTTCCTGCGGTCATGGTCAATAACGACGCATCCCTCTGATACTGTGTTCCGTCGTTGATACTGTCCGCATTGAGACCCGCCCCCGTAAGAGGCACCTGTGTGAACGGCTCCACGTACGCTACATAGGTCCAAGGAGGCCTCGTGTCCAACGGATAGTCCGTCGGGCCGGTCCAGTCAGGTTCTTGACCGCAGCCCGCCGTCTGCCAACGCGGTACAAAGGTATAGGTTCGAAACTGTTCCGCAATTCCAAGGGCCGCGGGAATTAAAAGAAGGACGAACAGAATTGCTATAAAAGATATATAGGGTCCCATCAATAGTGTATATATATAAAATTGATACGCGGCGGCCTGTGAGGAAACGGCATCTTCCGGAATGAGCTATAATATTAGTATGCAAGTTGTGAAGCGTGACGGGTCACGCGAGGATGTCAGCTTTGACAAGGTTCTCGTACGTTTGAAGGGATGCGCAGGCAGCCCCGCAAATCCCTCCTCGCATCTCCCCAGAACGCTTCTTGAGGTGAATCCAACGTTGATTGCGCAGAAAACTCTGATGCGGATTCATGACGGCGTCAAGACGTCCGACTTGGACGAACTCGCCGCCCAACTCGCTATCAGTCTCGTCACGACGCACCCCGATTATGGCGATTTCGCTAGCCGTATCATCGTCTCGAATCATCACAAGCAGACGGACCCCTCCTTTGTCAAGACTTGTCGGCAACTCGCGAATCAGACCAATCCAAAGACGGGGGCTGCCATGTCCTACCTGGCGGATTCCTTCATGGAGGCCGTGACTACCTTTGCGTCCCAACTCGATGCTGCGATAAAGCAAGAGCGCGACTACCTCCTGGACTACTTTGGTTTCAAGACGCTAGAGCGCCAGAAGTATCTGCTCCGTGGAATTGACGGAAAGGTGTTGGAGCGACCCCAACATATGTGGATGCGTGTGGCCGTCGGGCTATGGGGCTCCTACACCGTCGTATCTGATACGGAACGCCTGGCGCTCATCCTTGAGACCTATGAGTACCTGTCCACCAAGCAGTTGATTCACGCCACCCCCACCATGTTTAACGCCGGGTCACCAAGGGCCCAGATGTCTTCCTGTTATCTTATCGCCTTGTCCGAGGATTCCATCGACGGAATCTACAAGACGCTGGCAGATTGCGCCAAAATCAGCAAGTATGCCGGTGGCATTGGTCTCCATATCCATAATGTTCGAGCGAAAGGCTCCTATATCAATGGGAACGGCGGCACCTCAACCGGAATTGTTCCCATGCTCAAGAATTTCAATGCGACGGCGCGCTACGTGGACCAGGGCTCCAAGCGCAACGGCTCCTTCGCCATCTATCTGGAGCCCTGGCACGCCGATATCGAGGACTTCCTCAAG
>Ga0114971_10003270_pt1 | contig 11007 bp, 8 predicted proteins | sample M_140625_MF_Meta_FD_87320 | JGI IMG/M metagenome (GOLD analysis project Ga0114971, IMG submission 87320) | Freshwater microbial communities from Lake Montjoie, Canada to study carbon cycling - M_140625_MF_MetaG | ecosystem: Environmental > Aquatic > Freshwater > Lake | place: Lake Montjoie... | reverse complement strand
GGTCTCGGCTGTCGGATTAAGAATAATGAGGCCTGATTCGCCATCGACGAGGATGACGTCGCCTTCCTGCACGGCTTCCATCAACCCCTTCACGCCGACGACTGCCGGGACATCCAGCGAACGAGCCATGATGGCAGAGTGGCTGGTGCGGCCACCCTCCTCTGTCACGAAGGCGAGCACGCCATCGTCATGCAAACCGGCGGTATCCGAAGGAGTCAGGTCGCGCGCGGCGACGACGTGAGCCTGCGCGGCTTGGCCGACACGTTCGGGCTGGGTACCGAGCAGCTGGTCGAGCACCCGTCCGGTCACATCGCGGATATCCGACGCCCGCTCGCGCAGGAAGTCGTCATCCATCTTCTCGAAGATCTCGATGTAGCGCTGCGCGACCTCCTGGAAGCAGAACTCAACATTAAAGCCACTGCGGCGGACCTCCTTGCTGACATCATCAATCAAGGCGACATCTTCAAGGACGAGGAGATGGGCGTCGAAGATCGAAGCTTCGGATTCGTTAAGTTTGCGGGCGACATCGTCGCGCAACTGCGAGATCTCCTCGCGGGTGGCGGCCAAGGCGGCTTCGAGCCGGCGAAGCTCGGCCTCAGGATCAGCAACCTTCTCGCACGACACGATGGTCATACCCCGCATCAGCGGGTAGGCGGGACCACGGGCCACTCCAGGAGCGGCGGCGATACCCTTGAGGCGTACCTCGGGCCTATGGTTTCCGGCCTTCATCCGTGCGTCAATTGACCGTCACGGAACGAAGGAAGCAAGGCAGGATTAGGTTCAGACCTCGACGGCCGTCGGCTCGTCGGTCGGCATGGCCATATCTGGCATCACGAAGTTGGGCATCGTGAGATCCGGAATCTCGACGGACTGCGATAGGTCAAAGTCCTGTACCGCGTCGGTCAGCAGGCGCAGAGGCATCTCGGTTCCACCCAGGACCTGCTCCTCGGCGGCTGGGGAATCGACATAAGAAAGGAGACCGGAGTATTCGGCCGGAATGGTCACCTGCAACTCGACGAGGACCAGCGCAAGCAGACAGAGGTGCGCGAAAGAACGGCCCATGCGCTGACCGAAGGCATGCAGCCAGACCATCACGCCGGAAAGGGAACGCTCTTCGCGACGACTAAGAAAGCTGAGCTGGGCCTTGTGAAGGCGGACACGCGACTGAAAGCGGGCGCGGAGCTCAGGGGACTGACCGAGGGCGGCACGCAGACGGGCGACCTGCCCTTCGGAGGCATTACCCTCGAGGAACGCAGCTACCAGGGATTCGAATTCGAAAGTGCTCATCCGCGGAACTCATCTCCCATGAGTTCGCGCAAGGCTTCGCGGGCGCGGTTAATGCGGCTTTTCACGGTACCGATGGAGAGGCCGAGGTCTTCGGCGATCTCTTCATAGGACATGTTGCGGACGTTGCGCATCGTCAGGATACGAGCGTGTTCCGGCTTCAATTGTTCCATGCATTCGGCAACTTTGTTGACGAATTCGTTATGCTGGGCCTCGTGGCCAGGCCCCTGGGCGCCGTCCGAAAGGATGTCATGCAGGGTGGCGCCGGGATCGTCACCGAGGTCGGCATCGAGCGACATGGACTGATCGCGCTTCCGACGGCGCCAGTACCAGTAACGGTTACGGGCCAGATTCGTGCCGATCTGATGGATCCAGGTCGAGAAAGTCGCCGTGCCGCGGAACGAAGCCAGCACGCGATGAGCCCGAATGAAAGTGTCCTGGGTAATCTCTTCCGCGTCCTGCCGATTGCGCAGCAAGGAGAAGACCTTGGCGAAGATGCGGCCCTGATATTTCAGGACCAATTCGTTGTAAGCCGAGAGATCCCCTTCACGGGCGCGGTCCAATGCGGACTGGTCGGCTTCGGTCTCCATTAAGGGCAGATTAAGAGGGGTGGAGAAAACAGGTCGGAATCGACCTATAATCGTGGTGACATATCTTTACAATTCCCCCTCCCTAATCAACCTATTTCAGACCCCACCTCGGAGCCGATGTTCACTTACAGCAAGAAACCACCCACCCTCTCCTGGGTAGACTGCCTCAGCGGGGCCCGGGGACTCATTGACAGCCTTCCGTCCTCCCTGCCCGGCGATGGTGCCAACCCGTCCCTTTCCTTGGTCAAAAGCGGTGAAGCCGTCGCCTTCGAACCCTCCGGCCACGGCGCCGCCCTCGTCAACGGCGCCCCGCTCCGTCAGCGCCTCGAAATCTCCGAAGCCACGACGATCCAGCTACCTTCCGCCCTCCTGGTCGCCGCCCCGGCCGACCAGCAGAATTTCGCCTTCATCCGTACGGACCTCTGGGTCCTCTTCGACGCCCAGACCGGCGATCAGCTCGGCGAATTCCCTCCCCAACGCCTCCTCGACGTCGCGCAGGAACTCGGCCGCGCCACCGATACCCTCGCCTGCACGCCGCAGGGACTTGAGGTCGGCTTCAGCCTTTCGCAGATCGCGCCTCTGCTTTCCCCGCAGGAAGAAGCGCCCATCCGACCGAGCGGCAAAGCGCTACTCGCCGCCGAACAGAATCGCGGTGCGCACCTCTGCCCGGTCTGCTGGACGCGCTTCGACGCTGGCGACGCATTGAGCATCGCGGTCCACGAAGACCTCCGCGGTGACCCGATCCTCGGCTCGGACGTGCGCCTGCGCTTCCAGCCGACCCGCTTCAACGACCAAGGCCTCGCGCTCGACCCGATGGGCCTCGCGTGCACCGACATCGCCTGCCCGCATTGCCGACGCCAGCTGCCGCCCGGCTATCTCGACCGCCCGCACCGCATTATCTCGCTCATCGGCGCGCCCAGCGCCGGCAAGTCCTACTACCTCGCCGTACTTACGCGCACGCTGCAGGACCGCCTGCCGGAGGACTTCAACCTGGCCTTCAAGGATGGCGACCCTAGCGGCAACATGCTGCTGAACCAGATGCGCAACACGCTCTTCTCCGCGGCCACGCCAGAAGACGCGCTTCTCGGCAAGACGGCCCTCGAAGGCGCCACTTACGAGAAACTGCCCCGCCTTGGACGCATGGTCTCCCTGCCCCGTCCGTTCATCTATTCCATCAGCCGCCCGGGCCAGCAGCGCAATGAGACCTCGGTTATTCTCTACGATAACGCCGGCGAACACTTTGAGCCTGGCATCGATATCCATGACTCGCCCGGCGCGATGCACGTCGCGACCTCGAGCGGACTCATCTTCCTCTTCGACCCGACCGCCAACGCGCGCTTCAAAGCCAAACTCGTCGGCGTCGCGGACCCACAGTTCACGCTCAAAGGACGCATCGACCAGCAGGACAGTATCCTGGCCGAAATGGAGACCCGTATGAAGCGCGTCCTCGGACTGGCCCAAGACGAACGCATCAAGACCCCGCTCGCCTTCGTCGTCGGCAAGTCCGACACCTGGGAGAAGCTGTTGAGCTCCCCGCTCGAACCAATCGTTAAATCCGGTGCGCTCGACCTTGCCGCCGTCGCCCGCAACTCCGCCCGCGTCCGCGAAGTCCTCGTGACGCTCTGCCCCGGACTCGTCGCCTCGGCGGAATCGCTCGCGGAACAGATCAGCTACTTTGCGGCTACGTCCTTCGGACACACCCCGGTGATGATCCAAGCCGGACTGAACAAGGGCCGCATCGCCCCCGACCCGCAGCGCCTCGCGCCAGCGCACGTCGAAGAACCTCTCTATTGGCTGATGCACCTCGCTTCCCCGGCGATGTTCCCCTCGTCCGAAAACTCCGCCCGCTGATGCCCCTCCAACTTATCTTCACTTCGGCGCCGCAGGGACTCACTCCCGGCCGCAGCGGTTATTGCACCGTCGCCCGCCACCGCGCCATCCCTGAACGCCTGGCCCAGCTGCTCGAATCCGTCGGCACGCCGCATGAACGGCCCGAAGGCGAGACTTTCACTCTCCGCATGCTCGAAGCCGGCGGCAAGAACTGGTGCGTACTCTCCCGCTTCGTCGCCCGCGGACTCGACTACACCCAGCGCGACAACCGCCTGGCCCATCACCTGGTCTTCTCCCTCGAAGAAGCCGCCCTCCTGCCGCCGCCCGCCGCCATCGCCGGACGCTGGAAAGGCTGGCGCGATGAATGGTCTGGCGCCCCCACCTGGCTCGAAGGCGAAGATCGACCGCTCCAGCTTGAAACCCAGACGCCGCTGACGCCCGCCGTGACCTGGCGTGAAGAAACCGGCACTGGCGCCAAGGCCGCTTGGCTCATCAACGCCTCCGGCCCCGCCGCCGTCGGCCTGCTCAATCCGCCCGAAACCCTGCGCCTCCTCCGCCTCCTGGCCGAAGCCTCCGCGCTGCTCGGCAAATCCGCCTGGGCCGCCACCTTCACCACCGACGCCACCACCACGGGCAGCGACGGCTTCCTCTGGGCCGTCAACTCGACCTCCGCCGCGGCGACGATCGACTTCACCACCGCGAAATCACTGCCGGCTCCCTCGGGCGATATCGCCCGTCAGGCCGCCGCCGGACTGACTTCGCCCAAAGCCCCCGCCGGACAACCGCAACGTCGCGCCGCCTCCCCCTCCCCCGCCAACGGCAACAACTCGGTCGCTTGGATCATCGGAGGCATCATCATCTTCGCGGCTGGAGCCGCGGCAGTGTTCATGCTGAACCGCCAGCCCGAGCCCACGCCGCCCGCGATCATCGTGGAAGTCAAACCCCAGCCTTCTCCAGCCGACAACGCCAAGAGCGAAGAGATCCTGAAAGCGAACCGAGCCCTCACGGAGATCCAGGGCCTGATGGAGTCCGACGACTTCATGGGCGCCGCCAAGCTGTGGGCCGAGACGAGCATGCTTTCGCCGACCTTCGTCCGCAACTACCGCGAACAAATCCTGCCTCGTATCCTCAGCAACTTCTCGGCCAGCGTGACCAAACAGCTGCTGAGCCGACTAGACCGACCGGGCGTCCTCAACGACCCCAAGTCCCTGCAGGAATCGATCGCCGAAGCCAAGGAAGCCCTTCGCCTCGGCGCCGAGATCAAGGTGCCACAGGATGAGTCATGGAAGCGCCTACAAGCCTGCCTCGATCGTGCGCAGTCGCTGACTAACATCGAAGTGCGACCGACGATGGTCATCCCGGGCGAATGGCGGACCGCCGAATCCGGCCCGAACTCCCCTTCCCAGGCCGACTTCCCGCTCTCTCGTTCCGCCACCGACGCCGTGGCGAAGTTCGTCGAGTCCTCCGGGGCCAGCCAGCGTGAGTCCGTGCAGATCCGCATCCGCCTGCTCGCCTTCACCTCCCCTCACCTCCGTGACGACCGCACGAAATACCTGAGCGGCGAGATCCGCCGTACGCCGCAGTCGACCTGGATCGAATCCTCACTCGAGCCCGGTAAGCTGCCGGCGATCGGCATCAATCTCAGCAACCGACGCAACGAGGTCTCCCTGAACTTCCCCACCGGCGAAGGCGCGCGCGCTGGCGCTAATCGCCTCATCGAGGTGATTCTCCCGAAAGGCGATCGTCAGTGCTTCGCGCTCGTCGGCGATCTCAAGGCGCTGCAGCCACTGAACCTCGGTCCGGATGCCCTGGTGCTCGACGCTGATACGGCTGTCATCCGCCCCGCTCCCTGGGCCGAAAGCGCGGTCAACGCCTTCATTTGGACCAACGGCTCGATCGGACTTTATCCTGAAGGACACGAATTCCCTGACCGCGACCTCCCCTCAATCCGCGCCACCCGCTCAGTCCTCGACACCGACATCATCCGGCTCGAAACGAAACAAGGACCTGGCACGCCGCCCTACGAGATCGTCGCCCAGCGCCGGAAACTCTTCAAGGAAGGTAAGTTCATGCAAGCCGGCGCTCCGTGGTCGATCCAAGCCATCGACGCCAACGGCGCCGCCGGCCCTCGCCTCATCGAATTCCGCTGATTCATGCAGGTCGAACGCCTCATCGCCCGCATCCGCGGCCAGCTCGAGCTCGGCACCCCCGACCTTGAGGCGCGTTCCCTCGCCGGCGAATACGCCGCACTCTGCCAACGTGTCCGCGAACGCCTCGAACAGTGCGCGACGCTCGTACGCAGCGGCAATGAGCACGCCGCTTTCCAGGCCGCGGAATCTGACCCCGACCTGCTCGGCCTCTGCGCCCTGCTCAGTTTCGCGGAATCCGACCGCTGGCACGCCCTCTGCCGTGAGCGCGGCCTGCCCGCCGGCTTCCCGCTCGATGGCCAGCACGTCCTCGCCGTCGAAGGCCTCTACGGACGCGAGATCGGCGAAAGTCACCCGCTCTACCGCGATTACCGTGACGCCATCCGTCGCCGCGAAGAGGACCGCGCCCTTTCGGTGTTACGCTCGATCGTCCGCATCAATCCGGACGACCCCAACGCCCGCTCCGAACTCGTCCGTCTCTCCGCCAAGTTCCTCCGCGAATCGCTCGGCAAGGTCGCGACCTTCTTCGAGCAAGGCCGCGAAGAAGAAGCGGTCGAGCTCATGAACCGCATGGAACGTTTCGGCGCGAACGATCTCGCCGACGAACCGCGCTGGGATGACGCCCTCACCCGCCGTGTAGCCTGGCTCCGCTCGAAGGCTGCCCAACAGGTCGCCCTGCTCGTCGCCGAAGCCGCCGAAGCGCGCGCCGGCGGCCACTGGGAAGCCTGCGCCGCTTCGCTAGGCCGCGTCCGCTCGCTCGAACGCGACCATCAGCTCACGATTTCAGCCGGAGTCTCCGCCGCGATCGTCGAGCTCGAGGCCTGGGCCGGCGAACTGGCCGCCATCGCCGAAGCCGAGGCCAGCCTGCGCGCCACGATTGAAGGCTTGAATGACGAATGGGCCACCCTCCAGCAGGAAGCCGCCCGAGGCTCCTCGCCGGCAATCCTCATCGTCCGCCTGAGCTCATGGCTCGAACGCGCGACGCCCCAGGACGAACGTCTGCCGGAAGGCATCCTGCGCGAAGCCCGCGCCCTCCGCCAGAACACCCGCGCCCGGCTGAACCGACGCTACATGGTGATGACGTCTTCCTGGGTCGCCGGCCTACTGCTGGTCATCGCCGGCGTGGTCTGGTGGAACATCCTGAAGACACAGGAAGAAGAATCCCGTGACCGCTTTTCCGAAGCCACGCGCCTGATTGAACTCTACGACCACCCCGCGGCTCTCACGGCTCTGGAAGAATTCGAAAAAGGAGGCATCGCCGCCGCCGACCAAGCCGCCCGCAAGGCGCAGACGGTTCCGCTCCGTCAGCGCTTGGCCACGCAGAACGCCGATGAGCAGCGCCTACGGCTCGAAGCGCTGGCCCTCGCCGACCGTCGCAAACAAGGCCTGACCTTGGGCAACCTCGCTGAAACCGAAAGCCGTACCGCCAAGTATCTCCAGGAGTTCAACCTCGTAGGCGGCACGCTCCAGACCCGACTCAAGGCCATCCTCCCGGAACCCGAAGGCCTGCTTTCCGCCTGCCGACAGATGTTGGATCGCACCCGCAACGACGTCGCCACCCAGATTGCTACGCTCAATAAAGCGATGGGCGACGAGAACGTCACCGACCTCACCAAGGCGGCCGAAGCCCTCGAACACCTCCGACTCCTACTCAAGACCTTGACCGACGCGAAGGATAAGGACCTCGACTCCGCCTTAGCCGCCGCCGATCGCGCCGAACTACGCCTCTCCGGCGAACGGAAGACGATCGCCGCACTCAAGGGCCTCAGCAAGGCCGCCGACCTCGTGGGCTACCTCGCCGCCCTGTCCGATACCGCCGCGAATACCGCCGGAGAGAAGTCCGACCTCAGCACCCGCGCCTCCTTCGTCTTCACCCGCGCCCCCACACTACAGGCCCTCCCTCGCTCAGCGCTCGCCCCGCGCGTCGGCGCAATGTGGGACGCCGCCGCCACCGCCGACGCCACCGGCATCTTCAATCCGACCACGCTCACCGACGTCGAACAACGCGTCCTGCGCGCGCTCTCTGATACCTCCTTGGCGGATTCGCTCCGCAGCTATCAGGTAAATGTCTACTCGATTCGCGGAAGCGACGCGGGACGGACGGCCTACGTGATCGGCGAGATCGTCGAATCGAAACGGACCATCACCGACGGGGTTGAGTTTACCCAAAAGGCCAAGGAGCTCACTCGCGAAGGGGCTGTCATCGAGACCACCTGGAGTCGCCGTGAATTCAACAACGGCGTCCGTGCCGGCGAAGAGATCACCAAGCCGACCACAATCAGTGAACTGGATTTCATCCGGCAGGTCAGCCGCTTCCAGGACGCCAAGACGGGCAAGCTGCTTGAACCGCTCATCCGCACGATGGACCGCGTACGCCGCAGCGACTCGCGCTACCCCGAACTGCGCGCCTACCAGCTGCAGGAACTCTACAAGCTCGCGACCACCCGTCCCGACGCCTGGGGTCTGCTCTTCTCGCCGTCCGCCCAGCGCGACGCCGATCAGCTGCGCCGCATCACGCAGAATTCGCTGCGTCCCTACGACTTCCTCTTCAAGGACAAGTGGGCCGACATCAAACTGGAACTCAGCGCTTTCCTGACTCCCCCGGGAGGCGCTGGCTACGCCGAAGAGGCCCGCTTCTGGCGCGCAACCTTCGCCAACCTCCGCAACCGTAAGCTCATTTTCGCCGGCTGGGTCGGCCGTGACGGCAAACCAGTACTGCGCGAGACAATCAAGGGCAGCGCCTTCTACGGCCTCGATAACGAAGGTAAGTCCACCGTGCTCTTCCGCGTCGGCGACGATGGCGAGGTCAAGCGCGTCGCCGAAGCCGCTCCCCTCACCCCGCTCCTCCGCTACCCTGGCACGGTTGCCGAAGCCGCGCAGGCGGCTGGCATCCCGAAAGGCTTGCTCACCCCCGACGGCGGCTGGGAAACCCTCCTCCAAGGACGAGATCTCTGAACGATGTCACGCCCCACCCAATTCCGCCTCCGCTGGAAAGGCGCCGTCACCGGTCCCTTCCCGCTCCTGCGCGTGAGCGAGATGCTCCGCGCCGGCGAGATCAGCCTTCTTCATAATATCGAAGTCGATGACTCATGGATGACGGTGCGCGATTACTTCCGTGCCATCGGGCTCAGCCGCACAACCTCGGCCTCTTCCACGGATGTTTCTGGCCTCGGCGCCGACGCTCCGCCGCCTCCGCCTGGTGCCGAACGGACGCTCGGCGAATCGCTCACGCCCGACGCCGCCCGCAACGCCGCCGGCGAATCGCTCGAGCGCTCCGTCCGCGAAGGCTACCTCTGGTGCGGCTCAACCTTCCTGCTGCCTCCGCTCTTCGCGCTCCTGATCTACGTGGTCTACATCTTAGACAGCGACCACCAGATCTCACGGACGATGCTGCTCATCCTGCTCGGCTTCACGACCACGCCGGCTGCGCTCCTCCCGATCCTCTTCGTCCGGAAGCTCGGCCAGACGCTCGAACAAGAAGGCCTGTCTGACATCCGCCAAACCCAGGGAAATCTCGTGATCGTCCTCGGTTTCCTGAGCCTGGCCCTCTGGATGCTCTGCTTCTTCGTCCTCCTGCCCACCCGCTAATCAGCCTCAATCGGCTTGACGAGCCAAGGGGGGACGGCTGGACTGACCGAACTCGGTTTTCGGTAGTGTAGCTCAGTTGGTTAGAGCGAGGGACTCATAAGCCCTAGGTCGGCAGTTCGATCCTGCCCACTACCACCACCGAGTGCACCCTTTCCGCTCAGGCCTTCAAGATGGCCGAGACCGGGATATCCAGTCCGTCCTTCCACAGGGCTTCCAAGGCGTAGCTCTTACGGATGTCGTCACGGAAGACGTGGAAGAGAACGTCGAAGGCATCCACGACCGTCCAGCCGCTGTCGCGCTGGGATTCGGAGCGGGAAGTCACGCCGACATCGTCCAGCGCATGCTCGAGGGCGATACGCAGGGCACGCAGGTGAGGCTCGGACGTGCCGGTGGCAATCACGAGGAAATCAGCGATGGAAGAAATCTGGCCCATCTCGAGGACCCGGATCTCGACGGCCTTCTTATCATCCAAGGCGCGCACGGCGGCAATGAGGTGGGCCGGAATCTTCGGCATGACCACCATCGGCTTGGCAGCGGACTTCTCTCCGCGGCTCTTGGCCTTCAAAGCCGGGATGGCCGGGATGACGCGACGAGCCGGGCGGACCGAACGGGCAGCGGGTTTGGCGGACTTGCCGGCAGGGCGACCCTTGGCGGCAGGCTTGGCGGAGGTCTTCTTGGTCTTCTTTTTAAGGGCGGACATAGTCAGGCTTGGTAAAGGGAACGCTCATCGATGTGGCGGGCGACCCCTAGGGGCAAGCCGTTTCGGGGCGAATCAGTGCGGCGCAGGGCCTCGCGCAGAGCGGTGGAGGAAACTTGTACCGCCGGAGCCTTCAACACCGTCAGGCGGATGAGCGCCGAGATGGCCAGAGGCGGCACGGTCGAGATACCATCACGTGACAGCACGGCAAATTCTACCAGACTACAGAGCTCGGCGACATCCTTCCACCGGTCCAGCCTGGCCAGCTGATCGGCTCCAATAATCCAGACCCGCATGGCATCGGGAAATTCGAGGGCCAATTCACGAGCGGTCTCAATCGACCAACTCGTGCCGTCACGAAGGATCTCGCGCTCATCCACCACGGCCCACGGACAATCCGCGAAGGCTAGGCGGCACATTATCGCCCGGTCAGCGGCGGAGGCCACCGGCGCGCCCGAACGCATCGGCGCCTGTCCCGCCGGAATGATACGGACTTCATCCAAGCCGAGCTGCTTATGCGCGGCCACGGCCGCCGCCACATGACCCGCATGCGGAGGATCGAAAGTCCCACCTAGGATGCCGATGGCAGCAGGCATGACGTATTACGCTCCGGCCGGCCGCCGGTGGCAACCCAAAGCAGGCTTGAGCCCGAGCCCTTCCGCCGAAACACTGCCCCCATGGCGTTAGCCTCGCGATTCCTCCCCCCGGGCTTCGACCCCACGCAGACCGTGGCGGTCATCGCCGGCAAAGGCCGCTACCCCGCCCTACTCGTCGAATGTGCCCGCGCCCGCGGCGCCAAGGTGAAGCTGGTATCCTTCGAAGAAGAGACCGACCCCGCCCTGATCGCCACCTTCGCCCCCGCCGACCACCG
>Ga0114971_10003268_pt1 | contig 11008 bp, 6 predicted proteins | sample M_140625_MF_Meta_FD_87320 | JGI IMG/M metagenome (GOLD analysis project Ga0114971, IMG submission 87320) | Freshwater microbial communities from Lake Montjoie, Canada to study carbon cycling - M_140625_MF_MetaG | ecosystem: Environmental > Aquatic > Freshwater > Lake | place: Lake Montjoie... | reverse complement strand
GTTCTATATCTCCGAGAAGAAGGATGAAGTGATCGGCAAGGTTGTCAAGAGCGAAGACATCCCTGCAGCCACCCAACTCTTCACGCCGAATTGGATCGTGAAGTATATGGTGCAGAATTCGCTAGGCGCTACCTGGCTGGCCACCTATCCGAATAGCCCGCTCAAGGGAACGATGGAGTTCTACATCGAACCCGCCGAGCAGGCCGAGGAAATAAAAGACCAGCTGGCGGGGATCACACCGGATTCCCTGAACCCCGAGGAATTGACCCTGATCGACCCGGCCTGCGGCTCAGGCCACATCCTGGTGGAAGCCTATGACCTGCTGAAAGCGATCTACCTGGAGCGGGGCTACCGCCAGCGCGACATCCCTGAGCTGATCCTCACCAAGAACATCTACGGGCTCGACATTTGTCCGCGAGCAGCCCAGCTGGCGGCCTTTTCCCTGTTTATGAAAGGCCGGGAAGACGACCGGCGGTTGCTAGAGCGAGGGATCCAGCTCAATGTGATGGCCCTCCAGGACAGCATCCACATCAATGTTGAACGCCTGGTAGCGAGCATGGATCTATCTACAGCTGGCGCAAGCCGTGCCGACATGCGTATGTTAGCCGAGCTGTTTATCAATGCCACTACGTTTGGTTCGCTGATCCAGGTGCCTCAACTGTTGGCAGAGAAACTGCCCGCGCTGAGTCGCGCAGCAGAGCACACGAGCCAGGACCTGTTTACCTCTGGAGAACTTCAGATACTTGGAGCATTGTTACGACAGGCTGGCATTCTGGCGCGGCAGTATCACGCAGTAGTGGCAAATCCACCGTACATGGGAGGCAAGGGCATGAATCGAACTTTGAAAGACTTTGCTAGAGCATCTTTCCCGGATTTCAGCGGAGACTTATTCGCTTGTTTTACAAAAAGGGCTCATGCCTTAGCCAGCAAGTCGGGCCGCGTTTCGATAGTGGCTCCATTCGTGTGGATGTTTTTGTCTAGCTATGAAAAATTACGAGAATGGCTTCTCAATTCATCAAACCTACAAAGCCTCGTGCAGCTTGAATACAACGCCTTCGAACCGGCCTGCATTCCCGTAGCCGCATTCAATCTGTCAAAACATCAAGTTCCTAATTTTCAAGGAACTTTTATAAGACTCTCGAGCTTCAAAGGACATCGCAATCAGGCCCCAAAAACACTGGAAGCAATCCAAAATCCAGACTGCGGATGGCTATTCAAGGCGAGTTCTGATGACTTCAAAAGCATTCCGGGATCTCCAATATCATACTGGCTTCCCGATGGCTTAAGGGAAAGTTTTCGCACCTGCGTGCCCATCAAAAGCATATGCCCTGCTCGACGAGGCCTAGAAACAGGTGACAACAGCAGATTTCTCAGGCACTGGCATGAGCTCAATCTAAGTGACATATCTCTTGGAGCCAACGGAGACACGTCACTCTTTTCATGGGTCCCCTATAACAAAGGCGGACCGGCTAGGAAATGGTCGAATAATTCTACCCTGTGTGTTTACTGGAAGCATAACGGGCTTGCGGTGAGAGAGAGCGGAGTCGCCAATGGAGAAGACTCCTACCTCAAAGAGGGAATCACCTGGAGCGGTCTGACGTCTTCGATAGTCACCTTCCGTCATTCGGCACCAGGATACATTTTTGACTCCAATAAAGGGGCAATGATGTTTCCTCCTGGTGATCTAATGTATTACACACTTGGCTTCTTGAACTCGGCAATTGCCAATGAGGTTTTGAGTGCACTCAACCCAACCTTGTCCACCCAGAACGGCGATATCGACAGGCTCCCTGTTTACTCAGAAGATGACAGCCTGAGAAATGCTGTAGGTGGAAGAGTTAAGCGTCTTCTTGACATCTCATACTGGGACTGGAATGCCTATGAAAGAAGCTGGGACTTCTCTGTCAATACATTACTGGCTGAGCGAAACCAAGAGGCATCGGCCGACCTCAAGACGTGCTATTCACTTTTTGCCAACAAGTCTGCCGACCTTACAACAGAGACAACGCAGCTAGAAGCATCTAACAACGAAGCGTTTTATTCTTGCTACAGAATAACCGAAGAGATTCGAACTATTGCACCTGCTGATCAAGTCACTCTCACGGTGAATCCCGCATACCGCTATGGCGGAGATCTTTCGAGGGATGAGCAATGGATACGCTTCCGTAGGGACACCTTGACGGAGTTTCTCTCCTACGCCACTGGCTGCATGATGGGCCGCTACAGCCTTGATCAGCCTGGTCTAATCCTGGCCGACTCTCGAAACAGCCAGGCCGCCCACCTCGCCGCCTACGAAGAAAAGGTCTGCAAACCAGTCACTGAAGCCCAATTCAAGCCCGACCCCGACGGCATCATCCCCGTGCTCGATGGCGAGTGGTTTGAAGACGACATCGTCGCCCGCAGCCGCGAGTTCCTGGAGGCCACCTTCCCCGAGAGCAGCGCCACCGAAAACCTCCGCTTCATCGAGGACTCGCTCGGCAAAGACATCCGCAAATACTTCTGCAGCGAGTTTTATAAGGATCACCTGCAGACCTACAAGAAGCGCCCGATCTACTGGATGGTGCAGAGCCCCAAGAAGGGATTTGCCTGCCTGATCTACCTGCACCGCTACACCAAAGACACTCTCAACCAGGTGCTCAACAACTACTTCCGGCCCTACCTCCAGAAACTGGAAGCCCGCCTGGCCCAGCTCGGCCTCGATCAGCTCAACGACGACCTACCCACCCGAGAACGCACCGCAGCCCGCAAGGAAGCCGAGAAGATCAGCAAGGTGCTCAAGGAATGCCAGGCCTGGGAGCAAGACGCCCTGCTGCCCCTGGCTCAGCAGCGAATCGAGCTCGACCTCGATGACGGCGTCAAGGTGAACTACCTCAAGCTCCAGGACGTGCTGGCACCGATCCCTGGGCTGGCGGCGAAGGAGGACTGAGCTGATGGCTGGGCGCGATGCTTCAGCTCAGGGGCAGAGTTGGGCTCCCGGGGCAGAGTCAAGGGCAGAGTCAGGGGCAGAGTCGCTTCTTTCGCTCCGCCACCCCTCCCAGGCCGTCGCCCAGATCGAAGGATTGGCCGAATGCTGCCGGGAGCCAATACCTGGGATGTATTGGCTGATTTGTCAAGACCTGACCTCGGCAGGCCCTCCCTGCTCAACCGGATTCCCGATAAAAGTCACCCATCGAGAATCCTGATAACATGCGTTTATCGAGAATCCGCGTAAGCCATGGCCTTGGGCGAGCAGGTGATCCAGGCCCCTTCTCAGTTGGGTGTGCTGCTGCGGGGAGCCCGTCGGAAGCGGGGGATGAGCCAGCAGGAGCTAGCCCTCAAGGCCGGCGGCACCAGTCAGAACCGGCTCTCCGAGCTCGAATTGCAACCGGGGCGCTTCACCGTGGAGCGTCTCCTGCTGATCCTGGCCGCACTCGACCTCGAATTGGTGGTACGGCCCCGGGAGACCAGTACCAAGCCCGCCGAGTGGTGATGGGCAGACCAACGCGGACGCGCTCCCTGGCGGTGTGGATGAACGGTGAACGGGTCGGCACCTGGATGTTGCCGGCGCGGGGGGCACAGACATTCACTTACGACGAAACCTGGTTGCACTCCAGCCAGTTCCGCCCGTTGTCGTTGTCACTTCCGACAGGCTTCGGGGCCACAACGCTCAGCGGCAGCGCCGTGGAGAGCTGGTTTGACAACCTCCTCCCCGACAGCGACGCCATCCGCCGCAGAGCCCAGACCCGTTTTCAAGCCGCCAGCACCAGTGCCTTCGATCTGTTGGCGGCGGTTGGCCGCGATTGTGCCGGCGCCGTGCAACTGCTGCCGCCGGACCAGGAGCCCAGCGGCTTCGATCGCATCGAGGCCCGGCCTCTGAGCGACAAGGAGATCTGCCGGCGCCTGAGCGCCGTCACGGCGGCGCCGGCTCCAGGATCCCTGGGCCCTGAGTCCGATGAGCTCCGGCTCTCCGTGGCCGGTGCCCAGGAGAAAACCGCCTTCCTCTGGCACAACAACCAATGGTGTCTGCCGCTGGGCAGCACCCCCACCACCCACCTCTTCAAGTTGCCGATGGGCGTGATCGGCGAGGGGCAGATTGATTTCAGCTCCTCGGTGGAGAACGAATGGCTCTGCAGCAAGCTGCTGATGGCCTACGGGCTACCAGTTGCCTCCACGGAGATGGCCCGGTTCAACGGCGAGCGCTGCCTGATCGTGCAGCGCTTTGACCGCCGCCTGCACTCCAGTGGCACCTACTGGCTGCGCCTGCCAACAGAGGACTGCTGCCAGGCCACCGCCACACCAGCCGCCAACAAAGTCGAAAACAGCGGCGGGCCAGGCATGGTGGCCATTGCCGAGCTGCTGGCTCAATCCTCAGAGCGCAGCGATCTGGCCAATTTCTTCAAAGCACAGGTGTTGTTCTGGATGTTGCGTGCCATTGATGGTCACGCCAAGAACTTCAGCCTCTTCCTGAATCCAGGCGGTCGTTTTCAGCTCACACCGCTCTACGACGTGCTCTCAGCATGGCCAGTGATCGGACGTCATAGTGGCCAATGGCCACAACAAAAGCTCAAGATGGCAATGGCCTGGTTTGGTGAGAAAAACAGGTACTACAAGCCTCTGGAGATCACCAGCTACCGCATGCTGCTCACTGCAAAACGGCTTGGCCTGGGTGACGCCCAACCCATCCTCAACGCGCTGATCGACCAGACGCCAACGGTGATTGCTGCGGTGCAAGCCCAGCTACCTCCTGACTTTCCACAAACCATCGCCGAACCGGTGTTCACTGGGTTGCAAACCTCCGCCAGCCAGCTTCAGCGCCAACTTCTTGTGCGCGAACTCCTCTGATGCCAGCCTCCCCCGCCGCCACCAGCCGCATCCACGAAAGCCTGGACACAGCCCTGGCTCGCAAGCGGGTGGTGCTCTGGTACGACCCCAATGGTGAGTGGACCTCGGAGTTCGATGACTATCAGGCCCCTCAGGCCGAGAAGCTGCGGGTGGAGGGCAATGAGTTCTCCGTGAAGGTGGCGATCAGCCGGGCGCCCCTGGAGCAGCGCTTTCTGCTGTATCTGCCCTCCGCCAAGCCCCCGGAGCAGGGCAACTGGCTGCTGGACCTGTTGCTGGCGGGCCATGAGTTCACCGCGGATCGCGCCTCGCTCGACATCCAGGAGGCGGGTCTGACCCTGGAGTTCAAGGAGCTTGCCCAGCAACACAAGGCCTTCTTCCGTTCACCGGTGCGCAACACCAAGCTCAAGGAGCTGCTGCGCCCCAACGACGACGAGACCGCCGTGCGGCTCAAGATGCTCGCGGTGCTGGCCAAGCAGCAGGCCGACATCGACAAACTGCTGCTGCATGCTTTCAGCCAGCTGGATCCGGCCATTCCCGATGGCGATGACCCGGTGGAGGCCCTCTACGGCAACCACCGGCTGAGCGGTTATTTCTGGAGGGCGGTGGGCGAGAAGTTCGGCTACGCCAGCCCCGAGCCCAACCTGCGCGACTTCGCCGTTGCCCTGTTCAACAGCGTGTGCAGCATCGGCCCTTCCGGCGACCTGCTGCCCCACGCCCGGGTGTTCCTGAGCATCTGGAAAGACAGCCTCAGCGCCAGGCCGGCCTTCGAGCAGTGGAGTGATCACCTGGCCGGGGTGCTGCACGTCGAAGACCAGCTCAACGAGGCGCCAGACGGCTACGACCCCGACGACGACGACAGTTACGAGCTGATCGAGCGCTTTGTGCTCAGCCGCCTGCTGCAGCGCTTCCAGGCTGAGGCCTCAGACCCCGAACTGCTGGAGGTGCTCCGCAACCGCACCACCTCCTGCTGGTACGAGAAGCACCGCCACGGCTACCAGGCCCTGGAGCACGCCATCACGTTTCGCAGCCTGCTGGCCAAGGCCGATCTGCAGGTGCCCAGCTTTGAGCAGGGGCTAGAGCGCTATTGCAACGGGTGGTGGCGCCTGGATCAGGCCTATCGCCGCTGCATCTTCCACGCCCGCACCTACCAACAGCCCGGGCTGCTCAAGCCCCTGCGCGACTGGCTAGAGGCCCAGTACGTCAATAACGTGCTGCTGCCGCTGACCAACCGCTGGAGCGATCAGGTGGCTGGTCTGACCAGCTGGGGATCGAGCACCCTGCCGCGGCAGAAGGAATTCCACATGCGCTACGTGCATGCGCCGCTCTCCTCAAAGGGCCTCAAGCGCCTGTTCGTGGTGATCTCGGATGCGCTGCGCTACGAGGCCGCCCGCGATTTCGCTGATCGCCTCAACAATCAGGCCGGCAAGGGTTGGCAGGCCGAAGTGGATGCCCTACTCGGGGCTCTGCCCACCTTCACGCAGCTGGGAATGGCCGCGCTGCTGCCCGGTGCGCAGCTGGGCCTCAATCCTGCGGATGCCACCGCCCTGGTGGATGGTCAGAGTGCCACCGGCACCGACAACCGCGACAAGATTCTCAAGGCCTATGCCAATGGCCGAGCCAAGGCGATCCTGGCGGAGGATTTCCTAGGCCTCGCCACCAGCAAGGAGGGCGCCGAACTCACCAAAGATCACGACCTGATCGTGATTTTCCACAACCGCATCGACCGGATCGGCGACAAGCGCGAGAGCGAGGCTGAGACCTGCCAGGCGGTGGAGCAGACCTTCGACGACCTGGAGCAGATCATGCGCAAGATTGCCAGCCTCAAGGGCAGCCAGGCGGTGATCACCGCCGATCACGGCTTCCTGTTCCAGCAGGAGCCGGTGGATGCCAACGACCGTGCTCAGTTCCCTACGGCCAAGGAGCTCAGCTTTAAGAACAGGCGCTTTGCCTTGGGCACGGGCATCAAGGCCAGTGCCGGCCAAAAGGTATTCACGGCTGATGAGCTGGGGCTCTCCGGCAACTGGGAGGCCGTCTTCCCCCTGGGGCTGGATCGCTTCCCCCGCTCAGGCTCGGGCTCACGCTTCGTGCACGGGGGCACCTCCTTGCAGGAGGTGGTAGTGCCGGTGATCCGGCTCAAACGCGAACGCAAGGACGAGAGCCGGGTGGTGGAGGCCGAGCTGCTGCGGGTGCCCGCCAAGATCACCATGGGCAAGCTCGCCTTCGGCCTGTTCCAGCTGGAGCCGGTGGAGCCTAAAAAGCGCCTGCCCTTGCAATTGCGCATCGGCCTCTACGCCAAGGCCGATGGCGCCCTGCTCTGCGCCCATCGCACAGTGATGCTGGATTCCGCGGCCAGCGAGGCCCGAGAGCGGGAGCAGCAGTTGGTCCTTGAGCTTTCCAACGCTGCAGGCGACTACAACAACCAGACCCTGGAGCTCCGCCTGGAGCGGCAGCTTGAGGGTGTCGCCACGCCGGTGCCCTACAAGACTGTGGAGCTCAAGCTGCAGCGGCCCTTCGGCAGCGACTTCGACGACTTCTGATCCCCCCCATGGTCACCAGCGCTGCCCCTCCGGCCCAAAGCCCCCTGGATCAGAAGATCCTTGAGCACTTCCCTGGCCTGGTGGTCCGCAAGGACCTCACCACCGAGCTCAAGCAAAACGCCGTGGTGCCCACCTACGTGCTGGAGTACCTACTCGGGCAGCACTGCGCCACCGACGATCCGGCCCTGATCAGCGAAGGGCTGGAGTCGGTGCGGCGGATCCTCGCCAAGCACTACGTGCACCGCAACCAGGCGGAACTGGTGAAATCGACGATCAAGGACAAGGGCAGCCACAAGGCGATCGACAAGATCACCGTGACCTTTAATGAAAAAGGCGGTTTCCATGAGGTGGAGTTCACCAACCTCGGCATCAAGAAGGTGCCGATCGAAGACTCTTACGTCAAGCGCTATCCCAAGTTGCTGGTGGGTGGCATCTGGGCGATCACCGATGTGGAGTACGAACTCCCCACCGATCCCAAGGCCAGCCCCTGGCAGATTGCAGGGGTGAAGCCCATCCAGGTGGCCGGCGTCGACCACGACGAGTTTCTGGCAGCCCGCGCCAAGTTCAGCACCGAGGAGTGGATTGATGTGCTCATGCAGAGCGTGGGCTTCAACCCCGAGCCGTTCACGCGGCGGGGCAAGTTGCTCACCCTGATCCGGCTGATCCCGTTCTGCGAGCGCAACTACAACCTCCTGGAGCTCGGGCCCAAGGGCACAGGCAAATCCCATGTCTACGCCGAGTTCTCACCCCACGGCATGTTGATCTCGGGCTCGGAGGTCACCGCGCCCAAGCTGTTCGTGAGCAATGCCAACGGCAAGATCGGCCTGGTGGGCTACTGGGATTGCATCTGCTTCGACGAGTTCGCCGGCAAGGACAAGAAGGTCGACAAGACGCTGGTGGACATCATGAAGAACTACATGGCCAACCGCACCTTTTCGCGGGGCATTGAGCAGCTCTCGGCCGAGGCCTCGATGGTGTTCATGGGCAACACCCAGAAGTCGGTGGCGTACATGCTCAAGCACTCCCACTTCTACGAGCCGCTGCCCGATAAGTACATCGATTCGGCCTTCCTCGATCGCATCCATGCCTTCAACCCCGGCTGGGAGGTGCAGCCCGTGCGCCACGAGCTGTTCTGCACCGGCTACGGCTTCGTGGTGGATTACATCGCCGAGGTGCTCAAGCACCTGCGCACCGAGGACTACACCGGCCTCTACAAAGCTCACTTCGAGATCAGCTCGGGGGTGTCCACCCGTGATCAGACCGGCTTTGAGAAAACGTTCTCCGGTCTGATGAAGATCATCCACCCCGATGGCAAGGCCACGCCGGAGGAGATCGCCGAGCTGCTGGAGTTTGCGATGGAGTGCCGCCGGCGGGTGCGGGAGCAGATCCTGCGCATCGACGACACCTTCAAGGCCAACGACTTCGCCTACCGGCCCCTGGCCGGTGGGGATGACGTCACGGTGCTGACGCCGGAGGAACAGCAATATCCAGCCTTTGCGGGGCTCAGACCCCTTCACCCCGAAGCTGCTCTCGCAGCAGCTGATGGCCATGCTGCAGAGCCAGCTGCGTCCCCCGAACCAGCGGGAACTGCCAACGCAGAAAAAAGGGAGGCAGGGCCTCCCACCAGCGCTCCGCTGAAGGAACGGCATCTGGTGGTTCCGGAAAACGCCAAGGGTTGGAGCTATCGCCGCTTGTTTGCCGACGATCTCCAGGGCTGCAGCGGCATCATCCTCCGCGACCCCTACATCCGGGCCTTCCATCAGGTCCGCAACCTGGTGGAGTTCCTGCGCATGGTGAACGAGATCACCCCCGTGGGCGATGAGGTGACCGTGCATTTGATCACCGGCTCCGACCAGGAGACCCTGGAACAACAGGTGGAGAATCTCGGTCAGGTTCAGGACTCCTTCGCCGCCACCAGCACCCCCTTCACCTGGGAAATCGACGCCAGCCCCCATTTCCACGCCCGCAGCATCACCACAGACCACGGCTGGAAGATCACCCTCGATCGGGGGCTGGACCTGTTCCAATGGTTTGAGTTCTCTCCCTTCAATGCCGCTGCCGTGATGCAGGAAGCCCGGATGGTGAAGGGCTGTGAGCTGAACTACGTCAAGACGGGCGCTTGAACCAAGTGGCCTGGCAGCTCAGCCGCGCCGCGATCCCGGCCGTGCAGGACGCCTCAGGAGTCCTGCGGCGGGTTGGCGAAGACCGTGAGGCAATCCTCGACGAACGGACTGAATTCAGCTTGGCTGTCGACCCGGAACCGTCCCCAGGTGGCCAAGGGTTCGAAGCGGCGGGATCGGAGCGGCCAGTCGAGCCGTTGGCCGCCGTAGGTGAGCCCCACGCAGGTGAGGCTGGCGTCGTCCCCCAGCAGGCTCCAGAGCACGGAGATCCTGCTGCGGTCGTAGGGCTCCTGGCCCAGGGCGTCGGGACAATCGACGATTGAGCCCACCTCCAGGCTGAGCCTCAGGGCCCGCTCCCAGCTCAGAAAGGTTCCGTCGTGGGTGGGATAGAACCAGCAGGTGGAATTACTGAGCTCACTCAGGGCCACGCAATCAAGGCAGTGCAGAACTGTCGGATCCTCTGGATTGACGCCATAGACCCCAAGCCAATGGGACTGGGGCTCGATCTGCACCACGACGGCATCGCAGAGCAACTGGGTGCCCTCGCTGTTGCGGCGCTGTTCGCCCGTCAGGCGGCCATCGACCGGGAGCCGAGCCAGATCCGGATAGGCGGCCCCGCGGTTGAAGATCCTCAACGCGAAACCCGTGGAGGGGCCTGAGGCCTGAGCGTCCTGAAGGGCGGCCAGGCCGGTGGAGCCCTGGGGCAACTGGGCGGCAGGAGCCACCACGAAGATCAGCGCTGGGGTCGTGGCCATGGGTGCAATGGGCTCCATGAAGCTTGGAGTGGATCCGCCCAGGAAGGTCAGGCCTGGTTGGAGCGATTCTGCTCAACCGGCACTGGAATCAGAACCACACCGGAAGGGAAAGCCTGCTCAGGATCCGCATCAACGGAGGAACCCAGGGCCTCCAGCACGGCAGGCACCATGCCGGCATCAAAGGAGAAGCGGCCGGGGCCGTTACACAGCAGGGCCAGGCTGCCACCGAGGTAGAGCAGCACCAGTTCCAGAACGTAGATGTTGAGGCCGGCGGTGGAGATGTGCTGATAGGCCGCCACCGTCATCGTGCCGCTCAAGGCCAGGGCACCGAGGGGCGTGAACAGGCCGAAGATCACCAGCCAGCTGCCGATCAGCTCCGAAAACCCGGCGGCATAGGCGAAGACCAGGGGAAAGGGCAGATGCAGCGAAGCCACATAGGTGGAGGCGAACTGCTGGGGATCGGCGAGTTTCTCCTGGCCGTGATGGATCATCAGCACGCCCACGCTCAGCCGCAGCAGGAGCAGCCCCACCGAGGCCAGGCGACCAGGCCGTTGCAGATAGGCAAGCACCGCCGGCGACGCGGCGGCCAGAGCGCCACTCAGGGAGCGCCTGGGGGAGGGAATGCCCATGGTCACGAACCACAGGGCGAAGCAGGCGCCCATGAAGGCCCCAAACAACTCGAGCAAGGTGGTGGTGGACATCGGGGCGGGGTGTTTCCGAAATCATGGCAACTCTCATTAAGGAACGTGAAGCGCCGGAGAAAGCGACCGAGGCC
>Ga0114971_10003267_pt1 | contig 11013 bp, 5 predicted proteins | sample M_140625_MF_Meta_FD_87320 | JGI IMG/M metagenome (GOLD analysis project Ga0114971, IMG submission 87320) | Freshwater microbial communities from Lake Montjoie, Canada to study carbon cycling - M_140625_MF_MetaG | ecosystem: Environmental > Aquatic > Freshwater > Lake | place: Lake Montjoie... | reverse complement strand
TTTATTAGAAGGAAATCCAATTCTTTCTAAACAAAATAATTGATTTATTATCTTTATTTCTTCTTCATTTAAATAAAGATCTGGTTCTATGGCTTCGCCATTTGTTATTTGACGAACATTTTTACCATCATAATAGATATCATTTATTTTGTTTCCAAATAGATTTCTATCAAAGATAATTGAATGTGTCATCTTAATATAATGACACATTCAATTGTTCATTTAAACATCAGGTGGTTGATTCTTATGGTGTCGGTTGTCTGGGTTGATAATCTTGTAGAATACTCAACATATTTGAAATTCGTGAATTCAAATTATTATATCGTTGATAAGCATCATTCATAGCTAAAGTCATTTGTGTTGTAAATTTTCCGTTTTCAATTTTATGTGATAATCCAGTGATATAATATATATTATCTAAAGTAGTGCCTGTTTGGAAATCAATAAAGAAATTTTGCATATAAGAAACCAAAGGGTTTCCCATTGATGTTAAATTTAATTCATTTGGGATTATTTGCATCGGTAATCCACCAGGTAATTGTCCATTTGGCAAAAGAGTATTTTGTTGAGGAGAAGCTAAAATTCCAAGAGTTTGCATAGTAGCATCTGATTGTGAACTAAGATTTGCAGTTATTATAGTAGAACCCATCGCTCCATAGATAATATGTGGAGCTGTTTTTATAAGATATTCTTTTATGTTTCTAGAGCCACCAAATATTTGAATATTAGAAGAATTACTTCTAATTTGGGTTTCCCTTTGTTCAGTTGACGTTGAAGCTAAAGAAGTTACTCCTTCAGGAGTTTGTAATTGAATAGCACCAAAATCAACAGCAGCTTGTATGGCATCTCTATATTGCTGAATCCTATTCCTTGAAACATCTCCGTTGCCACTATCATCCCCTGATTGAGTATCGTTTGTTGGTCCAGGTAATACGTTATTTAATATACCTAATTGGTCTTCTCTTAAAGCTTCTAATATTGAAGATTCTGTAGAATAAGCTGTAGCACTAGCATCAAATACATGTAATCTTAATACTGTTTTATCTCCAGATACTGCAATGCCTTCTGCCTCTAATTTCGCTGGAACTGTTTCTACTAATAATTCTATTTGAGGTAATTGAAAATTGCCTCCAGGAGTTACTGTTTGCAATAAATTGTTTATTCTAGATTGAAATTGTGGCAAATCATCGGCTGGTTCTGACGTTTCTCTTCCTGTTGTTTCATCAATAGCCCTTCGCATCAAGGCTCCATCTCCATCAAATAAACCATAGGAATAAGATGATTGATCATCAAAAAAATTTCTTTGTAAGAATCTCATAAACTCTATCAAAGTCATTCCTGCATTTCCACCTATGCTTTCTATTCTGTTTCTTATTAACATTTCTTCAAAAAGTCTCAAATCTATTAAAAAATTTGCTGTTGTTATTTTGCTAGCAAATCCTGCTTTTTCATTAAAAGGATAATATATAAATTGTATTTCATCATAATTGTGAGTTGATGCCAATGGCTTTCCAATGAAATGCAGTAATAATGTTCCTAAAGAACAAAAAGAATTTTCTGCGGGCGAGCGGGACCGGTCTGCTGGAATGTATCTGGCTCTAATATTGTCAGCAGCCGTAATCTCATCCTGTCTTTCTTTTCGTTCTTCAGAAGTTATACGTGCTTCTGTCCCACTTTCATTTAATCGCCTTACTATTTGAGTATCAGGTACACGTAAAACAGCACCGGGACGATTACGACTATTAATATGTGGATTAATCCCGGTTTCTATATAAAATGGATCGGAATCTGATATCGAAGCATTTGAAGTTATTGTTTGTAATTGGGCTTGTACTTGACTTATTATACTATTTCTTAATCCAGACATTACAGAAGCATCTCTAGCTTCTCGATCAGCAGATGCTCGGGCTTGAGAGGCTCGTATTGAACTTGCAGTTCCTTCTCGGCTTATACGAGGTTGATCAGTAGCATTAATAAACAATTGAGTTAAGTTGGCAAGCAATTGTTGAGCATCGGGAGTATGGGAACGTTCCAGTTCCCGTCTAAATGCTCTATATTCTATTTGCGAGTCACGACCAAGGCTCAACAAAGGAGAAGCATCTGATGCCATATCAAGAATTCTTGTTCCTCTTACTTCCCTTGGTCTTTGTTCGCCTTGCGGAGTAGGATACATTCTTGAACGAATCTGTGAAATTGTTTGTTGTATTTCTCTTAATTGTCGTGTAAATCCTTGTGTTTCTTCACTGTAATTAAAAATTCCTTGTGTAATCATATTAGCAGCACCACGAGTCATTAATGACAATTCTATGCTAACACCAGCGCCATTCTCTAGAAAAGAAAAATTCGATGAAACAACGGAAAATTTTTCCTTTACTCTCATCCCATTAATTAAATCTGCATAACTATTTTCTGTGCTATTAATGTTATTATCTGGATGTGACCAACCATATTCTATTTCTATTTCTTGAGAAGAATATAAGTCGGCTTTTAAAAAATCTGCGATATCATTCATTCTTGAACGATCATGAAGACGTAATTTTAATTTAGCACTTTTAGTACACATTTCTCCCATTGATGGAGCGATTTCTATATCAAGATTTTCTAAAGAAAGAAATGGTCTAAATTTATCTAATACAGGATTTGCTCTAATAGTTGGATCATCTGTTTCATCTGCATTAACAAGTGTTTGTGGAGATAAAAACATTTCCATTCCAGAAGTTGTGTAAGTCGGTATTATTCCATTGTTTGAAACTAAAGAACCTGCTATTTCGTTTGCCTTTGCAATTGTATATTCAGGAGTACCTACATCTACAAATTTTGCACCTCCCAAAAATTTAACCAAACTAGTTGCATACAACCTCCTATCATTAGTAATAGATGGGCGAGGTAAAAACATTTTTACATCAATATATGGTACTGCACGAGACAGTTCAAGAGGAGGCATACCATTAAAGAAAATGGTACAAGCATTTGCATTTCTTAAATTTAAAGAAATTCTTGGATGTTTTGATACATAAATTGCTATAGAAGGATGTTCTTTAGTAGGATTGTCAGGTTGTGTGTTTATTGGTGGTTCAAAATTTTCAGGTATCATTCCAGTTGCACCGTCACCAACAGTTCCAACAATTGCTTTGTATCTATCCCTAATATTTTCCATCGGTCTATAAAAATATTGACTACCAGGTAATCCATAATAAATTTCAAATAATTGAAATAAATTTCGAATCCTTTCATCACTAGGATCTGCTTCTTCTCCTATAAGACTATTCATTTGATTGATTAAATTAAATGTCAAAGAAGCTCCCATTGAAGTATCAATAACACGTCTAATCAATTCTGACTGAAACTGCTCATTTGGATTTTCTGCTGTAACAGCCGCACTTAATCTGGAAGTAGCTCCTCTAATGCTTTCTTCCCTAGCTTGTTGTACTTGTGCTGCTTGTTCTGCCTGAGATCGGGTTGCATCAACAGTTCGTATAGGGCTTGTAATTTCATTCGTTATACCTGATATTGTTCTGTCTCTTCTGCTATTAGCTAATGCTTGTTCAATATATGTTTCAATAGGTTTAATACCATAATACTTTGATAAAGCAGTAATTGCATTCTGTAATTTTATTTCTTGTTGAGACATAATTTAATTTTTATTATTATATAAATTTTGAGACATCACTTAATACAGGAATTATTAATAATGTTCCTGGTGGAACCTGTAAACCCCAACCAATATTAGAAGCGGCGGCGATTATCCACCATAATGTACTATCATTATACTGTTCTCCAGCGATTATATCTAAACGTTCATTTTGTGTAGAAATATAAGTTTGAGTTCTAACTAAGCCTGAAGAAATTGAATTTCTTATAGATAAAATAGTATTAGATGTACCAAATTTTTCCCCAAATTTTATTACCGGTGTTGTTGCATATCTTCTAATAGCCATATATCATTTTAACTCCTTATTATAAAACATCTCTGCCAAAGAATCTAATCCTGCTAATACCAAAATTACTTCCTGGTCGAGTGCTAGTAGCAGAAGATTCTGTTGTTGTTGGAGAATTTGGATCTTGTGACTTTCTAATTAAATTATCATAATTTCCTTTTTTAGTTATTATATTATCTTCTGTATTTGCATTGATTAACATGGCATTAGAAGTATTTCCAACAGGATATACTGGTGCCATCATAAATCCATTAGAATCTAGACCTGGGCTAATATCAAACATTGGAGCAAAATCAATTGTTATTTTACACATCATTGGAGCACGATTTCCATAACCATTAGTTTCCCAGTTTGCTTCATCCATCATCCAATCAAAACCAATTGTTTGAATAAACCCAGCCAATCCTTCTCCTCTGGTTGATTCAAAAGATTTTAATATCGGATTAGGATCATTTGTTATACTTAAGAAATTTTGAGTGTTAAGATTTGATGGTGGTGGTTCACCGTCACCAATCGGATTAATCAATCTGTTTGCTGCTTTTGTTATTTCCTCATCAATAGGTTGTGTAGTCCATGGCGTGTCCGTTTCGTCAGAACTTAATTTTATATAAAATTGGAAATTTAATTTTATATAAGGTAAACCTTGTATTGACAAACTTTTATCTTCCGTTTCCACTAGATAACCATTTGTTCCAAAACTCGGTGCCGGTCCTATAACTTTTATTGTTTCTCCGCTAATACTCCTAGCAACATACCAAGGTGTAATTCTAGGATCAGTACCGATTACAGGATTAACAGAAAAATTTCCTGCTTCTGTACTCATAACAGAAGGTGCTCCAGATGCCCGATTCAAAATAAATTTTTCTCCAGGTAGATAAGTGTTAGCAGTCATTCTTTGTCTAACCTCTAGAATTTGTTGTTCCGTAGGAGAAGAAGGAGTGGCAGTTGTTTGAGTAGAAGTAGATGCATCTTGAATACTAAATCCATTAAATTGTGCAAGTCCAAATAATTTTCCAATTCCGAATGTACTATAATTGCTTTTAATTAAATCACCAATACGCATTCTAATCATTGGAGAAGCGGCTTGTATTTGAGAAAATGGCTGATAGAATGTGCTGTTTTCATAATTCAACTGTCTTCCAGCCGTGTATTGTGGATAAATTAATGTTAAAAATTTATTAATTTTAAACCACATTTCATCGAAATCATCTCTATTTGTTGCGGCAACTATAAATTGTGTTCTAATTTTTCTTTCTGTTCTTTGGTATACATGTATAGGATCTACTCTGCCGTAACCATTAGACGAATCATATGTAGCAACAAAGTTGTCCTCTAATTGTTTGATAAATGCATGAAATGATATAATTTCATTTGTTCTTAAGTCTTGAAAATAAAATGGAACATAACTGGCATCTAATGTTGTCTCTAACGCTCTAACTTCCTCTCTAGTAAATCTATTAACAGATTTTACTTTCATATATTTTTTACCTCTTAAAGTAGAAAAATTATCACTATTTCCAGTTAAAAGTGCTTCTGCCCTTTGGATAGATTCTGGAAGAATATATGAAGAAGGAGTTGAACCCATAGCCCAAGCAGTTTTAGATCCATATAGTAAACCGCTGGCTGTATTTGATAATTTACTTCTTTTAATTAAAGAAGCTGGATTTATTTGTGCGCCAGATTCTGTGTCAAAAAGATCACTAGTAGAATTGATAGTATCAACAAATTCTCCTTTATAATCTTTTGGATCTATTCCGGCACTTTGTGCAATTTGTATTGCTCTTGCTCCAGAAAACAATATAAGATTCATTATTCTAATGAATTTTGATTTTGAAAGATTGCCAGCCGAAGTTATTAAACTCATAGGTTCTGGAGTTGTGAAATTTTCTAATCCTAATTCTTCTAAAAGAATTGCCAACAATCTTCTTAAGATAGCATTTTTAAATCCTGTATCGGAACTATTGGCATCCCAGGTAGGAAAATCATGTTTACCAGAAAAAAACATTTCAAATCCTATTTTCAAACAATCTGATGCTTTGCTATTTGTTCTTATTAATGATGGAACAGGTATAAAAGCCCCCGCTCCAAATGGAAGTGAATTAGCAAAATCAAAAACTTCTGCTATCCCAAGCATGATAGTAAAAATTATAGTTTTTGTTAGTGTAGTGGAGCTAGCCAACGAATTAAAAGTAAAATTTGGTAAATACACTGTACCATAAGAGTATCTTGTTTCATCAGACAGTTCTATATTTAAAGATGGTTTTACGAAATTTGGTTTTTCTGATTTTACTACTTCTGTTGCAGAAAATCTATTAAATGGCACTTTAATTCCAAGACTTGTTTGCTGTCCTGCTGAAGCATCTACTTCTGTTTGAGACATTCCTTCTTTTATTTCGCCGCCCGTTGCAGAAAATAAAATTTTTGAAGCTAGATTCTTTAAATCAATTATTGATAATGTTTCTAATCTTTCCCCAGTAACTTCAGTTGAGTTTTCAGATTTTACAGAAGGAAATTTTCTTGGAGCATGAGAACCAAGTCTTGTCTGTAAGATTAAAGAACCAATTTTACTTTTATTTTCTTTTACAGTGTTATCACCAGGAATAAGAATGTTATTTGGATTTAAAAGGCTATTTTCTGCTAATCTCTTTTGAACTGTTTCTGGTAATAATCCAGGATTAAATTCGTTTTCCGGATTTATTGAATTATATAATTGAATAACACTTGGATCTTCAGAATTTAATCCTTTTCCTTTTTTTACATTTAATTCTAAAAATTGTGAATTAGAACTTTCTTTAAAAGAAGATAAAGCTTTCTGAGATTCTACACTGGAAAATTCATTAGAAAAACTTTTTACAACGCCACCAATTTGATCCGATATAGCAGCAGGACTTCCATCAGGATTTCTTGCAGTAATCGTTGTAGAACCTTTAGAAAGCTGATATTCATTCCCTGCATCTTGTGTCTGCTTACTAGCATAATTTACAGTCACTTCTTTATAATATTGGGAAGCATCATCTCCATTAACTGTTGCTGCTCCTATGTTTCCCTCATTAAAGGCAACAGGACGTTGTTCTTCCATATTTGTTGTATATACAATAACTCTTGTCCTTGAAGGTTCTATTGTCTTCAAAGGAGTTGATGTGTCAAATATAGAATTGTCATTTATTGTCATGATTTGTTATTATCTTTTATTTGCTGAATCGGTTTTATATAAACTTCTTCTACTTTATTAAATATTAATTTTAAAAAATTATGAACATGTTCTTCTGATTGTTCTTTGCAAATTTCTTCTATTATATTTTTATTTTCTTCTGAAGAAATATAAGTTTCATATAATGTTTTTTTATCTGTCATAAATATTTCTTATCCTATGTTATCTTTCGTAAATGTGGCGGATTCTAAAGCGTGTTGACCCTTAGCGGTTAGTTCACGGCGGTCGTCACCCCCGCCTTCGACAAAGCTGTCTTTAATTCTTTAGTATCTATTGATACTTCTAAGTGAAAATTAAATTGAACATTTCCAGGTCTAACAGTATATTCGGTAGTTCCACCTAATATATCATGTGTAAGTTTATTTAAACTAGCTGGAATGGTTATAGGATTATTTGCAAATTCTCTTAGTGTTCTATCAATTTCATTTACATTAAGAACCATTGCACTTACAGCGGACAAAGCAGGAGCAAGTATTTGGCTTGGGTCAACTGATGAAGCTGCTCCTTCTCCTGTTCCAATAGATGCAAACAATTGATTAGATGTTTGCATGTTTTCAATTATTGAAGCCGCCTTTAAGGCAATTTGATGTGCATTATAACTAGCTGTACTAAGCGCAGTTAAACCATATTGATTTGTAGTAAAATGAGTAATCATTCCTGTTATAATATTTTTATATTGATTTAATTTACCTTCAAAAGCAGTAGGAGTCATTACGAGAACATCAATACTTGAAATAGCTGCATTTAAAGATTCAAAAGAACTAGACATACTATCTAATCCTAATTTTATTTTATCAAAAATACCTTGAATAAAAACAATCTTTGGTTCTACTCTATTAATAACAAAATATGATTTTAAATCATGTATCAGAGAACTAATCCCGGCAGGTCCACTCATGTGCCCTTGAATTGTTCTAAACAAAACACCCATAGTTGACAATTGTGTTTCGATTAAAGATGGGTTTAATTTGGTTTCTGTAATCGTAGTCACCAAATATTTAACATACCCAAAAGTTTCTGCGACATTTTTTATTAAATCATTCAATTCAGTGCCAGCACCACCGGAAATATTTTTTATGTTTTCTGTAGAATTCCTTAAATTTAATAAAGATTCAGATAAGTTTTCTGTAATGAAAAGATTTAAAACCTGAATTCTTTCTCTGAATAATGACAATTCATTTTCTGTTGGAAATGATTCTGAATATTTTCTCAATTGTTCAGTCGTTAACATACGTGATGCACTGCCGAGAATTTCTTCTTCAGAAGGAATCGCTTCTGGTGGCGGCAAAGATGCTGAAACAGCCAATTCTGCTGCCGTTGGAGGTGTAGGTGTAACTGGTTGTGGGGCTGGCGGAGTTGCAGCTTTGGTAGTACTAGGAGTCGCTCCTACGAAGTTTGCTAACATACCTGCTGCTCCCGTACCATACAATATCAGAGCCAACGGGGAGTCTGGATTATCTTTTAGATATGCCTGTATTGCAGTATTTAATCCAGTCATTAATTGCCCACCCAGATTAGTCGCAAATCCAATTATACCACCACTTGCTAATCCTGCGGCGTCGGGACCAAATATTCCTCCAATTAAATCATTAAATGCTTTAGATAAATTATCTCCAAATCCAGTAGTTTTCAGCAAGGCTCCGAGAGTTCCACCAACATCTTTAAACAACCCCGCTAGTTCTGTTCCAATTCTTCTTACCATTCTAGAACCAACAGTTCCCTGTCCAAGTGCATCTTGTAAGAAACCTTTTATTTGATTCCAAATATTACTTAACATTCCCGAAATATCATTGAATATTTTTGTGGCATCAGAACTATTTGGAGAAAAATTTTCTGTGAATGCTTTTCTTAGTTCTATAACTCCAGCTTGAAGAAATCCTAAACCACCATAAATTATTGCTTTTATGAACTTTTTTACACCTTCAATTACAGTAGAAAATCCACCAGAGGTATCACCAAGGAAGTTGGCTATTGCTGTTTGAAAACCTGAAACAAGATTTGTAGCGGCTTCTGCTGGATTTACATCTAAATCCATAAAGAAACCTATAAGTATGTCTTTTATGTTTCCCATCATTTGACGCCAGCTTGCAGGATTGAATATGTTTGCTAATCCACCAAATATTTCTCGAACACCGGGAAAGAAATGAACGAAGGCAGCGCCTATTTCTCTACCAGTATTAAATACAATTCTCATTATAATATTTAACTCTCGCATTATTTGCCGGAATTCCGCTGACCGCATAATTCCTTTTGTAAATCCATCAAAGAATATTTCAAAGAAGCCTCCTTTCATTTGCTGACCGGATTTAACTAATCTATCAATAGAATGAGCCAATTCTTGCATTACTTCTGTTTGAGAGAGTTGTTTTTTTTGTGATTCTTCGGATTGTTTTTGCACATCTGCATAAGATTTACCTTGATTCTTTACAGAAAAACCAAGAGAAACAGTTTCAACATCCAAATTTGCACTAGCTGCAAGAGCCGCTTTTTGTTGTCGAGTCATTGATTCTATAGACTGTCCAGTTGCATAGAAAGCTCTTCTTAGAGTTTCAAATCTTGCTGCTGGGTCTTGTTCTCTCATCATTTGCAATGCATCAACTTGTATTCCAAATTGCTGTGCAAGAGTTGCTGAATTTTTTGCAGCATCTTGGAAATTATCAAATCCAGTTACAACCCCTGCCAGTTTTTCATAAGACAATCCTAACTGTCTCATATGAGCTGAAATCTGACCAAGAACTTGTGGTGCTATTCCACCAAAATTCTTAACGTCAGCTATCATTGCCCCGACATCTCTTCCTATTTGACGAGCAGAGCCACCAAACTTATTAGCCAACCCAAGCGATATCTGCGCTATTTGTCGTCCTTGTTCTTCAACTGTAGTCCCAGTTATAATCGCTCTAGCACCTAATTGCTGCATTGATTCATTGGATAAATCAAAAACTTTTCTATATGTTGCAATACCTTCAGCTTGCTGTCTGAAATTACCACTTAACTGAGATAATGTTGGTCCTAAACTTTCAGCAGTTTCTCTAACAGCCTGCGCTACTTCACCACGATTACCAAAAATTCTTCTGACTCTTAACCCTGTTTCAGACAATTCTCCACGAAAAGTTTTAACTGCTCCATAAACATCTCCACCAATGCCTTGTCGCAAATCACCAAAAGATTTTCTTATTAATTCTATTTGAGTTCTGTATCCTGTATCACCGCCGCCTGCCTGTGCCATTCCTATTAATGCATTCATCGGAGCAAATACAAGATTAATAGCAGCCATACCTATGTTTGTTACAGAACTAAGAGCTTGTCCTATCAATCCAAATCCAGTTGAAAATGCTTGTCCTAAAGCTCCAGCGTGTCCTCCTAATTCTGACATGAGAGTACTGAAATCTCCCAACATAGTTTCAATAACTGTTCCTACTGGTCCTAAATTACTTAATACTGATCCAAAATTTGATAAACCGGCAGTTGCAGCATTAGTAGCAGAACGAAGAATAGAAAGTGAAGCAGGAGTGGGACCAACGCCTGCTGCTCTTCCAGCAGCAGCGGCAGCACTAGGATTAAAAGAACCGGCAGGAGAACCTGTAGCAGCTCCCGCTGGTGGAGCTGCGGGAGCAGCAGCATTACCAAAAGTAGATTGAATAGAATTTATTAAATCTCTATTCCCTGCTCTTACGCCTTCTGCAACTCCAGTCGCTATTTCTCTTGCTGTTACCATTGTTTATTCTACAAACTTTAAATAAGATACTTTATTAATTACAATCAAATAAATTTTTTTATATGAAAAAAATATCTTTTATATTGTATTTATGTTAGAATAAATTTGGAGTTATGATGAGTAAAGAAAAATTAAAATTATTTATTGAA
>Ga0114971_10003266_pt1 | contig 11023 bp, 5 predicted proteins | sample M_140625_MF_Meta_FD_87320 | JGI IMG/M metagenome (GOLD analysis project Ga0114971, IMG submission 87320) | Freshwater microbial communities from Lake Montjoie, Canada to study carbon cycling - M_140625_MF_MetaG | ecosystem: Environmental > Aquatic > Freshwater > Lake | place: Lake Montjoie... | reverse complement strand
GCCGCAGGGGCTCCCTCGACCAGTGGTGTCGCCACCGCCGTCCCCTTGATGCTTCGACTTCGCGCGCGGGCCATGGAATGCAAAACAACAAGAGATTCCGCACTTGTCTATGGTTTCCTTACCCTCCGGACGGTATAGTCACCGCATTTCACCCACCTGATCGCGCCACCCCTCGGTGCGGTCCCCTCCTATCCCCATGAAATTTCCAAGCGTCCGACTACTGACTGTTCTCGTCCTCACCGTGAGTGCACTGCCCGGCGGGCGCGCCCAAACCGCCCCACCCAAGCCGTCCGCCGCTGAAGAAGCCGTCGTGCTCTCCCCGTTCATCGTCGATACGTCAGCGGAGAGCGGCTACCAGGCGTCGTCCACGCTCGCTGGCAGCCGCATCAAGACCGACCTTAAGGACGTCGCGGCCTCCGTCACGGTGCTGACGACCGAGTTTCTAGACGACCTCGGCGCCAAGGATATCGCCAGCGCGATGGCGTTTGTGGCCGGTGCCGAAAATGACTCGACCTACCATGCGGAGCCCGTCGCCGCGCTCGGCGGCGCCAACGGTTACGTCGGCTCGGACTTCGGCGACAACAACAACAAGTCCGGCGTGATTCGCGTGCGGGGGTTGGGCGCCGCGTCGACCACGGTCAACTTCATCGACACCATCGGCTCCACCGACCGCTACAATACCGAGCGCGTGGAGTTCCTCCGCGGGGCCAACTCGATTCTCTTTGGCCTGGCCGAACCCGCCGGCCTGGTGAATTCCTCCACCAAGCTGGCCGGCACCCGCAAGCGCGCCACCCGGGTGGAAAACAAGATCGATCAGTTCGGCTCGAACCGGGTCATGCTGGATCACAATGAAGTGCTCATTCCGGGTGTCCTAGCGGTGCGCGGTGTCGGCCTTTTCAACGAACAGCAATATAAAGTCAAAACCGCCTTCCTCCGCGACAAGCGGGTTTTCGTTACGGGCACCTACCAGCCGTTCAAGGGCACCACGGTGCGCGCCTACGCCGAGGGCGTCAGCAGTTTCGGCCGCCGCCCGAATAATCGCACCGTGCAGGACAACGTCTCGGGCTGGCTGAGAGCCTACAACACCTATGCGCCCCAGATGACGCCGGCCCAAATCGCCCAGGCGTTCTATTGGGATCCGACCGTGCCGAATGCTGACGGCATCGCTCCCGCCACCACCTTCACGCTGGCCAACGGCCCCTCCGCAAATCTCGGCCTGATCCGTCGGCCTCTGGACACGCAGGCCAATGGCACCGCGCTCATTTTCAGCGGCAACGGCCAATGGGCCAACCCGCTGGACAACGTGGCCACGATTCTCGCCGCGCGCACGATTACCGGTGCCGCCCCCGCCGCACTCACCAGCCGCAGCCAGTTCGCCCGTAGTGGCGATGCACTCGAGAACGCCGTCATCCTCCGCGCTGACCCTCAGGTCACGGACAGGGGTATCTTCCCCTACGACACGGTGGAAATCGGCGCGCTACCCGGCTCCTATCGCCAGGAAAATATCCGCCGGTACAACGTCAGCATCGATCAGCGGGTCACCGATGATCTCTACCTGTCCGCCACGGTCCAGCGGGAGACCCGCGATTTTGACCAGTATTTCGCGGTCCTCTCCCACCGCCAACACCTACACCACGTACGCCTTTCGCGAGGGTCACCTGAAGGATTTCGCAATCGGCGCGGGCGCGAACTTCCGCGGCAAGCAGGTCGTCGGCAACGCCAACGGCCAGCCCTTCAACTACCGCTGCGCGAAAGCCTACACGCTCGTTTCAGCGCACACCAGCTACGACCTCCGGATCGGCAAAGTCCGCACGCGCCTCCAGCTGAACGTGTCCAATCTTCTCGACGAGCAGGACGTGGTTTACACCGCCTACTCTTTCAACGCCGCCGCCGGTGGCGACGTCCCGAATACGTTCCGCTATCAGACACCACGGAAATACTCGCTGTCCGCGACGATCAACTTCTGAAAACCCCTCCCGGATCCGCTCCCCCTGAAAATCCGGCTTCCGATCAGCCGCTCGAAGACGCACTCCGAAAATGAAACCCCGCTTCCCCCTTGCTTTCGTCGCCGGCTGGCTCGCGTTAGCCGCCGTCCTTTCCACGCCTGCCGCCGATGCTCCGCTCCCCGTCGCCGCGCTACCCTTGGGCAGCATCACCGGTCGAGTGCAGAACGCGCTCTCCGGTAATTTTCTTAACAACGCCCGCGTCTCCGTGCGGGGCACCGACCGCACGGTTTTCACCAACGAATCGGGCACCTATTTGGTCAACGACGCTCCGGCCGGTGCCACTACGATCGAGGTATTCTACACTGGATTGGATCCGCAGACCATCACGCTCAACGTTCCCCGCGGGCAAAGGGTCGAACGGGATATCCAGCTGAGCAGCGGCACGCTCCACGGCGCGAACGCGAACGTGGTGAAACTCGATTCCTTCGTCGTCGCTTCGTCGCGCGAGACCGATGCCATGGCGATTGCCAACAACGAGCAGCGCTTCGCCCCAAACGTGAAGCTGGTCGTGTCGGCGGACTCATTCGGCGATGTCATGGACGGAAATGTGGCGGAAATGATGAAGTTTCTGCCCGGCGTGACCGCGCTGTACGATCGCTCCGGTGATCAGACGGCGGCCGCCCGCATCAGCGTGCGTGGCTTCAGCGCCGGCATGGTGGCCATTTCGACCGACGGAGCTCAGTTGGCCAACACCTCCAACGTCAGCGGCAATTCGCGTTTCTTCGATTTCAGCCAGATGTCGATCAACAACCTGGCTCGGATTGAGGTGACGAAGGTGCCGACGCCAGCCAATCCCGCGGACTCGCTGGCGGGCTCGATCAACATGATCAGCAAGAGCGCCTTCGAGCGGCAGGGTGCTTCGTTCAACTACAATATCGATCTCACGGCCAGTTCGCACCGGCTCGATCTCAAGCGGACGGCGTATCTCAACGACGGGAAGATTTTCAAAATCCGACCGGGCGCGATGTTCGACTACACGCTGCCGCTGAGCAAAAACTTCGGCCTCGTGATCACCGGTGGAGCGCGCAGCAAGTACGTCGAAAATCAGGAGCGGCGCACGACCTACAATGCGACGCTGGCCGGCAGCGGAGCGAGCATCGCCAAGCCCTACCTGCAAATCTACGACGCGACCAACATCCTCGCGATCTTCACGCGTTACTCGGCCGGCGTGAAAGCCGACTGGCGCGTGCGGCCCAATGCGGTTCTGTCGCTGGGTGTGCAGGGCACCTATTCCATCTACGGCCAGCTGCCCACGAAGTTCATTTCCAACCTCGGCACCAATGCCACGTCGAATCCGGCAGGTGGAACCGGCCTGTCCTTTGGGGACGACTTTGCGAGCGGCCCCACCGGGCGCGGCACCGTGACCCTCGCCTCCGGTGCCTCGATCCAGATTAACAAGAACAACGTCGGGAAAAATCTCAATTATCGCTACGACGACGGCGATTCGCGGATCACGGCGGGCCTCAACCGTTCCACCGCCAAGCTCTGGCTGCGCGACACCCATGCCGGTAATTTCCGCCAACTGGGAGTCGCGCTGGTGGAACCGGCCCGGGTGCGGTTCTCGGCCATCAATGAAATGAGGCCGGGAAAAATCGAAGTGTTCAACAACGCCAACCAACCCATCGATTTGTCCGACGTCAGAAGTTATCGGCTGTCGACCGCCAACTCGACGCCGCGCGACTCCGACGAGATTATGGACGGCGCCAACCTCGACCTCCGCCGGCAGTTAAATTTTCTACCGATGCCCGCGGCGGTGCAGATAGGCGGCCTGACTCGGACTCAGACCCGGGATACCCGCCGCCAGAACATGACCTGGAATTACAACGGCCTCAACGGCAGTTTCTCACCCGGCCCCTACGTTTCGCCGGTCTACAAAAATGACGCCACCGGCCCAAAATCGGACGGCGTCACCACTCCGCAGATTTCACCGAAGCGCGTCTGGGAGGCGTTTGAGCAGAACCCGGCCCTGTTCACGCAAACTACGGCGCAGTTTATCGCAGCCGAGACGTTCGCCATCCGGAACTCGGAACGCGTGGAGGAAACCGTGTCGGCCCTCTATGCCCAGGCGGAGCTGAAATTTTTCAAGGGGCGCATGCAGCTGTTGGGTGGCCTGCGCTACGAGCAGACCAACACCGACGGCCGGGGCGCACTCTCGGATCCCTCCGCGGACTATGTCCGCACTGCGGATGGCACGTTTGCCCGCAACGCCGCGGGTGCGCGCATCCGCAAGCCCGAGGCGGGAGCAGTCGGATCGCTGGAATCGCTGCGACTCACGCTGAAGGAACGCGCGGCCCGGGCCAGTCGCACCTACGACGGCTCCTACCCGAGCCTGCATCTGAATCACAATGTGTCGGACAACCTGATCCTGCGGCTCGCGTACGCCAAGACCTACGGGCGCCCGGATTTCACCGAGATCATTCCCAACACGGATATTGCTGAAGACGATAATGTCGCCGACCCCACGACGACGACCGGCCGTATCACCGTTCGCAATACCGGATTGAAGCCATGGCACGCCGACAACTATGATCTCTCCCTGGAATATTACACCAGGTCAGGCGGCCTGTTCAGCATCGGTGCGTTTCAGAAGAACATCACAGATTTCTTCGGCAACGCGGTTAAAGTCATGACCGCCGAAGACGCGACCGACCTCGGATTAGATCCCCGATACATCGGCTGGACAGTCAGCACCCAATTCAATGCCGGCGACGCGCGGGTCACGGGAATTGAATTCAACTTCAAGCATTCGTTTGAACAGACGCGCGGCTGGGGCCGTTTCTTCAGCGTTTTCGTAAACGGCACCAAACTCCGTCTCGAAGGACATCAGCAGGCTTCTTTCAGCGAGTTCATTCCCGAAAGCATGAACTGGGGTTTCTCGCTCAAGAAGAACCCGGTGATTTTCATGGCCAAATGGAATTACCGCGGGGGTCAAGTAGGGACCGCCCAGCCCACGCTTGGGCCGGACGCGTTCCTCAGCGAAGAGCAGCGGGTCACGCTCGACGTGAATGTCATCGTACTATTGAGCAAACGCCTGTCCCTCTTCACCAATGTGCAGAATGCCTTCAACGCCCCGCAGCTGACCATGGCCGCGGGCTCGCTCACCCCCCACTACGCCAGCCGCCGGCTCACGGCCACCTCAGGTACCATTGTGATTATGGGGATCAAAGGATCTTTCTGAGACGAAACATTGCCGTTGATCGTTGATAGAAAAATCATCAGCGCCCGGCGTGACAGAGAGGTGATTTCGAATTTCTGCCTCGTCAGAACGGTTTCTCAACTCCCCACTCCCCACACTCACCGTCCTCCCCAGCTGAGCAAATTCCGCCCCAACGCGACACCGAAGCGATCTCCATGGCCCGTCCTCTCCGCTCTTTCCTGCGCTCCTTCCTGAGCGGTGTCGGCTTCGTGTGGGGCGCCGCCGCCAGCGCCGCCGAACCGCTGAGCTACAACCGCGACATCCGGCCGATCCTTTCGGAAAACTGCTTTGCCTGCCACGGGCCGGATAAGGCGAAGCAAGAAGGCCGCCTGCGTCTCGATGTGCGCGAGATCGCCACTCAGCCGGCCAAGTCCGGGAGCGTGGCCATCGTCCCGGGTAAACCGGAGGCGAGCGAAGCCCTCATGCGCATGCTGGCCAGCGACCCGGAGGAGCAGATGCCGCCGCCCACTTCAGGTCACACTCTGACTGCAACGCAAAAGAATCTCGTGCGACGGTGGATCAACGAGGGCGCCGCGTATCAACGCCACTGGGCTTTCGAACCCATTCGCAAGGCGCCGACGACCGGCAACGCGATCGATTTTTTCATCCGCCAGCGCCTGCAACAGGCCGGGCTGCAACCATCGCCCGCGGCGTCGCCCGAGACGCAGCTACGACGAGTGAGTCTGGACCTCACCGGCCTGCCGCCGACCGGCGCGGAAGCCAGCACCTTTCTGGCCGATGCCTCGCAACGCGGGCTCGATGCCGCCTATGACGCCGCCGTGGACCGGCTACTGAAGTCGCCCCGCTACGGCGAGCGTATGGCTTGGACGTGGCTCGAGGCGGCGCGGTATGCGGACACGGACGGTTATCAGAACGACGGACCGCGCGAAATGTGGCGCTGGCGCGACTGGGTGATCGATGCGTTCAACACCAACCTGCCCTTCGACCAGTTTACGATCGAGCAACTGGCTGGAGACCTTCTGCCCAAGCCCACTCACGAACAACTCATCGCGACCGGCTTTAACCGCAACAATCGCTACAACTCCGAGGAGGGAATTCCGATCGACGAGTTTCTGCTCGAAAACGCGGTGGATCGGGTCGACACGACCTCGACGGTCTGGATGGGCCTGACCGCGGGCTGCGCGCGTTGCCACGACCACAAATACGATCCGCTCAGCCAGAAAGAATATTACCAACTCATCGACTATTTCAACGACGTCGCCGAGTCCGGCCGGGCGACCCGAGGCCGGAACTCCGAGCCGTGGATCAAAACGCCCACACCGGATCAGCGCGCGAAGCTTGCCACCTTCGAGGCGAAGGCGAGCCAGGCCCGCGCGGCACTGCAAAAAGCAGAACCGGAGATTCGTGCGGCGCAGCAGACGTGGGAGCACGATCCCGCACCGAAAGGTCCGGCGCTGAGCCAGGGCTTGGATTTCCACTTTGCCTTCGACGCCCCCGACGAACGCGTGGCCGCGAAAGAATCCGGCGCGGCACTTCAACCGGGCGTGCAGGGAACCGCGGCCACGCTCACGGGCCAAGGCTACTTCGAAGTCGACAAGATCCCAGGCCTCATCGGCAACGGTCGCTTCTCGATCGCCTTCTGGTTGAAGCCGGATCAGGTCGAGTCCGGACCCGTGTTGTCCAACGAAGCAGCGGTCACGATCCGCAACGGCATTCTCGTTGAAATGATGAATGGGCGGCTGCGTTGGAACATCAACACGCGCTGGATCTCCGGAGTTTCGACCATTGAAACCAAGCGGAGCCTCACGCCCGGCGAATGGATCCATGTCACCCTTACCAACGACGGCACCCAGCGCGCCGCCGGCATGACGATCTACGTAAACGGCGAGGAGCAGGCCGTGAACGTAATCCGCAATACGAACAGCAATGTCGCCAACCGGGAGGAAGGCACCGCCCTGCGCGTCGGCTACAGCAAACATGTGGGCCACTGGCGCGGGCAGGTCGACGAGTTGCGCTTTTACACGACGCGCACGCTCTCGTCCGACGAAGCCCGGAGTCTCGCGGTGCGGGAAACGCCTGCAACGATCGCCCGCCTCGCCGAATCCGCCCGCACGCCTGCGCAGCGCCAGTTGCTCCGGATCGCGTTTCTCGAACAAGGGGCGCACCCGGCTCAGCGCGATCTCTTCGCTGCCTTGCAACAGGCGGAATCGGCCGTGGTGGCCTACGACGACCGGCTGCCCTCCACGATGATCATGCGCGATCTTCCGGAAGGCCGCCCGTCGTTTGTCCGGACACGCGGAGTGTACGATGCGCTCGGTGAACGCGTGCAGCCCGGCGTGCCGGAAATTCTTCCAGCGCTGCCACGGGGCGCGAAAAACGACCGCCTCGCGTTCGCCCGCTGGCTCGTCAGCCCGGAACATCCGCTCACCGCCCGCGTGACGGTGAACCGCCACTGGCAGCTCCTGTTTGGCCGCGGTTTTGTCACCACGGCGGAGGACTTCGGCGCCCAGGGCGAGATGCCCTCACACCCGGAACTGCTCGACTGGCTGGCGGCGGAGTTCAAGGAAAACGGTTGGGACGTGAAAGCCCTGATGAAGCGCATGGTCATGAGCGCAACCTATCGGCAGGATGCGACCTTCACGACTGAGCTGCAGCAGAAGGATCCCGACAATCGCTGGCTCGCCCGCGCGCCGCGGCTGCGCTTGCCCGGCAACGTACTGCGCGATCAGGCGTTCATGGTTTCAGGCCTGCTGGTCGAACAGGTGGGCGGCCCCTCCGTTTTTGCCTACCAACCCGACGGGCTGTGGGAGGAGGCCAGCAATGCCAAGTACACCCCGGGCAAGGGCGCGGACCTGTATCGGAGGAGCTTGTACACCTACTGGAAACGCACTCTGGCACCCCCGACCATGGCGATCCTCGACGCCGGCGATCGCGAGTATTGTTCGGTCCGGCAGAAGTCCACCAACACCCCGCTCCAGGCGCTGACACTGTTGAACGAACCGACCTTCGTAGCGGCGGCGCGCAAACTCGCGGAGCGAATGCTGACCGAGGGCGGAGCCACCGATTCGGACCGCATCGCCTTCGCCTTCCGCCTCGTCGCGACGCGCAGCCCAAAGCCGGCCGAGTTGCAGATGCTGGTTTCCGCGCTGGCGGAATATCGGACCGCATTCGAAAACGATTCGAAGACCGCGCCCGCGCGCCCGAAAAAAGGCAAGGCGGCCGGCGCGACAAATCTCCCGCCGGTGGAACTAGCCGCCGCCACCGCGCTGGCGAACGTCCTGCTCAATCTTGATGAGGTCACCACCCGTGAGTAATGTCTCCCCATGAACGACGATCGCTACCACGCTGCGTTCCGCCCCACCCGTCGCCAGTTTCTCGGCCGCGCCACCGCGGCGATGGGCGGGTTCGCGCTGGCGTCCTTACTCGACCCCGCTCTTGCCCGCGCAGCGCCGGGACTGCCGGGCCTCATCGCGGCCAATCCCAAGGCCAAGCGCGTCATCTATCTCTTCCAGTCCGGCGGCCCGCCCCAGCACGACACCTTCGATTACAAGCCGCACCTCGACACGCTGCATGGCCAGGAGACGCCCGCCTCGGTCTTCAACGGCCAGCGCCTCACCGGCATGACCGCCGGGCAGAGTTCGTTTCCGATCGCCCGGTCCATCTTCAAATTTCAGCAGCACGGTAAGAGTCGCGCGTGGGTGAGCGAGGTGATGCCGCACCTGGCCGGCGTGGTGGATGAACTGTGCTTCATCCGCTCGATGCACACCGAAGCAATCAATCACGATCCCGCCATCACATTTCTTCAGACGGGGTTTCAAATCGCAGGCCGCCCCAGCATCGGCGCCTGGATGAGCTACGGCCTCGGCAGCGAAAATGCCAATCTGCCGGCGTTTGTGGCGATGCTCTCCGGCACAGGCGATCAGCCGCTCTATGATCGCCTGTGGGGTGCGGGCTTCCTGCCCTCTGTGCACCAAGGCGTCCGCTTCCGCTCCGGCAAAGATCCGGTGCTCTATCTCAACAACCCCGACGGATTCAGCGACGGACTCCGGCGCAAGACGCTCGATCACCTCGGCGCGCTCAACCGCATGCGGCTCGACGTGACCGGTGATCCTGAGATCGAAACCCGCATCGCGCAGTATGAGATGGCCTATCGGATGCAAAGTTCGGTGCCCGAGCTGACCGACGTCTCGCGCGAACCTGCCAGCACGTTCGAGCTCTACGGCGAGGCCGCACGCAAGCCCGGCACCTACGCCTACAATGCGCTCATCGCCCGCCGCCTGAGTGAACGCGGGGTGCGTTTCGTGCAGCTTTTTCATCGCGGTTGGGACACCCACGGTGGACTGCCCGGGCAGTTGCGCGCCCGCTGCAAGGAAACCGATCAGGCCACCGCAGGCCTCATCAAGGATCTCAAGCAACGCGGACTGCTCGACGAGACGCTCGTCGTTTGGGGCGGCGAGTTTGGTCGCACAGTCTATTGCCAGGGCGATCTCGCGGCGAACAACTACGGCCGCGATCACCATCCCCGCTGCTTCACGATGTGGGTGGCCGGCGGCGGTTTCAAAGCCGGGTTCACTCACGGCGCAACGGACGACTTCGGCTACAACATCGCCGAAAATCCCGTCAGCGTGCACGACCTCCACGCCACCCTGCTGCAACAACTCGGCGTCAATCACGAGCGCCTCACCTTCAAATTCCAAGGCCGCCACTTTCGCCTGACCGATATTCACGGGAGCGTCGTGCGGAATCTGCTCGCGTGAACGGAGCGCACGTGTCGCCCAGATAATTTTGAAATCAAGAATGAGGTTTTAATGTTCAATATTGCGCCATGCCGAGCGCTCTCCTGCGAAAGCAGTGGGCGACACCTTCAACATCAAAACCCGACCCTTTTTGCCTGAGCCTTGTTGCTCCCCTAAAGCCGCCACGTAGAGCCCAGTGGATTCTTCGCCCCGCTCAGAATGACAGACCTTTTTTACCGTCCTCAAAAAGTCTAAACTCCCAACCCGCGCCAGTATCGGCTACTACTTTTCTGGCGCGGGCAGCCTGACCGCCACGCTTACCGAGACGCACATCGCGAACTTGCGGACCAGCGTTGAGTATTCCGCCTCCGAGTTTGGGATCACCGATCCCGCGTTTGCCGACTACGCTGTAATCACGACGACTCAAGGTGACGGCAGCCGCCGCTTCCGCAGCATGGAACTTTCCTATCGCCAGAATCTGAAAATGCTCCCCGGCGCCCTGAGGGGCACCACGGTGTTTGCGACCTACACCCGCACTTACGCCAACGAGCGCCGTCGCGGGATGACGCCGCATACGATCACCGGTGGCTTCGACTATCGCTACCAACGCCTCAGCTTCGGCCTGCGTGCGGTTTGGCAGGACGACGCGCCCTGGTTCAACGCCACGCGCTATCGGCCGGCGGTGATCAAATACGACGGCAGCGTGAATCTTCGCGTGTTGCGCCACACCACCTTGTTCGTGCAAGCCCGCAATGTCTTCAATCAGTCGCACGAAATCTACGAAGCCTCCGGCGCCCTGTGGAGAGCGGAAAACTACGGCGGCAATTGGGTCTTTGGTATGCGCGGGGAGTTTTAGTCTCCACCGTCACGGCCCTCCTCGCTTATCAACAATCTCAAACCTCATTCAAGTGCAGCTCCAACTGACTCATCTACTCCCATGAATACCCTGATCACCTATCGTTTCCTCGCTCTCACCGCCATCGGCCTCGTGCTTGCGAATGCCAGCTCCGCCCAAACCGCGCCCAGCCCAGTCGATCCGACCAGCCTCGCCCGCTGGGACAAAAACAAAAATGGTCGCCTTGACCCCGATGAGTTGGCGGCCAAGGCCGCCGCAGAAACCTCGG
>Ga0114971_10003263_pt1 | contig 11024 bp, 12 predicted proteins | sample M_140625_MF_Meta_FD_87320 | JGI IMG/M metagenome (GOLD analysis project Ga0114971, IMG submission 87320) | Freshwater microbial communities from Lake Montjoie, Canada to study carbon cycling - M_140625_MF_MetaG | ecosystem: Environmental > Aquatic > Freshwater > Lake | place: Lake Montjoie... | reverse complement strand
ATGACGAATAATTTATTATCTGATTACGCATAATAAATTATTTCTTTTTTTCCGTTTTATTTTTTCTCGTATTTCCACCGCGTCGTTTTGTTTTGTTTTTTTTGACAGGTTCTCCATTTTCATTCTGAATTTCATTTTTGGAAGGTAATTTTTTTAAACGAAATTCGGTCATTCCATTTTTCTTCGTGGATATTTCACCATACTCTGGAAATTGCTTCTTTAATTTTTGTGATGCTTCTAACATGGGTTTTAAACGCGCTTCAAATGTACCTAAACCGCCTTCTTTACCATAATATTTTGTAACAAATCCGACTTTATTGAATCGTAAAACAATCCCGTCTTCTTTAAAATATTTAATGGTTCTCTCTACATCTTCTTTTTGACCGTTCTCTTTGGTAATTGTCAATTGTATGGATTTCAAATTAGGTCTATTAATAATACCATAAAACGCACCGACAATATAATTCAAACAAGTGGTTAAATGTTCTCGTTCTTTACGAAAAAAAGGATTGAATACTGGGTAAACACCCCATATATAGGATTTGTGGGCTTTACATTCTTTAAATGCTTCACGAAAAAAATGGTCTAATGATTTCCCTTTGAATTTTGACATTTTCAAATCAATACTGGCAATATCGTCATCAAAAAAAACAATGGGTTTACCTTCACCCCATTGTTCCATGATAAATTGTCTTTGTGGTACTAAACCTTTCTTACCTACTACTAATTTATGATAAAGGGATTTGTCTACAATTTTCTTATATTCTTCTTCTTCTTCTTTGTTTGCTACATATACGTATATTTTGCTCGCTGGAATATTCATCTTTTTTAAGGTAGATAATGTTTTGTCATTACATAATTGTGCTCGTTTATAGGATGGAATTGCAACAATATATTCGGTCATTTATCTATTTATATATACAGGGATATTATTTTACGAACAAAACAAGGTTCTCATATTTACCGCCTCAATATTATGTTCGGGTTCTTTGAATAATCCAAAAATCATATCATCATCCCTAAATCGTATCGTATAATCTTGTTGTATTTTATTACGACCGATACGACCCATGGCTTGTAATGTTTTTTGTTGCGTCATATTGGTTAAATCTTTACCAATAAACCCATGGCAGAATTGGTAATTGGTTCCGTATATATAATCACTGGACGCAATAATAATAAATAGACATTGGGTATCGGCTAAACGTTTCATTATTTCCATATAATGGATATTTGGTTTTTCCATGAATACACCAATTCCTAATAATAATAATACTTTCAAATTATTTTCTATTTCCAGCGACATGATCATTTTTGCTGTATCTTCGTCTATATTGGGTAGAAAGGCGTTTTGTTGGATTTCACCAGTGGGGTTCCATTTTTCTTGATGTGGTTTCGTATTGGGCACATATATAGGGTCTAATGAAACCATACGAACTTCTCTACGTAATTTATTGATTTCGTCTATATATTTTTGGGTATCATTGGATATACGGTCGCTTTCATTGCCCGCGCTGGATATATCTTTATTGGCACTGGATTTATCAATCAATCCCGATGATTTATGTGTTTTACTATCGGAATTAAATATTTTGTTTTGTTTTTCTTGGACTATACTTTCCAATGCGGCGATGTTTTGGGCAATTTCATTATTTTTCGCGATTTTCGCCATAATTGTTTGGAAAACAGTAGGAGATATATTAGACTGTTGGATATAGAAATTACCGATCTTATTTACGTCTTCGGTTAGGAATATAGTAGGACCATCAGTCAGTGTATACGCGTCACTAGTGGTTAATAAAATACCGGTTGTAGAAGTTTTATTTGATGGAACCGAATTTCCACCAGATAAACTAACCGTTCGTGATAATACTGTATTGCCCGAAATCACCGAATTTCCAGAAATTTCCATACTTTTGGTCTTTTTTATGGAAAAGTTTTCTTTGTATTTCCGGTTTTGAGAATTGGACATATATTGATATATAGTATTCCATTTGTCTGGTGAAATATGCGTCAATAGGATGAGATAATAACATTTTAATGAATTCATTGTAATATCACTAATGCCACCACTGAAATAATTATCCATCGTATAAGCATCTTCTATATATTTTGCCGTATTTACATAATGAATGAAACGTATAATTTCGCGTAAATCAAAATATCGCAATAATGTTTTATTATCTTCACAATAATGGGCGCATCTCAATAAATCTGAATATTCGGAGTGTAATATATGAGGTAGGACACATAACCCATCTTTATTCAGTATCGGAATAGATTTTTTACAATCAAAACTATTGATGGTATAAATTTCGCTCTCATTGAACCTGCTTCGGAAATCCATGATGGAATCCATAATTTCACTTTCTTTTGGTAAAGTAGCACAAGATAAAACCACATTGGGAATTTTATTCTCACACCAATTACGATTGATAACTTTATGTAAATCATGCGATTCATAATCCATAGTAATGGTTGGTTCATCCCAATATGTAATGATTTGTTCGGGTTTATTAAATGCCAACATATAATACATAGCGGTCAAATAGGATTGTACGTCGCAAATCATAATTTCTACTTTGGAGCCTTCGCTATTATCTACTTTAAAAATACCACCGGAGCGATTATGTTTGACATAATTTACAGCGGCGAAATAATGTAAGCGAATATCACTGGCGGTTTCACACCCGAAAGCGAAAGCCACTTTTTTCTCCATAGAAATCGCGGATTTTGCTAAAGCCAGACCAATATGTCTCGCCACACATACAAATATAATGCGGTATTGATTAGAGAGACCTATTGGTGATAATGTTTTTCCCGTACCGGTAGGTGCGGTATATAAAATTAATTTGGAGGCAGCTTGATTTTTCTTAAAAATAGAGAATAATTCTTTTTGATGAGGAAATAAAGTTAAATCTTCATAGGATAATAAATAATTATTCTTTTCTATAAATTCGTAAGCATTTTCAATAATATTACTGATGTTAGTTTGTTGTAACGAGTTCACTATGACCGCATCTATATATTCAGTGACATATTTATTAATATGATGTATATTGGTTTTTTTAAGTTGTAATAGTGTATATAGATAGAATGCGTATTGGTTTTGTTGTTTTTTCAAATGTTTGAATAAATCTTTCGTCAATTGAATGAGTAAATATTCAAATATATTGTCTTTATTTTGAGTGATATTGTTTTCTAAATTCTGGATGCGTATAGAATCCGCACTTTTTAATTTTTTAATAGCGGTTCCAGTAATATTCGGTATTTGAATATCTTTATCACCATATTGTTTGAGAATCGTCGTAATTTCGTCTTTGAAATATTTTTGGTATAAAAAGATTTCGGTTTCGGGGGTGATTTCTATTTTAACAAATGAGAACATAGATAAATGTGAATTGGAACGAATATTTACGTCGTCATATCCTTGGATAATCATTTTCAATATTTGTTTTTCATCATTGGAAATAGGAGATTCAATACTCTCCCATTCATCACGAGATAATTTGCTTTGGGTTAAATCCATTATGTCTTGGTATTAAATACGAATTATTATATTGTATGATTGTATTTATATGTTTTACAAATATAATAAATTCAATTTTTCGCAGACAACAAAAAATATTTCCTCACTACCATTATAAATTATACATTGTATTTATTGGAAAAATCGTCAAATAATGCGATGGATTGTATAGTCATCGTGGAAATTGTAGTTCTACACATAGGACAATGTGGTTGTCGTTTATTTCGTTCGGTATCCAGATGTCGCATGATACATGTATTACAGAAGGTATGGTTACAATTGGTAGTCATGAATTGTATTTCCGGAGTTTCATCGTAACAAATGGGACATTGTTTTGTATCACGTAATTCACTTTCGGTATAAATTTGTGACATCATAGGTTCTATTTTCCAATCATGTGATGAATTTTCTTGATTTAAACGAACAGAATTCATATAAGTAAAAGCATTGATATATCCTTCATAGATTTGCCTACGTATAGTAGGGGATTGTTGGTTAAATCGTAATCTATCAAACCAAGTACTACTTGTAAATACACGTGGCGCATTGATATTATTGCTATTTATATTTCTTACAATTTCTATGACTTTCATATCAACGATTTCGGTCAACGAATAACCAGGGTGTTCTTCTAAAATGTCTTTGATGATTTCATAATTATTTATCCATTGCGTGGTTTGATTTTCAATACATAAAGGAATAAGTTCATCTAGAATGATGTGTTTACGATGATCTGAAAGTTTCAATTCAAAATGTTTTGCTAATAATTTTAATTTTGGGAGAATAAACCGATTTAATGTTTCACGTAAATGTTCTTTGGTTTCACATGAATTTATAAATTTGAATAAAACGCTTATGATTACCGCTTCTTTTTTCTCATTACAAACTGATATATTATGACCGGGTTTTTTACAAAAAGAACATTTTTTGATAATTTTACGTTTGATTTTTTCTTGGATAGGAGGCGGTATAATTTCGGTACCGCTCCTTAATTTCATTCTATTGGTGGGTTGATATTTATTATATTATATGAATAGAATAAATAAACTCAATTTTACGGCTTTACGATATCTAATTGAATAAATATGGATTGGTATACCCATATGCGCCATAAAAAGGATATGGTTGAATAATAGTTGTATTATTCGTAGTACAAGGTTTTTGGTCTTGTAATAAATTTTGATAATACAATGAATTATTTTTCAAAGCCAAATCATTTAGTTGGGCGTATTCATTGACTAATCCGTTAATACGAAAATCTCCGTAATATGGATATCCTCCGTAATATGGATATCCATAACCTCCGTAACCAACATAACCGCCGTAAAAGGGGTAATTATAAAATCCGCGTCGTCCCATGTGCTTATTATGTAATATATACATAATTAAAAAAATACTAAATTTATTGGGTGTAATTACATGTGGAGTAGAATTGTAAACCTGTAATTGCGAAATTATAAATTATTATGAAAAAATCGTAAAAATGTTTCAATGATATAAAATATATAAAATAAAGAATGATTATACATTATGTTATCGGGATTGTTTCAAACATCATATAAAAAAATAAATTTTGAAGACGTGCAAACCGCAATCACAAATATAAATCAATATATCATCATCAATACATTACCAACTAGCGAACAATATTGTCTTATCAAACATACATTGTCCTACGAACAGGAGGAAAGTACCATAAACGAAATGTTAGCAAATTACGATTTTAATAAAAAAAAAATAATTGTGTATGGTAAAAATTCCAGCGATGAAACAGCGGAAAAAAAATATTCACAATTGAGAACCTTGGGGTTTAGTGAACTATATTTATATACAGGGGGATTGTTTGAATGGATGCTTTTACAAGATATTTATGGGAATACCGAATTTCCAACCACAAAAAAAGTATTAGATTTATTAAAATATAAAGGAACCCGAAAAATTTCGGTATGATGTCCTGCGGAAAATATTTGTAAAAAATAAAATGAGGTTCTCATATATAGTTTTGAAAATATATATGAAAAAAATAAAAAAGACACCACAAAATTGTAAAACCAACTATTGCGATAAAGAAAAATGCTGTGAATCAATAGAATGGGGCGTAGGATATATTATTGGGGAAACTGTCACTTTATTTGTAAATATGTGCTTACATTTTATGAAGAATGCGAATAAAGGGTATGAACGAAGTAATTATAAAAAGAATCAATATAGATAACACAAGAATGACATATACACTTTTTTTTTATACCATAATTTAGCATAATATTTATTTTTTTAATATAAATATAGTTCAATTATATATAGAAAAGATATTTTTAATATTTTTATACCATAATTCATGATATAAAAATTGTTTTTTTCTTGTATATGCTGTAATTGTAGATTATTTATATCTAATGGTGAAAAATATTTTGACATTAATAATGGACCCGTTATTTCCAATGGATTGGAACCATAATATTTATGTTTTACGTTTTCTACTATTTTATTAATACAATTCAATAATATTTTATTTCCTGGCTTACATATCATAAAAGCATTATAGATACCGAATTTACCCAGTCTTGGTATATCTTTTACAAAATATTCTTTATCCGTTAATTGAATTAATTTAAACCCAGTTTCGCATTGATATTTAATATCCAAATAGATACCTCCTTTTTTATATAAAATACAATATCTCCATAAATCGGCTTTATATGCACCGGGTATTAATTTATCAAACGCATGTAGCACATCTTTATTAAAATTATCTTTTATATATTCGCGACAATCAAAATCATTATAAAAATGGTAAGAGAATTCTGGATTATCTTTTTTCAGTTTATTTACACATTCCTGCATATATTGGGGCAATGTATTTGTATGCCAAGTTTGATATATATGTAATGGTATTTCATTATTTTCTAAAATAGAATCTAAATTCACCCAATCTACATTGGTTTCCATATTTTCTTTCGTTATTTTGAAATAATAAAAACCGATACATATCAGAATTAGTATTAAAAATAAAATTATATATTTCAAATTCATATAATTATCTATTAGAAAATATAAATATAAAAAAATATTAATTATATATTTTTTTTTCATGCCATAATGTATAATAATGTTTATTTTTTTGATTTAATTTTTGTTCGTCTCTATATTCATCATAATTTTTTAAAATGATATTATTGTTATAAAATATAACGTCATTTTTTCCTGTATAATTATAGTTCATTACAAAATCTTTCACTTTATCCATCGCGGTTAACCCATTAAAATATATTTCTCCTAATAAACCTGGACCAGTTGGATACAATGGGTTAAAATCATAAATTTTCTTATAAACATTTTCCGTAATTTTATAAATACATTTTAGTAGTGATTCATTGCCTGGTTTACACACCATAAAGGCATTATATATTCCATATTTATTTTTTTTCCAAAAACCAGGACGGTCTAATACAAAAAATTCTTTATTTTTTTCTAATTTATTAAATGAGAAGCCGTTATGACATTGGTATTTAATATCCAAATAAATACCGCCTTTTTTGTATAAAATACAATATCTCCATAAATCGGCTTTATATGCGCCTGGTATTAATTTATCAAACGCGTTCAATATGGAATTATCAAAATTATCTTTTATAAATTCGCGACAATCAAAATCGTCATATAACTGATATTCATATTCGGGATTATCTTTTTTTAATTTATCTATGCATTTTTGCATATTGGGGGGTAGATTTTTAGTATGCCATGTTTGATAAATAACTTTTGGTATTAAATTGGGTTCATTGTTCTCATTTGTTTCAAAATTTTCATTTTTTCTTTTTAATCTATAATTGAAAAATAAATATATCGCAAATAGTATAAACAATAATATTAAAAACAGTATATATTCATTCATTTTATAAAGAAAAAACTTATATATAGAGATGATAAAAAATTGAAATTATAAATGTAAATAATATAAATGTATATTACTCATTATCATTCTATAACATGACTGTTCCTAAAATCATTTCAGTGGAAGGCAATATCGGTGCTGGCAAAACAACCATTATTAGCAATTTAGAAAAATACTATAAAAATGATTCTTCGGTTATATTCATACGCGAACCAGTAGATATTTGGCAAAGTATTACCGATAGTAAAGGTGAAAGTATATTGGCAAAATTCTATGCGGAACCAGCAAAATATTCATTTTCCTTTCAAGTTATGGCATTTGTTACCCGTTTATCTATGTTAAGAAATACGATAAAAGAAAATCCGAATTGTGAAGTTATCGTATGCGAACGCTCATTAGAAGCCGACCGAAATATATTTGCCAAAATGTTATATGATGATGGTTTAATAGATGAAATCAATTATAAAATATATTTGAAGTTTTATACAGAATATCGTAATGAATTTGAATTATATGGAATGGTATATTTGAATACAGATGCCAAAGTTTGTTATGACCGAGTGAAAAAACGTAGCAGAGAAGGCGAAGAAAGTGTCTCCTTAGAATATTTAGAAAAGTGTAAAAAATATCATGAAGATTGGTTATGTGATGGAGAAAATATTTTAATCATTGACGCGAATGAAGACGTACAATATGATATAGACAATGAAGATGATAAAGGCTCTGAATGGTTAGAGCGAATAAAACAATATATAACTGATATAAAAAACAATGACGGTTCAACAACTACAACTGATACACATTATACAGATGATTATGAAATTCAAGAATTTGATAAAACCAGTATATGGTATAATTTAATTAGTAAATTTATGAAAAAAGTATAATAAAAAGTATAATCTATTATGTATATATTATGATAGAGGAGTTGCCAATACAATTTTTTTTAGCGTTTGATGCGAATTCTATAATAGAGGAAATGAATCTAGATTTAACTACTGAAGAAGACAAAAATAAAATTACATTTTATAGTTATAAAGATAAATTACCAACAAATGAATTTAAAATACTATATGAAAATGAACTACCATCCTTTCAACCGAATTTTCAAAAAGCACAACATAAGGAGGGGTCTTTAATATACCATCTATATTTCACCAAAGAATATACAAAATATCAGTATATTGGTTTCGGAAAACATTATACAAAAATTACTAGTAAACTACTTTCTATTATAAAATATATAGCTCAACATGATTATCAATTCAAAACAATCTATGTAAATGGGTTTTATCCCACATTTAAAGACAATATTGTCACTGGACCGCATAATATTATAAATAAAGGGTATTCCGTTCACGGAAATAGAATTAATATTGAATCTGGATTGGAGTATTATAATCGGATATTCAATAAAACGTATACATTGGATGATGTTTTAGAAAATAAATTGATAAAAACAATGACATTTATGATATCCAAAGGAAAGTTTGAAAAATTAATGTACTTTATAGCAAACTATTTTTATGTAAAAGTGAAAATAAATATTTTTGAAGATACGGACCTATATAATTCATATTATTTTATGGAAGCGCTCATTGGTATGTTTTTATCATTAGAAGTAAAAGAAGGGGCGCGATACATTGTTTTTAGCGATTTAGAAAATATGTAGACTGTTGAGTATATAATATATTTACTGCATAATTATATTATATTTGGTTATGTTATTTATGTAATATCATAATAGAATGGTCTAATTAAATTTGACAATAATTTTTACATCTTCCTTCTTAATACATTTACATGCGGAGATTGATAATTCTTCTCTTTTTTTACGGGTCTTTGAATTATCGTTCTCTACCGTTGCCAAATTTTCAGGCGATTGTTTTTTCTTTGAATTACTATTGCGATGGTTCATATCGTTCTCTATGATTTGATAATTGGTTTCAATAAAATCTATAATATTGTTTTCAATCGCCCATTTGAAAAAATTTAATTGACCGATAGTAGTTTCCATTAATTTTTCATTATCGTATGGAATACTAATTCGTTCCCATCTACAAAACGGGTCAAATCGGCGTTTACTATACGCTTTTAATTTTAATTTATAATCATTATAAACCTTAAACCGCATGGTTTTTTTAGAACCTTTATAGACGGGTAATTCGTAAATCGTATAATATTTCTTGGCATAATTTGTTACAAACCAGTCTACAATACGAAGCGATATTTTAGATTCACCATTGATAATTCGCATCATTTTATGGAGGTTCTCATGATTATTATAAAATTCAGTTAAATTTTTCATTAATAAATCATTTTGAGTATTTAAATTGGAAGCACAATATAAAGACATTTTCTTAGTATGAGAACATACGAATTATTTTTTATACTCTTTTATTATAAATATGAAAAATACAACTAAATATTATTAAAAAAAGTAGAGTGGCGCGTTATAATGGAATAAATGTAAATTTCCAACGAGGAACAGCTAATCCATTATTATTTCCCCAATTGGGACGAATTTGTATGTTGTATTCAAAGTTGGTAACGTATACGTCAAAATATAAATCATATATTTGTTTAATCCCTGTTATATTAATATTTTCTATATCTAAAACCTGTGTATGAAAATTTTCACAATCCCACATCAAAAATACTTTTCCGCTTTGAGAACTTCTAATTTTTTCGGTAATTTTAACAAAATTAAATGTATGTGAATATAATTCCAAGTATTCTTTTATAGATTTATTTGCGATTTCTTGTTTCTTTTCCTTTTCAGAAATCTTATTTTCATAAAGTTTGGCGAAGAACGGATGTTTATATTTGATATCATATACATTTCTTAAGTATTCTTCTTTACTTGGCTTTGTTATAGTAGATAAATTATTATCACTTTTTAAGTATTCATCTAAATAATTGTCATAATAGAATTCGGCATATGATTTTTCACATAATTTAAATTTATCCTTTACATCTTTATCATATAGTTCTAAGAACTGGATGAGTTCTTTAACATTACGATTGTTATGTTTAAATTCTAATTTTTCTTCTTTTACAATTTTATTATTTTCATCAATAAATGATAAACCGAAGTCATAATTATTCTTCTGTCCACCGAATCTTTTAATAGAGATATCTTTATATGGAACATTACATAACGGCGAAACCGCATTTATAAATTTGTCTTTAAATGCTCGCCATTCCGGGCCTTTGACCGGATCATTAAGATATTTGGCACACAAAATATTTATACAGGCAATTACGTTTTCCCGAATTTCATTGTATTTGGCATTGTTACACTTATCTTTACCCGCGCTATAGAAGAAGTCAATATCTCCTATTTCAGGTAATTTATTATCACTATTTTCACTATTATCAACTATTTTATGAGATTTAGATTTTCTTTCTTTTTTTACTGTATCTTTTTTTCCTTTAGATTTTACTTCACCATTTGTCACAATATCTGTGTTGTTTTCTTCTTGTTGCGTCAACATATATTCTGGAAATTTGTAGCTTAAGTATTATAGTTAATTTTTATAAAATAATAAATAATAAAAAAAAAATTCAATTTTTTTCATAAATTAACTAAATTATATT
>Ga0114971_10003260_pt1 | contig 11025 bp, 13 predicted proteins | sample M_140625_MF_Meta_FD_87320 | JGI IMG/M metagenome (GOLD analysis project Ga0114971, IMG submission 87320) | Freshwater microbial communities from Lake Montjoie, Canada to study carbon cycling - M_140625_MF_MetaG | ecosystem: Environmental > Aquatic > Freshwater > Lake | place: Lake Montjoie... | reverse complement strand
TTGATAAGATATTGTGAGCGACCTTGATCAATATATTTCAGCCAAGCATTTTGTGCCGCAATTGCGATTTTTTGATGCAAGTTTTCTTTATCTTTTTGCGCTTTAAGTTTTTCTTGAGCGATTTGTTGATAAATATTTTGTTGCTCGGCTTTGCTTAGAGATTTATAGTGCGCTTCGTTAATTGGCTGGTTAATGTTTTTAAGCTTGCCGCTCCAATCTCCTGCAATGAGCCAGTTTTCATGGCATACATACCAACAGGATTTTTCCTTGCCAAATCGATGCAGTTTTCCATCTGAAATTATCGTCACCGCCGGATAGCTAAAATTCAATAAGAGGGCGCTTGCTGAATTCGGGGTATTGTAATATTGAACTTGGCGGTTATTCATTTGCACCGCCTTTGGTATAGCTTGCAATATGAGCTTTAATATCTTCAACGCGCCATGCTGTCGTTCTTTCTCCTAATTTGACGGGCTTAGGAAATTTGCCATCTTTAACGCCTTGCCACCAAGTCGATCTTCCAACTGGATAAACTTTAAGAATTGTTGGAAGTCTGACGAAGCCAGTTTCTGGAAGTAAGTTTTGACATTTCATATTGTCGCCATTTTAATTAAAAAAAATTGTTCAATTAAGAACAGCGACAATTTAGGAAATCCAATTAACTTATGGCCTAATAGGTTTTGAGGTAACCGTATACGGTTTTAGGAAAAGATATTCGGCTTTAGATTAATCTTCGAAGTCGGCGGAATCGTCTAGATCTTTGGCTTCTTTAAGCCATTTTCGCACAGCATCATCGCTTATTTTTTGTTTGCAGCTATTATTGACGTCCGTCATTATCTCTATTGCAACTTTGCTCTTTTTGAATTCAGGTTCCCAACCATATCCTACTTTAGCCATACCATAAATCATTTTAAGAAGAGAGCGTTTTTCCCTTATGTCTAGAGACTTCTCAGCTTTTAACTTTTCATATTTATCAGATAGCTCCTTATTGTTTGATTCGAGACGAGTTACATTTTCTGAATATGTTTTAGTTTGTGCATTCAAATTTTCATAATCCTCTTTTAGTTGTGCCCATTTTTTATGGCTATCTTCAACTGTTTGTTTTTCATTTTTGTAAATTGCAGATATTTCCTTTGGTAGTGGAATATCCTTGCCAAGAGCCCAGCTGATGCAGTTTTGAGGATTCATCCTTCTATTTTCTAATGGAAGAGCGCGCTCTCCAAGTTCTTTAAAATTTTCAGAAATTGACATTATCGATCGCGACAATAAATCAAATCTCTTTCTATATTCTTGTGGAAATTTTAAGGCTTCGATAAAGCCATGCCTATACATATCTGAGCATGAATTTTTTTCCAAGTAAGAGCTATTTATAATTTTTGGATTTTTACCAAAGCTTAAAGCGATAAATTCATCGACTGTCCAGTAATCAAATTTACACCAATAATCATAGTCCGGCACCGTATTGGGAAAACTGAATAGCTCTAACTCAGCTTGTGCAACTTTCTTTTTCTTTTCTTCTTCGTGCCTTTGGGCTATAGGTGTGTGCAACTTTTCGATTTCTTCGTCGGATAATTTTTCTAATTCTTGTTTATAAATTTCTGCAAGCTCAAATTCTTTTTTTAATTCCGGACTTCTTTTACTAACATCAAAGGCGCTTAAGTCTGGTTTGCTATTGTCAATAGCATTGTATTTATTAAAAAATGGGCTTTCTATTTTTGTTTTAGGAAATTTTTCATAAGCCAATGTGTTTATCTTTCTTTGTCGTGAAGTTGGAAGTTGCATAATTATTTTTTTATTATTGTTAATTTTTCCAAATGATTCGCCCACCACTGCATCATGTCTTTGCGATCTGGCAAATATTGAGCATGGTTGTAAGAGGCGCGTACCTTGTTTCGTTCGCCATGCGCAAGCTGCTTTTCAATAACATCCGCACGAAAATTTTTCTCATTTAGAATCGTTGAAGCAGTCGCACGAAAACCATGTGCCGTTGCCTTCGAGTGATAACCCATGCGATATAGCGCATAAATCAAAGTATTTTCGCTGGTTGATTTGTGCGGATTAATGCGACTAGGAAAAACAAATTCCTGATTATTATGAATAGTCCTAATTTCTTTTAGAAGCTCAATTGCTTGCGCTGAAAGTGGCACAATGTGTTTTTCTCTCATCTTCATGCGTTCTGCTGGAATGTGCCATTCTGCTGTATCGAAGTTAAGCTCTTGCCATTTCATACCACGCAATTCACCAGTTCTTACAAATGTTAAAATCAGCATTTTCATCGCTAATTTAGTTTGTAGTTCGCCATGATAATTTTCTAATTTACCTAAGAACTCTGGCAGATCATTTTCTTTCAAATTCGCATGATTAACTTTTTTACGAGTGGTGAGGGCGCCGCGCAAATCCGCAGAAATATCACGTTCCGCCCTTCCTGTAGCAATTGCATAGCGAAAGATTTGCCCTGTGGTTTGCAACATACGGTGCGATAAATCAACCGCTCCTCTTTTTTCAATTTTTTGAACCGTTACTAAAAGTTCTGGTGCTTTAATTTGTCCAACTGGTCTAGAGCCGAGCAGGGGGAAGACATCCTTTTCTAATCTAACTAATACTGTTTTATGATGTTTCGATGTGTAGCGTGATTTTTGTTTTTCATGCCATTCACGCGCAACATTTTCAAATGAATTATCTGCATCGACCATTCGTGTTATCTTTGCCAACTTCTTTTCCGCCGATGGATCAATGCCTTCTTTTATTTGCTTTCGCGCATCATCTCTTTTGTCGCGAGCTTCTTTAAGTGACACTTCTGGATAAACACCAAATGACAGAAGTTTTTCCTTTCCATCAAAGCGATATTTCATTTGCCAATATTTGCCGCCATTTGGGCGAACTGATAAATATAATCCTTTTTCGTCAGAAATTTTATAGAGCTTATCTTTTGGCTTTGCACTTTTAGTGCTAATATCAGTAAGAGGCATTTGGGGGTAATAGATTCTTTAGAAAATTTTTTACCCCAATAATTACCCCGCAAAAGGGGTAAATGTAGTAAGATTTTTTTGGACGGGGTTGGATTAACTTTAGCTGAGATCCCTTTAATTTCAAGGGTAAAATGGACATCTTTGGACGTTGCCAGATAAGAAACTGGCGGGAGTGACGAGACTCGAACTCGCGACCTCTTGCGTGACAGGCAAGCGCTCTAACCAACTGAGCTACACCCCCTTTAAAAAAGAGGAAAATAATTTATGCAAAACTGTGTAATGCAAAAAAGTAATGCGGAAAGCCAAAAAGGCTTGGTGGGTGATGACAGGCTCGAACTGCCGACCCTCTCCTTGTAAGGGAGATGCTCTACCAACTGAGCTAATCACCCAAGTCTAAATAAATTTAAGGCTGATATGGTAATTGTTTTCTTCAAAAAGACAACTGATTTTTGGCTTTTATTTTTAAAAAATTATTCTTACCGCGATTTTCTAATGACGAATGTCAAAAAATATTTAATAAAAACCCCCTCATACAATTGCATAAGGGGGTTTTGATTTTGTAAAACTATTTTACAGAATCTTTCAAAGCTTTACCAGCAGCGAATTTCACGCGCTTAGAAGCTTTGATTTGGATTTCTTTTCCAGTTTGTGGGTTACGACCTTTTCTAGCAGCTGTTTTAACTACTTTGAAAGTTCCAAAACCGATTAGAGTAACTACATCGCCTTTTTTCAAAGCTTTTGTAGCAGTTTTCAAGAAAGCTTCTAGAGAAGCACCAGCGTCTTTTTGAGACAATCCAGTTTGGTTAGCAATTTCTTTAATTAAGTCTGTTTTATGCATTGTTAGATCTCTTTGTTTAATAATAAAAATTGACTAACGTGCTGTTTTTATAACATCACTTATTTGCATAAGCGGCGCTATCAAACAGCAAGTTGACTAAGAAGTTAAATAATTCAAATTCTAAAGCAACTATTATTTGCGTTTTTTTTAAAGATTTTTTATTTGTTACAGTAAAGCTAGGCGCGCTTTGCAGAAATGATATAGTCTTCAGAGGCAATGAAATCAAGGCTTTGATCGTGTTTTGATGTTGCAAGTAAGCTGTCGCAAAGTTGAAAGTTGTAAGCAAGTCCAATTGTGATAATATTATGCTTGATTTTTAAAAATTCGATTGTGCGATCATAAAATCCGCCCCCCATACCAAGGCGCGCCAGATTTGAATCGAAAGCCAGTAGCGGTATAATTAAAATATCGGGAAAAACTTTTTTACCATCATTTAATTCATAAATTTTTGGATAAATGCAACTAGCAACAAAGCCTTGATTGACAAGCTTTTCATCATTTAAAATAAAATCAAGATGATGATCTTTTTTAATAATTTTCGGATAAGAAAAACTTATTTCATTTTTTTTGAAATGCTCTGCAATCAAATCTGTCTTGACTTCATTGCCACTTGCAACATAAAGAGAAAATATTTTTTTGTAATTTTTCTGATAAATTTTTGGCAATAAATTTTCGATAAAATTTTTATTTATTGCGATGGAGCGTTTTATTACATCATCTTGAGAAAGCTGTGATCTAAGCAGTTTGAAAGATTCTCGCAGTTGAGATTTTTTATTTTCCACGAATAAAAAAATTGAAATAAAAAAATTGAACTTGGCGCAAGATAACCACCAAGCGGATGGATAGATGTTCGTTTGATCCATAAGTTTAAAAGATGAGAAGTGTGTAAAGGCTCACGAGCCATAAACAGTGACTTCTCGAGCTAACAGACATGGGATAAAAGAAGTAAGTTCCTGTCCTGCTTGGCAGTCGTGAACAGTCTAATAATTATCGATCTTCTTTGCAAGTTTTTCGATGTATTCGGCTACATTTTCAATGTTTTCGCTAATTGCGATATACATGTCGTCTTCGTTTATTTTTGACGCTTCTGCCTCATTTTGAAAATTTTCAGTTGCACCAATTGGGTTGCCAGCAATAGCTGACTCTAGGTCGTCCTCGGCCATTAATGCAGAAATTACTAGCAGAGTTTTTTCGTCAACATTGATTAGTCCGGGCAATAATTTTTTTATGCGACCATCAAGTTTTTTTGCAAGATGCAGCAATTTAGATTTTTCTTCTTCGGGACATTCAATTTTATATTTTGATTTGCCGATAGAAATTTCAATTATCGCCATGTTATTTTATAATTTCTTGAATTTTTATTAAATCGGCTTCAATGGCTTGAATTATGGTTGAACCTTGAGATTTAAACTTGAAAAGCTTGTCTGCAAAAAAACTATTTTTTTCTTTTGAAAATTCACTTTCACGACCAATTTCTTCCATCGCTTTTTGAATTTTATTTATTTCTTGATTAAGATTTCTTATCGTCACTTCTTGCTCTGAAAGCTTGCCATATAAGGACGAATCGCCATTGTCGTCATTAGACATTTTTGCGGCAATCGATGTTTCGTGAATTTTTGAAATAATAATTTGTTCAAGTGTTTTTAAGGCGTCAGCTAATCGTTCTCGGGCTTCTTCGAATCTTTTTTGCGCTGGGCTTGTCGTCATATTTAACTGCGATAATCTTTGTTAATTTTAATATATTCTTCGTTTAAATCGCATGTCCAAATAGTGGCGTGATTGCTGCCTAATGACAAATTAATTACGATTTTTATTTTGTCATTTTTTAAATATTCATGCACTAATTTTTCAACATATTCTGGATGTTTTGCACCATCTTTCGTAATTTGATATTCGCCAATTTTTATAATTAATTTTTCTGGCGATGTTGCTGCGCATGATTTTCCAACCGCCATCGCAATCCTTCCCCAATTAGGATCTGCGGCCGCTAGCGCCGTTTTCACCAAAGGAGAATTTCCGATTGCAAATGCAACTTCTTTCGCCTGTTTTTTATTTTGCGCGCCAATAACTTCAATTTCAATTAATTTCTTCGCACCTTCGCCATCAACGACAATCATTGTAGCTAAAGCTAACATAATTTCGTGTAAAGTTGCTTTAAAATTTTGCAATTTCGCATCTTTTGCATCAATAATTTTTGAATTTTTTGCTGTCTTGGTTGCAAAAAGTAAAACCGTGTCGTTCGTTGACTGGTCTGAATCTACAGTGATTGCGTTAAAGGTATCTTCGTTAGTTTCTTTTAATAATTCGCTAAGAATTGTTGATGAAATATCGGCGTCAGTAAAAATATAAGCAAGCATTGTCGCCATATTTGGCGCAATCATTCCAGAGCCTTTTGCAAATCCAGTTATTGTAATTTTTGCACCATCAATTTCACATGTTTTGCTGATAATTTTTTGCTTTGTGTCGGTTGTCATTATAGCTTTCGAAGCCTTGTCCCACAAGGTTTCGTCGTTATGTAAATTTTCTGCTAAAATTGGAATTGCATTAGTGATTAAACTAGAATCTAAAATTTCTCCGATGACTCCGGTTGAAGAAATAAAAACTTGCGATGCATTGCAATTAAAGACTTCAGAGGCCTTTGTGGCAGAAGCCAAAACTGTTTCTTCGCCAATTTTTCCAGTAAATGCATTGGCGTTTCCAGCGTTGACAATTAAGGCTTTTGCAGTGCCTTTGGCAATATTTTTCTTGCACCAAGAAATAGGCGCCGCAGGCATTGAAGAGCTTGTGAACAGGCCCGCAACATTTGCTTCATTTTCAAAAATCATCAATAATAAATCATCCCGATTTTTATATTTTATGCCGCAATTTATTGTGGCAATTTTTACACCATTTATTTTTCTCATATTCTTAAACCATTTTTATTTGATCTGAAAAATCTTTTACTTTTTTAATTACATTTTCAACAATTTCACGCGTTGATTTTTTGGCATGAAAATTTTCATCAATTTCTCGAACTATTGCCGAACCAATAACCACGCCATCTGCGCCAATTTTAGAAAATTCACCAGCTTGCTCTGGGGTTTGAATTCCAAACCCAACCACTACTGGCAAATCGCAATTCTCACGAATTTTTGCAACGTTAATTTTACTGTTTTCAACCGTAGCCTGTTTGGTTCCGGTAATTCCTAGCATTGAAATTAAATATAAAAATCCTTGGCTAATTTTTGCAATTTTTTTAATGCGGCCTTCGTTTGTCAGGGGCGCAATTAAATTAATTAACAAAATTTTTGTTTGCGCAACTTGCGCAGAAATTTCACTTTCTTCTTCAAGTGGTAAATCGACAATTAATATGCCATCAGTTCCTGAATTGCCTGCATCCACAAAAATTTTATCCAGACCATATTTTAAAAATGAATTGTAATATCCCATTAAAATAATTGGCGTTGTTTTGTCGTTTTTTCTAAAATCGGTAACCATTTGCAAAGTTTTTTTTAACGATGCGCCATTTTGAATTGCGCGTTTTGCGGCGTTTTCGATAATTGGTCCGTCACCAGATGGGTCTAAGAACGGCACGCCAAGTTCGATAATATCAACACCTGCTGCGGGAAGATTTTTTAAAATTTCAAACGATGTTTGATAATTAGGATCTCCGGCGCAAATATATGATACGAAAGCGCATTGATTTTTTTCTTTTAGCTCGCTGAATTTTTTTTCGATTCTGTTCATTTTGTTTAATTAAATTTTAAATCCCAATTCTTTTGCAACCGTGTAAATATCTTTGTCGCCGCGTCCAGATAAATTTACAATTATATTTTTTTCGCGCCCCAATTCTTTAGCTAATTTGCAAGCAAAAGAAATTGCGTGTGAAGATTCAAGTGCGGGAATAATTCCCTCTGTTTTGCACAGTAATTGAAAGGCTTCAAGGGCTTCTTGATCTGTTGCACTAACATATTTTACGCGATTTATTTCGTGCAAATAAGCGTGTTCTGGCCCAATTCCAGGATAGTCTAGGCCCGCAGAAACAGAGTGCGCGTCTTGAATTTGACCATCTTCATTTTGTAAAAAATAAGTTTTATTGCCATGCAAAACCGCCACGCTGCCGCCAGAAATTGAACTAGCGTGCTCGCCGCTTGCAAGGCCTTTTCCTGCGGCTTCTACGCCATAAATTTCTACGTTGTCGTTAAGAAATGGATGGAATAATCCAATTGCATTTGATCCGCCACCAATGCAGGCCACTAGGGCGTCGGGAAGCTTTCCAGTTTGTTGCAAAAATTGTTGTCTGGCTTCTTTTCCAATTACTGCATGAAAGTCGCGAACCATTGCTGGATAAGGGCTTGGCCCCGCAACTGTACCAAGTAAATAATAAGTGTCTCGGGCGTTAGAAATCCAGTCGCGCATCGCTTCGTTAATCGCGTTTTTAAGGCTTTTAGAGCCGCTTTCGACCGATTTCACTTCTGCGCCCAATAACTTCATGCGAAACACGTTTGGCGCTTGTCTTTCAATGTCTTTGGCGCCCATATAAATTGTGCAAGGCAGGTCAAATAATGCGCAAACTGTTGCGGTTGCAACACCGTGTTGACCGGCTCCGGTTTCAGCAATGATGCGCTTTTTGCCCATTTTTTTTGCCAGCAAAATTTGCCCAATGCAATTGTTTATTTTGTGCGAACCGGTGTGATTTAAGTCTTCTCTTTTAAGATAAATATTTGCGCCATCGCAATGCTTAGTAAGCTTAGAAGCTAGATATAGCGGGTTTGGACGGCCTGCGTAATTTTTTAAATAAAAGGCAAGCTCTTCTTGAAAAGCCGCGTCATTTTTTGTTTTTGCGTAAGCTTCTTCAAGTTCAAGAATTATTGGCATCAAGGTTTCAGCGACGTATTTTCCGCCAAATTGACCAAATTTTCCCGCCGTGTCTGGTTTATTGTAGGACATTTTTTTTATTTTTATTAAAGATGCGTTTAACGGTAAGGGTTTACAGAGAAACAAGCAATAGTTTTGTGGTATGTTTTTGCGGGGGTTGGTCTGTGTGTTAGCCCGCCTCAAGTGAGGTCGCGTGTGTGGCGGGCGTGGCTTACAGGCTAGATTGATACAAGCAAGATCTCCTCTGTGGCGGGCGAACATATAGGTCTGCGCCTGCGGTAAAAATTGTTATCAAAATTAGCGTAAAAAAATAATTAAAAAACTATGTTGACATCTATTGTGTATCCCATAAATTACCCAATGTTTTCCAAGAAATCCCATAAAATCCCATGAGGGAAAATGGAGGAAATATTAAACTGCATTGAAACCAGCAATGGCGCTATTTCTATCGACATTTGTAAATAAAATTGACAGCAAGGGCAGAGTTTCTGTTCCGGCGCAATTTCGCTTGTCTTTAGGTAATGCCGATTTTTCTGGAATTGTAGTTTACGAATCATTTATCAATGAATGTATTGAGGGCTGTGACATTGAGCGCATCAAAAAACTAAGCGAATCAATTGATAACCTTGACCCTTTTTCTGAAGAAAGAGACGCATTTGCGACAACAATTTTAGGCTCGGCAATGCAGCTGGCAATGGATGCCGACGGACGCGTAATTTTGCCAGAATCTTTATTGAAAAAAACTTCAATCAAAGACAAGGCTTTATTTGTAGGTAAAGGCCCAACTTTTGAAATTTGGCAACCTGAAAAATTCGAAAATTATTTAGCGAAAGCAAAAATTAGCGCAAAAGAAAATCGTAATTTATTGCGATTGAATAAGGGAAATAATGCATAAACCAGTTTTATTAAAAGAAATGCTAGAACATTTGAATCCGCAAACAGGCGAAGTCTATGTTGACGCCACTTTCGGCGCTGGTGGATACACTTCTGCAATTTTAGAAAAAGCCAATTGTAAAGTTTTTGGAATTGACCGCGACAAGGCAGCAATTGAGCGCGCGGCATTGGTAAAAAATAAATATGATAATAGATTTTCTTTTTTAGAAGGTAAATTTTCTGAAATGGAAAGTCTGTTAAGTCAGGCTGGCACTGATCAGGTCGATGGTATAGTTTTTGACCTTGGTGTTTCTTCAATGCAATTTGATGACAAAGAACGCGGATTTTCTTTCGACTCAAATGCGCGTTTAGATATGCGAATGGACCAGAAAAATCCACTATCGGCATATGAAGTTATAAATGAATTTTTTGAAGATGATTTGGCAAAAATTATTAAAGATTTTGGCGAAGAACCGAAGGCAAAAATTATAGCAAAAAAAATCGTTGAACAGCGTAGAAGCAAAGCGATTACTGGTTGTGGGGATTTAGCTGATATTGTTAGATCTCTATATTATGGTTATTCAAAAACCGACCCCGCAACCAGGACTTTTCAAGCAATCCGCATTTTTGTAAATCAAGAATTGGAAGAAATTTCACTTGCATTACAAGCTGCGAAAAAATTATTGAAACACGACGGACGCTTGATTGTCGTGTCTTTTCACTCTTTAGAAGATTCCATCGTAAAAAGTTTTTTGAAAAAAGAAGCGGGCTTAGATCAGCCAACTTCGCGTTATTTGCCAATTGACGAAGACTCTAAATCTGCTGTCACTTTTCATATTGTTAATAAATCGGCGATTCAACCGTCAGCAGAAGAAATTTCTGAAAATTATCGTTCTCGCTCTTCTAAATTAAGGGCTGCGATTAAAATTTAATTATTTTTTTATGAACGAATTCAAACAATTTAGGCAATTTTGGAACAAATTAAATAAAGTTTATTTCTTTAATTTTGTTGCGGTTTCTTCGGTTTTATTTAGCATTTTTATTGCATTTACTGTGCAATTTAAAGTTGAATCTTTACAAGATGAAATGGCGGATACGCAAGCGCAAATTCTTTCCTACAAAGACCAAATCAGTTTATTAGAAGTTGAATGGACATATTTAACGCGCCCAGAACGCCTTCGCACATTAGCTGCGCGCTATTTGAAAGACAACGGATACACTTTAGCCAGCCAAATTAAAGGCAGCGAATCGATGGAAAAATATTATAGCTTAGCGGCGCAAAATAGCGGCGAGCAAGTTGCGATGAATGATGGTAAGATGAGTTTTTAAGGGGCTGGAATTTATATGTAAAGCGTCGTCATACAAATAATACCATTTCCCACAAATAATTATACATTTATGCTTCATAATTTAGGTCTAAGATTTCAAATAAAAATCATCCGTATCGCCTGATACGACTGATTTTTCTTTAAAATTTCATCCTCTAAATTA